>Ga0163152_10000542_pt1 | contig 65560 bp, 54 predicted proteins | sample OliLakLV19MP8IB2_FD_148635 | JGI IMG/M metagenome (GOLD analysis project Ga0163152, IMG submission 148635) | Freshwater microbial mat bacterial communities from Lake Vanda, McMurdo Dry Valleys, Antarctica - Oligotrophic Lake LV.19.MP8.IB-2 | ecosystem: Environmental > Aquatic > Freshwater >... | reverse complement strand
GTCGGGGCAAGTACATGCGGCTCGAAGAGATCAATCCACTCTCCGCCCACCGAGCCGGCCAGGTCGAGCCGCATGTACTTGCCCCGACGGACGACGCCGACGATCTCCCGACCGAGGAGTGCCGCGCGAACTTCCGCGACGGATTTCCCTTCGACGAGGCCTCCCTCTTCAAGCACGACGTGGGTGACCGTGCGGCCAAGCAGCCTCGGTCGAAGCGCCCGCACCATGGTGGCTATTTCGGGTAGTTCGGGCATCCGGTCTCTCCTGCCGTCGCTCAGTCGAACGGACGGGGTGTGAAGGTCAGGGCAAACAGCAGGAGCAGGGCCAGCCCGAGCCACAATCGAGGGGCGCCGACCGGCGTGGAATCATCACCGATGGGTGGGTGCCGCAGACCAAAGAGCGCCACCATCAACGCCACGGCCACCCACGACCAGCTGACGAAAATGGCCAGCGCGATGAACCCGAGGGCCACGACGATGGCCAGCCAGTGCGCCCGGCGGCCCAGCAATGCGTAGGCCACGTGGCCCCCGTCCAGCTGCCCCACCGGGATCAGGTTGAGCGAGGTGACGAAGAGCCCGGCCCACCCGGCAAAGGCGATCGGATGAAGCTCGATGTCCTGTCCCGGACCTAGCGGCCCGACAACGAGATCGCTGAACCACTGGAAGAGGATCGAGGTGCCCAGGTTTAGGTGGGGGCCGGTCATCGCTCCGATATCCACCACGCGGGACAGCTTCAGGCCAATGACGCAGGCCGGCACCGCCAGCACCATGCCGGCAATGGGCCCGGCCACGGCGATGTCGAACAGGATGCGCCGATTGGCCCCCTGCGTGGCCATCCGAATAACCGCCCCCATCGTGCCGAAGAGGGAGATCATCGGCATCGGAATGAAGTAGGGTAGCGTTGTCGGCACGCCATAGTGACGTGCCGTCAGGTAGTGCCCCATTTCGTGCGCCAGGAGAATGGCCATGATGGCGGCCGCGTAAAGTGGCCCGGCGGTCATCCAGGTGGCGATGGCCGTGGCCACGAACAGCCCGATGTGGAGCGGCCAGTTCGGTTTCAGAACGATGGGTGGCTGGGAACTCATCGCGGAATCATACGGGAATATCGCGCCGGATCGAATTGCCCTTGACGGCTCGGCGAGCGTCCCGGCAGAGTCGCTACACCTGTCCGGTTGTTCACTCCCCCTTGTCGCGAGCCCCCTTGGAACCCGCCGGATGGGAGATGTCATGTTTTTCCGGCTCTTGCTTGATCTGGCGTTGGTGGGGATCCTGGCCCTCGATCCGGATTCCGGCGCCACACGCACCGCGCCCCCCATGCCGACACTTGATCCGGTACGCCTCACATCGCGTCCGATCATGTCCGGCCCCCGTCCTCCCAAGAAGCCGCCCGAGAAGCGGCCGCACGACAGCACCTGGAGCGACATCAAATCGCACTTCGGCGGGAGGTCGTGATGTCCCGCTCACGACTTCCCGGCGGCACGACGCCGGCGGCGCGCCTCTGGGACCCGAGGTTCGCCACCCCGATCCTGGCGGCGATGGCCCTCTTGCTCTCGTCAATCCAGATTCCGGCGGCCGATCGGGCGGCGGCCGGGGACGCCCCGCCCGATTCGGTGGTCATCCGGGTCGAACCGGCTTTTCGGGCCGAGTTCCAACCCGCCGCGGGAGGGCGCACGGTTCGGCGTTCTCGCCTCTGGAGGATCGATGTCTCCATCTGGTCAACCGCACCGCCGGATCATTTGACGCTGGTCGTGGGGAGCGAGCCGGATGATCCGACGGCACTTGGATCGATCATGAGTGCGCATCGGGGTGAAAGTGCGTCGTCGATCCAGGCGCCGCGTTCAGGCCCCGGTGCCCCTTTCCATCGCGATCCGTCCGGCTGGTCGGCCTGGGATGTGGCACTCCGTCCGGCGGCGCCTTCGCCAATCGACAACAAAACGCGGCGCCCTGGATTGCCTGATTCGCGTCAAGTTGTTTTGGGCGCAATCAGCGTTGATTCGGCCACGGTGGCCGCGCTCGGGCCCTGGATCGGCCTGTTTGACGACCGTGGCCATCGGGTTGGCACCGGGCACATTCGCCAGGTGTCCCGATGAGCGCGCAGTTCAGGACCGGTGGCAGCGGTCGAGGTGTGTCGTCACCGGTACTTCCGTTTGCCGTCATGCTGAGCCTCCTCGCCACTGCGGCCGCCGCGGGTACCGGAACCCGCTTCGAGGATGTGCGGGGAACCTATGACTCGAACAGCATGACGACCACGCTGGTGTATGAGATCGATATTGACCCGGGCACGTCCTGGTGCGAGCTGACGCTGCCGCGGGCCGAGTCATTCGGGCCCGGTGGGGAGATCGCGGTTTTCACGCAGCAGGCCACGACCTGGTACTCCTCCATACCCCCTCATACCGGGGAGGACCAGAGCGAGTGGTTTACCCGGCTGACCTGGCCGCCCGGAACGCTCAGCTCTCACTCCCGAATTCTCGTCACAGTTGAGTGCCACTCGACGGCGGATGTCTGGGTCAGCGGCCTGAATCATGACCTGAGTCGGCGCCCGGGGGACTATTACACGCACGAAACGCCGACCATCGACTTCGATCCGGGCATCCGGGAGGTCATCGAGTGGATCGATGCGACCAGCGGCACAACGCCCGGCCTCCCTCCCGGTGAACACGGCGTCGTGCAGCGCTGGATGGCCTATGTCGAACAGAATGTCGAGGTCAGCCGGAGCATCCCCTCCCTGGTCTTCTCGCATGCCGCCTCATGGGCCTGGCAGGGCGGCTACACCGACTCCTGGGGGCAGACAAACGTGCTGGCTTCGGGCCTTCGAATGCTCGGTTTTCCGGTGACGGTCGGCACGGCCTTCCGCTTCGCGTCGAGCGGTGAGCCCGCCATGTCCATCCATGATTCCTACAACGGACTGGTCGGCACATCCCCCTGGGCGGGCGTCTGGTCGGACGGCTTGAACCGATTCGTGCCGCTCGACCTTCGCGCAAGGCAGTACGGCTACCTGTCGGTGCAGCACCAGGTCATGGCCTACCTGGAGGACTTCACTCACTATCGGATACTGGTCGATTCCAACGACCCGAACGCGGATTGGGAGATCATTGATGCCGATCACTCCCAGTCGAGCAACGGCACGAGCTACGCCCGCGTTCGCACCCGCTTGCTCGACGACGGCGGCAGCGCGGCTTTTACCTGCCACGACGTCATGGCAACGCGCGCGCCCGGCCCGGTGAGCGGCGTGCCGACACCCGGCGGCGGGGCGGAGCATCTCCTGGCGAGCCATCCCTTCCGCCATGCCTTAAGCCTGTCACTTCGACTGGAAACCGCGTCACGGGCCACCGTCACGGTTCACGACGTGACCGGACGGCTGGTACAAACGGTGACCGACGGGCGCTCCGTCAACGCGGGAGAGAACTTCTTTCGGTGGTTGCCCGGCGGGGCGCCAGCCGGCGTCTATTTTGTCCGAGCCGAGCTGGTCGATGGCCGGCGGTTCACGGCGCGGGCCGTTCGATCCCCGTGAGAATCCGGGTACAATGTTGCTGAGGAAAGCCGTCGAACCGCCGCGAGGACGAGATGAAAACCTTCCGACACGAACTCTGGATGAACATCCCCGAACGCCGCGCGTTCGTGAACATCACGCACGAGGTCGAAAAGGCCCTGGGCGCCAGTGGCATCCAGGAAGGGATGATCCTGGTCAATGCCATGCACATCTCCGCCTCCGTCTTCATCAATGATGACGAGTCGGGGCTGCACCATGACTACGAGCGGTGGCTGGAACGGCTGGCCCCCCACGCGCCCGTCAACCAGTACCGCCACAACGATACCGGCGAGGACAACGCCGACGCGCACCTGAAGCGTCAGATCATGGGGCGCGAGGTGGTCGTGGCCGTCACCGCCGGCAAGCTCGACTTCGGGCCGTGGGAGCAGATCTTTTACGGCGAATTCGATGGCCGCAGGCGGAAGCGGGTCCTGATCAAGATCATCGGCGAATGAACGCCAAACCGTTCGAGGGACTGCTGGTTCTCGACCTGTCGCGCGTCCTGGCCGGCCCCTGGTGCACCATGGTCCTGGGTGATCTCGGCGCCCGCGTCCTCAAGATCGAATCGCTGGCGGGTGATGACACGCGGACTTTCGGCCCCCCATTTCTCGAAGGGGAAAGCGTCTACTACCTCAGCGTCAACCGGAACAAGGAAAGCGTGGTGCTCGATTTTCAGCAGCCGGAGGGCGCCGGGCTGCTGCGACAGCTTGTGGCTCGCGCCGACATCCTCGTTGAAAATTTCCGCCCCGGCACGCTCGAGCGGCACGGGTTCGGCTACGAGGCGTGCACGGCGCTGAATCCGCGATTGATCTACGCCTCGATCTCCGGTTACGGCCAGAATGGACCGGAGCGTGATCGACCCGGATACGACCTGGTGGCGCAGGGCGAGGGCGGCATCATGGATCTGACCGGGGCAAAGGACGGGCCGCCCTTCAAGGTGGGGGTTTCACAGGCGGACACCACCACCGGCCTCTGGATGGTCGGCGGCATTGCCACCGCGCTCTACGCGCGGGAGCGAACCGGCCGTGGTCAGCAAATCGACCTGGCGCTACTCGACGGCCAGATCTCTCTCCTCGGATTCCAGGCCGCCGACTATCTGTTGACCGGAAGGGTGCCCGGGCGCACCGGCAACACCCATCCGATGCTGGCGCCGTACGCCACGCTGGCCGCTGCCGATGGATGGATCAACGTGGCGGTTGGCACCCCGGGCCAGTGGCAGGCTTTCTGCCAGGCGATCGGACGCCCGGAACTGGTCGACGACCCGCGCTTCCGCACGAATCCCGATCGGGTGGCTCACCGGGCCGAGCTCGATGCCATCATCGAGCCGATCTTCCGCGCGCGCGCGCGCAACGAATGGCTGAATCGGATGGCGGCGTTCGACGTCCCCGCCGGGGCCGTGCGCAACGTGGCGGAGGCGCTCGAATCCCCGCAGTGCGCCGCCCGGGAGATGGTCGTCACGGTGGACCATCCGACCATCGGGTCCCTGCGCCAGACAGGCCTGCCACTCAAATTTTCCGCCACGCCGGGAGCGCCGGCCGGTCCCCCACCGCGACATGGCGAACACACAGATTCGGTACTGACGGAGTTCTGCGGGCTGAGCCCGGGAGCGCTTACCGATCTGAGAAGGCGTCGGATTATCGATTGAGGATGACCTTGATACTCTCCAGATGAAGGTTGGTCGCGCCATCCGCCCGGGCCGTCGCGGTGATCTGGTTGCCAACGCTGACTTTCTGAATATCCTGATATACCGCCAGCCGGTCGGGCGTGGGGGGCGGATTCGTGAATAGCGATTCGAACCAGAGTGTGACGTTCCCGCGTTGCGGATCGGTCACCTGGATGGTCACCCCACCATCCACAGGTGTCTGATCATTGAGGAGCGTGACCGTCCCGTTTACCCGGATCAGGCCGACCTCCGTCACGTCATCGGAGTCCTTATCCTCACCGCATCCGATGACCCCGGTTGAAGCCAGGGCCAGCAGCATGGCCAGCGCCAGCGACTTCAGCGCGTGTGCGGCATTCATCGCACCATCACCATCTTTCCGGTCCGGGTTTCGACAGGCGTCCAGACCCGATAGAAGTAAACGCCCCCGCCGGCCATTACGCCCGAATCGTCGCGGCCATCCCATGGAAGGAACTGCTCCCCGGCCGGTTGGCGGGTGGAATTGATCAACGATCGCACGAGCCGACCATGAAGGTCGTAAACATGCACGGACACGTCGGTCGGCGCCATCAGGCGATACTGGATCGTCGTCTGCGGGCGGAACGGGTTCGGTGTATTGTGGAGGCCAATGACCATACTTGGCGCCGCGTCCTCGCTGCCGCCACCGCCGGTTCCCGGCGGCGGATAAGACGTCTCCAGCACGATGTCGATGAGCAACGGCTCACCGCCCCCGCCGACCGTCAGGACCGCCGCCTCGGCCCGACTGTCACCGTGAAACCAGCCCATCCGAAAACCGGGGATGTCGGCGTACGCCTTGTAACGTCCGGCCGCCAGGTGCGGAATGACCAGCGTGCCGTTATCGGACGTGACGCCCGCGGCCACGGGGCCGGCCGACGGGTCGTCCGCCGGAACTAGATAGAGATACGCGCCGACCAGCGGTAACCAGGGAACATCGCTGGAATCGGCAATGCCGGCAGCGATGTCATCGCCCGGCCATGGTTGCTCCTCGATCGGCGGCACGCCCGTCCCGAGATCCCCCCGAACCACGCCCACCACGAAGTACACACCGTCCGCGCCTCTCGGAGGCAGAACAATTCGGACCGGTGAATCCTGGCCGCGCGGTGCCGGCGCCACCGGAGTGGCTTCCTCCCAGCGTGTCGCATCGGGAAAGTAGGCCGGCAGGTCGTGTTCCGATTCGGCCGACACGAAGTAGGTGAGGGAACCATCCTCCGCCAGCGGCAGTCCGTCCACGCGGAACGCGCCGTCCTCGCCGGTCATCACGAGCCGATCGAAGCCGTTGAATGAGGGGCCATTCAATCGAACCCGCACGACCGCACCCGCCACCGGGTAAGTGACTGCCGGATCGCCAGTATTGGTGACGTCGTCGGACGACGACCGAAAGACCACGCCGGAAATGACGCCGAGGTCGGGCGGTTTGTACCCCTGGTACAGGTCAAAGTTGATCGACGGTGATTCGTGGCCGGGGGCCACGTCCACGGGCCTGGCCTCTTCCGAACTCCAGACATGATCGTAGTACTGCGGCTCCCAGCCGGCGGCCCACGCCTGAACGATGTATGGCACGTCGGCCGGCAGTTCGATGCGGTAACGCCCATCGGCGTCGGTACGCGCCGGGTATTGGACCTCGGCAAAATAGGCGATGCGCGGATCCATGACGAGCGGACGCGCCACGACATCGGCCCCTTCAACCGGCACGATCTGGGTTGGATGTTCCAACGGCCGGGGTTCGCCGTTTGGCGGCGGTACGTCATGTTCGCCGCCGATCGAGCCGTTGACCTCGCCCGTGATCAGGGCGAAGGGAGGTGCGTTCCCATCATGCGGCAGCGGATCGAGATCGAACTCGATCGACGGGCTCTGCTCACGCGTGAAGGGGTTGACGGTCAGGACGATGGCGCTGTCGACCTGCGTCGCATGATCCCACCACTGGTAGCGAAAGCCCTGTGAAAAAGCCACGAACCGATATCGCCCACCGGGGACCGGCATCGACCAGTTTCCCATGCTATCGGTGATGGCGTACTGGATTGGCAGATAGCCGGACCACCCGCTGCCGGGCCGGGGTGGATCGGTGTCGCCCGCCGGGTCGTCCGGATGAATCCAACCGGTGTCGGTCACCGCATCGAACACCGGAACGGCAGCCACGACGGCGCCGCCCAGCGGAAAGGGGCAACAGATGGCCGATTCCGGCGGCGGATTCTGCCGCACCACGCCCGACATATGTTTGGTCGGCGGCGGAGGTGGGCCGGAGCTATCGAGGACAAAATCGATGTCATCGTAACTGCTCCCCTCGGCCACCGCCAGCGGCGTAGCATGATCCTGCGAGTCAACGCCCGGATACCAGACCAGCTTGCCGCCGTTGTACGAGGCATTGACGTAATAGAGATCCGACGGCAATCCATCGAAGCGATACCGACCCAGATGATCGGCGTAGGTCTGATGGATGTAATTGCCGCCATTCCAGGGCGTGCCGTCCGACCTCGCGAAGGCGATGGCCTGAAGCAACGCGCCCCCGCGAGCCTGGCCGTCCGGTCCGGTCACCTGCCCCGCGATCGAACCGCCGCCTCCCATCACCTGGATGCGAGCCGCCGTATGCCCGACACCGGGCACCTCGAAATCGACGATATGCACGCCGGGCGTCAGCACGAAACCGCTTTCGGTACGACCGAGCGTCAGGTAGTCGAATTCCGGCGGGCCGAAACGGATGGATTCGCCCGACTGCAGAGTGATCTCGCGCCAGTATTCCGGGCAGGCCACCGGCGGGCTGTAGTGCTGGTCGACCCTGAAAAGCACTGGACAACCGCTGTGCCCGAACGTCTGCGCAGTGTTCGAGAGATTGGTCACCGTCACGAACATCTCGACCGGCACACCGAACGGCACCGGGTTCGGAACGAGCTCCGGCGTCAGATGCAGCGCAATCGGCGGCGGCGTGTTCTCCCCGATGTCGATCGGCACATGGGCCTCGCCGTAACCGGTGACGATCCCACGGAGGATATGCGGTCCCGGCGGCACAAAGTAATCGGCCGGTTGGTGCGTGAACGTTGGAAAGGACCAGGTTTCATGCGCCTTGATCGTGACGTAGGTGATCGCATCACCAAAGCCACGGTGATCCGACCACTGCCAGGCCCGGTCAAAGCCATAATCAGCCTGCAGCGTCGAGTTGAAGACCAGCGTCACCGCCCGATCGAGCGGATTCGTGGCCGTAACGGTGACGCGGATTGCTTCACCCGGCTCGTACACCTGCTTGTCGGTGCGAACCCCCACGCGCACCAAGACCGAATCATCGGGTGCCTGCGCGTGAACCGCCACCGGCCCAAAAAGGCCGACCAGAGCAAACAAAAACAGAACCGACGGGAGCGCCCTGAGGAGGGTTTTGGAACGCTCGTTCCGTGGCATGGGACAGCCTCCTGACATTTCGGAAAGTGGACAGCCATGAGTGTAGACCCGTTTTGAACCGGTGGGTCAAGTGATGGGGGCCGGTAGGACAATAATGTTGGCGCCGGGGCAACTCGCACCGGTACCGGTTGCTTCGCATGTTTAGGTGCGAGTTGGCTCGGATGCTTCCTTGCGAGTTTGGCTCCCGAGTGCCAACATGGTAAAGGGAATGTCACAGAACTTGTTGTGGAATAACTATTTATCGGGTTCTTGGTCGGCGGCAACTACTAACATCCCAACCTTGCGCCCCGGCGCGTGCAGGTAACCGCTGATTCGCGTGATCTCGCGCAAACCCCAATCGTCCAGGTCGAGCCAGGGAGCCCACCAGGTCTTCGATGGCTCGCCATCGCTGAAAAGACGGAAGAGCTTTGAACCCTGAGCGTGAATCGGAAAGTAACTGAAGGCGCTTACTCCCGCTGAACACGCGCCTCGGTGCCGTAAGAATCGAACTGCACCCAGTAAATATCCGTCTGCGGCAACTGCCCGAACGCGGAACCGTGAGCCGAAACAAGCCAAACCGCCGCCATCGCCCCCACCACCCGACACCACATCGCCAATCCCACCCTCACTCCCTTCCGTTCCGCTCCGTCTCCGTCAACGACCCCTGCTCAATCACCTGCGGCCGGAAACAGGCCCGGCAGCGCGCCTCGTAGTAGTCGGTTCCTCCCACCTGGACCTGGCTCGAGCCTCCTGAGAGGCGTTGGCTTCGGTTGGCGGGGTTGCCGCAGACGACGCAGATGGCCTGCATCTTGGTGACGTATTCGCTGATGCAGAGGAGGCGGGGGATGGCGGGGAAGGGCTCGCCGCGAAAGTCCTGGTCGAGCGTCGCCACGATGACGCGCAGGCCACGGCTGGCCAGGCTTTCGCAGACCGGAACCAGCTTGTCGGAGAAGAATTGGGCCTCGTCGAGGCCGACGACCCGGGTATCGCGGTGGAGGAGTTCGTCGACCTGTTCGATCTCGAGGATGGGGCGCGAGTCGAATGTCTGGCCGGTGTGGCTGGCGATTTTTTCCACGTCGTAGCGATCGTCGATGACCGGCTTGAAGACCTGGACGCGCTGGCGGGCGATGGCGGCGCGCCGGAGGCGGCGAATCAGCTCTTCGGTCTTCCCGGAGAACATGCTGCCGCAGATGACTTCGATCCAGCCGATATCGCGGGGTTCATGATGCACGGAACGACGTCTCCGGGGGGCGGTTACACAGAGTCTATCACACGACTTGCGCGATTCCGGCGGGGCGGACAGACTCTGTCGGCAACGCATCATCAAGATTGAAATCAGGACGACTCGACAGGGAAGCCGAAGGAGGGCAGGTATGAATTCAGGAAAATTGAAGCGGTGGATGCCGCTGGTCTTCGCGGCGATGCTCGGCGCGGGATGTGGAGATGATCCGGTCAACCCGGGGGATCTGGCGCCGCCGCTCGGCCTGACATCCATCACCGGCGATGGCCAGGTGGTCCTGAGCTGGTATGCCAGCAATTACGGCGAGGATCGTGACGGTTTCCATATCTTCCAGGCGGTGGGCTCGCTTTCCGGAACGCCGGACGAGATCCCCGTTGACTTCGGCACCCAGCCAGTGGCATCGCTCGAATCGGCCGAGGAAGCCGGCCACTTCACGAAGACCGTGACGGGACTCACGAATGGCACGACCTACAGCTTCCTGGTCGTGGCTTTCGACGACGACAGGCTCAGCCGCCCCGGCAACGTGATCGGCGACACACCGCGGTCGGAATCGGATGGCTCGTTGACGCTGGTCAACGGCGGCAACAACCTGCGCTATCTCGACGTCAATACCCAGACCATTCAGACGGGCGAAGACTTGCCCCGGTCGTCGGATGTCCTGTGCGAGTCGTTCAACGCCGGCGCCGGTGTTCGCGCGGGAATGGTCGGCGTCAACGGCGCCCGTATCCAGGACCTGGGATATGTCAGCAACTGGGACGATATCGATAACGCGCCGACTGGCGTCGACTCCTACCCGGCCGCCGGCTACTCCGTGCAGGTGCTGGCGGGGCATGTTTACGCGGTCTTCACCGGTGACAACCACTACGCCAAGGTGTACGTCACGGGCCTGAACCCGGGCAACTTCGGCTACACGGTCCGGGTGGCCTACCAGCCGCAAGCCGGCAACAACGAGCTGAAACCGGGCGGGCCGGGCCGCTAACCGCTTCTTCTCCGCCCGGCCGGGCAGAGAGGGACGGCTGTCCGAATCGCTCGACAGGCTTCATCGCAAGAAAAAGCTGGGGGGTGAGCCGACAGGCCCACCCCCGGTTGTCGTTCGGTGGCGTATGGAATCGACTACTTCTTCTTGGACACCTTGGATTGGCTCGGCTTCCTGACCGCCGGACGGGTGGCCTTTTCCGGCGCCGCCTTCTGCTTGGTCGCTTTCTTTGCTGTCGGCCTGCCTGAGTTTCGCGCCGGCCTGGCTTTCGCCGACTTCTTGCCGGCCGGCCGGGCACCCTTCCGGGCCGGTTTCACGGCCTTTCGAGCCGGCTTGGCCGACTTGGACGCCGGTTTCGCCGACTTGGATGCCGGTTTCGCGGCTTTCCTGGCCGGCTTGACCACCTTGCGGGCCGGGGAGCTGGCCTTTTTTTTCTCCGGCGCTTTCGGCGCCGGGGTCACCGGCGCGCGCTTTTTGGCCAAAGGCTCGACAACCTTGGGCGCTTTCGGGGACGCCGGCGATTTCGAAGCGCCACCCTTTGGCCGGGACGACGGAGGCGGCATCTCGGAGAGCGCGCTCATGTCGTCGTGACCGAAATGGTCGATCTCGTCGTCGAAGTGGGCGTCCTCGCTCTCGATGGCCGCCAGGCTTTCGGCATATTCATAGGCCCGTTCGATCCAGTAGCGGAGCACGTCGTCGGTGGCGACGTAGGCACCCGGCACGATCACAAAGTCAGCCTCACCCCGCCCCATCGGGTTCCACTCCGTGGCGCCAGGCAGCATCAAGGCTTCGTCCCGCGATTCCGTGTCGAGTCGCACGATCAGATCCCCGCCGTGCGAGGCCACGAATGGCACCCCGTACGCGACGAGCGCGTCGACGCCGTAAACCATCCGGAGATCAACCTCGGCGCCCGACGGCAGGCACATACGAATTCGTTCCAGCATGGTCACCTCTTGGTTGCGCCCCCTGGGCGCCGTACAGACTGCTTGGCCGATCGTTCCCGCGCTCCGCCCAAATCGGTACCTCCCCGCGCGGCGGGTCGGTTCCCATGACCCCCATCCTCTTAGTAAGGACGGATTTCGTCAAGATGGATGATTGACGAAGCGGGTTGGCGGTACCATTCTCGCCCCCCCATGCCCCCCCGAAACCACCGATCCGACGACGAAATGGCCGGTCTGAACGCCCGGATTGTCGCCTGCACGGCCTGCCCCCGGCTCGTTGCCCATTGCCGGTTGGTGGCCCGGGAGCGCCGCCGGGCCTACGCAACGGAGGAATACTGGGGCCGACCCGTCCCCTCGTTCGGGGATCCGGGGGCGCGCCTCCTGATCGTCGGCCTGGCTCCAGCCGCCCACGGGGGCAATCGGACCGGCCGGGTATTTACCGGCGATTCGTCGGGCGATTGGCTCTTCGAGGCACTCCACGGGGCCGGTTTCGCCAACCAGCCCACCTCCGTCGGTCGGGAGGACGGTCTCCGTCTGACCGATGCCTGGGTCACGGCCATCAATCACTGTGCCCCGCCGGACAACAAGCCGACACTTGAGGAGCAGGCTTCCTGTCGGCCATTTCTGGTTGAGGAAATCGACCGCCTGACCCGGGTCCGCGTCGTCCTGACCCTCGGCCGCATCGCCTGGGATGGCTGGTTCCGCGCGATGTCCGGCCGGGGTCACCTTACTCCGCGCCCACGACCCGAGTTCGGCCACGGGGTCGAATTCACTCCGTTTGGCCCGGATGGCCCCCTCCTTCTCGGCTCGTTTCACCCCAGCCGCCAGAACACCAACACCGGTCGGCTCACCCGAACGATGTGGCAGGCGGTCTTCGCGCGGGCGCGCCAGCTGGTCGGGCCATAGAACATCGAGTTGCGATCGCGATCCCCACTGGACAGCTCCGCGCCAGCTTGTACAGGATCAGCGGGCGCCCACGCGTGATCGCCCCGTCCGGGAGATCCAACGCCATGAACCCTGACGGAAACACCCACGCCCCCGATTGTCCGCTGGACCTCGGCCAAACTTCGACCGACGGCATCCTGGCCACGCTCGAGGAAATCGGCCTTTCCACCGACCGCGACGGGTTTCGCGCGCTGGCCCGACGCCAGGGAAGTCCCTCTTCGCTGGCCAGCAGTTGGCTGGCGGCTCTTGGCGAAATGGAGTCGCCGTTGCCACCGGGTAACGACCCAAACGGAGCGCCAACGAGCCTCCTTCCGGAGGTGCCTGTCGTGGCCGCCGCCTGGGAACTCTGGAAGCGCTGGGCCCCGGATATCAGCAGTGCCGAAATCCTGGCCGAGGAGTTCGACCGGCACTACGAACCGCTCGACACCCTCCTCATGGGGAGTCCCGGTCTCCTCTGTGATGCGATCCAGAGGGCGGATCGAATTCTGTCGGCCTGCTCTCCTCCCGGCGAGCCGCCCGATCAGGATCTCTTCCAGGAGATATGGTCCCACTGCTGGCACGACCTGGCCACCTGGCTCCGTTGCCTGCCACTGATCCTGGCCCAGAAAGGGCAGCTCGACTCGGCCATCCGGCTTTGCGAGCGGCTGGCTCCTCTCTTCGAGTCCCGCGTCTTCCTGTCCGAGCGGGGTATCCTCCTGGCCCGCGCCGGGCGCGAAAGCGAAGCGAGACGCCAGGTGTCCGCCAACGTCCGGCGCTGGCCGCGCGATCCGGTCGTCTTGAAAAAAGCCTGCGAAACACTCTGGTCGATGTGCCATTCCGATGAGGCACTCCTCCTGTACGATGAAGTTCTTCACCTGACAGGGCAGGCCCGACGATCGGAGGGATGAGATGGCCGATGAAACAAATCCCGGAATGATCACCACCGGCGATCGACGCGAATTCCTGCGCTGGTGCGCCGGCATCGGATTGACCGGGGCCGCGCTGGCGGAGGCCGGCCGGGCGATGGCCCAGGCTCCGGTAGGTGGCCCGGCACCGATCGCGGACGCGGTCCTTGCGGGCGGCGCCGAACTGGCCGGTCTCGATTTCACCGCGCCGGAACGGGAGATGATGGCGGCCGGCGCCGCCGACAATCGCGATGCGATCCGGCGCCTCCGGCAGGTATCTCTTGGCAACGAAGTGGCCCCCGCGCTTATCTTTACGCCACTTCTACCGGGGGTGGTCAACCTGGGGCGGCCGCGCGAGGAGATCCGTGGACCGTATGATGTCGTCACGGGTGCTTCGTCCGTCCGATCAGTTTCCCGGACCAAACGACACCACGATTCCAGAGCGCCCATCCGTCCCCCCGTCCCATCCGATCTGGCGTTCCTTACCATAGGCAAACTCTCCCGCCTGATCGAATCGGGTGAACTGACCTCCCGCGAATTGACCGAGGTTTATCTCGATCGCCTCCAGCGATTCGATCCGCAACTCGAGTGCGTCATCACGCTGACGGCAGAGCTCGCTCGTCGGCAGGCTGATTTGGCCGATGCCGAAATCCGGGCGGGCCGGTACCGCGGGCCTCTCCACGGCATCCCGTACGGAGCCAAGGACCTGCTGGCCACACGCGGTATCCAGACGACATGGGGCGCCGAGCCGTTTCGCGGCCAGGTTCCGCGGGAGGACGCCACCGTCATCCATCGACTGGCCGAAGCCGGCGCCGTCCTCGTGGCCAAGACGGCCGTTGGCGCGCTGGCCTACGGCGATGTCTGGTTCGGTGGCACGACCAGGAATCCCTGGAAGCCGGACCAGGGGTCCAGCGGTTCCTCGGCCGGTTCGTCCAGCGGCACGGCGGCCGGCCTCTTTGCCTTCGCCATCGGCACCGAAACGCTCGGTTCGATCGTGAGCCCCTGCACCCGCTGCGGCACCACGGGCCTTCGGCCAACCTTCGGCCGCGTCAGCCGGCACGGGGCCATGGCCCTCTCGTGGAGCATGGACAAGATCGGACCGATCGCCCGATCGGTAGGCGATTGCGCCCTCGTCTTCGACGCCATCCACGGCGCCGACGGGCGCGATGTCTCGGTGCATGATGCGCCCTTCAACGCCGACATCGACGCGCATGTCCACGATTGGACGAGCCTGCGAATCGGCTACGACAAGGTCGCCTTCGACGAGGCCCGGGAGGAAAAGGGGTTCGATGACGATGTCCTCGAGGCAATGCGCCGACTCGGTGTCAGCCTGGTACCGATGACGTTTCCCGACCTGCCGGTCAACGACACGCTGCTCCTCCTGGAATGCGAAGCCGCGGCCGCCTTCGACGAGTTGACCCGCACCAACCAGGACGAGCAACTGAAACGCCAGACCGCGCAGGCCTGGCCCAACATCTTCCGCACCGCGCGGCTGATTCCGGCCGTGGAGTACATCCAGGCCAACCGGATCCGCACGCTCCTCATCCAGCAGTTCGATCAAGCCATGGCCGACATCGACGTCTACCTGTCGCCGACCTACGGCGGCATCAGCCTGCGCGCCACCAACCTGACCGGCCATCCCTGCGTCGTCCTCCCCAGCGGCTTCCGCGCCGATAGTACGCCGGCCTCGGTCACCTTCATGGGGCGTCTCTTCGGCGAGGAGGCTCTCCTCGCCGTGGCCAGGGCCTACCAGGACTCAACGGGATGGCACCGTCGCCGGCCGGCGGGTTTTGCCTGACAAGTAACGCCGATTGGATTGCTCCGGGCCATTGATCGGTCGTCTTCAACTCCTTTGGGGCGGGTATTTTCGCGCGCATTCGCTATTCTTGCCGGCACGCGCTGACCAAAGGAGATGCCGATGAGCCACCCGCCCCGGATCGAAGACCACGCCATCACCACAACCGCCACCGGGACCGCCACCACCGCAGCCCGCCACTCCCCGCTCGATCTTCCCGCCGAGGAATTTCGCCGCCTCGGACATCGCCTGGTGGATGACCTGGCCGAGCACCTCTCGACGATTCGAACAACGCGCACGACGACGGGCGAATCGCCGGCTACGGTACGCGAGATGCTGGGCGGCGATCGCCCGCTTCCCGGGGCCGGTACCGACGCCGACGAACTGCTGGCCCGGGCTACGCGCCTGGTCATTGATCAATCGCTCTACGTCGGGCATCCGCTCTTTCTCGGATATGTCGTCGGCTCACCGGCGCCGCTGGGCGCACTGGGTGATCTGCTGGCCTCGACCATCGATCCGAACGTCGGCGGCTTTTCCCTCTCGCCGGTGGCCACGGAAATCGAGCGGCAGACCGTCCGCTGGATCAGTGAGCTGGTCGGTTTCAACCCGAACGCGGGAGGCCTCCTGGTCAGTGGCGGCAACATGGCCAATTTCGTCGGCTTTCTGGCTGGACGTCGGGCCATGCTCGGGCCGGGAGTACGCATAGAGGGGGTTGCCGGCTCGAACGCGGTCGTCTACGCCACCGAGGAGACGCACACCTGGATCGACAAGGCCGCCGATCTCTTCGGCATGGGTACCGACGCCGTGCGCCGCGTGCCGCGCCTCGCAGTGAAGGTGACGGATCCCCTGGCCGGCACGATGGATCTGGCCGCCTTGAAGCTGATGATTGCCGAGGATCGGGCGGCCGGACTCCGGCCGATCATGGTCATCGGCAACGCCGGCACCGTCTCGACCGGCGCCGTCGATCCGCTGAACGACATTGCCGATCTCTGCGTGGCCGAGAAGCTCTGGTTCCACGTGGACGGCGCCTACGGCGGCTTCTCCGCCTGTCTCCCCGAGGCGAGCGCCGACATGAAAGCGCTGGCCCGCGCCGATTCGCTGGCGATCGATCCGCACAAGTGGCTCTACGTGCCGATCGAGTGCGGCTGCACGCTGGTCCGGACGAATCAACACCTGGTCGACACGTTCAGCTATCGCCCCCCCTACTACCACCGGGACGATGACCAGGACGTGCCGCCGATCTTCTACTACGAGCTGGGGATGCAGAACACCCGCGGCTTTCGGGCCCTGAAAGTATGGCTGGCGCTGCAACAGGCTGGCCGCGCGGGCTATGTAACCATGATCCGCGAGGATTGCCGCCTGGCCCGCGTTCTCTTCAAGGCGGCCTCTGACCATCCAGAAATCGAGGCGTTCACCGTTGGCCTGTCGATCGCCACGTTTCGGTACGTGCCGCTGTCGTTTACAACTCCCGGCGCGCCGGGCCCGAAGGCCGGCACGCCCGATGGCGAGACCGCGCTCAACAAGCTCAATACCGAGCTCGTGGCCCGACTGCAGAATGGCCCCGACGCCTTCCTCTCCAACGCCGTCCTCAATGACACCTACGTCCTCCGCGCCTGCTGCGTCAACTTCCGAACCACGGAGGCCGACATGAAGCGATTGCCGGAGATTGTCGCGCGGACGGGGCGGGAACTGTCAGTCTAGCTGCATCTCTCACCCCGGCGTATAGTCCAAAGACCGGATCTGCCACGGGCCTGGGGCGTCCACGAGTCGTGAAACGCGCCTCACGATTACCATCCAATCACCCACCTGGGATATCGGAAATGGCTGAAAAACCACGCTTCATTGTTGTCGGGGGCGGCCTGGCCGGCCTGATGACGGTCATCAAGATCGCCGAGGCGGGCCAGCATGTCGATCTCTTCTCGGTTGTTCCCGTGAAGCGATCGCACTCCGTCTGCGCGCAGGGTGGAATCAACGGAGCCGTCAACACGAAGGGCGAAGGTGACACCCCCTGGGAGCATTTCGACGACTCCATCTACGGCGGCGATTTCCTGGCCGACCAGCCGCCGGTGCAGAAGATGTGCGAGGCGGCGCCGGGCATCATCTACATGTTCGATCGGATGGGGGTCATGTTCAACCGGACCTCCGAGGGACTGCTCGACTTTCGGCGTTTTGGCGGCACCAAGCATCACCGCACCGCATTTGCCGGCGCGACGACGGGGCAGCAGCTCCTGTACGCACTGGACGAACAGGTCCGTCGCTACGAGGTCGCCGGCCTGGTCACCAAGTACGAGGGATGGGAGTTCATCGGCTACGTGCCGGACGACGCCGGGCAGTGCCGGGGTGCCATCTGCCAGCAAATGGTCAGCGGAAAGATCCAGTCGTTCCGATCGGATGCCGTCATCCTGGCCACGGGTGGCCCCGGCCTCATCTTCGGCCGCTCGACCAACTCGACGATCAACACCGGCTCCGCCGCCAGCGCGGCCTATCAGCAGGGGGCCTGGTACGCCAACGGCGAGTTCATCCAGGTTCACCCCACGGCCATTCCCGGCGAGGACAAGTTGCGTCTCATGTCGGAATCGATCCGTGGTGAGGGCGGTCGGGTCTGGGTGCCTTCGGACGGCAAGGAGGGCCGCCCACCGGTTGGCCAGCCCTGGTACTTCCTCGAGGCGATGTATCCGGCCTACGGCAACCTCGTCCCCCGCGACATCGCCACCCGGGCCATTTTCAAGATCTGTCGCGAGCTCGGTCTCGGCATTGATGGCAAGGACAAGGTCTATCTGGATGTCACGCACATCCCGGTGGCGGTGCTCAACGCCAAGCTCGAAGGCGTCATGGAGATCTACGAGAAGTTCGTCGGCCAGGACCCGCGAAAAGTGCCGATGCAGATTTTCCCGGCAGTGCACTACTCGATGGGCGGCCTCTGGGTCGACTACCCCCGGGACGACGGCCAGCCCCACCACTGGCAGATGACCAACGTGCCCGGCCTCTTCGCCGTCGGCGAATGCGAATTTGGCTACCACGGTGCCAATCGTCTCGGGGCCAACAGCCTTCTGTCGACCGTCTTTGCCGGCATGATGGGCGGACCCGACTCAATCAAGTTCGTGAAAGCGCAGGAGTCGACCGCCGCCGAGGCCTCTCAAAGCATTTTTGATCGCGAGATGAAGCGCCACGACGATTTCAACAAGAGGCTGCTCGCCCTCGACGGCCCGGAAAACCCCTTTCAGCTTCATGCGGAACTGGGCGATCTGATGACCGGAGCCATGACCGTCGTCCGGTACAACGACAAGCTCAAGGCGGCCCTGACCTCGATCGCCTCACTGCGCGAGCGATTCTGGAAGATCACGCTGACCGACAAGGGGGCCTGGATGAACCAGCCCCTCCATTTCAGCCGACAGCTTCATAACATGCTGATTCTGGCCGAAGCGATGACGCTTGGCGCGCTGCAGCGCGATGAAAGCCGCGGCGCGCACTACAAGCCCGATTTCCCCGAACGGGACGACGCCCGTTTCCTCAAGACGACCCTGGCGCAGTTCACGCCCGAGGGACCGAAGCTGTCCTACATGGCGGTCGATACGAGCTTGATCACACCACGCGCACGCAAGTACGACGTTGACAAAAAAGGGGGCGACGCCGAGACGAAGGCGGCCGCACTGACGGGCTGATGCTTCTCGAATGGAGAGTGGTGCGATGATCGGCCGAATGGTGCGGATGCGTGTTCGGAGGCAGGACGGGCCGGATCAGTCGTCGAGGTGGGAGGATTTCGAGGTCCCCTACCGTCAGGGGATGAATGTCATCACCTGCCTCCAGGATATCCAGAAGAAACCGGTGACGCGGGACGGGAAGACCGTACCGCCGGTGGCCTGGGAGTGCTCCTGCCTGGAGGAGGTCTGCGGTTCGTGCACGATGGTCATCAACGGCAAGCCGCGCCAATCATGCAGTGCGCTGGTCGACCAGCTGACGGAACCCATTCGCCTCGAACCGATGAGCAAGTTTCCGCTGATCCGTGACCTGATTGTCGATCGCAGCCGCATGTTCGAAGCATTGAAAAGGGTCCGGGCCTGGGTACCGATCGACGGCACCCATGACCTGGGACCCGGTCCGCGTTTCAGCCCGGAAAAGCAGCAGGTGTACTACCAGCTGCAGCGGTGCATGACCTGCGGATGTTGCCTCGAGGTCTGCCCCCAGGTGACGACCGGCAATAACTTCATCGGGGCGGCGGCCATCAGCCAGGTGCGGATCTTCAATGCACACCCGACGGGCGCCATGCATGCTTCGGAGCGAATCGATGCGCTGACGGAAGAGGGTGGAATCCAGGACTGTGGCAATGCTCAGAACTGCGTCGAGGCCTGCCCCAAGGAGATAGACCTGGTCGAATCAATTGCCGACATGAACCGGCAGGCAACCAGGCGAATAATCCAGAAGATGTTTGGCGGCTGAACCATTGCCCACTGGCAAGCCCCGAATGAAGATGGCCGGGCCGGAGTTTCCCCCGACCCGGCCGGCTGGGTCCTGCCGGAACGACGAAGCCGGCCGTTCCTGCCCGGACGGCGCGGTTTGGTGTCCCCCCTGACTCTCTCCCAGCGGCAAACAGTAATGCGCAAAAAAGGCCTGCAAAGTGACAAACGATTGTGGAAAAGATCTTGAACATAAAAAAAGGAGGCAACCTTGCGGTTGCCCCCCATCGCTTGGTGTCGCCTAGAACCCGCAGGGCGGCGCGGTCCCGGTTAACCTCGCGAAAACGTGTTGCCCGTTTCATACCCCTGATCGGCTCAAAGGTTCGAATCGTCAACAAAAATTGACGATTTGTCCTTTTACATCGTGAGTCCTAAATACCTGAAGCCCCTACCTCAATCGTATCAATCAGGTCGAGGCATTGCTTCACACCGTGCCAGAGGTGAGTAGAGTTTACAGACCCTTGTACAAACTGTCAAGCTTGCCGCCGCCGGCGGAGCACAGCCAGGTCGCGGCCCGTAACTCCAAGTAAATAAAGGATTCCGCTCAGATCCTGCTTTCGAATGGCCCCCTGGGCAGCCCTTCGAATTTTGTCGCGTCGTCCGAAAGCGATCCCGAGCCCGGCGGCTTGGAGCATGGGAATGTCGTTGGCCCCATCCCCGACCCCTACCACCTGCTCCAATGGTATTCGTTCCTCGGCCGCAATGGATTGCAGGAGGGCGGCCTTGCCGGCACCATCGACCAGATCGCCGATCAGACGGCCCGTCAGCAGCCCGGAGCTCACTTCCAGTCGATTGGCGTAGGCGTGGTCCAGTTGAAGCTTTCGCCGGAGCGGCTCCACGAGAAGGTCGAATCCACCGCTGATGGCGGCCACCCGATATCCCAGCTCCTTGAGAATCTCGACCGTCTGGTGGGCTCCGGGGGTGAGCGGCAGCCGTTCGGCGGCGCGATGGACGCCCTCGAGCGAAAGCCCCTCCAGGAGCGCAACCCGGCGACGCAGGGCATCGGCGAAGTCAAGATTGCCGTCCATCGCCTGGCGGGTCAGTGCGGCTACCGCCTCTCCCTTGCCGGCTTCCCGCGCCAGTTCGTCAATTCCCTCACCGTCCACGAGTGTCGAGTCGACGTCGAAAACGACCAGCCGCTTGCTCTTTCGAAAAGCATCTTCCGGCTGGAGGCCCAGGTCGATTCCCGTGGTGTCGGACAGGTGGAGCAGTTCCGACTTCAGTTCGGCCAGGTCGGGGGTGTTGGTGACGTCGAGGATGAAATCGACGGCCGAGAGGTCTTCCTCGGCCAGCCGGTGGATCGTGACGATATTGGCCTGATGTTCACCGACGACACGCGCCAGGCGCGATACCGTGGCCACTTCCAAACCCTCGCTCAGAATGGTCAGGGCCCACAGATCGCGTCGGCCAAGGCGACTGGCCTCGCTGGCTTCGATGAGCCTGGCATCCACGCTCAGGCCTAGAGCCAGGGCCGTGCCCCCAATGGCACGGAGCAGCCGGGTGGGAGGCTCGGCACCGGGCCCGACATCGACCAGGATCGACAGGGCCAGCCAGTCAAGAAGCGTCGCCTGCTGAATGTCGACCAGGCGAAAACCGGCATCGGCAAGGGTCGCGGTGATGTCGCCGAGGAGACCAGGGCGATCGGGACCGGAAAGGGATACCAGGACCAACTGGTGGGTCATGCGTGGGCGGAGGAACCAGCGGCGTCCACGTTTGCCCGGTGCTTGACCATGCGCAGGACCTTCTCGCCGTCGGTTCCCTGCCAGGGAGTCACTTCGTCCATCAGGGCCCGCATCATGGCGATCCCGCGACCGCGCGGTGCGTCGGGGGGTGGCATGTCATGCCCCACCATTCCGGAGGTGACCTCGTGCGGCCAGGGAATACCTCGATCACGAATCTGGACGACGAAGTCCCGACCATCGAAAGTCGATTCAAGCTGGAGGCGGTCCCCGCTGCCGAGTTTCGAATGATCGATGACGTTTTCCACTGCCTCCATGGACGCGATCTCGATCGCCTCCATGGCGTCCTCGTCAAAGCCGGCCCCCTCGGCAGCCGCCCGAATGAAGTTGGCGGCAACGTGAAGCCATCGTGCGGAGACGGGTATGTCGAGTTGAAGGCGTCGTTCAGGCACCAGCTAATCCTCATCCGACACCAGGAAATCCTCACCTGAAACCAGGTCACCGGCCCCTGCCAGTAGGTGGTTCGATTATACCGATTTGGCGAGCATCGGTCAGTAACTGGCTGCAGCTACCGCCGGCCGATGGTGAAGCTGCCGACGGCCTCGCTGGAAGCCGTCAGGACTTCGCCCACGTAGACTTGGACCGCCCACCGGGCCTGGTCACCTTCCCGGTAGTAACCCGGAGGAAGAATGGTGCTGGTCCCATTGGTCATGACATTTTCGGACAGGAAAAAGCTGTTGGCCCGACTGAAGAGGACCAGGTAGCGGCGGGCGCCCTCGACCGGTTCCCAGACAAGCGTGGGGCGCACGGTATCGACAACTTCGAGTCGCTCCGGGCTGATGAGCCGTATGCCCGGGAGCACCTCGATCTCCAGATCCGTGAGGTCGGTCAGGCCAATCGTCACCGGGGGGGGCGCCCCGCTCCCGAGAGCACCCGGCACCCAGCCGTCGTCAGCAAGATAGGCAGCGTGGATGCGGTACCGACCGGATGCCAGAGCGGTGAATTCAAACTCGCCGGAGACGTCGGTCACCTGGACCGCTCCCGGCACCAGAGCCCGCGGCGAAAGTCCGGCAGATCGAATCGAACCCGTCCCGACCGGCTCACCACCATCCAGATCGGCAAAGGTGAGGGCCACCGGCACGCCGGCGACACGGTTCCCCTGGTTGACCACGTGACCGCGTATCGATCGCTCCCCTGCTCCGGGCTCGAGCACCAGATTGACCTCCAGGGGTGGCCCGGAAATCGGAAGAACAGGCAGGATTTCGCCGCGTATGAGCGAGCCGGTGCCACCGTTCCGATGGTCACGGTGTGTGCTCACGATCGGATAGAGGCCGGTGCGGCCATCGCTGAGTTGTACGATTGGCACTCCGGACAGCTCGAAACGACCGTCGGAGTCGGTTCGTGATTCCCACGGTGGCAGGCCGGCGTCCAGCAGGAAAGTCGGGTCGGTAAAGCCGACCGACACCCAGGCACCGACGATTGGGAGGCCGGTCACGGCATCACGCACCGTTCCGCGGACGGGTCGACCGGAACCTTCAAGACCAGGATATTCAGCGAGAGCCAGTTCAAGATGGCTTTCGCGCCCGGGATTTATGCGAATGGCGTCGTTAAGCGGCGCGTAGACGAACATCGATCCCGCTTCGACGATCGGGTGGTACCAGCCGGGTGGAATATCCCCGAACTGAAAGTGACCCTCGTCATCGATTTGGGCGGCGGGAAACGGCGAGTCGTTAGTGGAGGAATCGAGAAGCAGGATTCGGGCGCCGGCGGCCGGCTCATGGCCGGGAAGCCTTTCGACGTGCCCGGTCAGGCGACCGACCCTGGCCGGCGGCACCTCATCATCCGCGCACGCGGCGCACAGCAGGATGGCCGCAAGAAAAAAAAGGGCCGCCGGGAGGATTCGTGCCCGGCGGCCCGATTGAAACCGAATCGTGGTCAGCTTCCCTTCATTGTCCGACCGCTCCCATTCGAAGGAGCCGGCGCCGAGCCACGGCCCGGGGAAGGTGCGGGAGAGTTGCCATCGGTGCGTGGCGAGCCGACATTCGGGGCGGGGGCTTGCCGGCCTGACGGAGCATCCGTGCCGCTGTAGGCTGGCGGCTTGCTGGTGCGACCACCCTGGGTTGTTCCGGACGAGCCGCCGGGCTTGCCGGCTGAGCCGCCGCGACCGCCGTAGGACGGTGTGCTTCCCTTGTACTCACGGGGGGCTCGGGAGACGGCCTGTCGGGTCGAACCCTTTGATTCACGGCGGTATTCCGAGCCGCTGGCACCACGTCCGCTCAAATTCCGGCCGTCGTCGTGGGCACGGTACGAGCCGTGGTGGTTGTCGTAGTGGTAGTAGGGGTAAGGGTAATACGATGCCCCACACCAGTAGGAGGGATAGTAGTAGCCGGAGTAGCCCGGCCAATACGAATGCCAGCTCGGGGAGTAATAGCCGCCCCATCCCCAGGACAGAAACAGGTTCAGCGACGAATCATGGTAGCCGCGATAGTAGTCGTCAAGATTGCCGTGATACCTGTCGGTGGACACCTGATCGGATGGCTCGCCCGGGTTTTCCGAGGTGACAATTTCATCATCCTTGCCCGTATTGATCATGTAGGTGATGATCCTGTCGGACACACCGGACTTCTTCAGTTCAAGGATGTCGTCGACCGTCAATGTGAAGACCTGGTCGGAGGCATCGATCTGGCTCAGAACCACCTCATCGCCAATGCCCGATTTGCTGAGCTTGATGACCTCGGCAATTGTCATGGCCTGAGCCAGAGCCGGAATCATCAGGGCGAGGGCCACTATCACGATCAGCTTTTTCATCGGAGTACACCCCCAAATGGTTGACGATGAGTATAGGCCCCCGGAAGCGATCGGGGGAGCGATAGATTCGTTGACCAATGGGCTAGGACCCCGTCGGGGCACGACTGGTTCGGGAAATATCGGCCGCAAAAGGGGTTGCCCCCGGACCTGCTAGTGCCCCTGGCCATGAAATGGGGGGGCGCCAATCTTCTTCCACCCATTGTTTTCAAGGTCATAGAGCCAACATTCGTCCGACCACGTTACGATAAAGCCAAAAGTTTCCATCATCTTGATTTCCGTGGCCGGGACCGGCAATGGAATGAACTTACGCGCCTCCCCTTCAAGTCCGAACGACTCGTCGAGCGTGACCCATTTTTCGCGGTCGGGCCGATACTGCCAGAGCTCGCCATCCCGGGTCAGCACACCACCCACGCCGAAACTTGCCACGAGGCCACCACGATCGCTTCGCGTGGAAACCGGGGTCTTGGCATCCGAGGTCGCCGGAGCCAGAAATCGCCCACCGACCATTGCCGAGAGGCTGAGGATGGCGCCGAGCAGAACGCCCGGCCAGAATCGTTTGGTCATCGATGAGTCCTCCGAAGCCCGCGTCTAACGATGGCGGGCAGTGGTGAAGCGGGTCATGACATCAAGATCGCGGATCAGGCGGGCGCCCAATCCCTGGATTTCTTCCTGCCAGCGCTCCCTGGCTTCGGGTTCGGCAGCACGTAGAGCAACAGCGTTTTGAACAACATCCACCGTGATTCCTTTGCCCCGGAGACTCCGGACGGCCAGGAGGACCGCCTCCTCGCCACCCACCCCGAAAACGATGGCACCGCGGATTCCCGACAGAACTTCGGCCGCACCGGGGTTGGACATGAGATCAGGCCCTGAAGTTTCCAAGATGATTTCCCGGGACGACCCAAGTAGCGACTTAAGCTCGGATGCGGAGCGGCTCTGATTGGAAACCAACACCGGTTGGGCCGGCCGGGTCGCGGAGATCTTTTGGGCGCCCGGCGTGCCGGCCAGGCAGTGAGGGGGCATTTCTCCCCCGTTGCCGGAAAAACGGGGATCGGCCGGATTCAGCAGCTGCGTCGTGGCCACGATGCGGACGTCGTAGGTGCGGGCGTAGCGCGCAACCCGCTCAAAGTTGGGAATCAGGCCAAACGCACCGGGTGCCGGCCAGGCCCCCTCCGGCATGACGAGATCCCACTGAGTATCGATGTCAAGAATGATCGTGTCGCTGATCACTGGGAAGACTCACTTTCCGAAAAGGAGAGGGGCGTCTGGCGGTGGCCCGTTACCGGGCCCGGGACCGTGAAAGAGTATCAGGTTGCCGGCCGGTGCCGTCGCAGAAGGTACTCCTCCCCGCCGATGGCCAGGACCGAGAGCCCGGCGCAGAACCAGTAAGGTGCGGCGAGCTCCCCAGTGGCCGTGGCCAGAAGCCCCCCCGCCGCCGGGACGATCAGGACCCCGGAGCCGATGATCGCCTCGTGCCGTCCCGTGTTGCGGCCGGGGCGGGCCGTGGCATTCAGGCTGTAAAAGATGCTCGAGTAGTAGGCCAGTCCCAGGCTGACACCAATGAATGGCGCCAGCAGCAACTGCAGGGCCGGCACCCGGAGTTGCGGCAGGATGAGGAGCACCAGCGTATTTAGAAGGTGCATCGCGTACAGCGGGGCGCGTCGGAACCGCCATGAGGTGAGGCGTGCCAGGACCGCGAAGGCGACCGTCTGCGACAGGCAGATCAGGCCCAGGAAGATGCCGAAATGGGCGGCGCGGCTCCCCTGGGCCTCAAGATATTTCGGGAAGTGGTAGGTCAGCGTGGCATTGACGCCGTAGGCCACTCCGTTGGCCAACCAGGCGGCCGCCAGAAATGCCGCCGACGTCACGGCAACCGCGGTTGGCACAACGGGGATGGCGGGGGCCGTTCTGGAAATCGGCGGGTTTCGCACCGGGGCCGGCGCGCTGGTCAGCAAGATGGCTACGGCAAGAGCAATGCCCGCGGAGATCGCTGCGACAAGGCCAAAGCCATACGCGGCGTACAAAATTCCCCCGGCGGCGAAACCAATCCCCTTGCCGCTGCTCCAGGAGAGGTTGAAGAAACCGAGATTTTTCTGAAGCCGCCCGGGCTCGTCCGCTTCGGCCAGCGCGGCCTGGAGCGGGGGCCAGAACATGGCCAGGCCCAGTGCCAGGATGGCCAGGCCCAGATACAGACCGGAAATTTGCCGCGCCAGCGCCAGGACCATCATGGCCACGACCACGATCGCGGCGCCGGCGCCGGACAGACGAAGACGTGCGACCCGATCCGAAAGCCGTCCCATCTGGATGGCCGCGATGATGTAGACCACCGACCAGACCGCCGGCAACAGGCCCAGTTCAAGGGGCGTCGCGCCCAGCGCGATCGCCTTCCATGGCACCCCGACCAGCGTCAGGTTAACCGCGCCGTCAACGCCAAACGCCGCAGTGAAGAATTTCAAGTTTCGCCGCATCTACAGCAGGCAGACCGGGCGGAGGAGGCAGGCCGCGCAACAGATCGGATCACGACGGCGGGGACAATGATCGAGAATGCCGAGCCGGCAGATGGCGAAGTCGTATTTGACCGGGTCGGCCGGGTCGAGATGCCGCAGGCGATCGGTGATCTCGAGTGCCGTCTTCCAGTCCGCGGTGATTCGACGTGTCAACCCGATGTAGCGGGCGATGCGGGCCACATGCGTATCCAGCGGAATGACCAGTCGCGCGCGATCGACGGACGTCCAGACGCCGAGATCAAGACCGTCGCCGCCGCGCACCATCCAGCGGAGCCAGAGATTCAGGCGTTTCACGGCACTCCCATCGGCCGGCGAAGCGAAAAAGAAGCGGACCGGCGAGCGGGGACCGAGTCGGCCGCGGCTGACGCCGGGCCCCGGTGGCAGATCAGCGGCGTCCAGCACCCGTTCGCAGAACGCGGCGAGGCCGCCGCCGATGTCCGGGGTCGATGAATCATCACCGGCGATGAACAGCGCCTCGAGCGTCCCGTATCCACGGAGCGCCCGGGAGAGGAGCAGGCAAAGCAACGCGACGTCGCGCGGACCGTGGAAGCGGTGGTACCAGCCACGGAAACGGCCGGCATCGCGTGACCACTCGAACTCGTGCACGAATCGCGCCGGAGACGGGCCCATGCGGTCGAGCAGACGGTTCAAGCTCTTCAAGATCTGGTCGACCCGGCCATACGCCAGGCCGGCGGCCAGGAAGCCGACCACCTCCTGGTCGGCCGGATCCTCGTAGCGGCGCACCACCTCAAGCGGGTCGGGTGAAATCCACTGGAGGTCAAAGGTGCGGTACAGCGATTCCAGATGTTCCCGGAGGTGTGATTCTTCCGGGAGCGGCGGCGTGACGGTGCCGGTCCGGGAATCACTGGGCGGGACGGTGAGGGTCATTGCCGGGAGCCTACGCAACGGGCCGGTCCTCCTGCTAGACTGCGCCGCATCGACACCGATCCGCCATGAATGGACGGTTTTATTTCCGATGTCGGGGAGCAGACGTGGCGACACGCACGCGCATGGAAAGAGTCGGGCCGGACCAGAACAGGACGGCCATCGCCACCGCCGGCAGCGTCATCATCCCGGCCCGGAACGGCGCCCACCACCTACGTCGAACGCTTCCAGCTCTGCGGGAAGCACTCCCCGCCGGATGGGAGATCCTCGTCGTCAACGACCATTCCGCGGACAACACGGCGGAAGTGGCCAGCCTCTACGCGGACCAGGTCATCACCAGCCGCCAGGTGAAGAGCGGACCGGCGGCCCGCAACACCGGCGCGCTTTCGGCCCGCGGTCAGATCTTTGTCTTCATGGACCAGGATATTCGTGTCACCCGGGACGCCCTGGAGCGGCTGGTGGAAGCGCTCGACGAGCCGGGCACGGTGCTCACGTTCGCCGTCTATTCCGAGGGGCGATACCTGAAGACGCTTGGCGGCCGGTTCAAGAACATCTGGGTCCGCTGGTCCTACCTCGGCAGCCCCACCGATGTTCGCTGGATGAACACGGCCCTGGGTGCCATTCGGAGTGACGACTTCTGGTCGGCAGGCGCTTATGACAACGCGGACGACGATCGCCAGGGTGGCAATGACATTGACTTTGGTCGGATCGTGGCCGAGCGGGTCGGTCGTGTCCGCCTCTGCCCGCACGTGGATTGCGATCATCTCAAGGAGATGAGCCTGTACGGCCTCCTGCGCAATGATTTCGACCGGGCGCGCGGCTTTTTCCGTACCTCACTGGAATCACGCGAGATCAAACGAGTGGCCAGAGGACGCTGGTACGGCAACATCTCGCCCATGTTCATGGGGGGCGTGACGGCCGCCGGTCTTGTCTTCGCCTCGCTGGTGGCCGGCGGGCTTGGTTTCGAACCGGGCTGGCGTGTGGCCGGCGGCGCGGCCATCGTGCAGGTGGCGCTGGCCCTGCCGTTCCTTCTCTACGCAATGCCGCGTCTCGGATGGTGGGCGCCTCTGGCACCGTTCGTCTACCTGCTGGACCAGGCGGCCTGTTTCGCCGGTCTTGTTACGGAAACCCTGACCCTCCTCGGCCGGCGCCTGTTTTTGCGCGCATGGCGCACCGCCCCATCTCCCCGATTCTGATCGCGGCGGCACTGGCCGCTTTTGGCATGAGTGCCGTGGTGGCGCTGTCGTTTCTGCCGGCGTCGAACTGGTTCTGGGGCATGGATCTCCTGCGTTACTACCCCGCCTGGTTTCGGTTCGCCTGGTTTGGGCTGGGGCTTGCCGGACTGGCAGCGGCGTGGCGGGCGCCACGACTCGGCCTGTCCATGCCACCCGGTCGGTGGCCGACATCGATCCTTGCCGCCATTGTCGGTGTGGCGGCCGGGCTTGTTTTCCACCTGGCCCGGGCGCGGACCGGCCTGCTTGGTGACGGTTACCAGATACTGGTCGATCTGAGGCAGGGGCATCCACCGACACAGCGCTCGCCGCTGTACAACCTCCTCGAGCCGACCCTCGTCTCATGGCAACGCCCCGGTGGCGTGCCGAGTCTGACCGAGGCGGGGCTCCTGAGCACGCTCATCGGTGCGCTGACCATCGGATTTCTGGCCTGGATCCTCCTTCGACGGGCACGGACGAGGAAAACCGCCGCCGGCACGGCTGATCTTTCCAGTCTGGTCGTGGCCATCCTGTTCGGATGCCAGCCGGCACTGCAGCTTTTCTTCGGATACGTCGAATGCTATGCGCTGCTGGCCGCCGCGCTTGTCTTTTTTCTGCTGGGAACGATGGAGCGATTCGATCGGGGAGGCTCGCTGATCTTGCCCTTCCTGGCGGTGATCGCCGGCGGGATTTCCCACCCGTTCGGATTACTCATGATTCCGGCCTTCCTGGTCCTGGTGGCGTCGGGCGCCGCCAACGGGAGATGGCGGCGCGTGCTCCAGGGCGCGCTTGCCGTGATCGTGATCTTCGGGATCCTTGCCCTCCTCGGGCCGCTCTGGCCGGCGGGCTCCGACGGCCGATCGCCGCTCAAGTTCCTCTCTCCCGCGGCGATCTGGCATCAGATGGCGGCCCTGGTATCCCAACGGCTGGGAACGCGCAATACCTTTGGACTCGATTCGATATGGACGGTCCGCCACCTGGCCGATGTGCTGAATCATCTGTGGCTGACGGCAGCGCCGGCGCTCATCCTGCTGGCCGGACTGGCCGTGACACACCGGGGACGACGTGCGATGACCGCGCCCGCCGCGCGGGTGGCCCTCGTTCTGGCGATGTCCTTCATCCTGTCGCGCGTGGGCATGCGTACGCTGCTGGGGCCGATGCGTGACTGGGATATCTTCGCCGGCACCGGCATTGCGCTGACCGGCTGGGCCGCGTTCACGGTTCTGGCCTGGATCGACGACATCGGGGATTTGAACCGTCCGGAACAAATTGACCCCGAGGGGCAACTACCGGACCAGGAGGAAGCGAATGTCGGCCGGCTCGAGGTGAGGCGGATGATTTGCATGGTCCTGGTAACCAGCCTGGTGTTGCTCATTCCCTGGATCGGCATCCAGGCTGATTCCGGTCGTGCAGTGGCGCGACATCTGGCCCTGGTCGACGCCGACCCCACACTCGAGCCGGCCGCGGCCGCCACCTCTCACTCGGCCATGGGTCTGCGTTTCCTGTCGCTCGGCAAGACCGAACTGGCGGCCAGTGCCTTCGAACGAGCCTGGCAACTTCGTCCCAGCTGGAATTTTGCCTGGCGGGCCGGACTGGCGTACATGGCAAGCGGCAAACCGGAAAAGGCGGCGGCAGCCATGACCGAGATGACGAAGTCGCGGCCGAATGACTGGCGCGGATGGAGCGAGCTAGGAAATGCCTGGAACGCCATGGATCGCTTTGATCTTGCGGAGCCGGCGCTTCGACGGGCCATCCAACTCGATACATCGTCAACGGCGCCGCGGATTCACCTGGCTCGAACGCTGGGAATGCTGGGTCGCGAGCTGGAGGCTCGCGCCCAGATCGAGGCCGTGCGCCCGATGATGACGCCGACCGATCCGATGCAAACCGATTTCATCCTGCTCGATCGGACTCTGGCGCCGCTGTACCCGGCATCAGCCGCTCCCGACTCAATTCGCCGCTGACTGGGTTTTTATAAGAACTGTCGCCCTGCCCGTCACGGGGCCTGTCGAATAATCATACAAATCCACAATGATTGGCGGGCACTCAAGCCGGTCGATGGAATACCGATGAAGCAGCTCAAGAAAGTGGATTGAAACGGCGTTGAAATTCGGTCGGTGTGGTAAATTAGGAACGTCCTCAGGGGGACAACCGGTGAGCTCACATTGGACTCTGCACGGAAAAACCAACTCGTAGGCGCACTTCTCGCGTATGGCCTGAACGAATACGAAGCCCGGGCGTATCTCGCACTGCTGCAGCACGGACCGGCCGTCGCCGGCGATATCTCGCGCCGGTCGGGCATCCCGCGTCCGCGCGTGTACGACACGCTGCAGCGACTCATCGAAGCGTCACTGGTCGCGGAAAACGGCGGCGCTCCGCGCAGCTACGCCCCACTCCCCCTCGACGATTTCCTGACACGGATGACATCGCAGTTTCGCCGCCGACAGGAAGTCCTGCGCGACGGGCTGGCGGCTTCGACCGGTGACAACCGGAACGATGGGGTCTTTCACGTCCACGATGAACTTCCCATTCTGCGCCAGTGCGAGGATCTGATTGATACCGCGGTACGGCGGCTTTACGTGACGGCTTGCGGCGCCGAACTCATGGCACTCACACGGCCGCTTCGTGATGCACGGGACCGCGGCGTGACAATCGAGGGGACAATGCTCGGCGCGGGCGAGCTACCGGATGGCATCACACTGGCCGCGGGTCAGCCGGGCGACAGTCGAACTGTCCAGGGCGGCCGGCGCCTTACGATCATTCGCGATGGCGAGGAAGTGCTGATCGCCGAGATCGGCGGGACAAACCGGCCGTACGGCGTACGGAGCCGTAACTGCCTGCTCGTGGATTTATCCAGGCCGATCGCCTCGAACGGGTCACTGCGGGTGGCGTTGAAATCCGAGGCGTTCGCGGGCTGAGGTCACGAAGAACCCGGAGGATCGGATCCGGCCCGCCGGGGACCAACGGGCTGGCAGGCGACGGTTCAGGATCGCGCTATTCGCGGGCCAGAATCAGCCGGCGGCTGGTTTCCCACTCCGGTGTGACGAGGCGGACGAAGTAGATTCCCGACGCGGCACGGCCCCCGCGTTCGTCGCGGCCATCCCAGACAAGATCGACGGTGCCGCCAGCCCTTTCCCAGGCACCGGCGGCCAGACGACGGACCAGCCGTCCATCCACCCCGACTACATTCACGGACCAGGTCGACACCTCCGCCCGCGCGGGCAGCGACATCGACAGCCTCGTTTCATGGGTCACCGGGTTTGGGTAAGGCCCGGCCAGCATCGGCCGAACCGGGAAGCCCGCCCGCCCGATATCCGCGACGCCGGCACTCGTCGACACGGTGAACTTGCCCGGTCGCAGGGCTTCCCTCTCCCAGCCGGCCAGATTCGTGGCCAGCACCTGCCAGTGATACGTGGATCCGGGCGCGAGGAACATCGGCGGTATCCAGGTCGAATCGGTTCCGGCGAAAAAGGTGTCGGCCCCGGCAAAAGTTGGTGAGGTTCCGAGGATCACCCGGTAGGTCACGACATCCCCCGGGTTGCCGCGGGAATGCTCCCAGCCAAATTGCGGGGCGGCGGTGGTGATCGTGACGCCGCGATCCGGCATCTGCAGCGAAAATGGGCGGGAGACGAGCGGGTTCGCCTGCGGGGCCAGTGCGGCTGCCTGGTTGAGGCGAACGAGCCCCCACCCGGTCATGTTATCGGGAGCACCCGCATGGCTGGCCTGCGAGCGGATCGCCTCGCGCAGCTGCCAGCCGCTCCAGTCCGGATGAGCTTCCTTGAGGAGCGCCGCGGCGCCGGCCGTGACCGGCGTGGCGAAGGACGTGCCGCTGGCCGGACCGTATCCGCCGGTCGTGGCATTGGCCACATAGTTGGAGCGGCCGCGGGCGACGACCTCGGGCTTCACGCGGCCATCCGCCGTGGGCCCGCGCGAGGAGAACGAGGTCACGACTCCCAGCGAATCGACGGCGCCAACCGAGAGAACCGAGTCGGCATCCGCGGGGGTCCAGATGCTGCCGACGCCCGGTCCGAAGTTGCCCGCCGCGTTGACCATGCAGATACCACGCGCCACGGCCATGTCCACGGCGATGGCCAGCGGGGTCGTGTCGCCGTCGAGGTCCGCGTAGGTGTAGTCGTTCATCGTTCCGTCGAAATCGAGATACAGCAGCGAGGCCGTGATGATATCGGCGCCCAGACTGTCCGCCCATTCGATGGCCGCGATGAAGTTGTCTTCCTCGACCGGCGTCTCGCTGGTGATGTTCTCCGTCTTGGCGAGGAGGATGCCCGCCTCGAACGCGCCGCCGATCAATGCGCCCGGCCGGTAGCCGCCCACGTTGCTCCAGACAGATGTGCCGTGATTCCAGGCCGAGGCGACATCGTTGGGTTGGTTGTCCACATCATTGTCGTTGAAGACGAAATCGCGCTCGGCCAGGACGTTTCGTCCGGCCAGTGCCGGATGCCCGGTGCGGAATCCCGAGTCCAGGATTGCCACGATGGTACCGGCGCCGGTGTACCCCTGACGATGAAGGTCGACGATCCCAACCTGGGCATTTTGGTTGAATGACGCCCCGTAGTACCAGGCCTCATCGTTCAGGAAAGCGGGAGCGGCCACGGTGCCCGGGACGGTCGGATCCAGGCGAAAGTCGGTGCGGGTCGGCGCCTGGCGCCCCTCCGTCCCGGATTCCGGGCCGACAACGCCCGGGTCGTCGGCACCGGCATCATTGAGGCGGCGGCGCTCGGGATCGATCCACCGGCGGCTGCGGAGCACGGGGCGGATCTCGCGAACGAACGGGAGACGACGAAGCTCCGCCACCCTTGCTTGATCGATGACCACGCTGGCCCCGTTCAGCCAGCGGGTGACATGACGAATCACGGCGCCGGCGTCACGCAGTGCGTCCACGCGGGTGGCACGCTGGTGATCCGCCACGGCGGCATCGTGGTCGGATCCGGAAGGCCCATGGTCGGTTCGGAAGAAGACCCAGATCACCGCGGCCCGGTCGGAATGATCCGTGGCGGGAGAGTGTCGCTGTGCCGTGGTGGTTCCCGACGCGAAGGCCAGAAACAGGACTGTCAGTGCGGCGAGGCGCGTTTTCATGAGGATCATTGAGGCGGACCGCCTGCTCCTAGAAACGAAGCGTGGCGGTGAAGCTCATCTCCGTGAGGCTGCGATCTTCGGTGACGGACTGAACGTAGGTGCTTAGCGTGAACTCGTTGAACGAGCCCAGAAATAGATGGGTGTACTCGTACTGTGTGCGGGCGATGCCGACATCGAAAGAAAATGAGTCGACATGGATCCCGGTTCCGATCGAGATGGTCGTGGTCGGGATCTCGTCACCGGCAAGCAGCAACGAGCCGTCCTGGAACACCTCGTCCATCAATCCCCGAATATCGGCCTGGCGGTCGGCGACCGGCCGGCTGCCCTCGGCGGCAATCACTCCAATCTGCCGATTGATCTCAAGCATCCGGTCTGTCCGGACGTTGGGAAAAGTCCGCGGCTCGTTCCGGAATCCGGCGCGAACAGGGATCGTGATGCCCTCGACGCCATCCCCCTTGACCAGCCACTCGGCCCCGATGCGGATATGATGGGTGTCCTTGAGGCCCGCCCCCTTGGTGACGCTGCCGCCGGTCGGGATGACCGTTGAAAACGTCTGCGCCAGGTTCAGCGTGTCGGGGAAAATCGTGAATGTGGCAAAGGACTCCCGGCTGAAGGTGGCATTGCCCCAGGCCCGATTCCAATAATCCCCGGCCACGATCACACGGTCGGACATGGTCTTCCAGGCCAATCCCAGGCCGAACATTGTTGGCACCGACAGCGAATGATCCAGAAGGGTTCTGTTGAAGATGATCGGCGTCGGGTCCATTTCGGTGGGGTCGGTCAGACCCCGAAACTGGTCCTTGCCGGAAGTGAATTTGAGATCATGGCCAGCCTGCAACACGCCGGCCACCGTGAAATTCGGGATGAGTTCGAGGCGGGCGCCAAGATCGACCGAGGTTCCGTTGACCTCCTGGTCGAGCGTCACAAACCCCTCGGTAACGACCTGTCCAAACGTGGTGACGCCCTGATCCCCCTTGGATGCAACGCTGCCTGTCATGAAGTTGATCGTTGCCCCGAGCGAGAGCCTCGAGGAAATGGCCATGGAGAGTGACGGACTTAACGCATCGACGCTTCCGGAGAACTGTTCACCCGATCCGAAATCGGCGTCCCCGAATGGGCTCATGACCAGGAACCGCTCCTCGGTGCCACTGCGGAAATCGATGAGGCGCCGGTAGGCGACGCCCAAACCGGCGCGGCGACCCAGGAAGATGATGGGCAGGCCGAAGGCAATGTCGTTGTAGGCGTAGTTGCTGGTCAGGGTGGGGGCATAGTTCTCAATCGGAAATTCCGTACCCAGCGGTGAGGGAAATCCGGACGGGGCGTCAGTGGCGGTGACACCGCCTGACAGCCATCGGGTGTCGGCGCTAAGCGTCGGCCCTGTCAGCCGGCTGAACCCCGCCGGGTTGACGGTGGCGACATTGACATCGGCATCCATGGCCAGCGAGGCGCCCCCCATCGACTTGGCCCGCGAACCGGCGATCGTGCGGTCGAATGTGCTGGCGCCATATCGGAGCACATCCATCCCGGAAGGTCCCTCCACGGGAATCGTGATGGGAGGATTGGTCTGCCCCTGGGCCGTGGCCAGTTCGGAAAGTCCAAGAACAAAGGCGGCGGCGAATGCCCCGCGGAAGAGGAAACGCGTTTTCATGGTCATCGGCACCCTCAGAGTCGGGCGGACAGAATGGCGGCCAGCACCGAGCCCGTGAAGGCCCAGAAAATACCGTGGCGCGCCGTCTTGGCCTTGTCGACGGAAACTCGTTCCACTCTGGCAATCCGGTAGGTCGGCAGAATGATTCGCTCGGACTGTGCGTCCGTGATGCGAAGTGTTCCGGATTCCATCCGTTCGCGCTGGACGCGATACCGGTCGTACTCCGTGGAGATGTAGGCGTTCTTGAGAATGATCTCCTTGTCGTTCACCCGCTCCACCTCCCCCTGGTAGATCTTGCCAAAGGTTTGGAAGGTGACCGTCTGTTCCTGGATGATGCGGCCTTTGAGCGTTTCGCCGTCACGGAAGGTGATCAGCACCACTTTGTCGGCGGAACCGAGGTCCTGAAGGGTAGCCGGGCTCAATTGTGAACACCCGCTCACCAGACCACAGAGCGCCAGGCCCAACAGCCCGTAGCGCATACGCATGGGGACGACGATCCTCCTCCGTCAGAAACGGCTCTTTATCGGAATTTCGCGCGCGGGCCGAGAAGCCGCCCGTGGCGTATCAAGAGGGGGGATACCGCGTTGCCAGATGTAAAGTTAATGGGTTTGAAGGGAGGTGTCAAGGCAGTGGTTCGATGGCGTGCGGGCGCTATTTTTGAGGGGCCGGTCGGCACATTTCATATAGGGTCGCGTCCACTTCGCCCGCCATGACGACAAACGATGAAACGCTCTTGCCAACCCAAAGCCCAGGAGGGTTTTGTTCGACTGACCGGCGCGTTCAACCGGCGCCGCGCGAGTCCGCGGACGACTAGAGGAAGTAACGCCCCGTGTCGATGTTGACGGTGGCGGGGTCAACGGTGGCGCTGATGCGGTAAGGAGGCGGGGCGTCGGTGCCGCCGTCCATCAAATCCACCGTGGGGCCGTCGAACTCGATACCGGTCGTGTCGGTGATGAGCTTGATGCGCGGGCGGCGCGGGTCGATCGACTCGGGGGGTGTCGACAGGACCACGGCCATCTGGCCGGTGTCGAGAAGAAGAAGCGTGCCGATCGGGTAAACGCCGATCAGATTGACGAATACTTTCAATATTGCCGTGTCGAAGAGTTTGTCGGACTGGCTCAACATGTAGGACAGGGCCTTGTCGCGCGGTTTGGCGCTCTCCGAATAGACGCGCTGGGTCGTCATGGCGTCGAAACAGTCGGCCACCGTGACCACCCGGCTGTACAGGTGCAGCGGCCGGGGGGTTCGAAGCGGCGGATATCCCTGGAGGTTCATCCCGAGGTGGTGCTCGAAGGCCACCACGATCGATTTCATGGCCAGGTCGGAAAAACCCTTCAGGCGCACCAGGACCCGGACGCCGAGCGCCGGATGGCGACGCATCAGGTCCCACTCCTCCTTGTCGAACTTGCCGGGTTTACGAATGACCGTCAGTGGAATTTCCGTCTTGCCGATGTCGTGGAGCAACGCCGCCACGCCAAGCTCGGACAAACGCTTGCGATCGAGCCCCAGTTTCTTGCCGATGGCGATCGACAGGACGCAGACGTTCACCGAATGGAAAAAGGTGTAGTCATCGTGACTCTTGAGCGTGGTCAGGCCAAGCATGGAAAACTCCTCTTCCATGATCAGGTCGACCATCGACTGGACGACACGTTTGGCCTTCCTCAGATCCATCTGCTGACTCAACTTGTTGCTGGTCATGACGGCGCGTGTCACGGCCACGGCCCGGAAAAAGGTCTTCTTGGCCCGTTCCTTATGGTCGATCTGCTCGCGCTCCAGGTCCTCGAGGTCGGTGGCTCGCCAGGGGCCGAATTCCAGACCCTCTGTCTTTTCGCCCAGTCGTTCGTTCAGGAATCGGCAGGCTTCATCGGCCCGCGCCGACGCCGCGGCATGGTCCACTTTTCCGCTCGCGGGTTGAAAATCGATTGCCTCCACGACCGAAAGCGGGGCTGTGACCAGGACCTGGACCAGGTGGCCGATGGCCTCCCGATCGACTCCCTGACGGATGGTGAGGCTGCCGATGCCGCGGGAGCGCAGTTCCCGGCAGACGCTCTCGAACACGGCCTGGCTTCCCGCATCACTCTTGAGCCGCGTGTCGTTCCAGAAGAGATAGTCGCCGAGAGCCTTGATGCTGAATACGCCCCCCACCCGGAACAGTCCGTTCAGGATCAGCGTCAGGTTGTCGATGGCCGCCGTCACCGAGTCGTTTTTCAGGTCATGAATCTTCGCCGTGCGCATGGCCACGTTCAGGCCCCGGACCGCGTCCCGGGCCATCCCATGAATGCCGCTTTCGATGACTTGTGTCAGGCCAATGTCCTGACGAACCGCCGATCCGCGATCAGACATCGTCCGGCTCCTCGTCATCATGGCGCTTCTGGGCGCCGGCCACCGCGGCCCGCACGATTGAACTCGGGTCGGAAAGCGCCAGGTCAAACAGCGCCTTGACCTGGGGGCCGCGCATGCGGGCCAGCGCCTCGACGGCACAGACGCGCATTTCCTCCGCTTCCTTCTTCCTGAAAATCGGCTTCTTGCCGAGCAGCATCTTGAGGAACGGAAGGACGTCCGGGCTGTTGGTGCGCCCGAGCGACTCAAAAAAACCGCGCCGCTCCTCGAGCGGGCGGCTCTCGAAATCGTTGGACAGGATGATCTGGAGGAGCGGGTTGACCGCCCTCTTTCCAAGGCGCGAGAGGCTCCGGGCCGCCGAGACGCGAATGCGCGGGTCGGTATCGCGGAGAAGGGCCAGCAGGGCATCGAGCGCTTCTCCCTCGCCAATCTGCGAAAGGGCCGCCAACGCCTCGCGCCGGACGTTCAGATCCTCGTGAGTGACCAGCGGGCGGATGTGCCGCACCGCCACCGTGGCTTTCATCCGGCCCAATACCAGGAGGATATTCCGAACCACGTACCAGCGCTCATCTCGGAGATGGTCCAGGAGCGCCTCGAGGTTCCCCTGCCCGATTCGAACCAGCGTGTTGACCACCGCCATGCGGCCACGCCGGGATTCGACCGAGCCCAGCAGTTCGCAAAGCGCCGGCACCCCGTCAGGCCGGATGGCCGAGAGATAGGCTACCTCCGATTCCAGGGGCGAGACGATGGTCCGATTCAGCGCCTCGCAAAGGGCCTCGCGCCGCGGTCCGTCGGTGGCGGCCTTCAGAATGGCGTCGATGGCCTGACCGTGCATCTCGACCAGGTCGGGACGCCTTTCGAGGACTGCCGAGATGGCCCGGAGGATATGGCCGGCGGCCATCCACTGCCGCTGTGCCACGAGGGAGACCAGGGCTTTTTCCAGCACGGCGATGATGACACCACGCGTGGACGGATCGTTGTCCTGTTCGATGACATCGAAAAAAGTGTCGAGCACGCGAAGGACAAGGCCTGCCTGATCTTCAAACTCCACCTCCGTTCGGAGGATCGCCTCCTCTTCCTCCGAGAGCGCGAGGATCTGGCGGTCGCCCGACTCCATCAACTGTCGATGAAATTCGCCGGCGCGGGTGAGGGCCTCCTCGCGCGCGGCCTCCGGCACGCCGTCGTCATTCAGCTCGTTGAAATCCGTTTCAAAGTCGACATAATTCATGAAATCGGAACCGAATTCGGCCGGCACCGGCTCATCGCCCATGCCCTGGTCAAGAATGTCGTCGATGGCGATGTAGGTGATATGCGGCAGTGAGTCGTCCCAGAGTTGGGTGACGAGGTCCTCGGTCGATTCGCGGGCGGAGGTGGCGCGAACCATGTCGAGAAAGCGGGACATCTCGGCCCGGTCGATGCCATTGTGAAACGTCAACTCGCGGATGCCATCCCGGAAGAAAAGCCGGGCCAGGTTGTCGTCGGGATCGGCACTCTCGTATACGCACTCACCCTGGCAGAAGAGCCGGTTGTGACCGATCACGAGGCGGATGCCGCTGCTGTCCGCAAAACAGGTTCCGATCTTCTCCTGCAGGTCGGTCTGAAAACGGGCGTAGATCGGATTGTTGGCGGGATACATGCGGGCGGCCTTGACGGCCTTGGCCAGGGTACGGGTGAACTCGATGACCGGCCTCAGTTCCGCCGCGGCGACAAGGCGTGCCTCATTATCCGGAGCGGGGGTCTCATCGCCCGCGCCGCAACGCCCGGCTCCTCCGGGGATGATTTCGAACCCATGCTCGATGTTCAGACCGGATTGATCGGCCATGTAACCTCGTTCGGTGGTCGGGCTTTGGAGTTCCTGTCAGGGCGTTGGCCGAGCGCGGCGAGGCTTGCGGCCTCCCTGAATTGCTATCGGCAAGCAGGGGCCCGACGTTAGCCAGATCACCCGATTCGGCGGGCGAAATGCACGGGGAGGAGTAGTGAAGACAGTCGAGTAATGGATTTTTAACTTATTGTCATTTATTGCTTTGGATCATTTTCAAGACTTCAGCCAGCACCTGATCGGCCAGCGAGGCGGGATCGATCCCGGAAGCAGGCGCCCCGGGCACGGGAGCACCTGGTGTCGTCTCGCAGCGGACGGCTCGTCCCGGGTAGCCGTATCGATGACGAATCTCGTTCAGTTGATCAACCTGGCCGCCTGTCAGGCGATTGACCTGGCCAAGGGTGGTGGCCACGAAAAGGATTTTCGCGAACTGCTCGACGGTCTCCATCCGGTTGGCCGCATCGAACAGGGTCGGCGCGAAAACCACCACGCCATGGTTGGCTAACAGGATCGCGTCGTGATCCTTGATGAATGGAGCGATCGACTCCGGCAGATCGGGGGTCGATGGGGTGGCATACGGCGCGAGTGGCACCGCGCCGATCGTGGCCACGACTTCCGGAAGCACACAGGCCGTCAGTGGAATACCGGCCACGGCAAAACCGGTGGCGGTCGGCGGATGCGCATGAACCACGGCCATCGCGTCCGGGCGGTCCCTGTAGATGCGCAGGTGCATCTGGATTTCAGTGGACGGACGCCCGGCGCCCCGGAGCACGTGCCCCTCCGGATCGATCACCACGAAATCACGCGGTGCCAGAAGGCCCTTCCTCACACCAGACACCGTGGCCAATATTTCGCGCAACGACAGGCGGACAGAGATGTTGCCGTCGGTGGCCGGAACGTAGCCGAGTTGATCGAGCCGACGCCCGACCTCGATCATCGATTGAATCGTTTCGTGCTGGTTCATTTTGATGTCAGGTGGCCTGTCGTCGATCGTTCCGTGGCGTGGCGTTGTCGGTGGTCGATTCGTTCGTATTGCGCTGGTTGATTGATGAGACTAACATACGACTCCGTCCAACCACGGCGTGTTCGCGCCGTCCTGCTGGACGCACGACACGAACCGAACGAGGTTCCGACAGAATGGCCCGCGACGTTCGACCTCTCTTCTGCACCACCCACGACACCCCACTCGGACCCATCGGACTTGCCGCCACCTCACACGGACTTTCGTCGTTGATGCTGCGAGTTTCGCCCGAAGGGTTTCATGACTATCTCCTGAACAGCCACGGCCTGACCCCAACCCCTGACCCCCGCCCATTCGACCGGATTCGTCTCTTCCTTGATCGCTACTTCGTCGGCAAGCAGATCGCGTTCGAGGGTCCGTTCGACCTGCTGACCGGGACGCCGTTCCAGCGACGTGTCTGGGCCACGCTGCTCACGATTCCTTACGGCCAGGTGCGGAGCTACCGCTGGTTGGCGGAAACCGTGGGCAATCCTGGCGCCTATCGGGCGGTCGGTGCGGCCAACGGAGCCAATCCCGTGGCCGTCCTCGTGCCCTGCCACCGGGTGATCAATCACAACGGCGGGCTCGGCGGCTACTCCGGCGGTATCGACATCAAGCGCTGGCTCCTGGCACTGGAGCGGGTGCCGCTGGCCGCTCTCTTGCCACAGCTCCGACTGGACGGGCTGGTCAACCAGCAGCGCTCCGCGTAAGCCAGGCCCTTGCCGCGATGGCAAGGGCCGCTGCGCCGACCGGCAGTGCGGATTCATCCAGATTGAATCGCGGACTATGAATCGGATGCACGATTCCCCCGGCTTCATTTCGTACGCCCAATCTCAAGAAAGCCCCCGGCATCACCTCGAGGTAGTGCGCAAAATCCTCGCCGCCCATGATCGGCCTGGTCAGTTCAATGATTTGCCCGGTGTCAAAATCGGAAGCGAGTGCCTCTGCCAGGAAGTCGATAACGGCCGGGTCGTTGGAGAGGCCGGGATGTCCCGGCAGGTATTCAAATTCGACGCGTGCGCCGGCGCCGCTGGCAATTCCGGTGGCGATCTCACGGATCCATTCCGGCAGTTGACGCCTGACGTCGCTGGAGTGACTGCGCAGGGTGCCTGAAAGTGTGACCCGCTCGGGAAGAATGTTGTCCGCGGTACCACCCTCGATTCGGCCAATCGAAACAACGCCCGGCTCCATGGGATCGAGTCGTCGGGCCACGATCGCCTGAAGGCCAAGGACGATCTGCGCGGCGATCACCACGGCATCAACAGCCAGGTGGGGATAGCCGGCATGCCCCCCCTTGCCGATCACGGTGAGCCGGAAGCGATCGCTGGCCGCCATGAGCGGACCTTTCCGGAGCAGGATGCTTCCCGAGGGATATCGGGTGTCGACATGCAAACCGAAGATGGCTTCCACGCCGGCCTCGGCGAGCACCCCCTCGTCGAGGACGCGCCGGGCGCCCCCGGGTGGTACTTCCTCCGCCGGCTGGAACAGGAGAACGAACGATCCTGGCAGGCTTTCGGCCAGAGATGCCAGGAGTTGCCCCGCGCCGAACACCATCGTCATGTGGGCGTCGTGCCCGCAGGCGTGCATGACCCCGTCACGCCTGGAACGATAGGAAACTTCATTGGCTTCATGAATCGGCAGGGCATCAAGCTCAGCCCGGAGCGCAACGACCGGCCCGGCGCGGCCTCGCGCCGTCGCGGGTGGAAAAGCCAGGAGTCCGGTGTCGGCGACCACCCGGCAGGTGAAGCCGGCTGCCTCCAGCCGTTGGCGCAGGAACAGTTGCGTGTCGCGCTCCTGGTACGACAGCTCGGGCTCCTGATGGAGACTCCGACGCAGTGCGGTCAATTCGCCGGCCAGGGCCTGTGCCCGCGCCAGAAGGCCGGTGCTCATCCGCCGGCTCGTTCGTGCAACTCGCCCAGCGCCACGGGCAGGAATTCAATGAGATCCGAGGCAATCAGGCCGCGCGGCCCGCGCCGCTCTTCGAAGAGATCGGCCAGAAATCCATGGAGATAAACGCCGAGCAGCGCCGCCGACAGGGGCAGGGCGCCTTGCGCCAGAAGGCCGCCGATCAATCCGGCCAGGACATCGCCCGTGCCGCCGGTGGCCAGGAGCGGCCCACCGGTCGGGTTGATAAATGCCTCCCCTTCCGGCGAACCGACGACCGTTGGCGCTCCCTTGAGCACGATGACCTGACCGAGTCGTCGCGCCCACTCCCGGGCCAGGTCGATGCGCCGGGCATCGATTTCGCGAGCTGGCAAATCCATCAGCCAGCTGGCCTCCCCCGGGTGAGGTGTGAGAACCAGCGGGCCGGCGCCGCCGGGGGCACCGGGTTTCCGCCGTGCCAGGCCATCGACCTGTCCCCGGAACGCAAACAACGCATCGGCGTCGACCACCATCGGTCGATCAAATTTCGACACCATGGCCCGGGCGAACTGGAGGGCCGGCTCGCGTCGCGAGAGGCCGGGACCAAGCACGACTGCATCAAGCCGCACGCTGTCGAACGCGTCAACGGCCGCCATCGCTTCCGGCGCCAGACATCGTCCCGGCGCCTCGGCCAAAGGAAGCGTCATGGCCTCGGTCAGCTTCATCTCCAGGATGTCGTTGAGCCCGGCCGGTGCGCCGACCGTGACAAGGCCGGCCCCAACCCGGAGCGCCGCACGCGCCGCCAGGGCCGGCGCCCCCGTCAGCCCTTCCGAGCCACCGAGGACAAGAAGGCGGCCCCGCGACCCCTTGTGGGCATGACGTGACCAGGCGGGAAGCCATGCCGCCGCATCCTCATCCTGGACCAGAAAATCCCGGACGTCGGCGGCCATGCTGGCCTCGCGTGGAATGCCGATGTCGGCCACCTCGATCACCCCTACCAGTGACCGGGCCGGGAAAAGCCAGAGCCCCCGTTTCGGCAGACCGAGCGTGATCGTGAGGTCGGCGTCAATCGCCGCGCCTGGCACCGCTCCCGTGTCGGTATCAATGCCGCTCGGGATGTCGATGGCCGCGATCGGCCGCCCGGCGCGACCGAGGCCCCTGATGGCCTCAAGGACGGCTCCGCGCGGAACTCCAGTGGTGCCCGTTCCGAGCAGGGCGTCAATGGCCACGTCAAAGGGTGGCGGGCTTTGAAAGAAGCGGGCGGCCGCCCCCTCGTCGGGAAGGAAATCGATCGTGCCACCGGTTGCACGCCAGGCGATCGCGTTGGCCCGGGCATCGGGCGAAAGCTGGGTCTCCTCCCCGGCCACCACCACCCGCGGCTGGACCCCGGCCTCCCGGAGATGGCGCGCCGCCACGAGGCCATCGCCGCCGTTGTTCCCCTTGCCACAGACAATCAGCACGCGTCCCGCCTCATCGGCGCCGAAGTGGGCCAGAACGGCTTCGGCCACCGCGCGGCCCGCTGCTTCCATCAACGCGAGCGACGACACACCCATCTCCTGTATGGCGGCGGCATCGATGTCCCGCATTTGATCCGCGCGAACGAGTGGAATCATCGCGAGGATTCCGGCGTCACGGGGGGCGACGTGTCGGTGTCGAGAGTGACCGGCGCTGCCACGAGCCAGACAACAGCCGCCGCGTAGGCGTGCGTGTGGCTGATCGACAGTCCGGCTTCGGTGCCGGTGGCGATGCCGGCGAAACGAAAGGTGGGGCGCGGGCCCTCCATCTGGATTTCCACGTCGCGCCACCTCGGCATGACCGGCCCCGGCCACACCTTGGCGAAGGCCTCCTTGGCCGCAAAGCGCGCGGCGAATGACTCGGACGGCCGGGCCTTGGCCATGCAGGTCACGATCTCGTGGTCGGTGAAAATCTTCTGGATGAAGCGGTCGCCGAAGCGGTTGATCATGTCACGGATCCGGTCGACTTCGACGATGTCGATTCCGAGGGATTGCATGCCGGGAGCCTCAGTGACCATGCGTTCCATTGATGGTATCGACGATCTCGAGGAGGTCCATGACGTCCCCGATGTCATGGTCGGCACCCGAGCTGCCGACCGGCGTGCCAAACGTGTCGCCGTAACGGGCAAAAACCGTGGTCATGCCAAGGCCCTTGGCCCCCTGGACGTCACGCTCGGGCCAGTCACCGATCATCAGCGTTCGCTCGGCCGGCACGCCGAGCTGGTCGAGGGCCCGCTGGAACGGCTCGGGGCTCGGTTTCCGTTTCAGCGTATCCTCGAACGTGACGACCACGTCGAAGATGTGCTGAAGCTTGAGATAGCAGAGGCGCAGCCAGGCCTGTTCCCGCGGGGCGTCGCTGACGACGGCCAGTTTGAGCCCCCGCTTGATCAGCTCGACCAGCGTCAGGTGCACGTGGGGATACAGGATCAGGGCCGAGTCACGGGCGCGGCGATAGCCGACAATTCCGGCGGCCAGCATCTTGTAGTCGATGTGGCCGAGGGTGCGGGTCAGGTAGACGTCGAACACCTTCTGGTACTCGATCCCCATCTCCCGGTAGATCTCATTGATTTCGGTGCGGGCTTCATCGGGCGATTTCTTGAGGCCGGCGTCGATCATGGCCTCGGCCGCGCTCCGAATGGCCAGGTCCTTCATTGTCATGAAGTCGGTCAGGGTGTTGTCCAGATCGAAAATGATGGCCTGAATCATGGCACGGCTCCGATCGAAACGCGGGGCCCTCCGGCCACCTCGGCCGCCCGGCGGCGGTTACTTGTTGCTGGTGGTGATCGGTCGGCCGATGGAGATCTCGCCGTTATCGATCCGCACGTTGAACCCGCAGGGCGGGCTCGAACAGACCCAGGCCTTGTACGTGATCGGGGCCCCGTCCCGGCCATAATCGGACAGCGGCAGGAGAACCCCGGCGTGGCACTTCTGGCATTCTGGAAACGCCTTTTCCAAGAGAATCGCCCCCCTCCCCAACTTCCTCCACGTGACACCCCCGACTACCGGCGGACATGCCGGAAGCAGGCGTTTGATGCCAGTGTCGGACGGGCCGCAGAGGAGTGTCAAGTGCAGAGCCGATCAGAAGCTGGCCATCCCTTCCAGAACTGGCCGGGGGCGTCCCCCCTTCGGCTCGATCCAGAGTTCGCTCGACATATAGGGTTGAACCAGGTGGGGGTGGGTCTTGAACCAGGCCCGCCACGCCCCATCGGGTGACTGGATCGATCCGAACTGGAATTCTCCCAGCATGTCGTGAATCGGCCGGCGAAGCACTTCGTAGCCTGTCACCGCACCCGAACGAAAGCCGGCGGCGGCGAACTTCTTCGCCAGGCCGGCGGCCCCGGTGGAGTCGTCGAAACTGCCGATCGTGATTTCAAACCGCTTGGGGTCGGGCTGCCGGAGCAGGCTCCAGCCTGTCCCCTTCGTCCCGCCCAGGATCGGGCTGGCGGCCCGAAAAGCGGCGCTCGCCGAGTCAGCCAGTGTATGAATCTCGCCCGCCAGGCGGACCGTCCAGACATGGGGCACCGGCAGGATCCGATTGGACAGCCAGGGCGGAGTCATCGACAGGCCGACATGGTTCATGGCCCCGGTTCTGGCATCCACCTGCTCGAGGGCGCTCGGCCGACTGGTGACAAAGGCCCGGGAGGAATCCGCCCAGACACAGGCATCGAATCGGCCCGTGCCCAGGTTTCGTGCCTCCTGGCCCGGGCGGATCAGCCACAGTTGACCGGGACTCATGACGTTCTTGATGTCAACCGGGCAAGTCGCCATCAGAATCGGACCACCTCCCTGCGGCCATGCCAGAAACTCGGGCCGGCAATCCAGGCAGAGTGTGTCACTGCCCGCCTCGGCGTTGCCCCAGACCGCCACACTCGGCAGCCCCTCAATTTCAAGCTGCCAGATGGTTCCGGGAAACCGTTCCGGGCTGACCGGGCGACCCCTTCCCGGTTGCTCGCGCCGCACGGCTGAAAGGCCACGACTGTGAGTCTGGAAATAGTTGAGCAGGGGTGCGCCACACCCTTCATCGGCCCGCATCCGAACTGGCTCGCCGGTGTCCAGCGGCAGGCGGTAGACGCCGTTGACAGAGCCATCCCAGTCGTTGCACCGAATGACCATCGCGGCCGACACCTCCCGGTCGTACGCGAAGTGGACGATTTGAATCGGCTGGAACGGGTGCTGACTCATGAGTAGACGGGTCTTGCCGGTTACCAGGTCATGATCGTAGAGGCCCCAGCGTCCCCGCGTGAGAATTCGATTGCCATCACGCGAAACGGAGATTTCCAGTGCCGAGGGAGAAACGCAGGTGATGGCTCCGGTGGCGGGATCGACCGTGAGCGTATCCTCGAACGATTCGCCGTTGACGCGATTCCAGTAGCGGCCGATGACACCCAGCGACTTTCCGTCGGGGCTCCAGGCCATCCGGTCGAAGACAAAATACTGGGGCGTCCAGGCCGCGGCCGCACCGGAGAACAGGAGCGCGAGAAGCGGAAAAGTGAGGGCCGCCGTCGCGAGGCCTCGGCGAATGCTCGGCAATCTCATCGGGTCATCTCCCGTGTCAGCAGTCGAAAGGGCGTCTGTCCGACGCGTTCCAGCCAGATTTCCGCCCCACCGCCGGCTGCCTCCAGCCGTCGAATCCACGCCCGATCACCCGGACCATTTCGCGTGGAGCCATAGTCGAACGACCCGGTCATGGCGCGTGCCTTCGTCATGATCGGCTCGACGTCAAGACCGCTTGCCTTAAAAACCGGCGCCGCGGTGGCGGCATCCTCGATTGCGGGGAACACTCCGATCAATTGTCCCTCGCCATTCATGCGGCGGCCGAAGACCAGCGCGCCTTCCCGCCATGCCGAAGGCAGACGGGCGGCGCAGTTCCGGACCAGGTTTTGCTGGTGCTCGAATTTACGGGCCGAGCGTGGCCATCCGCTCACGGAGAGCGTGGCCACACGCGCTTCGGGCGCCAGCTGAGTCAGCCACTCGGACGATTGGCTGAGTTCGATCACTGACAGGGAATCGATGTCCGCATGGTAGCGGTAGAGCTTCCCATCCACTGAATGAACCAGGGCCTCCTGATCGTTCAACCAGGCGCCGGGCAGGGACCGGCTCGAGAGCAGGAGCCGGATCGCGCCACCGGCCGTGGCGGCGAACAGCCTGGCCCCACCGCCCTCCCGATCATCCAGGGACACGAGTGCCCTCCGGCCGCCAGGTGGCCAGGTGGCCCATGCAACTTCCACCTGATCGAGCTCGGCCCGGCTCCCCTCGTAGCCGGTGTCGATGACCAACCGACGCCCGTCATAGTCAAGTATCAGGGAGGGAGTCCCGGGCACCGTGATGCGTCGGGCCGAGCGCATCCCCGCCACGTTTGGCTCCTGGGGGGGGAGCACCTCGCCCGCCCATCCGGCTGGCGATGCCGCACCGGGCTTGTGCGTGGCCAACCGAATGACCGATTCCCCCGGCACCCAGCGATAGAATCCTCCGCTCCGATCGCCGTGGGCGCCGGTCAGAAAAGCCGCACCCTTGCCGTTTCGCCGAAAGGCGAAATCGTACAGACGTTCCGTTGATGCCGGAGGCTGGAAGTGGATCTGGATCAAGCGGCCCGTCGCCAGTTCGTACCACCAGAGTCCGTGGTCCCCCAGGAGCAGCGCCGCATCGCCGCCGGCGGAAACCTGGAGCGCACGAACGTCCGGCGCCACGGTCACCTGACCGGAGGGATCGATGGGAACGAGCAATTGCCGAGGCGCGGCGCCGGGCGACAGATCGGGAAAAGCCAGAACGGCGAGTGTGTCCCCGGCTGGATTCCAGCTGAGCCGGTCATAGATCCAGGACGAAACGGGAGCGGCGGCGCCGGCGGTCAGCGGATCGATTCCGGCGAGCAGCACGACGAGTGCCAGTACCGCGAATCGCAAGTCCGGCCGCATCAGGTCTTGTGCTTCTTCTTTTCCGCCGCCGGGAAGAGGACGTTGTTCAGGATCAGGCGGTACCCGGGAGAATTTGGGTGCAGTGACAGGTCGGTCGGCGGATCGCCCACCTGATGCTGGTAGTCCTCGGGGTCATGGCCACCGTAGAACGTGAACGTTCCCTGCCCCCAGTTGCCATTCAGGTACTTCACCTCGCGGGTCCCCTCGACCTGCCCCATCAGGATGAGGCCCTTCTTGATGAGGTCACGCCGGAAGCCGGTTGTCTGTCCCATGAAACCCGGAATGATGTTCGTGTGACACTGGGTCAGCATGGTCTGGACCGGGTCTTCCTTGGCCGAAAAATCGAACAGCGTGAAGAAATCGGCTTCCGGTCCACGCGCCTGGCTCTGGTTTGACGTGTCCAGGTTTGAGAATTCGTAAACCAGCGGATTCATCTCGAGGATGAAATTCGTGAAAGCCAGGCACTTCGAAAAGTCGAGCTTTGACTGGGCACCCGGATCGGAGGGGTCGCCGTCATACATTGATTCGGCGATGTCGGCGCCCTCGGCCGCCAGCGCGATGTCATAGCTATCGGTGGCCGAGCACATCGCGAACATGAAACCGCCCTGAGCGATGTACTCCTTGATCGAGCGGGCCACGGCCTTCTTGCACTCGCTGACCTTGGCGAAGCCGAGTCGGCGTGCGTCGGTCTCGTACGTGGCCTGTTGCTGACGGTACCAGTCGGCGTTGCGAAAATTGGCGAAGAACCGACCATACTGTCCCGTGAAATCTTCATGGTGGAGGTGTAGCCAATCGTACTTGGACAGATCGCCATTCAACACCTGTTCATCCCAGATCTGTGTGTACGGAATGTCGGCGTAGGTCAGGGCCATCGTCACGGCGTCGTCCCAGGGAACGAAGCCTGGCGGAATATACACGGCCATGCGAGGCGCCTTTTCCAGGAGCACCAGCTCCATGTTGGCCGATTCGATCTCCCGGTAGATGGCTCCGGCGGCGCCGTCGTCGATCACCTCGGAGGATACACCGCGGATGCGGGCCTCGCGCGGGACGTCGCTGTTGTTGCTGAAAAGGAAACTGCCGCCGCGATAGTTCAACAGCCACTCCACGGTTTCGCCGTTCAGCAGCGCCCAGTAGGCCAGCCCGTAGGCCTTGAGATGGTTTGTCTGCTTCAGGTCCATCGGCACCAGCAGCCGGGCGTCGGCGCTCGCGGCGCGGCCGACGAGGGCCATCGCCGCGAGAATCAGAACCGCCAGGAAGCGGCGGGGACTACGACTCATCGTGCTTCCTCAGGCGCTCGACCGTCCGACGGACTTCCGCTGCCAGTAGATTCTGTGGATATTCGTCCAGCAACCGCTCGTAGGCTGCCAGTGCGCGCTTCTTGTCGCCGAGGTCTTTCAGACAGATGTCTCCCATCACGGCGAGGGCATAGGCCGCGGATCGTGCCTTGGGGTGCTCGTCGGCCGCCCGGGCGCACAGGGCAAGGGCGTCCTCGCTCTTGCCGGGGCGGGCGCGGAGAATTTCAGCCTGTCGAATCAGGCCGTCCGCGGCCAGATCCGAGGTGGTGAAAGTCGTCGCCAGCTCCACGGCGGCAGTCCAGGTGGCGGTCGTGTCGGCCATCCGTTGAAATTGTTCCATGCGGGCGTAGGCCTTGAGTGCTTCCAAATCTTTCTGGTCCTTGGCCCGGGCAATCTGGAGATAGCGCCCGACGGCGTCGTTCGTCTTCCGGGTCCGGGTGAAGTTCTCGGCCACCATCTGGTAGGCCGGTTGCGCCCCATCGAAGTCGCCGCCATAGAAACGAATTTCAGCCACCAGGAAGGCGCCTTCGGCCTGCGTCTCGATGTCGGCCTTCGAGCCCTTCAAACGTTCGAGAGTCGTGAGCGCCTCCTCCGTCTGATTGAGGCGCAGCTGGCATTCCGCCATCGGAAGGTAAAGGTCGCCTTTGCGGTCGCCGAGAGCCGGGTTGGCCTCGAGCTTTTGAAGGGTGGAGAGGGCCGCGGCATGATCATGCAGATCGTACAGTTGCGCGCGCGCCAGCGATTCCAACGCTGTGAGGGCTTCCGATGACTTGGGGGCCAGCGAAGCGATCCCCTGCCACGCCTCTATCTGGACACGCGGGTTCTTGTTGCGTCCGGCCAGTTCACCGAGCCGTTTCCAGGCCGCCATGCGGGCCTGATCGGTCGTTGCTTCCGCCGCCGCGTGACCAAGTGCCTTTTCAGCCAGGGCCCCTTTCCCCTGCACCTCGAGTTCTTCGGCAAATTCAACGATCAACTGTCCCCCGGACTTGGCGGCTCGATCGGCCTCGACCACTTCGGTGAGCGCCGCCGATTCGTTTCCGCCCCGAAGCAGCTGATCCGCCAGAAGGATGCGCAGTTCCGGCTTGTCGGGATTATCCCGGACGACCTTCCGCACAGCCGCTTCAACTTTGCCGGCCATCACGGCCTCGCCGGAAATCTCCTCCAGGGATCGGAGGGCCCATGACACGGGAGGTACCTGACCGGGGCCCGGATCGTCGAGCGCCCGGATCACATCATCCAGATAATCGGCCCAGCGATCCTGCGCCCGGTGCACGGTAGCAAGGCTCCGATCAATCCCGGCGTCGGCCCCCCGCTCACGGCGCCAGCCGCCGAGCAACTTTTCGGCGTCGTCCATGCGGCCGAGAGCGACGAGTTCGTCGGCGCACCCGCGCGTGGCGTTCAGGTCGGCCGGCCAGGTGGTCAGAATCTGTTCGTAGGTACCCGAGGCCGCAAGATGCTGCCCCTGGCTGGCCTGCCTGGCGGCATTGCGCATGAGCTGGTTGTAGCGGGGGTCGGCTGGCGCGTTGGGCGTCGGACGAACCGCGGGGGCCACCCTGGCCTTCACGGAGGGCGCGGTTGGGACCTGGCCGGACACCGGGGTCGTCACCGCTCCGGCCACCAGGACTGAGAGGGTGGCGGCGGCCGCCATCCATCGAGACGCCGTCAACCGACGACCGACATGACGACGCATCAACGACCCGGTTCCGGTGCCGCGGATTTCTTGTCGGACAGGGCGCGGAAGTACTTTTCAACCAGGGCGCGAAACTGCGCCGGGAACTGATCGGACTGGCCGCGCAGGATGTCGCTGCGGAGGCGCTCCGAACCGCCGAGTTGGTCACCCGTCAGGGGGCCGGGCGATGGACGAGTCAGCTGTTCGGCGGTTTTCGACTCCCGTTCCTCGCGCTCGTCCTTCCGGCGGACCGATTTCTGGGCATCCAGGAGGCGGTTCAGGATCTTCTCCTGCCGCTCGAGGAGCTTGTCGCTGACGCCGTTCTTCCTCATCTCGTCGGCGACATCGCCCATTTCCTTGCCGAGCTGATCGAGCCGCCCGAGCATGTCCTTTCGTTCGCCCATCTTGCCGGCCACCTCGTTCAGCCCGCGCTTGATCATCTCCTGGCGGGCGGCCATGTCTTCCATCTGGCGGGCGCCGCTCCCCTCGCGGGACAGGCGCGGCTGAGAGCCTTTGCCGTTGGCCATTGATTGCGCCTGATCATTGAGATCCTGCTGCTGCTCGGAAAGGCCGGCCATCTTCTGCATCTGTTCCTGGAAGCCGGTCGAGCTGCCCGAGTTGCACATGGAGGAATGTGATTCCATCAGTTCGACAATCGCCTCGTTCAAATCGCCGGCCGATTCCTTCCCCTCGCGCATGGCCCCGCCCATGTTGCCGCCGGAGTAGGCCTCGGTGGCCGACTTCATCCTCTTCATCGCCGAACCAATCATCGTTTTCTGCTCGTCGTTGACGAAGAGCGTTCGCTTTCCCAGGGCCTCGAGTTCAAGGGCCGACTTGAGTACGCCATCCATCAGAACCCGCTGGCGGCCGGCCATCTCCGTTTCGGCAGTGCCGGGGGCCTGGGCCAGCAGTTCCTCCTGGGCGCTCGACACGTCCACCAGGTCCTGGATGACCGCCATCATCTTTTCCTGCATTTCGCGCTTCTTGGCGGCATTGGAGTTCTGCTGGGCCTTCTTCATCTCCTGGGCCATCTGTTTGGCGTCCTCGGCGGCCTTGAAGGCGAAGTCGAGCGCCTTCTCTTTCTCTCCCTGGCGGAGCGACTCCTCGGATTTTTCCATCTTCTGTTTCATGTCCTCTTGCTTGGGCGACTGCTTGGCCTGGTCCAGCTCTTCCTGGAGTTTCTTTTCGTTTTCCGCCAGCTTGGACAGTTCATCGAGCTGTTTCGCCAGATCTTCGGCCTTTTTCTTCGCTTCCTCCTGACGGTCGGCCAGGTCCTCGTTTTCTTTTTTCTCGGCAGCCGGATCCTTGCCGTCCTTGTCCTGCCCCTTCTGGTCCTTCTCCGATTCCTTCTCGATGTCGCCGGCCAGTTTTTCCTGCTCGCGGGCCAGTTCCTCGGCCTTGCGGACACTGTCCTCGAGCATCTCCTCCTTGCGAATCTCCTTGAGCATCTCGATCGTCTTGTCGAGTCCCTTGACCATCTCTTCCTGGTCAAGCTTGAAATTCTCGAGGGCCTTGTTGATCGCCTCCTGATCCATGTTCTTGAGGGCTTCGTTCAATTTTTCAAACGACTCCTTCAATTTTTCATTCTGGATCGAACTCATCAGCTCGGAGATTTCCTGCATCTTCTGCAGCAGTTCCGGGGAGAGGAAGGTTTCCTCCTGGGCTTTCTTGAGCGTTTCTTGCAGCTGGCGGGCGGTCTGTTCGAGCTGCTTCTCGAGCTGGGCCTGCTTTTCGAGGAGATTTTCCATCTCCTTCTTCCTGTCCCAGGACAGCTCGTCGCCGCGCTTCGACTCGCGGGCCAGTTTCTCGAGCTGCTCCTGCAGCTCCTTTCCCTGCTGAAGCGTCGAGGAAAGGTCGTCGATCTGCTGTTCGTGCTCGTCCTGAACCTCGGCGTAAATCTCCTCCATAGTCGGGAAACGGAGACGCCGAACCTCGCTTCTGGCCGACTTGGGTCCACTCACCCGGTCATTGTCGAAGACTTCGAGGAAGTAGCTGACCTCGCTGCCGGGAACCAGGTTCAGCGGCACCAGATCCCAGTTGAAGTCGGCGTGCAGCTCGGCCGTTCCGGCCGAGAAATCGCGGAGGCGGAGGCGTCCGTCACTTCCGTCCTTCACCGACCAGATCAGATCCAGGCGGGAAAGACCAAAATCATCCACGGCCTCGGCGGACAGCATGAGCGACATTTCCTCGGGAATCGGCAGGTCCTCCGAAGGCGAGACCAGCCGGATGACCGGTGGCCGATCCGGCGCTGATTCAATTCGGAAGCGGGGCGACGTGAATTTATCCACGCCGGCCGCATCACGCAGGTTGATGGTGTACTCCTGCGGTTCACCGACCATTGTCAGCCGCGTTTCCCAGTTGGGAGCGTCGACGGCATCGAGCGGAGTGACCCCGGTCAACACGACCGACCCGGCCGGGCCCTTAGTCATGACGGCCGAGCCCATCGGGCGATTGGCCAGCACCTTGAGCAGGACACGGGTCCCGGTCAGGGCGGCCAGGTCGCCGCTGCCGCTGGTCATGTTCTCGGGTTCCTTGCCGGTGTACTCGGGGTAGTAGTAGGTGATCTCGAAGCCGGCCACCCGTGGCGCCTCGTTCACGACGATCTTCCAGACCGGTGTTTCGGTCTTGTGAACCATCACCTGGTATTCCTGGTCGCGCTCCACGCGTGACAACGCGGTTCGATAGGCCACCGCCCCGCCCGCCACTTCCGGCACTCCGGCCGGCACGTTCAATCGCCGTGACATCCAGATGCCGCCCGTTTCGCGCACGCGAAGGACCGGTGGTTCCGTCGTGCCGGTGACGACGATGTCCAGCGCGACGTCGGCTCCCCGTTCGATGGTCCGGTCGCCGGGCTGAACCGTGATGGTTACGGGAGCCAGCGCGGCCAGCCGCGGGTCGATCAACTTCCGGGCTGCGCCACCGAATCGTTCCGGGCCGGCCATGAAAAGGAGAAGCGCGGCAAGCGCTGAGGCGCCCGCGAGGCTGATCCACCAGTTTCGATCGTTTTTTCGGTTGCGCCATCCGGACAGGTTGACACCGGCCGCCGCGCGGGCGCCCCGCTCAACCACGGCCTCGACCAGATCGGGGGCGAAGATGGCCGTGCCGGCCTGACTCTTTCCGAGCTGCCAGGCGCTGACGATGATGTTCTTGTTCTGGTCATGCCGCGCGTCGAGCCACTCGACAAACTGCTCCGGATTCGGCCGCGAACGATACGGCCGAAGCAGAACCCGCCACAGGGCGTATCCGACTGCCGCAAGCGCCGCCATCGACAGGCCGAGGGCTGGGGCCGAGCCAAGAGGCAACAGGAGATGCAGGGCCGTGCCGACGACGAATCCAGCCAGTGCCACGGCCAGAAGCCGCAGCGTGCCGGCGGCGAGAACCTCCCGGGTCAGTTGCTGCCGCCCATCCTGAATTCGGCGGGCTATGTCGTGATGGGCCGCTTTCCAGTTCTCCATGGTGACCTCGTCAGTGGGTCATGACGTAAACAACAATATTCACAGCCACTTGCATGGCCATTTCGCGGACTGCCGGGGAGTCGTTGTGAACCTCGGCGTCCTCGATACCGTCGCCGATGTCGGTTTCATAGGTGTAGAGGGCCACCAGTCGCCCGTCGCGGAAGAGCCCGAACCCCTGGGCCGGCTTGCCATCATGCTCGTGAATTTTTGGCAGTCCCCCGGGAAACGAGTAGAACGAATGATAGATCGGATGGTCGAAGGGGAGTTCGACCAGCGGTGTTTCCGGATACAGGCGCCGCATCTCGCGTCGGAACGAGGCATCCATGCCGTAGTTGTCATCAGCCCACAGGAAGCCGCCACTTTCCAGATACTCGCGCAGCGTTGCCAGTTCCGACTCGGTGAACTTCACCTCGCCGTGGCCGTTCAGATAGAGCAGCGGATAAAGATAGAGCGACGGATCGTCGAGCCCGACACGGGCCTCCTCCCCATCACCCTCCACGGCGATTCCGGTTCGATCGTGGACCTGGGACATGAGATTGGGCAGCGACGAAGGGTTTGAGTACCAGTCCCCGCCGCCACCGTACTTCAGGCGGGCGGCGCGAAAGCCAACCCCCGCCCCGGCCGGCAATGGGGTGGTCAGCATGACACCAATAACTACCACCCCGCACATCAGGCTGGAGACGCCGTTCGAGATCAAATTGATCATCAAACCGTGCCGCGGGATGCGTGAGACCGGGAGTGACATGGTCGAGGCATTCTCCAGAGTAGTCGAACGAAGGAGGGTCTTGAACACGGTCGTCGGGCTTCAGTTCCAACACGCGACGGGGCAAACGTTTACATCGGTCGGGACCGTGGGAACGCTACCCCGTTTTCTTCATTATAGGTGCCCCGTGGCGGGGTCGACAATATTTCCGGGAGGCAAAGGACCCTACCCCGAATCCAAGCCATTGACCGGCAACAGGTTGGCTGTGTGTGGCCACCCAGCGAAACGCCCGCCCCACCCTGGAGGGCGGTGCGGGCGTAACCTTGCTCGTTGGTGAAGGTCTCTTAGCGGGCGCTGACGACCGGCGCCGGCTTGGCTGCCTTCCGGGCTCCCGTGGCTGTCTTGGCCTCGGCCACCTTACGCGCAGCCCCGGCAGCGGATCGCTTCTGCTGCCATGAATCGAGGTCAAGAGCGATGGTGCTGGCCACGAAGATCGAGGAGTAGGTGCCGAATGCCAGGCCGATCAAAATGGCCAGGGCGAAGTCATGAATGACCAGACCACCCAGGAAATAAAGCGAGGCGGTGGTAGCCGTCACCGTGAACACGGTCAACACGGTTCGTGACAGCGTCTGATTGATGGAAAGGTTCAGCAGGTCGAACAGCGACATCTTCCGGTACTTGGCCTGGTTCTCCCGGACCCGGTCGAACACGACGATCGTGTCATTGATCGACAGGCCGGCAATTGTCAGGAACGCCGCGAGCACGGTCAGGCCGATCTCGATGTCGAGGATCGAGAAGACGCCCAACGTGGCGAAGATGTCATGCGCAAGGGCAAGAGCCGCCCCGACTCCGTACTCCCAGCGATGAAACCGGATCACGATGTAGATCATGATCGCGATGACCGAAAAGAGGACCGCCATGAACGCCTTGCCGGAAAGCTCCCGTCCCACCTTCGGCCCGACGATTTCCTGCCGCAGCACTTCCGCGGTGATGCCGGGGTATCGGGTTGACAGGGCCTGCCCGAGCCGGGCCGCGGGTCCGGTCGTGGCGTAATCGGAGGCGCCCGGCTTCTGGACCAGTGCTTCCTTGATGCGGAACAGCGCGTCGTTCGATCCCTCGTATGTCTGAATTTCCGCGTCGGGGAAACCGGCTGCCGCGGCGGCGGACCGCAGATCTTCGGCCGACACCTTCTGGCTGAAATGCAGGTCGAGCAGCGTCCCGCCGGCGAAGTCGACCCCCTTGCGTGGCCCGCCTCTGATCACCAGGGAGGCCAATCCGGCCAGCAGGATGACGAGCGAAAGGGCGTAGGCCGCCTTGCGCATCCCCATGAAGTTGATATTGGTCTCGGGCAGAATTCGGAGCATGACTCGACTCCTAAATGCTCAGGCGCTTGATGTTCGAGCGCTCGGTGACGGCGTCGAATACGACGCGCGATATGAAGACGGCGGTGAACAGGTTGATGATGATGCCGATCATGAGCGTCAGGCCGAAACCCTTCACGGGACCGGTGGAAAAAATCAGCAGCGCGGCCGCGGTGATGACCACGGTGGCATTGGCGTCGAAGATGGTCAGGAAGGCCCGCCGGAAACCGGCGTCGATGGCGCCGCGCACGGATTTACCGACCTGCAGTTCCTCGCGTATCCGCTCGAAAATGAGGATATTGGCGTCCACGGCCATGCCGATCGTAAGGATGATGCCGGCGAGGCCGGGGAGAGTCAGCGTGGCCCCGATCAAGACCATTGCGGCGAACAGGAACAGAATGTTGAGCACCAGTGCCAGGATGGCAACGAGGCCGGATGCCCGATAGTAGATCACCATGAAGACCACGACGATCAGGGCTCCGACCCAGCCGGCCAGGATCCCCCGACGAATGGAGTCGGCACCGAGCGTGGGCCCGACGGTCCTCTCCTCGACAATCGACATGTCCGCCGGAAGGGCGCCGGCGCGGAGCACCACGGCCAGGTCCTTGGCCTCCTGATCGTCCTCGATACCGGTGATGACCGCCTCGCCCCCCTTGATGGCATCATTGATGCGTGGGGCCGAGTAAACCGAATTGTCCATCACGATGGCCAGCTGGCGATTGACGTTGGCGCGCGTCAGGCGGTAGAAGATGGCGCCGCCCTCCTTGGTCATGAACAGCCGGACGCCGGAACCGCCTGGATTCTTGGGATCGACCCCGACGGCGTACTCGGCGTTTTGCAGCTTGTCGCCGGTCAGGTCGACCTTGTTCTCGAGTACGTACAGAAATCGCCCCGGCTTGCCTGACATGTCGTTCGTCTCGCGGCCCCAGGCCAGCGTGGTATTGCCGGGGATCACGCTGCGGGATTTCGCCAGCATCGCATCAATGTCCGGGATGGCATCCACTTCAAAGAGCAGCGCACCCGGCATGGAAGTCCGAATCAAACTGGTGAACGGGCGGGAGGCGGCGGATGTATCAACAGCAGAGGTATCCATCGGCGCACGGGCGGCCAGAAACGTATCCAGCCGGAGGGCGATCGCTTCGATCTCGTTGTCATTCTTGACCAGCTTGAACTCGAGCCGGGCCGTCCGTCCGACGATGTCCTTGGCTCGTTCGGTGTCGAGGACACCCGGCAACTGAACCAGCACGCGATCCGCGCCCTGCTTCTGGACGATGGGTTCCGCCACGCCGATCTGGTCGATTCGATTGCGGATGGTTTCGATGGCGCGATCGACGACGTCAACCTTCTGGTCGGCCGGCAGCCCCTCGGTCTTCACCTCATAAACGAGGTGGGCACCGCCCTGGAGATCGAGGCCGAGGTTGAGTGCCTGGCTCCTTAATTTGTCGCGCTGAACCTTGGGCATGGCCGCCCTGGCTGCGGGCGACATGGAGTAGTACTGGAAGGTTGGGGTCAAAACGACCCCGAGCGCGATGGTCACGAGGGCAATAAAAAGCCCTCGCCAGGCTGTCTTGGACATGGACAACTCCCGGATGGATAATTCGGAAGGGAAAACGCGAAGCGGGCATTGTAGGGAGTTGAGTCGCGTCTGTCAATCAGCGGAGTGGGCCTGGCGCCACCTTCGGTACCGTCACAACCTCCGAAACCGGCACGACTTCCAGCCCTGAGGCCGCCCAGATGGGCAGCAGTTTCTTGAGCGCCGCCAGGGTACCCGGATAGGGGCGAACAACACCAACGGCGACACCACGCTCGCGAGCGCTGGCGGCCAGCTCCTCCAGTCGAACTTCCATCTGGGCGCTGGTGGCTTTTGGCCAGTCAAGGCCGGGACGGACGCGGCGGGCCTGGAGGCCCATCTCTTCGGCAATCGCCTCGACAGCCGAAAATGCCGTCTTCGTCGAATCGAGAAAATAGACCTTTCGCCGATGAACTTCAAAGAGGACTGTCCGCATGACCTTTCGATCCTCGATCGCCAGGTTGCCCTGGTAGGTATGGACGCCGTCCGCGCCTCCGAGCCGGTCGAACGCCTGCCCCAGCCGCTTGATGATTTCCCGCTCGGACAGATCGACCAGGATAGCGCCCGGGCCCGGGTCGTTCTTGGGATAGTCGAGACCCTCCATCGGAAGATCGATGACCACTTCCAACCCTTTTTGCCGGCAGCGATCCGCCAGATCCCGGGCGCCGGTGGCATGTGGCGGGATTGCCACCGTCACGCCGCGGGCAATCGACAGGAGTTCCTCCCACTCGGCCAGGTTGGGATAGCGGAACTCGGCGATCAGGATAGCCAGCCGGGGACGTCCGTCCAGTCGAGCATCCGCCGGAAGGAGCAGAACCTCGACGGCGATATCACCGCGCAGGAGCCCGGATACCAGGCCCGGCTGGGCGCCTTTGGTCCCGTTGCCAAACGACTCGCCGTCAAAACGGGCCAGCGCCGCCCGAAAGATGGTGCCCGCGGAATCGGCGGTCACGCCGCGCGGGAGCGGCACTTCCCATCGATAGTGATGGCGGCCGGCAATTCGGTTGTCCCCCGGTGGCTCGCTGATTGATTCGGCCCGTAAAAGTGCCGTGTCGACCCCGGCCGGCGCCAGCCCCTGTTTTAGCGCCTGGCCGAACAATCCGGCCAGCACTGTGGGGGCCACGGCCGGATCGCCGGTCGCCTGCCGAACCCGGGCGCCGAATAGAAACGCACGCCCCGCCGGCATCGCCAGGAAGGCAAGGCAACCGGCAAGCGCCACGAAAAGAACCACCCCGAGGGCGCGGGACAAACCGCGCGCCCGGGGTGGCCCGGAAGTCATTCGTCTGGAAAGTGAACGCGGGCGTATCAGCGGCTCTTGAGCTCGCTGATCGAATTGGTAACGCCCTGATCTCGCCACTCCACGATATACATGAGCGTATCGGACGGGCCCGAAGGGGGGTTCGTCCGGCCACGACGGAAAAAGAAGCGCTGCTGCTGCTGCTCGACGCGAAACGTGGTCACCTCCTGGCCGATCGGGGCGAAATCCACGTCAAGATAAACGTCCGTCAGGAAGAGCTTGGTCCAGCGTTCCCGGGGCGCCAGAAACCCGGCGCCGGTCGCCGACCGAGCGGGCCAATCCAGTTCGATGACGATCTTGGTCACCTCGGGCGAGGTGAAGAGCTGCTCCGTCCGCAGGCTATCCTCGGTCCGCGTCCAGAATTCGATGCCGAGCTGACCGCGGGTAACCGGGTCGAAGTAGAACTGGAAATCGTTGGCGAGAAGCTTGGCGTACTCATCGATCCGCTTCTGCCGATAGGCCACTTGGAAGTTGCTGAGAACGTTGTCCTCGGACGTCTGCGGCAGTATCGGGGTGTCAATCCGGCCCGGCATTTCCGCGCAGCCGTTCACGAGAACTAGCGGTGACAGGCCCAAGATCAGTGTAATCGGAGCCAGAATCAGTCTATTGAGTCGTTGCATTGCGGTATGACCTCCAGTTGGATTGGCAGATTGTATCAGTCTTTCGACCATCGAAGCACCTGGAATCTGGGGCTATCAAGTCTCGATCGCGTGGTCTCCGATAGCTACAAACGATTGCATCATAGTCACTTAGAAATTGTTCTCGGGGCCGACAGGCCGGAATAGAATCCCATGTAGTAACCGTACGTTTCCGTGGCGCCGTCCTGATCGGCGATATCGATCCACTGAAGCATGGCCCAATTCGTCTGACGCTGCATGGTCAAATCGGTGAGCCCGGCAATCCGCTCGACGATAACCTCGGTGGTTCCAACGAAATTGAACAGTACAAATTCGTATGGAAGATTGTCGTAGAACGCCCGATCCCCGGTGATCAGGGGGCGAACGATGTCGGGCAGGTAGTTGAAATTCATCCGAATCCGGTTCGAGCCGACCCGGAGGGTCTGAAAGTCCCGGTTGGCCCGCTCGAAATCAATTCTTGGCACAAACTCGATGCCCAGTCGGTTGGCGTCGGGATCGTCGAGCACCATGAGGAAGCTGTCGACCAGCGTTTCGGAAAGCTGCGAGGCGCCCGAGGCCCGGTACTCCACGCCAATTTCGAAATTGAACAGCACGCTGTCCGGATCGCTCGGGACGTGACGCGGCGGCGGTTCGCTCGGATCATCCGGAATTCGGGTATCAAACAGACCGCACCCGGCGGCGGCCAGGCCGAGAAACAGGACGGTCGAGCGCGTCAGGAACGCGGCGCGGCTGGTCATCTCAGAATGGTTTCGTCAGAGACAGGTTCACGTTCAGAAACTCCTCGCGCGGTTGCGCCAGGGGCCGCGCCGGCTCACCGGTCGCTGTCGAGGCCTGGCGGGTCCGAAATGTGATGGTGCAGTCGAACGTGCCCTTGCCGGGCAGGGGCCGGTTGATCTTGACCGACTGATTGAGCTCGATCCGGCGGTTGGTTCGCCGATCGCCCGACGCCAGAGTGATGCTGTCATCGCGGTGAAACACCTCATCGGTCCGGAGCGTGAGCCAGGTAGCTGCCGTCCAGCTCAGCCCAAGTCGCAAGTCCTGATCATACCGATCGTCCGACCGAAGGAAGATCCGTGCTCTCGTCGCCAGTCGACCGTAACGGCCGGTCTGCGAGTACCGATAGGCATGGCTGACATCCAGCATCACTCCCTTGCGGACCTGGTGAAACAGCGTCGTTCGAACATCCCGTGTCCGCTGGAGATTATCGTTGGGGGCGTTGAAGCGGAAAGTCGTGAGGAGGATCCGAAAGTCGTAGAGCTGGGTGAGTCGTGTGCGGGGGCTGATCTGCCACTTGAAATCGACGGTGCCGCCGTAATTTTCCTCGTTGCGGGAGCTGCCGGACTGGGTACTGTCGATGTTGACGACGCTGGTCCGGTTGGCACGGGTGCCGATGACGGTCCCGAATTTCTTGCTTCTGGACTCCCAGGTGAAGGTTCCCTCGGCGCGGAGTTTCTGGATGTCCTGATCGTTGGTGCGGTCCTCGGGGAAGTACTGGGAGCGAATCGACACCTCGCCGAGCAGCCGCGAGGTAATCGTCGAGCTCAACGGCCGACTGAGCGTACCGTCCAGCGTCCGGTTGATGGTTTCGCCGGTGGCCCGGATGGGCGATTTGTCGATATCGCGCTGGAGCCGGAAATTCGTCACGATCTGATTGCCCTTGAACAGGGCGCCAGCCTTCAACGCCCCGGTCTGGCTGAAGCGGTCGTTCGAACGCTCCCGCTCCACGGCCCGTTCCACGGTATTGTCGCTGGTACTCAGATCGAGGCTCAACTCGTTGGTCTGGTGTTTTGGATCCTTGAGCTTGGCCGTGAAGCCGATCGTCTGCTGGAAATTGGATTGCTCCTCCTGGAGGCCGTTCAGGGTGGTATCGCGGCTGACCAGGATGTAATTGTCGTACAGCGACTTGCGATCAAAACGGGCGGATGACTCGAAGGCGTCGGTCGGTGCCCAATTCCAGGTTCCGGTGAGGGAGGAGCGGGTGTTCCTCTTGGCGTCTTCGGGCGGGGCCTCGGGATCCACCGGCAGAGTCTTGGATCGGGTTTTCGACACGTTGCGGGTGACATCGATGTGGGCGGTCATGCCGGGCGTGATGTCATTCCAGTTGAAGCCGGCACCCGTAGTAAAGTCGACCCCCTTCTCCCGGACGCCTGTTTCCTCCCCCTGATAAATGGCCTGGTCCTTCCTTGAGTTCAGACCAAGACCCCCTTGCACATTCAGGTCCACGCCCCGGCGAATTTTCCACTTGTAGGAACTGTCAAAGCCGCTGTTGGCAGTGCTCCGGCGGGTAAAGTCGTTGGTATCGTCGGTGCCGTCGCGGCTGTACACCAGGCTGGCGCTGATCGGTATGCGGTCAAGGATGTTGTATCGAAGGAAGTTGGAGGTGGTGCCGGTGGTGGCCCGGAAGTTCGTGCGGTTGGGATCCGTCTTCACCAAAAAGCCGGTATCGCTGTTCAGGTTGAACGGGCCGAAGTTGTTCTCGAATTTGAAGTTCTGATCCCAGGCCGACTGCTGATCGGTAATGGAATAGGTCGTGCTGTAGATCGGTCGCAGGAAGCCGAAGATGGGGCGCCCAAGCGTATCGGCCGGGGCGGCTGGTACGCCTCCCCGTTGGGCCCCGGCCGTCGGGGTCAGGAGCAGTAGAAGAGTCACGATCGCCAGCACCACCAGCAACCAGGCCGGCGCCTGACCCCGGAAGAGCGGGTCGGGACGTGCCATGGCGTAGTAATGGTGAGGTGTGCGGGACGCTCTCATCGGTTCCTTCGTCTCACGATGAACGGAGTCGGGGATGGCCCGGCAGACGGGCCTTCCAGGTCTTAACCAGATGAGATGGAGCGTCCTCCAAGTATTTGGGCGGGCAATGGACAGGCACTGAGCATAGCAGCCGGCTGACCCACGGAAAGGGTCGAGCCGGCCAGGGATCAGCCCAGTTTGCCCGGTGCGCGAATCACCACGCCCGCGTCGTGAAAGGCGCCGGTCACTCGTGCAAACTCTTCCACTGAAAGCGTTTCGCCTCGCCGACCGGGGTCGATTCCGGCCGACTCGATCAGGTCGCTTACGACAGACTTCGGCCGTCGTGACTTTTCCATGAGGGCATTGAGCAATGTCTTTCGCCGGGTGCCGAACGAGGCCCGGACGATTCCGGAAAAGAGCGCCTCGTCGGCCACAGCCGTTGTCGCGACACGGCGGGGCTTGAGGCTGATCAGCGTGGAACTCACCTGCGGGGCCGGATAGAAAACCCCGGGCTCCAGGTGGTAGAGCGACTCGATTTCGGCCCGGTAACGAGCCGCCACGGTCAGGGCCCCATAGTTCTTGGTGCCGGGCTCGGCCAGCAGGCGATCGGCATATTCCTTTTGCACCATCAGGGTGGCCCGGGAGATGTAGCGCCCGAACTTGAGGATGGTGAAGAGGATGTCGGTCGTCAGATAGTAGGGCAGGTTGCCGACAACCATGAGCGGCTGACCGGCAATCTCGGCAAGGCGATCGAATTCAAACTTGCGAATGTCCGTCATGTGAACAATGACGTTGCGGCCCGAGAATTCCTGCTTGAGGATCGGGGCCAGCGTCGTGTCGATTTCCACCGCGTGAACGGCCGCGGCCAGATCGGCCATGCGACCGGTCAGGGCGCCCGCGCCGGATCCGATCTCCACCACCGTGTCGGTGCTGTCGATCGCGGCCAGATTAATGACCTTGTGGATGGCCTGAGGGTCGATCAGAAAATTCTGACCGAATCGTCTTTTCGGCTTCACCCCGTGACGGCGCAGCATTTCCCGCTGCGTTTCCTTTGACAGCTCGCGATGGAGGGGTTCGTTGCCCCCCTCTTCCTCGCGCAGTCGCATCAATTCCAGATTTGCTTCGGTGACTCTCAAGCTCTTCCTCCCGATTCCGCTCCGGCGGCTCCCATCCCCAACCCCGGAAAAGTCCCCCGGGCGTTGGCCGTCGTCACGTCGACGATCGTTCGATCGTCAAGACCAGTGACGGCCGCAATAACCTCAACTACTTGAACGAGGTAACGCGAGTCGTTGCGCTGCCCGCGCCAAGGCGCGGGACAGAGCCAGGGGGCGTCTGTTTCAAGAAGCATGGCTTCGATCGGAATGTCGTGGATGACTTTCCGGCGCGAAGCACTCCAGTAGGTGATTGTTCCCCCCAGACCGAGCATGAAGCCCAGCTCCCTTGCCCGGCGGGCCGTCGCCGCATCGCCCTGAAAACAGTGAAAAACCCCACCGAATTCGCCGCCGCCTTCCTCCTCAAGTATTCGGATGGCCTCGGAGTAAGCATCTCGAATGTGGAGGACCAGCGGCTTCCTGAGCTTCCGCGACAGACGAATCATCTGTCGAAACACCTCTTCCTGACGGTCGCGAGGCGCCCGGTCCCTGTAAAAATCGAGACCAGTTTCACCCACGGCCAGCACGTCGGGGTCTTCCGCCAGACAAGCAATGACATCCAAGTCTTCCGCAGTACACCGGCCCGTTTCGTGAGGATGAATACCGGCAACCACTTTCACACGGGTGTCACGACGGGCCCATAATAGCGCATCATGTGCCAGTTTGGGCGTGTAACCCACTTCCAAAAGAGCCGTAACACCATGACCCCAAACAGCTTGTAATATTTCTTCGCGGTCAGAATCAAAATCCGGGTGCAAGTAATGGCAGTGGGTGTCAATCACCGACGTTGAACACGCAATAACGGCCAAAATTCCGACTGGTTAACGATTTGCAACGTTTTGTGTGACCGGAAAACAACAATCGGCGGGGCTCAGGGGAGTGGTAGCGGAAGCCAGGAAAACGGCGCTGGCGACACTCTGTTTTTTTGGGGGGTGCGGGCGGACTCAGGTCCAGGGGCCGGCACTTCTGACTAATCTCAGCTAAATCATTTGATCATAGGCAATTGTTGGACACGATTCTCAGCTCGGAGCTTCAGATCGCCTCAATCCGCGGAAAGAGCGCCTCAATTCGCCCAAGCGCCGAAGCCGGCCGATGCGCCCCCGG
>Ga0163152_10000534_pt1 | contig 66031 bp, 63 predicted proteins | sample OliLakLV19MP8IB2_FD_148635 | JGI IMG/M metagenome (GOLD analysis project Ga0163152, IMG submission 148635) | Freshwater microbial mat bacterial communities from Lake Vanda, McMurdo Dry Valleys, Antarctica - Oligotrophic Lake LV.19.MP8.IB-2 | ecosystem: Environmental > Aquatic > Freshwater >... | reverse complement strand
GCTGTTAACCCGGTGGTTTCAGTTAATCCCGCAAGCTTAGCTAGTAATATTAGTGATACAAATAGTACTAATCCAGCTGTTAGTGTTACTTTGCCGTTGCCACCTTTGCCAGTAAATCCAATTGCAGCACCTATTGTGCCAGAAATGAGTAGCGGTGTGCGTGAAACTGTGGGTGCTAGTTGGTCTCAAACTGCTCAGGACTTAAATAAAGTGCAAACTAATTTAAGTAATGCGATAGTAGATTTGCCACCTGTTACTTTAGGAGAAAAGATTAATACTTTAGATGTACAGACTTCAACTTTAGATTCGATTGAAGAAGCGGAGCCAAGACTTGCAGAAATCACTTTTGGGACAGAGTTAGCTAATTTGCCTACTGTCGAGCCAATAGCACCAACAGCACCAGTAGCTTTGTCCGTTGTCGAGCCAATAGCTGCTACCATGCCAATATGGAATAAACCCGTAGAGTCTCTACAGCCGAATGTTCCGCTCGCTAGGTCTAGCTGGGTAGCACCGGAACAAGTAGTTAGCTCTACCCCACTTAGTGCATGGCAAGCTAATACAACAAACACTACTCAAGCTGCGCAAGTTGCACCAACTACGACGCAGGTAGCACCGAGCATTGCGCAAGTTGCACCAATTACAACGCAAGCTGCACCTTTAAGGGTAGACCCAGAAGATATCGAAGCGGAATTAGAGCTACCAGCATTTAATCGCCAAGTTGCGCCGGCTACGCCTAATTGGAGTAAGCCTACAGAAGCAGCCGAACCAATAAAAACAGCTTGGTCAGCTTCTAGCCTTGGTCAACAAACAGCGCCAGTGGCAACTAGCCTTGATCAACAACCAGCGGCAGCCAGCTTAAACCAGCCATCTGCGGCATACAGCTTTGGCCAACAACCTGCAGCACCTAGTTTTGAGCAACGAACAACTCCTACAGTACCTAGCTTTGCCCAACAACAAACAGCGCCTAGCCTAAATCAGCAACCAGTAGAATCTACTTTGCCGAAGTTAGATCAGCTAGCTCCAAAACTTGCAGCGGTTGAACAACCATTTTTGCAATCAAAGTCATACACACTAAATGAATTATTAAAACAAGCAGTTAAAGACGGAGCTTCAGATTTACATTTAACTGCCGATTACCGCGCCATGATTCGAGTCGACGGCAAATTAGTAGAAATTCAATCACAAATTCTGACGCATCAAGACATCATGTCTATGTTAGAAGAAGTGGCAGTAGGTCACCCTTACTTCGATTTAAAACATGATTTAGATATCGATGTTTCTTACGAACTAGAAAATCCAGCTGCTAGATTTAGAGTCAATATTTTCTATCAACGAAATACCATTGGCGCTGTATTTAGGTTAATCCCGTCACGGATTCGCACTGTAGAAGAATTAAAATTGCCCCCCGTGGTTAAGGAATTTACTGGTTTACCCGCCGGTTTAGTATTGGTTACAGGGCCAACTGGTAGTGGCAAAACTACTACACTGGCGGCCTTAGTTAACAGTATCAATACAAGTGAACCAAAACACATTATTACCATAGAAGATCCAATCGAATACGTTTATCCGAAAGGTGTTGGTTTGGTTGATCAGCGTGCAGTTTATATAGACACTCCAGATTGGCATACTGCTCTTCGCGCTGTGTTAAGGCAGGACCCGAATGTGGTGATGATCGGTGAAATGCGCGATATGGAAACAATGGAGGCAGCACTGACAATTGCCGAAACAGGACATTTAGTATTTAGTACATTACATACTAATAGTGCAGCTCAAACTATCGATCGAATTATCGATGCTTTCCCAGAAGCAAAACAAGCACAGGTGCGTTCACAATTAGCCAGTGTACTAATGGCTGTAGTTTCCCAAAGGTTAGTACCAGTTTCTGGTGGTGGTCGTCGTGTGGTAGCCGAAATTATGGTTGTAACACCAGCAGTTCGTAACTCAATTCGTGAACAAAAGGTTTATCAAATCGATAATATCATTCAGACTAGTGCGGAACTGGGAATGATCACTATGGAAAAATCTTTAGTTAACTTGATACGCGAAGGGGCAATTAGTCCAGAAGTGGCGCAGAACTTTGCTAATCGTCCAGAAGAGATTTTAAGTTATTTAAGTAAAAACTAGGAAATATTTAAGCTATGGGCGTTTATACATACAGTGCTACAGATATTAAGGGCCGTACCATTAAAGGAAAGCGCGAAGCAGAATCTGCCGACGAAGTAGCTAACTTTTTGCACGAAAAAAACTTGGTTATAGGTAATGTCCGTGAAACAATCAACTTTCAGTTTGGTGAAATTCTAAATATTCAAATTGGTGGCGTGCCTTTAAAAGAAAGACTGATCTTTGCAAAGCAGTTGGCTACGATGTTGAACGCTGGGTTGCCTTTAATTCAAGCATTAGAAATTTTAGTCCAACAAACAGAAAACAAGGCTCTTCAGAAAAAGTTATCCCGAATCTATAAAGATGTAGCCTCTGGTGTCAGATTATCGGATGCTTTTCGTAAAGAAAAAAGCATGTTTAACGAAACACAGGTGAATTTATTGGTAGCTGGAGAAAACAGCGGTAATTTGAACGAAATCCTACTTAGAATTGCCGAAGATTTAGAGAAGTCACAGGCCCTGCGTGGCAAATTAGTCGGAGCACTAATCTACCCGGTTATTTTGTTGGTGGCTTTGGTGGGCGTATTTGCGATTATGCTGATCTTTATGATTCCAGCCGTAAGTGATTTGTACAAGGAGTTTGGTGCTGACAGTTTGCCTTGGATTACAACGGTCTTAATTAGTATGAGTAATTTCTTAACTAATCCGGCCGGAATTTTTGGAATTATTGCTTTCTTTGTGATCATCTATGTGGGATTTCGTTACTACCGAGTTACACCAGAAGGTAGATACAACGTGGATAGGTTGATTTTAAAGATTCCGATCTTTGGTAATTTAATCAGCAAAATTCAACTTACACAGTTTTGTAGGCTACTTAGTTTACTTCTAAAAAGTGGTGTACCGATTGTAACTGTACTGGAGACAATAGCTAATGCATCTAATAACCGTGTATTCGAAGCCGTAATCCGCGATGCTGCGGTGCAGGTAGCCAAAGGTAACCCTTTAAGCACGCAGCTAGCTAAAACTGAAGGTGTATTTCCGATGGTGCTATTGAAAATGTTAGCCACCGGCGAAGAGACTGGTAAACTAGATCAAGTATCTGCCGATATGGCTAAATTTTACGAGGAAGAAGTTAATCAGCTTACGTCTACTTTAAGCAAAGTGATGGAACCTTTAATTCTGATATTAGTGGGTGGTGGCGTTGCTGTAATGGCTTTAGCCATATATATGCCAATCTATCAGTTAGGTGAATTGGCTGGATAGGTTGTCCGAATCATAGATTGTTAATTTCAAAGCGTTTTACTGGTCTTGACCGATTGACATCGATTTCACTTGTGCATATAGTAAACAGTACATTTATTTATTTTTACACCTTTAATTAATGAAAAACAAACTTAAGGCTTTTACTTTAGTTGAACTTTTGGTAGCTATGGCTATTTTTGCCGTGTTAGTAGCATTAGCTATTGGCGGTGTAACTATCGCTCAGCGCGCAGCTCGCGATGCTCAGAGACGTGATGCGATGAAGACCATTGGTTTAAATATTGCCGATTTGTATGCCTCAACTTCCGACTTCCCCGCAGATGGTGGAATTGTCTCTAGTACAGCAGGTACAGTATTAACTTTAACTTCTAGCTCCATTTCTAAGACTGTAGACCTTACTGGTAATACTAAATCATTGATTAGTTCTGCTACTGCATCTAGTTCGAACGGAACTCAATATTGTTACGACAAAAGCACTAGTGGTTATACTTTAGGTGCCAAGATGGAAGATGGAATCTGGGACTTTAGTTTAAGTACTACTTCTCCTAAACCAGTTAATGCTCTTTCTCCTGTGACAGCAGGTTGTACTGTTATCTCCGGTTCTACTGTAGCTCCGTAGTATTTGCTTAATTTTATTAGCCGCTGCCTTCTGGGCAGCGGCTTTTGTTTACCCTACAATAGAGGGTGCTATTTGATATCTTTTTACTAATCGCCTGCATTACTATCTTCGTAATTCTAAGCAGTTTTTTTGCGGCGCAAGTAATGCGCCAGTACGATTTAACTAAAGCTTTAGGCGCTCGGTCTGAATGTGATCAGTGCGGTAAAACTCTTTCCGTATTCGAATTGATCCCTGCGGTTTCATATATTTGGCAGCGGGGGAAATGCCGCAATTGCCATAAACCAATCAATATTAAAATCTGGTTAAGTGAACTTTTAGGCATTGTGGCAGCCATTCCAGTTTTCGTTTACTTACAAAGAAACGTCAGTCTGCAACTGGATTTAAGCTTAGTGTCGGTTATTGGTAGCATTTTTATGGTAGTCGTAATTGGTCTATTCCTATATTTAGCTATTATTGACTTATTCACCTACTCTATTCCGACCAGTTGGACTTTTGTGTTGGTGATTATGTTGGTTGCCGCCAATTTATTAGCACTATTGTTATCTCGAAATAATCCAGAACTAGGGATGTTGGGCTTAGGTAGCTACCAAAATTTAATAGCAGCATTACTTTACGGTGCGGGTATTTATGTAACTATTAGAATCACTAAGGAGCGTGGCATTGGGATGGGAGATTTATACTTGGCGATTGCTACTGGCTTATATCTTGGTTGGCCACGGACACTGGCTGCCTTTTATATTACGGTGTTTTCAGCCTTACTAGCTGGCTGCTTAATGGCCTTAAAAACTGGTAAGTGGCGTAGCACAATAGTGCCGTTAGTGCCTTTTTTCCTGATTGGCGTTGGTTTTGCTGCAGTATTCGGTTATCAGCTATTTGATCTTTTATTCCCAGGATTTAGTTTATGGCTATAAATAAAAAATTAAACTTGCCAGCTTTCACTATTTTGGAGATCGTGATTAGTCTATCTATTAGTGCCATGCTAATTGGGCTAGGATTATCTGGATTCTTTTATTTCCGCCGTGGCACGGAGTTTAATCAGGCCAGAAACGAAATATATCTAACTGTGCGTGATATCCAAAACCGCGCCCGTAACTCAGTTTCTTACAACTCCACTACTCCATTAACCTCACAAGTAGAAGGTTACGCTTTATTTTTTAATGCTAATGCTTTGGAACTACGCTATTGCACTGTAGCTAGTAATAATTCAGTTTCCTGCAGTACCACTATTACCAGTAACGTAGTGTCACAGCAATTTTCTAAATTAGCTTTTGCACCACCTACAAACTGCCAGCGAATTTTTTTTGAAAGGTTAACTGGGGCTGTGTATTCACTACAAGCTGCTGGTACTTTGTATACTAAGTCAAAACCAGCTGGTTGCCGGGTAAGTTTTAATCATTTAGCTGATAGCAGTTTAACTGCTGGAGTAACATTCACTTTTATAACTAATTCATATGATGATAACTAAATTGCGGTTTAAAAATCATTATTCAAAAAGCTTAAAAGCGGTCAGCTTAATCGAGGTGTTAGCTGTATTAGTGTTAACTGGAGTACTTTTATTAGCCACCGCCCGTATGACTTCTAGCTTACTAATTCAACTACGCAATAACGAGGTTGAGGATTATGCTAATGGTGTGGCATTACAGGCACTAGAAGCCGCCAAATCGCCGAATAATATCAGTATTAGTGAATTACCTTTCAGTACTGGTTCGGCTTATCGAATTCTACTAAATCCGGGAGGGAGCTCTAAACTAGAACAAACATCTTTACGACAAGGCTCCCCAGACAATCTAGGCTGCACGACAACTAATTCCTATTACGTAAACTCAGCGGCGGTGACTGGCTATGGTCAAGTACCAATTTGTATTCAGATTATTATCAAAACACAAACTAACCCATATGGTGCTAGCACCTACTATGAACTAACTGCTCGTGTTTCTTACACTTTGCCAAGCAAAAGTGACAATTTTGACTTACAAGCATATCGCTACGGGGGATTTAATGTTGTAGGTCCATAAATATTCGAATTAATAGATGAGTAAACTAATTAAACAACCACAACTAAAAACTCACAAAGCTTTTTCTATTTTGGAAACGCTAGTCAGTATTTCGATTGTAGCGATTATTATGATCATGCTAAATGGTGTGGTATTAAACTTAACTATGATTTCCCAAAGAAGTTTAGCCAGAAGTACTGTACGCGAAGAGCTAACCAGTATGGGCGCTTTGTTAGTAAATGATATTCGTAATGCCGATTCAATTGGTACCTGCATAGGCAGCAGTTGTACAGTTTACGGTAAGCAAAGCGGAACTTGGCAGCTTTGCTCTGCAAGTATTTGTAAACGTGATACTAATGGCCAAGTTATTACAATCAGTATTCCAGAAGTTCAGATTACTGGTTTTACAATAGAGCAAGGCTTTTCCACCAGTAATAATTTAACTCAAAGTAATTTCCTGATTACAATAGTAGGCAGCCACGCCAATTCTAACTACAATATAAATAACATGTTACGTCAGATATCTGCATCTACCAGAAATTATGGAGTCCAATAAATCAACACACACAATTAGAGCCCAGATTTTAGTCCTAACTTTATTAGCTTTATTTATTATTTCGATTATTGCGGTGGCAATTTTCAATATCGCTAGTCGGGATGTACGTCAGACTGTGCAAAATCGTGAATACACTAGATTACAAAATATTTCCGAAAATAGAGTCTTAGAATTGGCCGCTGTATATAGTAACGGCGCAACAGCGATTAGTGGAATTGCATCTCAGACAGCTCAATTAACTTGTACGCAAACTGGCACTACCCAATATACCTGTATCAAAGCAGACGGCACATCTGTAAGTAGCATTATATTAGAAGATACCAACACCATGAGTAATTATGGTTTGGATAAAGATGAATATTTCGAATTGAATTTAGCGGGTTATACAGACTCAGTTTACTTCTCATTTACAGGTACTACTGCTTTAGAGTTTGGGTTGATAACCCAAGTCACATCTACGCAAGCTTATAAATACTACGGTGATGTATTCGATATTAACAGTATCTTGGCTAATAGTGGTGGCGATCCATTTACAGATCCTAGTAATAATCACTTTTTTTCCTTTGTAAATAACGGCACTTTCTACTCTTTTAATTTAGCTGCGGCATTACCAGCAGGCGAGACTACGCAACGTTTACGTATTACTGTCCGAAAACCACAGAGCGGTGGGATTGGATTAAATTTGAGTACAGACGTCGGCAGTCCGAATTTTGCCCGTAAAATTACTGCTTCTACCTACGATCAGGCGACGGCTACAGGTGTAGTGGCCAAAGTGTCGGCTACAGTTCCCATTGCCCCACAAGCTCTATCTATATTCGATTACGCCCTACTTACAGACGGTGCAGTCAACAAAGTACCAGGTGGATAGTGTTAACTAGTTTCTATCTTGCTAGTACTGCTGTATTATATTGAAGTATGCAACTGCCCGAATTCTTTGGAATCGATATTGGTAATCACTCTATTCGCCTAGCGCAATTATCTAGACGTGGCGATGAAGTAATTCTAAGCCATTTGGGCGAAGCAAGAATTGACTCAAATTTGCTTAACAACTCTTCTGAACAAGGAATACAAGAACTAGCTAGTAAGCTAAAAAACTTGCGTGAAGAAGCTGGTATTCGTACCCTAAACTGCGTGATGGGAATCCCCGAAACTCCAGTATTTTCTAGATTAGTCACTATTCCAGATCTTCCAGACGAGGAAATCGAAGAAGCAGTACATTGGGAATTGAAACCTTTAATTCCGGTACCAATCACCGATGTGGATGTGGCTTTCTTAGAAATTTCTAGGCGCCAAATTGGTCCTCAAAAATTAATCGATGTATTTGTAGTCGCTGCCCCTAAATCTTTAACCGATCGCTATAAGCAGCTAGCAGAGCTTGCCGGGCTTAACTTAATCGCTTTAGAAACCGAAGCTTTAGCAAATACGCGACTAGCCTCATATTTGCATCCAGAAGAAGTAAACGATGTAATGTTATTTGACTTTGGTGCTAGCGGTACCGACATTGTAGTGTCCAGAGCCGGTGTCCCAGTTTTTACCCAATCTTTAAGTACTGGATCAGAAGCTTTGACTAAAGCAATTGCCGCCGACTATGGAATCGATTTAGACCAGGCTGAGCGCTACAAACTGGCTTACGGTTTAGATTCTTCACAAGGAGATGGAAAAATTGCCGCTTCACTTTTGCCGGTGATGCAAATTTTGCTAACTGAATTACAACGTACTTTGGCTTACTTTCGAGATAAGCTGCCTGATAGTAAAGTACAACATATTTATTTATGCGGCCAGGCTTCTCGTTTAGTTGGTTTACCCGCATACCTACAACAAAATTTAGGCTTAGAGCCAATTATCCTCTATCCAGAGCAGAAAATTTCTACCAAAGGAATTGACCAAGCATTAATGGCCAAAAATGGCCTGTCAGGTTACATAGTTAGTTTAGGCTTAGCACTAAAAGACCGTTGATATGGCAGAACGACGTATATTTAAATTTAATCTATTGCCTCCGCGAACTGAGCGAGAGGTAGCTTTAGAGGTAGAAAGCTCAGACTCGCTATTTTACGCCGCAATCTTAGTCCTAGTTGGCGTTCTAGTTTATCTAGCAGTATTAGGAATTCAATTCCTAGTCACTACTCCCGCACTTAAGCAGGCAGAAGCTGTACTTAAATCTCGGGAATCACAAATTACAGCATTTGATAACATCCGCTTTAGCTATGGGCAGCTATCTTTTAAACTAGAGTCCATCAAACCTTTATTGGCCAAACAATTAAACCCCGATGACATTTTTACGACAGCAGATCTAATTCGCCAGCAAGACTCAAGCATTATCGTCACCGCTTACGGCCGCCAAACAGATGGTAAATTCAACTTTTCAATAGTTACTAATCGCCCGAATCAACTACCAGCTTTAATTCGCAGTTTACAGAAGAAGACTAACCTAAAAGATATTACTCTACCTAATATTGATTTTGATTTACGCGCAGGTACAGCCAGTACCAGTATTCAGCTAAATATTGTAGAAAAAACTTAATAATGGCGGATAAAGTAACTAAACAAAAAAATATCACTGCCACAAAAGCATTAAGCGAGTACCAGCAAAGCCTGTCTAAAAAGAAAGCTGACCGTATCCCTTTAACCACACTCTTTCGTGTTTATTTGATCCCACTAATCGTAGTCAGTGTTTTTGCAGCTGTTGTATTTGGATTTATTCTGCCGGGTGTTGGCGCAATTTTTGAGCAATTAGATAAAACAGCGCAAACTAATTTAGCCGTGAAAGAATTAGACGGTAGACTACAACGACTGCAAGCTTTAGCTGCTCAAAGTGAACAAACAGCTATCGATACTGCCGCTTTAAACGTGGTGATTCCAGAAGCAATTACAGAAGTTGTAAATTTTCAACAACAAGTCAGACGACTAATGGGAGAACAAAATGGTTTAACTGTAGGTGCTGCAACTACTGCTGAGCAAGCCATTGCTTCTATTCAGCGCGATGCAAACGCTGCCACAGAACCGGTGGTAATTTTGCAAATCCCTACAACTTTTACTGGTACTGGTACTATTCAAAATATCCGCTTTTTTATCGAAGATATTAAGAGTTTGAATAGTTTTGTAGTGATTGGCGAAATGACTGTAAGCAATAGTGATAGTTTTACTGTCGATAATTTTAGTTTGATCGATACATCAGATAAGTGGCAAATTACAATCACATTGATCAAATACCAATTTGCTACCAACGCCGAAGCGCGAGTTATCCGTCAGCTCTATATTGATAAGTCAGAGAATGCCACTTTAGATCCTACTGTGTTGGAGTATATTAGAACTAAGGCTAAATAAGCAGCAAAACATTAAGACTCCCCCAATAAAGGACGAACTTGACGAGCTTGTGCTGGCGATTTAGCTTCGTTAAGACCGCTGATGGCCTTAATTAAGGAGGCCGCCTTTACACTAACTACCGGATCTTTATTTTCAGATAAGTCTTCTAAGATCTGAGCGAGACAATTACGGCTTTGGCGGTTAACTGTACTGTAGCTGTTTAAATCCATTAATAAACCATCTAATATTGCTATTACCTCTACAGTTGAGAGCTTAGTTATGTCAAAATTTGTGTGCGGGAATATCCTCATGGCGCTGAATTAACTACACATTATAGCGTATAAATTATATCCTGAATATATCTATTAGTGAGAGGGAAGCCAAAAGGTTACACACAAGTAACTATACGAATAAGTCTTAATAACAAAGGGGATTTAGTCAACTACTTTTACAAATACGCGTTTTTGTTGTCTTTGAGCAATGATACTCAGAACTTCGCGGATTGCTTTGATATTTACACCACTTTTGCCGATAATGCGGCCACGATATTCTGTAGGAACTTCTATTTCTAGAGTTAGACCCATTTCAGTTTCTGATTGGCGCACGTTGAATTCAACACTTTCACCTAAGGTTTGCTGCAAAATGTATGTCAGTAATTCTTTCATAACTTATATTATTTAGCTGCTACTGTTTCGGTAATGTCCGCAACTGGTGCTTCTACTACTTCGGCAGTTGGTTCAACTACGGCTGGTGTTTCGGTAATTTCGGCAACTGGTGCTTCTACTTTGGCTGGTTTTTCTTTCTCTGCCTTAGCTGCTTCTACTTTTTTAGCTTTAGTAGCAACTCGATCTGAGTTTTGTTTACCTGCTTTGTCTTTAAATGTACGAACAGGAAGCTTGCTCTTGTCCATTAACCCTTCGCGTACAAACATACGGGCAATTGTTTCGGTTGGTTGTGCACCAACTGATAACCAGTATTTAATACGATCGGTTTTCAATTCTAACTTTTTAATTTTAGGAATGAAGTAACCAAGCTCTTCTAGGGAGCGACCATCACGCTTATTGTGTGAATCTGTCGCAACTAATCTATATGTTGGTTCGCCTTTGCGACCAAAACGGCTATATCTTAACTTGACCATATATTAATTTCTCAAAATCATTAACTAGCAGGTCTGATTTTAACAGATTTGCTATATTTTTCATACATTGTTTGCCAATTTTCTAACGCATTTTGGGCAGCGTTCTGTTCAGCCTCCTGCTTACTGCGTCCAGTACCACTGCCGAACTGCAAATTATTGATATTTACACTCATCGTAAATGTCTTATCGTGATCAGGTCCCAACTCGCGTAGTACATTATATGTGGGAGTCATTCGCACAGTTTCTTGGGCAACTTCTTGTAGTTTAGATTTAGCATCGATGTCCAAACGGTTCTCTACAATGTCGTTTAGCTTTGGAAACAATACTTTGGCCAAAAATTCTACACACTTTTGGTAATCTTGATCTAAATAGATAGCTCCCAAAATCGCCTCAAAAGTATTGGCTAAAATATACGGGCGATTTCGGCCGCCAGTATTCTCTTCGCCTTTACTCATATATAGAAACTCACCTAGTTTAAGCCGTTCGGCTTCGAAAGCCAGGCTTTCTGTACGTACAATGGCTGCTCTAAAACTGGTTAATTCTCCTTCTGTGCGAGTTGGGTATTGGTTGTATAAAAATTCTGTGACCGCTAATTCCAATACTGCATCGCCTAAAAATTCTAGGCGCTCGTTGTGACGTAAATCACCGCTGCGGTTTTCGTTTAGAAATGAACGGTGAATTAAGGCTTCTTTTAGCCAAGCTGGTTTTTGAAAAGTTACTCCTAATTCTGGAAGTAGCGCGGCTATTTTCTGTGCATCTTCTGGGGCAAAAGGGATAGGGTTTAAGTTGGTCGAGATCATAATTTAAACTGTGGTGGCTGATTTAGGTTTAGGTTTGGCAAGAGCTGTAAGACTTGCTTGTAGCTCTTTATTTTGGGTTAAGGCACCCAATACACCATTGATAAAAGAACCACTATTTTCGCCACCAAATTCTTTGCCTAAGTCCACTACTTCGTTAATCACTACTTTAATTGGATTTAATTGGGCGATGAATCCTTCCCAGATACCAATGCGGATAATGTTCAGATCTACAGGGGCAATTTGAGCTAAAGGCCACTGAGGGGCTAGTTTTAATACAACTTGATCGATTGAATTGTAATGAGTTTCTACACCAGACACTATTTTCTGGACTAGCACAGAATCATATTTCTTAGCTTCTAGCTCTTCTAGTAATTCTGGAATTTCGGGTGCTGCTTGGTCTGCATATAGCTTTGCAAATAGGATTTGTAAGGCCACTGCACGTGCCACATGGCGTGGATCTAAGCTTGGATTCATAACTACAGTTTAGCTTACTCTTTAGAAGCAATAAAGCGGATGCCCTTTTTTGTAGGGTTTTCCTTGGTAACAGTGTGCATTGGCACTAATTTACCATTTTCTAATTTGATCAACTGAGGAACTACAGCTTTCTTGTGCGCGCGTCTGGCGGCACGTAATCTGTTTGATTTTTTGTGTTTAGGTACTGCTGCCATTTTTCTACTGTTTATTTGCTACCAACTACAATTAGCATTTGCTTGATTGTTTACGTTGTAGCGTGGTGATTTTAGCATAAGATTATTTATTGAAGTAGCCCAAATTGGTTGAAATGTGCTCTTGAGTTGTCTAAGTAGACAGTATTCAGGGGTTTATAGAGGCAAGACTTAAGTAAACTAGAAATTTAGCACCGTTGTCTTGTGCGTTTTGCACATTAATCATACTTAGTCATTTCTGACTAAATACCACACTTCGTTAGTACCAATTTCATCTTTAGCACCTAGGCTTAATTCAGCCGGGATTTTTACATTATGACGACGAGGCATTTTAAGCACCACCACCCCGCCATCTTTTAGTACTTTGGGGATAAAAGTTAAACTTAGGTTTTCGGCTACTGCAAAAGGTGGATCGATAAAGATTAAGTCGAACTGCTCATCGGTTTGGCGCAAGAAATCCACTACGTTTTGTTGAATCACTTTACACTGCGCTGTGACCTTGGCATTGATTACGTTTTCGGTGATCATCTCCGCAGATTTACGATTGATTTCTACAAATATGGTTTCTCCAGCACCACGACTAATTGCCTCCAGACCTAAGTTACCGCTGCCAGCAAATAGATCTAGTACTCTGGCACCTTGCATTTTTTCTTGTAAATAGTTTTGTAGTGTATCGAATACTGAGTGTTTGACGCGGCCGGTAAACGGCCGCGCGGTATCAGGCACCTTTAGGCGTAAACCTTTTAGGCTGCCAGTGATAATTGTAGGGGCGAGCCCGGCGTGGGATTTAAGTTTTAAGTTCATTTAGGCGAATGTAATATACGACAATTCCCACCGTAGTAGCTACATTTAAGGAGTTTTTAGTTCCAAGCATTGGTAGCATTATATGCAAATCTGCTGTTGCTAAGGTGTTTAACTGCACCCCTGTGGCTTCGTGGCCGAATATTAAAGCAGTTTTTGTAGGCAGTTCAGTGTTTTGAAGCATCGTAGCTTCTGGTGTCAGCTCAATGGCTGCCAATGTAAACCCCTCTTTCTTTAATTCTGTTAACACTTCGTCTGTAGTAGCAAAGTAAGTAACTGGTACTTTAAATTCGGCACCTAAGGCTGTTTTACTAATTTTAGGGTGAGTGATATCTGGTGTGACTCCGCACAAATATACTTTGGTGATTGCAGCGCCGTCACAAGTGCGCAAAATTGCTCCCACATTCAATGCTGAACGGATATTATCTAGTACAACAATCAGTTCCTTCATGATTAACTAAGCAAAAGTAATGCCGCAATTACCGCGAACACTATGCGGTACCACCCGAAAGCGGCTAGGGAATTTTGTTTCAAATAGTTTAGAAGATAGCGAATAGCTAACAAGCCAAATACAAATGAACTAATGGCGATGGCAATCGCTTGTGGCAAAATTGCATTTAGTTCGGACATTGGTAATTTTGCCACATCCAAAATGCTTAAGGCACTAGTACCGATTAGTAACGGAATGCTTAGTAGAAATGAGTATCTGGCAGCGTCTACTCTATTTAAGCCTAATGCTTGCGCAGATATCATAGTAATTCCAGATCTAGAAACACCACGGATAAAAGCTAAAGCCTGGCTAAAACCTACGGCCACAGCTCGGATAGCTGGGAATCTTTCCAAATCGATATATTTCTTTTTGTTGCGGCGACTAGAAACAATCAATAAAATGCCCACAAAAGCCATGGCTGCCAACGTCACCGCTGTGACTAAACGCTGATTGTTGTCTGCTTGGGCGTCGTAAAAAGCTTCGATTCTAGAATTTAAGAGTAACCCTAAAACGGCGGCTGGAATCGCACCTAACAAGATTAGTCCAATCAGTCTCAGATTTAATTTGTCTTGCTTATCAATCGTCACTTTACCTTTACCAACACGTGTGGTGACAGCTTTTATTAAACTTTTTAGCAAATTCCACAGATCCCAGCGAAAGAAAATCAGCAAAGCTAACAATGTTCCCAAGTGCGCAAATAGCATTAAGTTAGTGCTTAATTGTTCCCAGCCTAAAATTTTTGGCACAATTTCTAAATGCCCAGAACTAGACACTGGAATAAATTCCGTTAGCCCCTGAACTGCTCCTAAAATGATAATTTGCCAAATTGTTAACATACTAAATCTATTGTGGCGAAAATTTAAATAATTGCGTAAAGATATTAGCGCGGTTTAGATACTTTTGGCTAAGCTCCCCGGCATATTTGATTTGAGCGAAGTCGTTTAACTTGGCGATCTTTAGATTTGGCACACCGGATTGTTTAGCGCCATACACTTCACCTGGTCCTCGCATCTGTAAATCGAACATGGCAATTTCTAACCCGTCGTGATGTTTTGCGAAATAATCTAATCTGTCGTTGGCCATGGTGGTGCTGTTTTCAGTTGTAAACAGAAAGCACCAGCTTTGTTTTGTATCGCGGCCTACTCTTCCACGTAATTGATGAAGTTGAGCTAAACCAAAGCGCTCAGCCCCTTCTATTACAATGATACTAGCGTTTGGGACATCTACGCCTACTTCGACTACGGAGGTGGAAACTAATATTTGTGTCTCCCCTTCCGAAAATTTAGCTAAGGCTAATTCCTTATCGTCATTTTTTAATCTGCCGTGTAGTAGATCAATTTGGATATCTGGATATCTAGTTTGTAGTTCAGCGAAAGTCGTTTGAGCGGCCTTAGCTTGTGATTGCTCAGATTCCTCTACTAGCGGACAAATCCAATAGATTTGCGCCTTAGCTTGTCTTAACTGATCGTTAATCCAATTGTAGCTGTCGGCGCGTTTCTCGCTTGGCACCACATATGTTTTGATAGGAAGTCTACCAGCTGGCTTATTGGTGATTGTACTCACCTGTAAACCGGCAAACAAAGTTTGGGCAAGGGTTCTAGGGATTGGTGTAGCGGTTAGATTAATTAGATGCGGCTGGAATTTGGCATGCATTTTTAAAGGCTCTAACAGCTCTTCTCGTTGCTTAACACCAAAACGATGTTGTTCATCTACAATTACTAAGGCTAAATCTTTAATTAAGTTTTGTTTTCTGGCTAACACCGCCGATGTACCAATTAAAATCGGTGCTGGCTGATTTTGGGTAGTGTTACTGGTGACTAGTTCCGATTTGATTCCTAAGGGTAACAATAGCTTGGCGAAATTTTGGGCGTGTTGGACAGCTAGTACAGTAGTGGGAGCCAAAATTACCGTCTGGTAGCCAGCTTGAGCCACAGCCACAGCGGCCGCCATGGCCACTAAAGTTTTACCAGAACCCACATCGCCTTGGACTAAGCGTTGGCCGGCCACATCTGTTTGCAAGTCGGCCAGAATTTCTTCGATTACGCTCATTTGGTCGTTTGTGGGCGTGAACGGTAGTGAACGAATAAACTCGTTTACTTTGCTACTAAAGCCACTGAGGCTTACGGCTGGTTTATGTATTTGATTAGCTAAGGATTGTTTAATTCTGATTTGTAAACAAATTAGCTCTAAAAGCCCTAGGTTTTGGGCGGCCAAATCGTGTTCCGCTGCTGTATTTGGAAAGTGGATTTGATAAAGCGATTGATATAGATCGATATTTAAGTCTTGTTTAGCCAGTTCTGCTAGATCTTGTAAATCGGTGATTTCTGTCACGTGTTGTACTAAATCAAACATGCGAGCTCTTAACCAGCCTAGTGTAACTTCACTAGAAAGTTTATACACTGGAGTAATTCGACCTAGTTTTAAACTCTCGCGATTTTCTAATACAGCCTCGGTAGCTTCTGGGTAAAAGCTAGATTTACTGGCTTGTTGTTTTAATTTTCCTTTTAAACGGTATTTCTCGCCTAGTCTGATTGATCTCTCCAAAAATGGTTGATTAAACCACATCAGTTGTAGTTCAGACCCGGCATCGTCAATTATTACACCAGTTTGCATTGTGCGGCCAGGTCTGCCCTTTAACCGCATGCTGCGAAATTTAGTAACTAGGCCTTCGATCACTACACTTTCACCAGCTTTAAGCTGTTCGATGCTGATAATTTCGGAATTATCTTGAGTGTAACGAGGAAAATATGTCAGTAGATCTCCAACTGTCTGTATTTCTAAACTAGCCAAGTTTACGGCAGTCTTGGCGCTGATTTGGGCAAGGATGGTGACTGAATCGCTAAGTAGCATTTAGTAATTATACTCTGCCACTCTAGATACCACCATTTAATAGTAGTGACACGAATACTACTATCGGTGTGCCGAAAAAGCTTAATAGTAAAATGATTATTAACACTTTATACCAGATACTGTCGGTGAGTTTCTTTTTAGCCATACCAGCTATTATAGACGTGTGAAGCAGAATTTAGAAGCCTGTTTTGCTAACTTATCTAATGCTTCTCTTGTTGGTTGAAATGAAAAGTCTTTTTAACAACAAAGCAGATCCTTCACGGTGTATAATTTCCCGCCTTATGAAAAAAGTTCTTTTACTTTACGCCGATGTGGGCAGTGGCCATCGTATTGCAATGCAAGCATTGCAAGCAGCTATTGCAAAGCGTAGCGACGCTTTAGAATATGTTGTGCAAGCGGTGGATATTTTTGCAGAGTTAGATGTTGCACCATTTAATACTTCTAATTCTTCGCACGAGCTTTTTACTAGTAACTACACATTAGAAGGCTTAGCTAGCTTTGTCTGGCGTGTATGCAACACTTTTGCTGGTAATGGAGTGCTTCGCGCTTACGTAGAAGGGAGATTAAAAGAAGATCTGAAAGTATTTTTACTGGAACAAAAACCGGATTTGATTATTTGTGCGCACCCAATGGTGGCTATGGCTTTGAGCGAACTAAAGAATGAATTAGGTTTTAAATATACAATTGCTGTTACCGATTTAGTAACCATGATGCGTGGCTGGCACGACCAAAACGCCGATATTGTATTCGCCCCAACGCTAGAAGCTAAACAGACCATGATTGAGCGCATGGGGGCTATTTGCCCACGTGTAGAAGCACCGTTTTTCCCACTACGTCAAAACTATCTGCATGTTGCCGAAAAGTCACAAATTATGTCTGAGCTTAAATTTACTGACCCTGCTCGGCTGGTGATCGGTATTACCGGTGGCGGTGTGGGTACAAAAATATTAACTGGTGTAGTGAGAGATTTGGCGGCTTTGAATAAATACAATTTGATTGTATTTACAGGTGATTTGCGGTTTATGCGTGAATCACTAGAACGTCGATACCGCGAGCGCAGCGATATCCGTGTATTTGGGTTTGTAGATAATATTTACGACTACTTTAACGCCTGCGACATACTGATTGCTAAACCCAGCGCTACAACGGTAATAGAACTAACTGCCATGCAAAAACCAACTGTTTTTTCTAAATATCTGATGGAAAATGATAAAGGCAATGTTGACTACCTACTAACTAAACCGTGGTTTCGCTATGCTGGCAGCAGCCGCCCTAAACTTCTAGAGCAAGTTACGGAATTAAGCGAATATATGGCTCAGAAGCCAGATTTAAAACCAGATGCTTCTTTTACCCATATGGTTGATTTTATTGTAGACGAGAGTTTAAAGTTATTGGCTTAGATTTGCTTTTACTTGATTTAAGTAGCCTAAAGACTTTTTTATTAATGCCCTTAGCCTTGTTTTTTCGCGTAAGGCATCTTGATGCTTTGGACTTGTGGGCATAAGATTTGATCTTTTTTTAGATAAGCCAATTAAACCATCTAGGTGAGTCTCAGTAGGTGCCGTCCATCCAGTTTCAAATAGTGTTCGATAAAGATCTGATATTACTTCGGCGTGTGATTGAGGCGGTTCATCTAAGTGTTTAGGGTAACCTAGTTTTTGTAGTAATTCTATTGTGGTCGCAGTTAGGCATTTTTCCTGTGCATAGTCGTCTCTATTTCTGGATAAGTCCATTAGAATATAGGCAATTTGATTTTCGTTTAAATTTTCCTTTGCGCAAGCTTTTAAGAAGTTGAATATGTTTTTAATCTTAAATAGATCATTGCCGTGAATATCTCCCAAGTTTAGAGTGGTTAATGCCTTTTTTAATGTCCCCTCTACAGTAGCGGCATCGGCCTTAGTAAATATTTCATTAGTAAGCATCGCCATTTCTAGCTCGAAAGTGTTTATTGGCAATGGCTTATCTAAGATCTTCATCTGGACAAAATTTAGCTCACTGTGATGAGGATTAAGGGCGCTCTCAACTTCAGACGTTGACTTTGGATCTATAGATATTCCCAAAGTAATATCTATGTCTACCCATAGTTTTCCTAGATATACTCTAGTTTTGGCATGCGAAGATTTACTTAAAAGTAACCCCTGGTCTAGTTTTGTAGACTTTAAAATAAGCTTGGTGGCTGACACGCCACCCGTACTGACTAGGAAAGAGCGGAAGATTCTTTCAGATAAATCGCAAGAGTATTCCCAACTTTCTTTGGTTGTCAAGGCATCTAGCCATAGTGGTAAGCTCTTATCTCGATCTGGCATTCGTGCCATATCTAACCAATAGTAGTGCTTTTTTGAAAGTATATCGTACAAAGATTGTCTGGCTATATTCAACAATTCTAGTACTTTAGCCTGTGTCTCTGTAGTTAATGTATCTGATAATAACTTTCCGATTTCTGCACCTAAGTCCCACAAAGAATTAATTTCAAAACAATATTTATCATTATTGATTAGATTTGAATGTGGGGATCTTTCTAATGCTAAATTTTTGATTACTTTGGTTTGGGAGAGATCCGGATTAGCCGACACTTCAAACCCATGCTTAGTTTCAGGGGAATTTATTTCTTCTAAGATCAACACAATGCCGCTAGCTAGCTCTTCTAAATCTGCAAATCTAATTTGTTGAGTATTGTCTAAACTATCAACCTCAAAAGTAACTTCTCTTCCCTGGCAAAATACTTCTCTAATTTTAAATCCAGACGGGGCAATGATTGTTGTGTCGTAGGTAAACATTTGCAATACAATTGTGCCGAGCTGGTTAAAGTCTACGGAAACTGGGGCTGTGCGTTTAAAGGGTAGATCCGAACTTGCATGATTAACGTGGGGCCAAAAGCTTGGAGTTCCAATACAATCATTCCACAATACTTTGGCTACTAGCGTTGTAGGACGTTCCAGGTAATTTTCATTTTCCGATCTACTATTACTAGTGTCACCATTTTCAGACATACTTTCTCCTTCAGCTTCGGTATCTAGTGATGCAATGTACTCTTCAAGCTCTACACTTCTCAGTGGATCTAACAAAAAGTTAGGAACCTCTACTTCTTCACCATTAGGTAAGGTGATTCTTACCTTCCAGCGTTGATCGAAAAAGTCAATTATTGCAGATCTGCCAGCAGGAAGTGCACTGCCCATTAAACGTCTGGTGACTCTAGCAATTTCCATATGCACGTCTTCTGCTTCTGATTTATGAAATTCTACTTTGATCTCTAGTAAGAAATTCTTAATTGACTCAAGAAATTTTCCATGTTTACCAAATAGGGTTCTATTGTCTTGTAGCTGCTCAAAAATATGGTGCATTAAAATGTGCCCATTTGGTGCCTGTTGGTCTAGTATCATCATCGAAACTAAGTAGAGTACTATCGAAGGACTAGTTTCTAGACTTCTTAATAGTAAGTCACAGACCGCTGGGTTTTTAATCAACTGACTAATTAGGCGCCCACTAGTCTTTTGATTAGCTGTTTGTTCGAATTTGTAGTCTGAACCTGAAACCTTGAGCTTCTTACTAATGTAGGGATTTAAGGTAGATGCGACAATACCAAAAAAAATAGAAAGTTCTTCCTCTGTTGATTGAGCTTCGGGTAATGCCATTAATATAGTGTTCACCTCACGCTCAATTCTAGTAATCTCTTTGCTTAATTTACGAACTTTAACTGCTGTAAATTGTTTACAAGTTATCCATTGCAAAAAATTTTCTAGTTGTAGTGGGGTGGTTTGAGCTGTTCCACCACGAGCCAGACTAACTGGGGCAGTCTGGACGTACCTTGAAGTACTACTACCCTTTAGCCTCTGTTGCGTAGCTATTGTATCTTTAAGCATCTGGCTTATACCTACACGGCTTCTCATTCCTCTGTCTGTTTCTAGCAAATCGTATAGCGCCTCGGGTATCTCGTTTGCTTCAGAGTCTGAACCAGTATCTTTTGCATCTAGCATTGCTTGACCTAGCATTTGGTCTTCCCAGAAACGGTTATCTAGTAAAACTGGTAGTTTTAAATAAGAGTGTTCTGGAACTCTATCCTTGAAATGATCCCGCAGAAATAGTATTGCTGGTACTAGTTCGGGAACTTTCATGTACTGTCTTAAGTAAGCGCTGTTTAAGAGAGCTAATAAAGGACCTGCGCTAAAGTCATCGGATATCTCACCATGCTTACCTTGCTTAATTAATATACCAATATAGACTAAACTGCTGATAATGTCCGCTTCACGAGGGTGCTTCAGTAAGGTGATTGTTGCTTCAAATTCAGGTGAATAGTAAGCTGATCTTGCAAATCTAGACAACGTGCAACCTGTAGTTGTGCTCTTTATGGGATCATACCTTGTGTCAGTTGTTCGTGGGTTCCCGATTACACTATCGGCTAGATGAATGTATGAGAAAACTGAGCTGGTCTCTGTATTTGCCCAGGTAAATCTGGGTCTACCATTATCTGCATTAATAGCATTTCGCCATTCTGCCGCCTGAGCTATTACTTTCCCAAAACCGCTTTCAAATAAGGTGTAGATGTTTATGTCACTGTCTATAAATTCAAACAAACAAAGTAAAGCAAATTCTAGTTCTGGAATATTTTGAGTATCTGCTAAATCGCTGCATAGTGTTATTATATTTGAATCAAGAGAAGTATTGGAGTACGGAACATTAGATCTTTTTATCATCACCTGATCTATATGTAATTTCTTTAGGATATATGGAAAGAGGTTTTTTCGTTTTTGAGAAATAGCACTCAAGATGTCTGGGTTATTTATCATCTCGCGGCATCTGATAGGGAACATCGGACTACCTAAATCCCACAACATGTATGTGGCTAGTTCCTCTGGGGTAAATTCGGCGAAAGGTTTTTCGACTGAGGCAGATGGTGGTTCTACGTCTAAGAGCTCAAAGAACTGATTGTTAAAGCATAGAAGATATGGAGCAAGATCACCTATTAATTCTTGAATTTCAATTAAATCAGCTGGTTGATTTAAAATGGTTGATTCGATATCAATTAGCCGTGGGTGAAGAGTATTAACCCGACATGTACTACCAGTTCTTAACATATAGGTCTGACCAGTGGGACCAAATATTTCCTCTCTTCTCTGCTCGGTAAGCATCCTACTTTTTCCACTGGGATCATTTACCCACACCATTTTTTCCAAGTTAGGGCTATATTGCCAAATCTCTTTGTTTGGCCTCTGTACCACCACCAGCTCTTTTGAAATATTAAGATCGCTCTTATTCATCAGCTTAAACAAAAATTGCGCCCTATAATTCTCAGTTACTATATTGATTAAAGCTGGCTGCAATATAATCTTTGAACCATCGGGATGACTTAAGTAAACACAACCTGGACTGTATGTAGCTTCAAGCACCGACTTATATTCATTACAAATTTCTCTTACTAGATTAAACACTATGTAGAGACCATCACGTCTAAGTTCTGCTTCCAAATTTTCGGGTATTGGTGATTCTAGAGGTACTCCCATAATATATCTCGATTATATCATACTATAGGTTATTTCTCACTAGGAGAGGTACCAAAAACCTTTCTAATTAAATTAAAATCACTCCCCCATCTGCAAACCTAATCCACTAACACTTGTTTAATTTTCCCCGCTACTGCTCTCATATCTGCTTGTATCATTCCTTGGGTTGTGATAAATGGTGTCCCTAGTCTAATGCCGCTTGGTCTGCTTGGCGGATTAGTATCCCAAGGAATTGTATTCATATTCACAATAATGCCGGCGGCGGCTAGTTTACTGGCAGCTACTTTGCCATCTATGCCAAGTGGTGTCACATCTAAGAGCACCAAATGCTTGTCTGTGCCGCCGGTAATCACTTTAAAGCCTAAGTTTACTAGTTCATCGGCTAATGCTTTGGCATTCAGGAGTACCTGGGCGGCATAGTCTTTAAACTCAGGCTGCAAAGCTTCGCTCAAGCCTACGGCAATGCCAGCAATATTATTATTAAATGGGCCGCCTTGTAGGCCTGGTAGCACAGCTTTATTCACTTTGGCGATGATGTCAGAACGAGCCATGATCATGGCGCCACGTGCACAACGCAAAGTTTTGTGAGTTGTCATGGTTACAATATCGGCAATCCCAATCGGGGATCTAAGTACGCCGGCGGCGATTAATCCGGCCTCGTGTGCCACATCGGCTAGATACAAAGCGCCAACTGAATCGGCAATTTGGCGCATCCTTACGTAGTCAATGTTTCTGGGGTAAGAAGTACCGCCAGTAATTAGCATTTTGGGCTGATATTTTAGGGCGGCAGCGGCAATCTTGTCGTAATCTAGTAAATAGGTTTTAGGGTCCGTGGCATACTGCACAATATTGAATAGTTTGGCGGTGACGTGGATTTTCTTTTGCTTTGGCGGGCAAGTCAGCGTGACTGGGTCTGGTCCTACACCCTTTTCATACGACCATCCGTGAGATAGGTGGCCGCCATCTGGTAGATACATGCTCATGATTGTATCCCCCGTTTCTAGTACGGCCAGTAAACTAGCCAAGTTGGCATAGCTTCCAGAAAGGGCTTGCACATTCACATCCCAGGTTTCTGGCAGCTGGAATAACTGCTTGGCTCTGGCAATAGCCAGGGCTTCTACCTGGTCGATAAATTGGTTACCTTCGTAGTATCTAGCCCCAATATTGCCTTCGGAATATTTATGCATTAATTCCGAACCGACTGCTTTTCTCACTGCTGCGGACACGATATTTTCGGAGGCGATTAGGTTGATCTGGTTAGCTTGGCGCTCTTTTTCTGATTGAATTAAGTCGAAGATGGGATCTGTTTTTTGCACTAGGTAGTATAGCCAAAAGATTGAATCTAGGTGAGTTAATTATCCTTCGAAATAGCCGAAGGTGAGAATTATCTGATCGCCACTTTGTGATATCCGATGATCGAGAGGCATTCTGACCTCTGAATCAGCCACTAAAATCGCGTTTATGATTTTGGCAATGTTATCAACTGCAGCAGCTGTGATTCGATTGGTATCGAATGTAAAAATGTGATTGCCATTGTCTTCACTCCTAAATGACTGTAGTGCTGGGTAAAGAGCTATAAGAGCTTCCAGGGCTATTATTATTGCTTTTGGATCGGTAGGAGTGTCTAATCTGGCACCCTTTATTGTTGCAGAAGTATTCATCGGTGTGGTTTTGAAATCAGGATCATCAACATGTATAGTGTCACCTGTAATGGATAAAGGCCTGGTAACTGCTTCTGTTTGTGCTGGAGCTGCTAGGGGCTTTGTTACTTTTTCAGGAGCAACCTTTGCTTTTGTTGGATCATCTAGTCCTGCGGCCATAAAGTTATTCGGGCATATAACTTATTAATAGATCTATACTGAAATCAATAGTGTATTTATTTCAGTATTTTATAAGCAGAGCCAATGCTTACTGCTTAGAGAATACCATGAGATCAATACTTACAACTAGGATTTAGCGTAGTGATTTAAGGGCTTCTGATAGTAGATCCCGCAACTTTGTTAATGATTCTCTTTCAAGTCTAAATGTTTGATCATGACGCACTTCTGTTCTTTCGTAAACATTTAGATAATTATGAAGAGAGTTGCCGACAGGGAAGAAATTAAAAACATGAGCGGTAACTCCTAAAATATATCCCGCATGGCGATTATCTAGATCATTGATACCTAGAAATCTTTGCAAGATCTTAGTAGTACTTGACGATAGAATGGGCAAGTTGTCATCACCTGAATTTATAGTATCTGCAATTTCCATGTCTTTCAGAAAGTATAGTAAATCACTTGCAGAATTAATTGGTAACGCAGCAAGAAACTCGATTATTTTTTTATCATCATGTAATATCGGGCTTTGACCTGGACGATACTCTAATACTGTTGATAAAGATTCAACCAAACCACTTACCTTACTTTTAAGTTTACTATCAGCGCTAGATCGGGCCGGAAATTCTTCAGGCGCGCCTGTAGTTTTGTAAGTGGTTGAATCATCCAGGCTAGATGATGTTAATGTTTGTATGTCTACCTGCATCCCAGCAACAGTGCCCGCTAGCTTTGGGTTACCTTTTATTAAATCAGCAGAATTTGGAGTTTGTCTGCGTCTAATTAAGAAATCCTGAACTGGGTTTCCGAAATTAGATAAAGTCATATCAAATTGCAAGATCTTATCACCCCAGGGCAGGTAGCTTTTAGAATGGGTAACTTTGGATGCTAACTTACCGCCACCCACGTTACGTAGGTGCTGAAGCGTTTTGTCTTCTGGCTGAATACCAATCACACTAACTAGAAATGAATTCCATATTTGGGTGGCGAACGCACAATGATATTTCCATTTCTCAGAAGTCATTGCGGCCACTAACCACAACGGCATGCCGTATATCTTAGTTTTAGGTATTTCACTTCTGTTTTGGTTGTGCGGACGACCTAGTCTTTCAAGTTCCAGATCGTAACCTCTTCCATATAGTAAACGCATAAAATCGGGACCAGCATTTCCGTTGGCATCTTCTCTATATAGATGTTTAGATTTCAGTATCGAGAATAAATCGTCAAAACAAGAGATTAGCTGTGGTTGTAGTGCTGTTAATTCGGATTGGGTTAAAGCGCCATCGGTAATAAGCATTTTAAGTTTGTCCCCTATTTTTTTTCCATCGCTCAGTATTTTTGTGACTTTTGGGTGGCAGCCTAAGTTGTCTGGAGGGTTGTATCTAATAACTTCGGGTACTAATTTTGGGTAAGCCGCCACTGGCATACTTTCGATAAGCACCTCGTTGTTTAAAAGCTTTGTAGATATCTTTCTAAGTATTACAACTATCTGAGCATTGGTTGGAATACTTAGTAGGTCTACGCTCTTTCTGGTGTCGCTGATCTTATAATCAAATTCCTCAGTACTTACTATCTTTATCAGCTCAAATCCTTCTGGTGCTAGATACCATCTTTCTGGGTTAGGAATAGCTAAGGCTAGAGTATTTATGTCCTTCTCTGGAAGAATATTTTTTGTTCGGACTGCAGGAGCCAAAAAGTCGGATCGGTCTTTAACCGGCTGAAATAAGTTATTACTTTTAGGATTAGTTGTATCCCAAACAATTATTGCCTCCAGAGTCGTTTGGGGATTATTCTCAAATAGTCCCCATAACTTATTTAGTCTCCCAGCAATGTTCTCAATAAATGTCCTTGAGTCTGATTTTGTTTGTGCTGCTGCTAATTCTTTAGCGGCTTTAGCGACTTTTGAAGATAGCAGTCGAGCCATATATTCTTTTAATTGGGGCGCATATTTAGGTAAAAGAAGTATGGTTGGAATTAGTTCTTTTTCACCATTTGGTAAAGTCATTCGGATATACATCATATCAGAACTATATTCGTACCAGTCACCTCTTTTTGGTACAGATGGCATATCTTCGAGTAGCGTATTAATGTAGTGATGAAGGTCTATGCCGTTATTTAAGTGAAACTTACTTTCAACAGCATATAAGAAGCCTAAAATATTATTTCGTAAATCAGTCTTAAACCGAGTTGCTGCACTAGGATTTTGGTTAGCTGTTAAGAGATGATTCATTAACTCTTTTCGTCTATGATTATCATTCGCCTTTAGCAATCCAGCCGATATTAGGTAAAAAACTAAAATTAGTTCCATATCACCTGTCTCTGCTGCCCTAATTAGCAATTTGACCGAGGCATGGTCGCGGATCAATAGGGCTAGGGCTTTAGATTCATTCAGATTAAAGTCTTCTAAACTTAAACTACTGCGTATTTTTGCACTAGACAGTGGCTTAAGTTTATCGATCACGATCTGGAATAAGTCACGATACTCTTCTACTGTCGCTGTTATTTCTGGTGAGTTTCGTAATGATTTTTCTAAGTCAGCTTCTACTTTACTAATTGCTGTAAATGCAGCTTGAACTTCACCTTTGTTTTGTCTCTGTTTGGTGAATAACCGACGTAATTCATCTAAGTGAGGAGTTGGATTCCCTGGATTACTATTTACTGAATAAATTCCATTGGCCATCTGACTCGCAAATGTGGCTTGAGCTCTGTGAAGGGTTGATTGTGCATTTCTGTAAGCAGCAGTTTGTTTAGCCCGTCTTTTCGCTCCTGGAAAAAGGTCTGATAGTCTAAAATAGGCCGCGGAACTACCTTCACCTTCTATGTTAAGTTTACCTAAATGTATCGGTGGCGCTTGTGTAAGCTTATCTTCCCAGAATGAGCGTTCATGCAAAATCGGAATTCTTAAGTTTAAAAATTCCTGAGCGTGAGGAGTATTATTATTAACCTCCCAGGGCGCACATCCACAGTTGTCAAAAATCTTTTGCCGCCAGTAAGTACGCAAGTAAATTAGCCCGTTTACGAAACTTGGGTGTTGTAAAATACCAAATAGATAGGCCGCATTTAAAATAGACAAACTTATTTTGTCACTTGTTTCTAATAATTGGTTTAGTTTGGCATAGTTCCCTTCGTCGACTTGTAGAGAAATATAAGCCAGTAAAGCCACCATGGTTTTTGTATCGTATTCTTTTGAGATGTGATATTCAAAGCCGAGATCTAGATTTGCCCAGTCCTCGTATACTGTATAATTAGCTACATCAGCGGGTTCGGTAGTGAGCATTAATTGTAATCTAGTTTCAGGTGATAAGCCTAAGGCTAGCTCTGGGAAAATTCTTGATTTAAGATCAATTCCGTATTTTTCTTCTATAGCACAATATTCTGCAATTGCTTCGGCAGGAAGATTACCATATACTCCTTTATTCAAAGAGTAAAGAGATACCAAGATGTGAATTATTAGGCTTTTTTTTAAAGGATTATCTAGGACAATCCTCAATTCTTCGACTTTTTGCAATGGAGCTAATATCTTGGTTTTTACTTGTGGATTATTAATTTTTAATCTAGTTAGATGAAAATCCACGATATGGTCTATATAGGAGTTAAACAAAACGAAGGTGTCACTAATCAGGTTAATGTTTTCTGGGCTTTTTAGCGTAAGCTCAATGGCATCAAGCGATTTTAAGCTATTTAGTAGAGTATTAATATCTATTTTCTCAACAGGCCCTTCTTGCTTTTTATCTAACTCAACGAAATATTCTTTAAGAACGCCGACGTCGAAGTAGTACCTACCTGCACCGAGGTTATAGTGAGGTACAAGAGATGCTTCGAGTGTAATGGCGTCAGCGTAGTTTATACCTATACTCACAGGACTATCAATATTTTGAAGATTTCTCAGCGCCTCGATTATCCTACCCCCATTGCTACTAATAGACAAGTGCATTGGGTCAGACATGTCTTTAGATGTAATCGAAACACCACCCTTTGACCAGGAGTTTTTAACTAGGTCGTCACAGTTAAAACCAGATAGTTCCAATTGATAACCTAGCGAAGCAAGATCTCCCACAATAAAGCTATTTTTAGCAATAGAGTATATGTATGAAGTTAGACTTAGGCTATCCTTCACAGTTAAAGTTAGAGGAGACATTGCTCCGCTAACTTCATTGTAAATAGCTAGTATTTTATAGAAAGTATCAGGATCAACAACAAGGTAATGCTCGCTGGCTACTAGGGAGAAATGTCGGTAAAAGAATTCGACATTTTTAACAACTGTGTCGATATAAACTGGGTTACTGTATTCGTTCTCTAATAGTAATTTAGATAGTATTGCAGCGACTGTAGGGTTGCAAAAAAAATATACTCCCCCAAGATGTATCTGTGAAGGAAGTGGGTCACTTGTACAAGAGAATATCTTAAGTTTATCTCCCCAACTAAGACTATCGTATTTAATACCATTAAAACCTCCCGCCCCGGTTGTCGGTTTTATATCCTTTAAAGGATTTATACCTATACCTGCACCATCTACTGGAATTTTATTTTTAAATAATCTGAATTTCACAACTAATTTTAACTGATTAGTATTACGAAAACTACCTAAGTGCATTCTGAATCAAGAGTTTATTCTACTTAGTGTTGGCAGAATCATTATCGTAGAACTTGCTTTCGGAGATTCTAGACTGACTCTTCACAACCCTGCCCGCAAAAAAGCCCTCATTGCTGAGGGCTTTAATTATTCCTAAGTTAACCTAGAAACTGTCGTTGCTATCGTAGCTATTGCTGCCACGATCGCCACCGCGACTAAAGCCGCCTGAACGACCGCCACGGTCACTTCCACCTGAACGACCGCCACCGAAGCTTGAACCGCCTGAGCGATTTCCACCTTGGTAACCACCGCCTGCTGGACGACTGCTGCCACCGAAGCTTGAGCCGCCTGAGCGACTTCCACCTTGGTAACCACCGCCTGCTGGACGACTACCGCCACCGAAGCCGCCAGTTCTTGGCTTTTCTTCGGAAGCTTCGCGAACGATAACGTTGCGACCGTCTAATTCTTGTTCGTTTAGTGTTTCGATTGCTTTGTTAGCATCAGCTTCGTTCGTATATTCTACAAAACCAAAACCACGAGATCGACCGGTTTCACGATCGGTAATAATTCTTACAGAAACAACTTCGCCGATCTGGGCAACCCATTCTCGTAAAGTTTCTTCTGAAGTGCGGAAAGATAAATTTCCAATAAATAATTTAGTTCCCATAAAAAAGGATAAAATGTAAAGCGTCTGACTCAATAAACCGGGGAATATACGATAATACTGAAGTTAAGACGTAAGATTATAGCAGTTTTTGTATAAAGTCTATAAGAATCTGGAGAATCTTTTTCTACGAATGCAAATTGCCTTATTTAATCTTCTCAAATTCACTGTTCCACTTAAATTTCTGGCGTTCTGCTCTTGGAGTGAATCACTTTTGTTCCAAATCTAACAAGTATCTCTTCACTTCCGGTCCACCTAAACTATAGTTACCTAATTCACCATCTTTTCTTACAACTCGGTGGCAGGGAATAATTACCGGAACTGGGTTTTGGCGAACAGCTGTAGCCACAGCGCGTATAGCCTTTGGGTAACCAGCTAATAAAGCTAGCCCTGTGTAACTAATTGTTTTAGAGTAAGGCACTCTCGCCAACGCTGCCCAGGTGGCCAATTGTAAGTTAGAACCGTTTAAATGATATTCCACATCAAACTCTTTTAACTCTCCCGCAAAATAGCTAGTGAATTGCTTGGCAATTTCAGACTCCAATTCCGTTACAGTCGCACTTGATTCTCCTTCTGCTTGCTTTATTCCCACAATGAAATCATCATCAACTTTTATGTCTAGATCTATGCGTGGTGTGCGAATAGTCATTTTATATAGATTATATGGAGTGGATTTGCTTCATATCAGCAAAGGCTTGAGTAATTATTTCGGTTAAGACTTTTATATCTACATCCGATAATTTATTGATGTATAAACAACCCACGCTAATTTTATGCTTACCTAGCTTCGCTAGTAACGTTTCGTATTTATCAAAGCCTGGCATTAAATAGAGCGTTAGATTTTGTTTACGCGGCGAAAAGCCTACTAGCGGCCAATCACCTTCTTGGGTGCTACGTTCCAACTTATAGTGATATTTGCCAAATCCTACAATACTGCTGCCCCACATTACGGCCTCTTCTGTGGTGATGGTTTTAAATAAATCAAGCAGGGTAAGTGCATCTTGGCGTTTTGTTTCAACTTCTACTGTATTAATAAAATCGAGAGCGGGCGACTGTGTCTTTCTGGTTTTAAGTTCACTCATATTGTTTTCTATATTCTACTAGGTATTCAACCCTATAAATAAACACAGCAAGAACAGAATTGTCACTATGGGTGTCATCACTAAGCGCTCTTTTTTGCTGCGGGAGATTCCGTTTAGAAATATGCCTAATCCGAAGTAAACGACGAGTATCCAAATGCCACTATTCCCTATAAATGAATTTTCGTAAATAAATATGATGCCGACGCAGTCCAAGACTATCGATGCAATAAAAGCGTAAATGGCAATTGAACTTACACTGCCGATGCGCAAATTACGCGGTAGTATTCTATGTGCTCCACCCCATGCGTAGTTTCCTAAAGGGTAACCGGCAATTAGCAGCATCTGGAATATTGTTAAGCCAATTAGAATAAGACAAATAAGGTAGGCAGATATTTGGAGCATAGTGATTTTGCAATTTTTATGGCGGTGTTTCTTGGACGAAGTTCGAACAATGTATGAACAAAATCCGCAGGATTTTGAAGACTGACGCACGCGCTGTGCGCGTGGTGGCTCTGAACCAAATCGTACGCTCGGATTGTGTGGTAAAGCGAATACAGCGCGCCTCGCGCTCCTTCCAGTCGCGTACAAAATCAAAAATTTCCTTATCCTTAAAAAAAAGGCGGAGGGTGCAGGGGGGAGCCGCAAAAAAATGAAAGGAAATTTTATGGTTTTGTTTTCGTCGCTTCATTCCTCCAGAAAGGACTAATTTTATATTTTAGCATTGTGGCATTATCCTGTCCGTCCTTTCCTTCGTCATTCGCGTCGAGCGAGGCGCTTCCTCTCTGCGTTTTGTAACAGCTTGAGAGTCCGCTCATACTTCGCAAACACCTCGCATTGGTCACTCGCATTCGTTCGTGATGACTGCTCGGTGCTTGCTACGTGTTCGCTTTATGGCCTCGGTTGCTGATTGGTATTTTGTACTAAAACGTTTCAATTACTCGATTCAATAATTTGTGTATATTTTGAGCATCTTCTGAAATACTAATTTCAAAACCATCTCGGGTGTCTAATTCAGATATAAACGTTGCTTTGTCTTCTTTGTCTACAACTACTAATCCATTGAAATCATTAATTCTACGCGCTGTAATATGAAAGTACTTATTTCTTATTTCCTTAATTTGTTTATGAGTATCTACGTTAATTTTTTTCTTCGGATCTACTTCTGCGTTTGATATAAGATAACCGTATGTTCCATTTTCGATACCTATTATTTCCCTAAGGATTAATTCAGCCAACGCAGAAGCTACAAATATGAACCCTAACAAAGCTTTATTTTTATAAAACAGTTTCGTTTCTTCGAGTAGTCGCTCGATTAGTGGGTATTCTTGAATTCTAATTTTTTTTCTGCTTTTTGTCATAGATATTAACTTGCACTAACCATTCTATCAATGTATACTAAAGTTAGCAATACAATTTCAAGAAATATGAGCAAAAAAACAATAAAATTTATAGATTTATTTGCAGGATTGGGCGGAACTAGAATTGGTTTTCAACAAGCCTGTACAGAACTGGGTGATAAATCTGAATGTGTATTTACATCTGAGATTAAAGAATCTGCAGTTGAGGTTTATAAACATAATTTTAAAAACGAACCTATTTCCGGAGATATAACTAAAATCGACGCTAGTAAAATACCGGATTTTGATTTTCTTCTTGGAGGTTTCCCTTGTCAGGCTTTTAGTGCTGCAGGTAAAAGACATGGTTTTAATGACACAAGAGGAACACTTTTTTTTGACGTAGCAAGAATATTAAAAGCAAAACAGCCAAAAGGATTCTTATTAGAGAATGTTGAAGGATTGGTTAATCACGACAAAGGGAATACACTTAAAACGATAATCAGTGTATTAAATGGATTAGGATACAAAACAAATTACAAGGTTTTAAATGCAAATCAGTTTGGCGTACCTCAAACTCGAAAAAGAGTTTATATTGTAGGTTCTCTAATTGAAAAAATTGAGTTAGACAAATTTAAAGTAATAAAATCTACATTTGGTAAAATTCAAGAATTTGGACTACCTCCTGTTGAAACAAAATTTACTAAACGGTTATTAAAGTTATTTAATGCTAAAGAATTAGAAGATAAATCAATCAAGGATAAAAGAGGTGGGTCTAATAATATTCATAGCTGGGACTTAGAATTAAAAGGGAAAATATCAAAACAACAAAAGGATTTAATGGGTATTCTCCTTAAAGAGCGCAGGAAGAAAAAATGGGCAGAATTAAAACAAATAGAATGGATGGACGGCATGTCATTAACTTTACAAGAGATTTATTCGTTCTACAATATTTTACCCATTGATGATCTTAAAAAAATGCTTGATGATTTGGTTCTAAAAAAATATCTTAGATATGAGCACCCTAAAGATATTGTAGAACTTTCTGATGGAAGAAGAGTTAGACAGTATGATTCTAAGAAAGAGAAAGGCTACAATATTGTAACCGGTAAATTAAGTTTCGAGTTTAACAAAATTCTGGGAATAAACTCAACTGCACCGACTATAGTTGCGACAGAAGCTGACAGAATTGGTATTATTGATAATGCGAAAATAAGAAGAATGTCAGAGCGAGAGTGTTTGCGGTTATTTGGTTTTCCGGAATGGTACAACTCAAATATTTCTCATAAAGACCTCTATGACTTAATTGGGAATACCGTTGTTGTGCCGGTAATAAAAGAAGTTTCTGTTAAATTGCTGAAGCCAAATTTAAGCCGTAATATTTAGCAAATATAGATCTTTATTGTTTTTACCTTTATATAATTGTTGGGTTTTAAAAAGAGCATCAACAAACTCATCTTTATTTTTAAAAGTCTTGTATCTAGGATTTTCTGAATACCAAGTAGCAGGTCTGATATTGTAGATAACATCTCTCTTTACTTGTGTTTTTAATGGGTATCTATCTGATGGACAGGATATTTCCCAAATTTTCTTCAGCCAAATATTAGTTATAGAAAGTTTGTCGCCATCAAGCTTATAGCCAAAAATAAGGTAGTCTGACTCAATTCTGCTCGGTGTTTTAGCTAGAGAATCACAATATGACTCAAAGTTTGCCAAATCAAAATTAGGTGATCTATCTGTATCAAAAGACTTTATTTCTAAAAGAAAATTATCACCCCCTATATAGTAGTCAGGAAATTCTTGACTCTTCCCAAGATCTTTAGGGTTTTTAATTTTGAACTTATTTTTTTTAGCCCACACACCAAACCATTCTTCAATTAAACCACCAAGTCCGTCCCTACCGGTCACATTAACAGAAACATCTCCAATTTTAAAAATAGTTCCACCTTTTAGATTTATTAAATCTTTTTTTAAAGTATCTAAAATTTTTATTGATTCAGAGTTATACATATTTTTATACAAAAAAATCACCAATATTTATTGATAGTGCTTTAGCAATTTTTTCAATATTTTCTAAGGTAATATTTTTTTCAGCTCGTTCAATCATTCCAATATAGGTTCGATGAACGCTAGCACGCGAAGCAAGCTCTTCTTGCGATAAGCCTAACTTCCCGCGTTCTTCACGAACCTTTTGACCGAATTTTATTAAAACTTCTCTTTTCATACTGATAACTTTAGTATACTAACTTGCTAACTATAGTACTACATACTATAGTTAGCATATGAATTACTTTTGCGTGAAGCGACGAAAACAAAACCATAAAATTTCCTTTCATTTTTTTGCGGCTCCCCCCTGCACCCTCCGCCTTTTTTTTAAGGATAAGGAAATTTTTGATTTTGTACGCGACTGGAAGGAGCGCGAGGCGCGCTGTATTCGCTTTACCACACAATCCGAGCGTACGATTTGGTTCAGAGCCACCACGCGCACGGCGCGTGCGTCAGTCTTCAAAATCCTGCGGATTTTGTTCATACATTGTTCGAACTTCGTCCAAGAAACTTGGCGGAGGGACAGGGATTCGAACCCTGGGTCCCTTGCGGAACGCTCGTTTTCAAGACGAGTACGATCGACCACTCTGTCATCCCTCCGTGCACACTGATTATACATGAAAATCTTAATCTTAATCTGGATCAGCGCCGGAGCACTTTACTATAAGATATAATTAAGATATAATTAAGAATGAACCATAAACCATTATTAACTGACGGCTTAGTACAAGGAAGAGTTACGGAGTACCAGTATTTAGATCACATTTTACGTCAGTTAATGACAAGACCTGGAGAGTCGACGAGAGAGAGCACAACCTTATTTCTTCAACAAATTATCGATAGCCCGGCACTACAACAAGAGATAAGAGCTCAATATGGCCATGCATTGAACGGTAGTAATGAGTTTGATCTTACAGAACTAGTTAGAATCTATAAAGAACATTCCCTAAGTGATGCTGTTACTTCCAATGGCGTAACAGTAGTAGCGATTGTTGGCATTAGTTATGCTATTGCAAATATTATTATGATTCTTGACCCAAACACCGACTTAGCAGCAGTTACTTTTCTTATTATATCGATAATTATGTCTCTGCTTGTCAGGAGCATAAAACTCGCTCCAGTTAATTCTTTAGCGGAGAGCATCACAGCGATTCATAAAAGAGCAGTTGAAGCTAAACAATTAGCGGAGAGCATCATAGCGAGTCATGAAGAAGCAAGGGATACATTAATTGGGGATGATATCGAGGCATAAGAAGTCAACTTGTTGTTTTAAGTATACTGCGGTTAAGTTTTTGTGCTTGCAAAATTCTAATCAATCAATGATAGAATGTACACAAATACTAACTAATATATATGGCCAGAAGTTTTAACCTAAGATCCGCAGGTGCAAGTCTGCGCAAAGCATTCGTGAGAGCAAAAGCTCAATTCGATAGACCCCATAATAAATTAAGTACCTTAAAAGTTGGTAACAAAGGTCATTCTAAGCGGCCAGCTAAACTCACAACTAGCGATGCTAAAAAGGCCAGGCGTAAGTTAATTTGGAAGCGTATTAAAAAAGGCTTATTAATTTTCGGCGGCGTAATTCTAATCATTTTCGTAGCCTTTGGGATTTTTGCTTTCGCAAAAATCCAAGAATTGAACGCTAAATTACCTCCGGTAGAAGACCCTTTCCGTTCTAGAGAAATTGCCAGCGTTATCTACGATCGTAACGGAAATGAATTATATAGATTGTTTAATAAGTTCAACCGTGACCCAGTTAAATTAGAAGAAATTCCTCATCAGGTGCGTTGGGCCTTCTTAGCTGCTGAAGATAGCGATTTCTATACTCACCAGGGTTTCGATATTTTAAGTATTATCAGTTGTACCGTACGCAACGTATTGAGTCGTAGCATTCAATGTGGAGGTAGTACGATTACGCAGCAAATGGTTAAGATCACTTTAGATAAGAGTCAGAATACAATTGAACGTAAAATTAGCGAAATCTTAATGGCGACTAAAGTAGAGCAATCATATACTAAAGATGAGATTTTGCAGATGTATCTAACTGTAGCGCCTTTTGGCTCTAATATTTACGGTTTAACTTCTGCCTCACAATTCTATTTTGGAGTTGCCCCCAAAGATTTAACTTTGCCGCAAGCTGCAGTGTTAGCCTCAATTGTGCAGTCTCCTGCTGCTCTTTCACCAACAGTACCATTCGATGGCGATAAAGAACGTGCACAAGCTGCTGTGAAAGTAAGACAGATGTATGTTTTGGATCAGTTAGAACAGAAAACACTTCAAATTAACGATCAACATCGTAAAAACGTAAATAGTACAGAGGAAGCTGATTTATTCACTAAAGAGGTGGTAGAGGCTGCTAAAGTGGCAGAATTAACTTATCGTGAACCAAAGTTTGGCGACAAGAAGGCTGGTCACTTTGTGGATATGGTGATTTCTTTGTTGCAACAACGTAATTATAGAAATGGTGAAGAGCCATTTACTTTGTCAGATATTCAAACAGAGGGTTTAAAGATTTACACTACTTTAGATTATCGATTACAGACATTCTCAGAAGCAGCTGTATTAAGTGCTGTGAATGCTAATCGTGGTCGTAATTTACATAATGGCTCTCTAATGCTCACTAAGCCATCTACTGGTGAAATCTTTGTGATGGTTGGTTCTGCTGATTACAACGGAGACAAATCAGGGTGTGATGCTAATAAGCGTAATTGTTTGTTTGACCCGCAAGTAAATATTATGACATCACTGCAGTCACCTGGTTCAAGCACAAAGCCGTTTGGTTACTACGAAGCTTATCGGCAAGGGAAATTTATGCCCACTTCGTTGTTGCCGGATATTCCGCTAAAGATTCCTGGCTACTCTATTCAAAACGCCTTATCTAACTTTATCGGTATTGGTAATGCTGATTCACCAAGCACTTCTGCTCAAGAAATGTTGCGTACTTCACGTAACTTGCCGGCCATTATGTTGGTGCAATTAATTAGTGTGCAGCGTTTTGTGGAGACAATGCGCGAATTTGGCTACTCTACTTTCCAAAATATGAGCCAGTATGGTCCATCTGTTATTTTGGGTGGTTCCGATATTAAAGGTGTTGATCATGCGCAAGGTTACGGTGTGTTTGCCAATGGTGGTGATTTGGTTAAGTATGAAGTGATTACTAAGATCGAAGATCGTAACGGTAAAGTTTTGTGGGAATTAAAGACTCCTGAACGTAAGCGCGTAGCCGACCCACAAGCTGTGTATTTATTGAATCAGTCTTTAAGAAACAATTACAACTTTAGTTTTGATGGTCGAGATATTGCCGACAAAACAGGTACATCAGAAGATTATAAAGACTTATGGATTGGCGCATACAGCCCAGATTTTGTAGTTGTTGCTTGGATGGGAAACAATAATAATGCGGAATTGAATCGAAATACTTTCTCGGCAAACATTGTGGTGCCGTGGGTGAGAACGTATGTAAGAAATATTGCCGGTGATCCATACTTTAATCAGCGTACTTCGTTTGCTAGACCTGGTGGCATAATCTCTACTGGTGGTGCTGGCTCAGATAGTGGTGATTACACCGGAATTGGTGGGGGCTTAGCGATCGAGGGTCGAGTACCTCCGACAGATATTAAGAGAGTTAGATTAACTGTTTGTGTAGATCAGCCAACTAGGATTGCTAGGGGAAATGGTTTAGATTCTGGCTTTACACAGGAGCGAGTATTTACTTACTATGTAATGCGGAACGCAGATTTACAAAATCAATTTAATGCCGATTTTAATCGCCGTTACGGTCGTGAGAATAAGATTCCCGATCAAGAATGCGATGTTAATCGTAGCGGTCTAACGTTTAACGCCAGTGCTTCTGGCACCGATTTTGTGGTTAGTGGGCGGGCGATATTTACTGGTAGCTCTGTTAGTTCAGTCAAAATTTATAAAGATAGTGTTAGTGTTGCCAATAGATTAACGCCTAACCCAAGTGTAAATGCCGATGGTACATTTAGTGCTACCTATAATTCAGGGTTAATTTTGCCTGGCACATATACTTATAAGTTAATTGCAGTGTCAGAAGCTGCCAATGGCGATACTTATACTCGAGAAGTAGATAATGTCACGATTACAATTCTAGCTCCAAGTAGCAGCAGCAGCAGTAGCTCAGCCACAAGTGCAGCAAGCAGTAGCAGTTCGGCTACAAGTGCGGCTAGCAGTAGCTCAGTCACAAGTGTGGTCAGCACGGTTAGCTCATCGTCTACAAGTTCGGCACCGGTGGTGATTCCTTAAGTTCTATAATTCTACTCAGGCGAGAAGCAAAATAGCTTCTCGCCTTTTTGCGACTAGTAGATACATCAAGGGGTTTTAGAGTATCGTAGTAAAAACGTGATCGTAGTTAATTTACACACAAAACTGGCTGAATGTTTAATAAATAGTCGTAACTACCCTACTAAGTTCCACCTGAAACTATACTAACTTAACCTTCTGTTTTGGGGAGATATTAAATCAGTAAATGATATTTGGAATTATCTTAGTGAGTGCCCCGTAGAGGTCAAAGCGCCGCTAACTTTGGTTAATAGATCGTTAATTTCTGCTTGGGTTAGAGTGCGATCAGCACCTTGCAGCTTTAAACTCATTGTGAGACTAACCCGATTTTGTTCTTTGTCTGTATATCGGTCGCTCAATTCTATCGATACAAGCTCGGGTAGCTTTAGTTGTTGAATTACACTCAAGATTTCGGAGTAGTAAGATTCAGGTTTTTGCCAGAAAGAGATATCACGCATTACCATCGGATAATTGGAGATATCTCGCAGCGCAGTTTTCCCTAGCTCTAATCCCACAATACTATCAAAATTCAATTCAAAAGCAGCCACAGCGTATGAATCTAGATCAGCTTTATGCAGAACGGATGGGTGTAAATTTCCACTGAATCCAAGTAATTCTTGGTCCAAATAAATGCCAGCCACTTGTTTTGGATGGAAATATGCCGGAATCTGTCTGGTATCTTCGGCAGTTACAGCTTTGATAACAAGTTGTTGTTTAAGGCTAGCAGCCAACAAGTCTAAAGCATACTTTAGCTTGCCATAAGTGGTGGCGGCATCTTTGCCAATTCGCATTCCAGCTAGCTTATATGGTTGTGGTGGGATATCTTTCAGTAAATCTTTTGTTTTGATTGCTACCCTAGATAATTCAAACAATCCGAAATCGGTAGATTGGGCTAAATTCAATTGGGTTTTGTCTAACAAACTAGGTAATAGTAAATTACGCACAAATGCTAACTCATCGGAGATTGGCTGCATTAAAGCAATTAAGTCGTCGGTTTTTAACCCAAATGGTTGATGAATGCGCTCCCCTACCATACTGTAGGTAAGCACTTCTTGCAATCCACCATTAGCTAAAGCAGCTTTGGCCTTTTGAGAGATATGTGTAAATCGATTATAAGCCGGAATATTTAAGTCCCGTTTTGGGGCAGTGACTGGAATATGCTCGTAGCCAAAAATGCGCCCTACTTCTTCTAATAAGTCGTATTCGGCATTAATGTCGCGGCGAAAACTGGGTACTAGTACCTGTACTGGTGTTGAGATATCTTGTCTACTAATAATTCCGCTTGGTAATTTTTCCAAACCACCAATGGTAAAACCTAAATTCTCTAGCGTTTGCACAATTCGACTTTTATCGATGTCTACCCCTAAACTGCGTCTAACCGACAATAAATCTAAATCAATCACCTTTTGTGGTTGGGGATTTGGATAGTTATCTGTAATCTCACTACTGATTTCGGCACCACAAATATCTTGTAACATCTGACAAGCTAAAGCTAAACCAACAGTTGTTAGTTCCGGATCAACACCTTTTTCGTAACGAGTTACTGCTTCGCTGCGTAAGCCTAACCGCCTGCTTGTTCGCCTAATCGAATACATTTCAAAATTAGCGGCTTCCAGCACGATATTCTGGGTAGTTTCAGTCACTTCTGTAGCCACTCCGCCCATCACTCCACCTACCGCAATAGCTCCATTTTTATCGGCGATAACTAACATCCCGGGTTGCAATTCGCGTTCAGCATGGTCGATTGTAATCAACTTTTCACCTTTGGCAGCTTCGCGTACAATAATCTCGCTACCAGCTAGCTTATCTAAATCGAAAGCATGCATTGGCTGCCCAATATCGTGCATCACATAGTTTGTGATATCCACCACATTATTAATTGGCTTCATGCCCGCATACGCTAAGGCAATCTGTAACCACAAAGGTGACGGACCAACGCTAACACTTTTTAACGTAATCGCACTGTAACGCCAACAAAGTTCATCATTTTTAATCTCTACTTTTAGATTCACTGGCGCATCTTCCGAAGCGCTAGCTTGGGGTATCTCGAAAACACCTTCTATTAAAGGTGTTTTAAAGATCGTGCTAATTTCGCGGGCCACACCTCTATGGCTAAACACATCTGGTCTATGTGGCAAAGCCTTATTTTCAATTTCAAGCACTACGTCTTTAAACATTGCCGTCACGTCGGTTCCTGGCGCTAAAGACTTATCTAATTCGATTATCTTATTATGATCAGGCCATAAGCCTAATTCATCCATGGCACACAGCATTCCACGCGACTCTACGCCCATCACTTCGCGCACACCAATTTTGATATCTGGATACACCTGACCACCTGGCATTGCAGCCACAGAGTACAAACCTACCCGAGCATTTGGCGCGCCGCATACAATTTGTACCAAGTCTGACATTCCCACATTCACCTGACAAACTACCAACTTATCTGAACTTGGGTGCGCCGCTACCTGCATAATTTCGCCCACCACCAACAAATGCAACTTATCACCACGAGTTTCTACATGCTCCACTTCGCTTAAACGCGTATCCACACGGGCTTTAAACTGCTCATTATCGGCAATTTCAAATTCGGGAATATGATTTTTCAGCCAGTTTAAACTTAACTTCATGGATTAGAATTGATTTAAGAAATCTAAACGCCCACTATGAAATAAGCGTAAATCTTTAATGCCGTATTTAATCATGATCAACCGATCCAAACCAAATCCCCAGGCAAAACCAGAATATACATTGGAATCAATACCGGCTGCTTTTAATACGTTTGGATGAATCATGCCGCAGGGAATCACTTCCATCCAACCAGACCCACTACAACCACCGCAATCTAAAGGTTTAGCACCTTCACATACAGGGCATTGCATCATCACCTCTAACCCTGGTTCCACAAATGGGAAATATGTCGGTTGCACTTTAATTGGCATTTCGCGGCCGAAATAGCTGTTCAAAAACACTTTAATTGTCCCCAACAAATCGGATAACTTAATTCCTTTATCTACATAAATGCCTTCGACTTGGAAGAAACTATGTTCGTGTCTAGCGTCTGTGGCTTCGTTACGAAATGTTTTGCCTGGCACAATTGCTCTAATTGGCGGCTCTTGCGAAGACAAAATGCGATTTTGCATCGAAGATGTATGCACAATGAATGCTAGATTCTCGTTTATACGCAAAGTATCCCACATGTCGCGGGCTGGGTGACCATCGGGAATATTTAAGGCCACGAAGTTATTGTAATCGGAATCTAACATGTACGGTTCCCACACGGTGAAGCCCATCTCCTGGAAGATTTCTTCTAGACGCAAGCGCTCTTGGGTATGTGGGTGAACTTTGGCGGCCTTGGTTGGCGTGCCTGGTAGCGTCACATCTAAGAAGTCTGTTTGAATTTTAGAGCTGATTTCTGCTAACTCTAGCTGTTCAATTTTAGTTAAGAAAGCTGATTCTAATTTCTGTTGAGCTTTAGCCAAACTACTGCCTACTTCGCGGCGTTCTTCTTCTGATAGATCTTTTAAAGTCGCTCGCAGTTTGGTGAATTCGGAATCTTTACCTAACAATGACTGCTTTACTTGCAAAAGCTTAACAGTAGTATCCGCAGCCGCAATGTCGGTTAATCCTTGTAGCGAAAGTGGTTCAATGTCTGAAAGTTGAATAGCCATGATTTAGAATCGAATTTTCTATGCCTACTATATCGGAAATTTCCGATCAAACAAACTACAGCGAAGTAAAATTACTTAACTGCGGCGGCAACTACCTGCGCAAAATGTTCAGGAGCAATCTGTGCCATTTCGGCCAACATTTTACGATTAAGTACAATTTGATTCTTACGCATGCCAGCAATGAAGTCTTTGTAACCTACTTGTGTGGCAGAAAGGCCAGCAGCAATCACTTTAATCCAGTCGTTACGCATTTGACCACGACGCTGTCTTCTGTGACCATAGCTGTATGAACCAGCATGTTTGAAAGCTTCTAAAGCACGACGGTAAAGTCGGCTATAAGACATACGATAGCCTTTAGTAGCCTTTAAGACTTTATTATGTTTTTGACGTTTGGTTGTACCTCTTTTTATACGCATATATTAAGCTCCGATAAATGTACGAATTGTTTTAGCTTGTTTATTACTACTAAGTGCATTTGTACGCTTAGCAGCAGCCTTTTGACGGCGATTCTTATAGTTACGAGAGTGACCGTTACCACCACCCTGAGGTAAGTGCATTAATAAACCAGTACCAGTAATTTTAAACCGCTTGGCGCTGGCCTTATGAGTTTTAAACTTTATTTTTTTTAATTTAGTTGTTGACATAATTATTTCTTAGCTATTAACATTACGCTTATATCGCGTCCTTGTCCTTTTATATCGCCTTCTGCTTTGGCAAACTCTATTACTTCCGCCATCACTTTGTCCATTGCATCTTGCATCTTTTGTCTATCTGCACCTCTTTTGTAGCGCATTGTCGCTTTCACTTTATCACCTTTGGCTAGAAACTCTTGAATTCGCTTAACTCGGTAAGCGATATCTCCAGATTCCATAAAAGGCTTAAACCACATCTCTTTTGTATCGCTAGATTTATTAACCTTCTGCTTTTTGCTTTGCTCGTATTTGAACTTAGACCAAGCGATAATCTTGGCTAATGGTGGTTCAATATTAGGGTTAACTAATATTAAATCTAGTTCGCGTTCGCGGGCGGCACTTAAAGCATCTTCGCGAGACATAACACCCAAATTTTCTCCATCTTCGGTAACCACGCGCATCTCAGACGCCTTGATATACAAGTTGCGATCGAAAAATGGCCCTTTAGGTTGCCTTGAAAATGACTTTTTGCTTCTGTACTTAATAGACTTGGATTGTAAAAATACTTGGTGATATTAGCAAATTTTAGAGACTTGCGCCACGGTTAAATACTTCGGACAGCGTTTTTAATAGAATATCTTCGCCAATTAACCCTAATTCTTGGTCGTCGTGCAACCTAACCGACACTGCTTCTGAGTTTACTTCTTTTTCGCCAATCACCAAAATGGCTGGTACATGACTTAATTCTGCTTCGCGAATCTTAGCTTGCATAGTTTCACTACTGTTATCTACTTCGGTACGAATCCCGGCGGCGCGAAGTAGTGCTTCAATATGCTGTGCATATTGTGTTTGTTCTTCTGAAATTGGCACAATCACTGTTTGAATTGGTGTTAACATAAACGGCAGGCCGCCTTGGCCTTCTTCGATTAAATATCCCAGCAATTCTTCTAGAATGAACACGATATTGAACTCGTTAATGTAAGCATCTTCGCCAGTATCACTCACGTATTTATTTAATTTAGTAGCAAATTCTAATTCGCAAAATAACCAGCGACGCTTTAACGAATCTTCTATATATAGTTTAAGCCCGCAGTTTGTTAAGGCCGTATCGGCACTAATTATCTGAGTTTGAGCAATACCACGCTGAGTAAGCATTTCTGCCCAATATTTAAATACCTGCTGTTCAGGGTCTCCAGTAGTTAGCTGTGCTTCTAGCTTTAAACTAAACTCTTCGGACAGATCTATGGCCATTTGTAAGTGCATCCGAGACTCTGCTAACAGATTATTGGTGGTGCAGAAGCTTTTCGCTGCTAGCTCGTAAACGCGGTCTAAATTTTTGCCATTTATTTTATATGGACGAGATAATTCCACTCGTTGCTCACTAATTAATCTTAATGGCAAATGTCTGTAGCTACGATTTTTATGATTATAAATACTGTTTAAATCGTTAAGTTGGGCTTTTAATTCTGTTTTAGCGCTAGTTAGTACACCCACAAAACTTTCTTTGTGTAATTTAGACACAATCTGATCGCGCATCAGCTTAATAACTGTGGTGCCGTGGGGTGTGTAGATGAAGTCGTCGTTTACGTCTACTGCCAATTCCATTTCTTCTAGGTAACGTCGGAAATCGCGCGTTTTGATCGCATCTAAACGATGCAAATATTGATTTAGCTCGGCTAAAGTGGCAAAAGCTACCCCAGAAACGCGTTGCATGGCTGGTCTTTCTGAGTCGTTCTTCCAATTGGTATCGGTTAATTCCAATAATTTGATCACACCGATTTTTCCGGTAGATTCCACGTGCGGTCCTCGACAAAGATCGATAAACTCTTCTCCTGTCTGGTAAAAACTTACTTCCTCGTCGGGAATTTCTTGCAATAGTTCGGATTTAAACAATTGCCCACGCGTCATTAAGATACTGAATGCTTGTTCTCGGTTAGTAGCAAGTCGATTAAAAGACAGATTCTGCTGCAAAATCATGTTCATTTCGCTCTCTAAGTTGCGCACATCTTCCCAAGAAATTGGCTGTGCGAATTCAAAGTCTTGATAAAACCCACTATTAGTTACAGGTCCGGCACCTAATTTCACATTAGGAAATAGGCGCTGAGCGGCTGTTGCTAATACATGTGCGGCCGAATGTCTTCGTCTTTCGACTAAATTATCCATAGGTAGCCGATTATATCATGCACTATTTTAATTTGGCCTTGGCACGCAATACAAAAAGTCTAAAAGCGTTACCTAACTTGAAGATTCGATAATATAGAGGCGATATTACTAAGTCGTATGCCGGTAAATACTCCACTATCTCTCCCCCAAATCCTAGTTTAAATTGACTGTAGCCAAAATCTTTACTTTTGGGTATCGCATCAGGATCAGCCCCCCACATATTAATTGCCTTAAAATTGTGTTGTTTACCCCACTGAATCAATTCCCACACAGTTAGATAAGCTGCCTTAATATCGCTATGACTACGGCTGGTGCCGGTATAAACGGTATAAATAGTTTCTCTGTCGGTAAAAATCATTCTAGCCACAATTGGCGTATCGTGAATATAGGCTACAAAAATGTGAGCTAAGCCGGCGGCAGACATTTTCTCCCATACTTGGGCAAAATATGTGCGGTTGCGGCCCAGAAAATTCTTTTTTGCCACAGTTTCAAAATATAAATCCAAAAACTGCGCTAAGCCAGTGTCGTTGCTTTGCTCCTCTACTCTAACCCCTTTATCATGTGCCAATTTAATATTGTAACGCCAGTTTTTTTTCATCCCGGTTAATAAATCTTGATCAGACTGGGTGATATCTAGCACGCTGGTTTTTCGCGGCACTAAACTCTCGGTTTTACGTTTGGGATTAATTTTGTTCAGTAAAGCTGCAGATTCTCGATCTGTTGTAGCGTTTGCAGGATCGATTTGCACATGTGAGAGACCTAAAGTTTTAGCCTGTTTGACTAATTCGTCGATGCTTAAATCATCTAAGTCTACTTGGCTCATCACCCCAAAGCTTTTAAATGGCCATTTGATTGGTTTTATAAGCATTAAACAATGTCCAATCCATACTGGTGTATGTCCTTGTGCTTGTCTGAGCGTGGCCCAGGCTTTTGTGTGTAGTGGATGTGACATAGATTAAGATGATTCGTGGCTTGTTTGTATAACCAGTCTAGTTTATCACTTTTTATGCTGAATTAAGATATTTCTTTATAGAATTACTGCAGAGGAAGGCAAAGTTGATTTGGTAGTTTGTTTTGTAGAACTAGATTTCTATCTGTATTTAATTGATATGAAACCATTGGGTGAATCCTCTATCATTAGATCCATATCTTTGTCACCACTAGCAATAGGGCCAATTAATGGCTCTATTTTGACGCCATGGAGGTATTTTTCAGCAACAAAAATTGCATCTGCATGAAGTATTAATACGCCGGGACGCCGTATTCCCTTACCTGATTCCTCTATTGTGGCATTTGCTAAATCGTAGACTTGCTGAATATTCATAAACATAAATTTTATGTGTTCATCGTCACAAGGAATCTCGTTCTGGATAGATCTCAGTTGGGTTTCCTCTAATAGATCTAGTGGGTAGATAAAGTAGTAACTCGTTGAATATTTACCTATATTTGTAGCCAGAGGCTTCAATCTTAGAGGATTCAAGCAAAAACCTTCTTGCATAGAAGGGGTTCGTGTTTCTTCTGATATTTCTCTTTGTGCAGCAGCAGGCATATCCTCTCCGCTATTTATTCCTCCACCAAGCAGTTCTAGTACACCCACTGGGTATCTGCTACCAACAGCTTCCCGTCTAGCGCCGAGAAAGTATTCGTTATTTTCTGTTGTTAGTATTACAAAAACACCGATTTCATTCATGAATTATTCCTAACTGTTTGTAGAACGCGCTATCTTCTAATGCATTACATGCATCTAAATCTGCCGGCATAGTTATTTCTAGTCTAATAGGATTTATCCATTCTTCGGTATGTACATACTTATTATTTTTATAGATCCTTTGGACAAGATCGTCATTTCCAAAGATTCCTAAGAATTCATCTGAAGCTTCAATATAATTTAGGATGGTGTTTTTAAACAAAATAACGCCTAAATTATCAGCCTGTTTAAGCCATTCCTCATTAGTGTAAGTTATATCGCCTGTGGCAATAAGCTTGCCTTTATTTCCAATCCGTAGTGGATTCTTTTCTGAGTTAAACGTAAAAACAATCATCTCACAATCTTTTTCCTTTTTAAGTATCTCTATAGCTTTTTGTATTAGGCCTAGATTAGGCTTTAAGTAAGTGTCACCATTTGTGGCTAACGTAAACTCTTTATTTAGTAATTTCCCCGCTGATTTTAAAGCGCCTCCGTGGCCTGACACCTTTTCTGTAGTTGTTAAGCTAATTTTTAAATTAAGCTCTCTCTCTGTTTCTCGGGCAAAACTTGGAAATGATTCTTTCAAATATGAAGTAGCAACAACAATCTCTTTGGCACCCACCAGGGCAAACTGTTGAATCTGATAATAAAGGAACGGCTTATTTTTAACTACGACTAAAGGCTTAGGGGTTATTAATGTTATTGGCCTTAATCTTACTCCTTCACCGGCAGCAAAAATTAGTAAGTCAATTTCGTCGAATATATTTTGCATGTTAAATCTTAGCTGAAAACTGTAAATTGACAACAAGCTATTAGCTATAATCCGTGAAACACTTAATTTAATTGAAATATCAGGAATTTGAACGGTGCAGGATTCGAACCTGCGACCATTCCCACGTCAAGGGAGCGCTCTACCAACTGAGCTAACCGCTCTAAAAACAGGCTAAGCTGCTTTTGGTTTAGATTCTAAAGCTTTGGAGCTTGTAATAATCTGGTCGATTATACCGTACTCTTTGGCATCTTGGGCAGTCATATTCTTGTCACGATCCATATCGCGCACTAAAGTTTCGCGCTTTTGTCCAGTATTTTCTACCAACATGTCTGTTAATAGCGTTTTTAAACGGATAATTTCGTTGGCAGTGATTTCGATATCCGATGCTTGCCCTTCTACTCCACCTAATGGTTGGTGAATATGTATCAAACTATTGGGTAGCGCAAAGCGTTTACCTTTAGCGCCAGCGCTTAAAATCATGGTGCCCATCGAGGCTGACTTGCCTACGGCTACAGTCACCACATCGGGTTTGATGTAGTTCATAGTGTCCATAATGGCGAAACCATCGTAAATAACGCCACCTGGAGAGTTAATATACATGATAATGTCGGCCTTTTCGTCTTCTTTTTCTAAAAATAGTAACTGCGCCACAATGCTACTGGCTACTTCTTCGTGGATTGGTCCGGTCAAAAAGATGATCCGGTCTTTCATCATCCTGGAGAACAAATCATAGCTACGTTCGCCGTCTCTACTTCGTTCGATCACAATTGGCACTAATGAACTCATACTTTTATGGTTGATTATCTAAGAATTAGCACAGTATATCATAGAGTGCCAGATTTAAAGCTAGATGCCTAGACAACAAACAACCCCCGTTACTTCGGGGGTTATTTGCTTGCACTTTTAACTATTTTTTACTGCCTTTAGCCTGTTTTAGGCTGGTAATTTCTTACCGTGTAAATATTAGCTAACTTTTCACCCTGTTGTCAACAACTATGTAGGTGACATTTTATACATAATCGCTAATTACTCTATCTAATAAGGCTAATCAGGTGAAGCAAATTGTACAACTATTGTTAACGACCTGAGAGTTGCAGACGATCCCCTACTTTTATACCGAATAAGTTAGTAGCTCCACCAGCTAATTCCACTACATATTTTACAGCTTTAGTAGAGCTGTAAGTCTCGCTGGTCTGATTAACCTTTGTGGACTTAGCAATATCGGTAATTATAAAGTTAGAATCAATAAAAATAATGTCTAAAGAAATCAAAGTATCCTTCATCCAGAATGAACGAACCTGGCTGCCGTCAAAACTAAATAGCATCCCAGAGTTAGTCGCTAGTTTTGTGCGGCCCATTAGGCCCTGTTCTCGGGTAGCTGGGGTATCTACTATTTCTAAGTTGATGTTAATTTGGCCGGTTTGAGTAATGAATTGGCCAACTACGCTGTCGTTGGCTTCGATAATCGCGTTGTTAGCAATTGACTGGTTGTTGCCGATAGACACAATGCCTAGGATACCTAATATTGTAAGTAACAACACCCCGCCAGCACCAAATAAAGCGGTTTTAGTCAGGTTTAGTTTCTTCATTGGTTTGGTTTACTAAATAATGCGTTTAAAGTTTTGTTCTAACTCTTTTCTACTCATTATAAACGACACTGGTCTGCCGTGTGGGCAATTGTAGGGAAAAGCGCATTTGTTTAGATCAATTAAGACTTGGCGCATTTCGGGGACGTTTAATAATTGACCGGCTCTAATCGAGCCGTGACAGGCGGCGGTGGCGATTAGCATATGTAAATCAGGATTGGTTTGTTCCCAATCGCTAAAATCGTCTACGGCACCTTTATATGTGATTTTTTCGCGCTCACTAAATAGCTCAGACAGCATTTTAGCGGTGTCTAGGTGTGGGATTACCTCTGGTTTGGCACTTATTTGTAAACTGGTATCGCCAAAATCAGCAATTTCTAGGCCTAATTGTTGTAAAGCTTCGACGTTTAACAGAGCTCGTGAGTGTATTTGGGCTGACAGCTCTATGATTTCTGGCACTAATAGTCTTTGCGACTTTGGATGCCCTAAATCCTTACGTAAGCGTTCGTAGCGGATTTTTTCGGCGGCAGCATGTTGATCTACGATTACTAATTCCTGTTGGTGTTCGTACACAATGTATGTGCCCCAAAGTTGCCATGGGATTGCTGCTTCATATGTCGAAGTTCCTTGTATCTCTGATGTTTCACGCTGCTCTGTTGTTGCGCCCCAGCTGTAATTTAGCTGCGAAGATTTTAGAATCCCGCTAGAGTTAAAAGGCGAAACACTTGATTTAATATTTCTGTGGCTACTACTGAAACTGTGGCTGTATGAATTTGTGGAAGTATTTTGCCTGACTTGGCCTGTGCGATTTTGCAATACTTCACTGTCGATTGTATGACTTCTTGCCAACGTATCGGCAGATTCGCCTTTACTAACCACGCTATCTGGCGTAAGTCTGCCTGCCATGGCTTGTTTTGCCTGATTGGCTAGTAGATCTCGAATACTTGTCATTACGGCTCCATAAATAGCCTGGGTATCGGCGAACTTAACTTCTTGTTTACGTGGGTGCACATTCACGTCTACTTCTTGCGGCGGTAACTGGATTTTAAGAATATACGACGGCTGCAGATCGCGATGAATAAAGCCTTTAAATGCTTCGCTAATTGCTCGTTGAATCACGCGATCTTGCACAGATCTGCCGTTGACTAGAATAAATTGCTGCTTGCGATCTTTGCGCGCGGCCTCGGGGTTGCCAACTAGCCCTGTAATCTCTAAATTACCGCGTTGCCAGCTTAATTCATAAGACTTTTTGGCCAAATCTGACCAAATCGCAAACACCCGTTCGGTAATATTTTTAGCGGCCGGCAAGCGGTACAGCTCGCGGCCGTTATGTTTTAGGCTCCAATCTACGTCTAGGCGCCCTAGCGCTAGCCCCACAAACACATCTTGGCAGCTAGCTAATTCTGTGGCGGTACTGCGTAAAAACTTAGCTCTAGCTGGCAAATTACCAAATAGCTGCTTAATTTGAAGCTGTGTGCCCAGGCTAAAGCGACTAGCCGCCACTATTTGGCCGTCTACTCCCCTATTCTCGATGGATGTGGCATTGACGCCGTCGAACGTGTCTAGTCTTAATTCACTAACTGCGGCAATACTGGCTAAAGCTTCACCACGAAATCCAAACGATGAGATCGCCAACAAGTCTGAGGCCTGGTCGATTTTAGAGGTGGCATGCATTTGTAAGGCCATTAAAGCGTCGGCGGCCTCCATGCCGCTACCGTTATCGATCACTTCGATCAAATCTTTACCGCCTTCTGCCAAATTTACCTCAATTTTAGTAGCGTCTGCGTCTAGCGAGTTCTCGACTAATTCCTTTAAAACAGAAGCTGGTCGTTCTACCACCTCGCCAGCGGCAATTAATCTGACAGTTTGGGGATCTAATTTTTTAACTTTGGCCATTTTGTGTCGTTTAAACCTAGAATAATACGTATCAACTTTTTTGTTACTAAAACTTTCACTACTACTCACATAACTTTGTACTGATTAATAGCATAACAGCTGCACCCCTGCTAAATCTAGATAAGTTACTCAGATTTTAGAATATTGTGTTGGGGTTTTACTAGAGCTTACGCCAAACTGAAGCCGGCCTATAAGCCTTTTACATGGATGAGGTGAAAATTACATCAATTGTGATGAACAAATACTGTTTTGTCTATGATTAAGACTGCTGCTGGCTTTAAGCTAAGTTATCCACAAAGCTGTAGGTAATTTATGCATATTTATGATTTAGACCAAAAAACACTCACTACATCGCCAAGAGAACTCTCGCCACGCAAGAGAAATAGTCTTGGAATTCACTCTGGTCTGACGAGATATAAAAATCACGTAGAAAATCATCAATTCTATTTAAAATGGAGAAATATGGAACTTAAATTGCGATAGCCTGAGTCTTATAGATCAAATTATACCTATGCACTTGATCGCGTATATTTAGCGGCAAACTGAAGCTTTGGGTAGGTGGTTTAAAATTTGCAGAAGTACGTATCCCGATAAGCCTTTGTAGCTTTGTTCTGTGAGCGAAATCGCGTTTAAACGCGCTCTGAGCGATTTGCAACACTTCAGTTGAGCTAGAGCACGCCAACATTCCTTCGATGCTGTAACAAAGCTCCACTTTTAGATCGTACTGGCGGCTAATGTGATACGCTTGCTTAAAATAGATTAAGGCACTATTTACTTCCGCTAGTCTTAATAGAGTCAAACCTTTACGATTCAACAGATATACTTGCATGGAGACACCTAAATCATGCTTAATGGATAGTTCTTCGGCTCGGAATAAAAACTGCCTGGCCAGATCTGCACTATCGGCTGTGAGCAAGCACGCCAAGCGCAGATACGACTTTACATAATTTCGTTTGTGGGTACTAACTTGAATATTCTCCATTGCCTGCCAAGTAAATTTGGCAGCCAAACTAAAGTCGCCCATAATCTCGTTTAAGGTACTTAATTGATGTTGCACTTGGCTGTACTGATCTATGCTTAAGTTTTGATGTGTATGCAAAAGGTTCTCCAAAGTCTTGTTAGCAATCTTGTATTCAAATTTCCGCCGCCACCATTGTGCTCTTACTAAATTCAGTTCCGCGTATAAGTTTTCGCAGTTGAGATCTTTCGCAATCAACTTATCCTCTGCCTTATCTATCAGATGAATGGCAGTTCCTAGGTCGTTTTGTTGCATACTAATTCTACTTAGCTCAACCTGATTGTCTATACTTAGGTCAGAATTGTGGGCAAACTGTTCTAATATCTGATTATTTTTACCTTGCAGCCACAGAGTTTCTATCTGTTCGGCAATTTGTAGTTGTGCTTGATCAGTTAGGGCTATGATTGGTTTAAGCTTTGTAGCCCGGGATGTGTTTGTATAAATGATCCGTTCTAGTAGCTGGTTGATGCTTAAATTCCAGCTGGTGGCTAGTTCGTTAATTAATGCCGCATGATCAGCGCTTAATCTGATGGATATTTGTTTTAAGCTTATGTGGCTAGTGTTTGTGAGCTTTTGAGTGCTGGCTGCTGTTTGCGAGATACTGTCTGATAGGGTCAAGTTGTTGGCCAGTAATTCTGGCTTACTATTGGTGCTGCTGTTGCTGTTTAGAGTTTCAGATGCTCTGTGTTGTTGTGGAATGACTGATAAGTCTTGAATCGGGCTGCCTAGCCAGGTGTTTAGTAATTTTGATTTGGTCATTCCTAGCTTTAGGGCCTGCAACTCCCAGTTGTTGGAAAGTGATTCCGAAAGGCGCAGGTGTAGGCGGATTTGTTTGGTCACTGGTTAGCTTAATATATTATGAATTATATATTAAGTATCGAAATACGAAAATACATCAAAGATAGGTTGCAAATATCAATATGTTGTGGGTGATTTGTACAGTAAATACCATTATGCTATTCTGGGATATTGATTAAACACTTTTCTTAAGTATAAGGCTGTCTATGAAGTCAAATGATTTAGAAAAATGGTCTTTTTTATTTAGTGAACAAAAAGCCACAAGAGCTTTATTTCTAAGGGCTAAACGCCCACTCTATCCTATAGTGTTGACTAAGGGATATAACTCAAGATATAATGATTAGCAAATGATTGATACAACCCAACGAGTTTTAAGTGAAATCACAGCAGTGATTCCCCTTGTATTTAGTAGTGTCAACAATAGATTGGCTGATTTGATTTCCAATGCTGGTACATTATCACTGGATCAGATAATAGACAACTATTCCGAGCTTTTCTTTTCTATCGAAGAAAAGCTTGATAGCTCAGGATATTACTCGATTTATTCCGTTATACAAGTTATTAAAAGTTTGGGTAGTGAGCTAGCTTATCCTTTGAAAGATAAACATGTTGACTGGATTTTACGTTTATTTACTGCTTATAAAATAAACACGCAAGGATTACTACCTACATTATTCACCTTTGTAACTGAGGACACAAGTAATCCAGAAGTAAAGTTTAACTTAGAGACCATACACAGCGCTTATCCAGGTAAATCCAAACTAGGTGCAGTAGCTACTTGTTATTTTGCTTTGAAGAGAGCAGGTAGATATGAAGATGCAGATTTAGAAGAAAGGTTAAATAGGCACTTAAATATAGATACTGTACTTAATGACACAGTCTATAGTACATTGTCTGCTTTACCCCAACCTTTCACTAACGAAGTTGATGAATCTAATCCGGAATTAAAAGCTAGGCAGAGGCAGTTATGGGAAGATGTCTATATACTGATAAGAAAATTACGTCAAAACCCTGAAATAATATACAAAGAATCAATACAGATTGAGGTAAATGGAATCAGCATAATCGTGGGAAATCCTAGCCATGCCAGTTGGGATCCACATAGAGCTAATTTTTTAGGATTTACACCAGGAATATATAATGTTTTAGGATATACAACGCCCGAGCACTCCAAATCAATACATGACCCCGATGAGCTCCCTTTACACGACAGGAATATTGGTATTTATATCTATGATACTCATACACTTGTTCCTATAGTTGCTTTGAAGTTAAGAGCTAGTGGTATCTGTAGAACTATAGAGGCTGAGCAGAAAAGCGACTATGATACTAATCCTACCCTTCAGCTTTTTATAATGAAATTAACTGGCACGGCCACAGTTGATGATAACCTACAGGTTCCACTTGGCGATCTGAGTACTAGTAATATTTTTGAAGCAACCCGACTAGGTAGCGCAAGCGAATTAATAAGAGTTACCTCTGCACAAATCCACGACCTCATAACAAATAGAGGGTATAATCGCTCGTCAATCAATTTCTTTCTTAGTATCCTGACAATTCAGGCGAGAGTTGCACCTGCTCTTGCTTTAGAAAATTTTAAAGTATTGCTTGAGTTAGACATAATCTCTAGTTACAAAGACAGAGCTATTCTTAAAGAAATCTTTAAGTACGATATTTTTGATAAAAATAGCGCAGGTATTGTTGTTGACGTAACAAGGGAGATGCGAATATTTAAAGAAAAGATGGATACGACTAAAGCAGGTTTAGGTTACGTCTTGGGAATAATTTTAGCCTCACAAGGGAAAGCCTTATTCGGAAATTCTAAAACTGGAGGAGGTGCTGCTAGTTTTGCTAGAGATGTTGCTGGTGTTACAATGCAATTCCTCAAAGCAGACGTTAGGTTAGATACTAAAGATGTTGAGATATTTCAGCCTTATCTATCTGAATATCAAGTCAGTCCATTTTTTTTAGGACGTAGTACTATTGAAGGATGCTTGGCCAGCTCAATTAGGTATTTTGGTGCTCATCCCGACTTAAATATTTTTCCTAAAAAACAACTATCGATTGGAGGCATAGACTTATTTAATCCTTATGCTTTAGCACCTACTATGGACTTAACAACAGATCCAAAACCAAGTCCCGTCGAGATACGCTTGTTCCCTGGAGCCCGAATATTTTTATCTAGAGCGCTTACGCTAGAAGGTAGTGCTCAACTAGAATCTGAATATGGTGATCCTAAAGAATATTTTGGGAAATTATATAGTAGAATAATTGGATATAGCCCTTATGGTTCTACCCATACAGCAGAGCAATTGGAGAGATTTGGGAATAAAAAAGTGTTAGTAATTGGAGGAGGATCGGTTGGTAGTACAACTGCTGAAGCTGCGGCAAGACATGGCGCTGGATTAGGAAATAATGGGTTATTAACTGTCATCGATCCTCAAATTGGTGGTATTGAGAACATTCAGAGGCAGTCTGGTACTGCCATTGAAGTAGGTAGGGCTAAGGTTGAATCTGTAGTAAATCGTGTTGGGGAAAGATCACCATTTGCTAAGATATTAGGGGTACAAGCCGCTGTAACGCCGGGGACAGTAGCCGAGCTATGTTCAGGTTACGATATTGTAATTATGGCCGCAGACGCAACCCAACCTCAAGTTAATCATGCTATCTTGGCGTATTGCTTTAAAAATGGAAAACCTGTGTATGGCGGTTTAGATCTAGCTAATACTGCTATTAGCTGGAGTTATCACCCTGAACGAGAAGGAAGCCCTTTATTAAATGGGGTTTATTATACTAATGCGGATGGCTCAATAGATTTAGAAAGACCTATAAACCCTGCAGATATTACTAATGATCTTGTGGAACCCCTTAATGATGGTAGTAAGATGCATTCCTTTGCTTGGTTAGGAAGAATGATAGACCCAGTTGATCTTCCTATTCAGATGCTTGCAAACTTAATAGATGTTGTAAGACGCGGTCTTTTAGGGCAAGAGGCTATCTTAATTCAAAGTAATGGTACTGCTATTACTCAAGCTCAAGCTACGATAAACAATATATTTGCTGATTTGAATGGGAATGGTAACGGAGCCGTACCTTACTATGCTATTAATAGTTCATTAACTCCTCTAATGTATGGACTACTTAGTAAAGCTACATATGATGAATCAAAGAGAAAAATAGCAACATACTATAAAGATAGAAAAGAGTGGATTCTAAACAATCTGGACCCACAATCTGCCGGTTTTGATAATTCAGATCCAGTGAATGCTCGAATTGCAACCATATTGATGGGCATGCTAGGTATTAGTATTCAAACATTAATAGTTGGGAGATCAGTATTAGGAGGTTTTCCTGAAAACTAATTTATATTGTTGTAGAATATCGTTCATCAGCTAGAATGTTCATAATATGCAAGATTTTCAGATTGTAGTTGTTATTATTACTATTGCCCTTAATCTAGTATTGGCGGCGATAGTACTTAGAAGTAATCCAAAAAGTGAGACAAATATCTCTTTAGCGTTATTTACTATAGCTACTGGCCTTTGGGCAATTCCCAATTACATGTATGTCTATGCAGCTGAGTACAGTGAGATTCTCTTTTGGATGCGTACAGTATTTTTTGTAACAGGCTTTATGATAGCTGCACTGCTCTATTTTAGTTTAGCGGTACCATTTAAAAGCCTGAATATCTCGAAGCTTATCAAGTTTCTAATATTTGTACCGACTATTATAATAGGCGTATTATCATATACTGATTTAGTAGTTGTGAGCGCAGATATCATCAGGACTGGAACTCATATACCAGTATTTGGTTATGGAATGTGGTACTACGTAGCAGTACTTTTTTCATACCTAATAATCGCTTTTATTAGTTTGAGTCGAAAATATAGAAGGGCGTTTGACGCTAAGCTTAAGGCGCAATTAAATATTATCTTTATTGGTTTGGGTATTTTTACACTTCCAGCTTCAATAACTAATTTAATCTTTGTATTTCTGTTTAAAGAGACTTCTTATACTGCATTTGGACCGGCTTTTAGTATTGTTACTGTGTCTCTAATAGCCTACGCCATTGCAAAACATAGATTCTTAGATATCAGAGTGTTATTCGGTAGGATCATCTACTACACTTTGCTAGCTTTCATACCTTATTTTGTGTATTTCTTTTTAAGTTATGCATACTTAAGATTCTTCGGGACTATATTTAGTTTACCAATATATATAATTTCTATAGGTATAGCAATTAGCTTTGTATTCCTATTTAATTACATTAATTTTGTACTTAAAAATCAAGTGACTGTTCGATTTATTAATCCAGGTTATGATCCAGCAGTTAATATTGAAGGGTTTTCTAAAGAGTTGGCTACAAAGCTTGAGATTGAGTCTATTGTAAATGACACTATAGACGTTTTACAAAAAACTATAAGACCTGATTCAATTATATTTTTCATTAAGTCTAATCAGCAGAAAGAGGATACATTAAGTACTTTTGGAACAACAACTCTACATGGAGAAGTAGTAAGCAAGTTGTTTGTTACTGGCCGTAGTTTGGTTGATGCAGTTGGAAAGCATGTGGTGCTTAGAGATCAGATACCGATGGATGTAATAGAGGGCATTTATGCCAATACTCCAAATATTGCACAGATTTTATTAGAACAGATGAACGAGGCTAAATTAAAGGTTTTTATATTACTTGGTACTTCTAAAAAGCCCTTAGGAGCTTTAATGATAGGTGAAAAAGAATCTGATGTCGCGTATTCTGAGCAAGATGCAAATTTTCTACAGTCGTTGGAGTTTACACTTAGCGTAGCCGTCGAGCGGTCCCTGCTCTACGCTGAAGTGCAGAAATTCGCTAGTTCTTTGCAGGAAAAGGTAGATTTAGCTACCAAAGAGCTTAAAGATACCAATGTTGAACTAAAGACCTCCCTCTCCCAAATCCAAGAAGCCAGACGTAAAGAACGTGACATGATGGATGTTATGGGTCATGAACTACGTACGCCACTAACGATTGTACGAAATGCTTTGGCTATGTTGGAGCGTGAGCGGGTTAAGACTAATGGGCAAGTAGATCCAGATCGTCTGCAGGATTACATTAATAAAGGGTTGAATTCTGCTAGGCGGGAAATTACTTTGGTGGAAACATTGCTTTCTGCTACCAAAATAGATGCTTCAAGGCTTCAATTAAGTTTGGAAAAGGTTTCGGTAAATGAGTTAATTGAGACAGGTATCGAAGGCCAACAGGCATATATCGACGAGAAAAAATTGCAAGTTGTGTACACGCCGCCCTCCCCTGCTCTATTCATATATTCCGATACGGCGCGTGCGCACGAAATTGTCGATAATTTCATTAGTAATGCGGCCAAATATACCCCCGAAGGTAAAATATATATCAATACTTGGACTACAATCGATAAGGTGTGGATTGAAATTAGAGACACGGGCATGGGTATTGATGTTCAGGACTTAGAGAATTTGGGTAAGAAATTCTTCCGCGCTAAACAGCATGTGAAAGGTAAAGATGTAGTGCGACCAGGTGGCACCGGTCTTGGTTTGTATGTCACATTTGAACTAATTCGTATTCAAGGCGGTGAATTGTATATTAATAGCGAAGTTGGTTTAGGTACTAGCGTTACTTTTAGTTTGCCAATCTACAAAAATCAGGCAGTTAATCAGTTTGACCAAACGTTTGATGCTGGGCAGGTAGAAAATCGTCAACACATCTTTCTAAATCGGCAGCCGCCGAGTGCTCAGACTGGTTTGTAAGGCTTGGTAGTAAGCCTGCTAGCCCAAACAAATAGATACATTCAGTTAAACTAAGATGCAAAGCCTTAGCTAAGCGCCACAAAGTCTCCTTGGTAGGATTGACTTTATTGTTCTCTATACGAGAAAGCATACCTGGAGCTAGTTTAGCGTCAACCTCAAGTTGAAATTGGCTACTTCTTTTTGATTCTCTCAGATATCTTATTCTGAAGCCGTGATTGGCAGGCATGTATATATTTTGGCGCGAAAATCGCTTTTCGCAAAAAAATGGCACCATATTGGTGCCAAAGTGTTAGGAATTGTGCCAGATTTGTGGTCTTAACTTCCGTCTCTAATCAACTTTAATACGACATCGTTTTTGAGTTCAAGCTACATTTTCTTTTAGAGCCTCAAGTTTTTCATCTAATTCTTCACTTAATCTGACTGTAAATCGGTTGCGTGGTAAGCTTCGTTCCCCTTTCTTAATAAAGTCGGTCAAAGTCTTCTCTAATGTAGACTGATCGTATTTCTGAAACCTTTTCCTGAACCTAAAAGCCGCAGTTAACCAGCCAGAGCTACCTAGCCATTTAAGCTATAAAACTGGCTCAACTTGTTTCTGCACATTACTTACTTCTTCAGGCACATAAGTTACCAACTGCACTTTAGCTAATTGTTGCTTTACGGTCTCCATACTTTCTTTAGTTTTGGTAGTTTCCGTAACGGCTGTGTATAGCAGTAAGTCTTCTTGTGCTTGCTTAAGATAAATTTCTTGACGAAGTACTTTGTAAGTAATTGGATCCACAATTGTTTTACTAATCAAATCTGAATTTTCGCTTGGACAGTCAAGTCTAGTTTCGGTTTCAATGCTGTAGACTTTACGTCCATTTTTTTCTACTACTTGTACTTGGGGCCCACTCGCACTAATTGAACTACTGGAACTGCTACCCGAGCTAAGGCTACTTAAGGCACTGATCGCACTAGAAACACTGGAAGAGCTGGAGACATTGTTTGGTTGATTACTCAAATCTACGATGGTACCAGTACTGCCGCTTTTATAAATATAGGCTTTATTATCTACGTATATCTCCACAGACAATATATCGCCCTTACTATCGTAGCTGATTATCTTTTTACCTAGTTGTGGCTGATCTGGGCTCGAAATTTCCACTATGTTTACAGCCTGTAATAAGTTTTGAATCTTAGTATTGGTGCAGCCAACCAAATTAACAATGCCTGGTGTTTTGGTGGTGGTAGATGTAGACAAAATGTATTCAGTTGGAACACTGATGCTCGACTGGCTAGAAGCACTAGCGGCACTGCTCGATTGAGGGCTCAAGCTAGTAGAACTACTTGTTTGAGAGCCGCTTTGAGCACTACTTGTTTGGGTGCTAATTTGAGAGCCGCTGGTTTGCGACTGGCTAACCTGGCTGGTTTTGGCACTAGTGGCAGTAGAACTACTGCTTACTTCGATTGGGGTAATTGAAATATCTACTACACTACCCAAACCATCGAATTCACCGTTAATGGCACTGACTAATTCTGGAGCATTGTTGGCATACACTTGGTCTAACACTTGTTGGTTATCCACTAAGATTGGCTGATTGTTATCTTGCAAGAATATATCGGTATTTAGAAAGCCAGAGCCTAAAAATGCAACTAGCAAGACTAGGCCAAAAGTCACACCACCTAAGAATGGGAAGACAAACGCTAAGCTTGTGCCACTGTTGTGTTTTGCCTGGTGTTGCTCACGATGCATACTGTCTACTACCTCTTGCCTAGCCGCAGGATCTGTCGCTGAAACTACAACTGGCACTAATTTCGCTTGTACTGATGCAGCATTTAGTTGGCTGGAATTCACTTCTGCTAGATCAACGCTGGCCGCCATCTGTTGAAGACTAGCCGCGTTTTTACTAGCCACATCTAGAAATTGTTGCTTTAAGTTTTGTTTAAACTCAGAATTAGCTACGGCAGCAAGCTGCAATGAGCCACTTGGCAATGCCAAATCGCTATCGTCAGAACTAAATTCCATTAACTCTGCTTTTGGCAGCTCATTAACAGAATCTGCTTCACTGCCGCTAAGTTGTGGCTGATTTCCACTATTTAATTTTAGGTTTTCGTTATCTTGATTCACGTTTAAGTTTTCTGGTTCGTTATTCATCTTGTAAAATCAATGTTGATGTATTTAGATTTAAACCCTCTGTGGCAATTATCGCTTTCACAGATTGTAGTCCTCGTTTTTGAGTTGTGCGTACATAGTTTTCGTCGCGGCCTAAATATGTAGCAGTTTCTGTGGTACTCATCTTTTGCAAAAACCTCAGTGTCAAAACTTGTTTTTGCTTACTTGGCACTTTTTCTAAAATACTACCGAGCAAATCTTCTATCGAATTATATTCTTTGTAGCTTTCGGTATTGTCGGCCAGCAAATTTTCCATATTGATGGCCTCAATGCTTACTTGCGGTAATTGGTATTTTTGCTCTAGGAATTTTGTAAACACGATTTTGGCGATTCCCATAATATATTTATCCGGCTCGGTGATTGATTTCGCTTCGGCAATTGCCGTGGCAAATTTGAGAAACACCTCGCTGGTGAGGTCTTCGGCCATGTTTTTATCTAATACTTTATAGTAAAAGAAGCGATACATTCTGTCAAAGTGCTTTTCGTAAAAAATGCTTAGTTCGTCTTGGGTAAACATCGATATACGTTTATATATTAGTAAGTTTGTGTGTACATTCTACACGCTTTATGAAGTAGAAAACAAACAAATGTTTTACAGCACAATAAACTGCTTGAGCAAACTTATCACCGCTGGGTTTACGCTGATTGGGCGTGTTAATTGAGCTGGTGCGTCTGGATCACCATAAATAATGTTGATCTGGTCTGGTCCGTGGTGATTATGAATAATTTGTGAGATTTTCACTAATTCATTTTGGTCCAAAACCCGGCAAATATCGATAGTGATTTCGTTTACGGCAAGCGGTGCTGCGTTTTCTAGTTTAAGTAGTTCATCATCGTTAATCCTGCGTTTTAGTTTAGAAATATCTTCTTCGGGGGCGATGCGCTCTAGATAGATTCCATTACTGGTTAATAGTTTTCGCACTTCTTGATTGTTATGTACATGTTCTCTTTTGATCACATCTTTACCTTGCAGATTATTGTTTTCGGTATTGAAAGTAGTCATTTCAGTGGCTAATTCTTTGGCCTTGATGGCAATTGTCGGTAAATGATCGGCGATGGGCTTATTTTTATTGATGCCGTAGCGCTGTTTTAGGCTGTGGGTGGGAATATTAAATAGCGCTTCGTCTCCGGAGGATCTGATTTCGGCGATACCGAAACTATCTACTTGGTGAGCTTGCAAAACACCTGAAAATTCTTTTTCGGTTTCTTTGAGTTTTTCGCGCGCCTTAATGCGTTCGCTGCTTTTTTCAAACTCTTCCATTACTTCTTGCTTGCGAGTTTGAATGGCAAAATAGCTTTGTGCGTAAGCGATTTCGGCTTTACTGCTATCTCCATTTTGGGCGATTACGTAACATGCGTAACGTGAGAGTTTGTAGTCTTTTATTGTACGAATAGATTCTTTACTTGTACCGCTAGCTATTTTGATCATTTTGTTGATCGCGGCGAAATGATCGTTTATTTGTGGATAGACTTTGGAGATAGAAACTTTGGCTTTGTCGATCACTTTTTCGAAGTTAGCCCAAGCCTTATATCCTAGTAAAGGCATTAAATCACGGGCATTCCAGACTTCATTACCGCTACTGTCGATGATTTTGACTTCCTCAAAATTTGGTTTTGGGTAGGTAGAGATAGGATTGATAGCTAATGTTATAGCGCATATTTAGGTTTGGTCAAATTTTGGGGGTTACATAACTTAAACCGCTGCCGCCACTACCCTGGCCACGTCTTTATTCAAAGGTGAGGGAATGATTTCTTCGGCTGTTGGGTTAGTAACTAAACCGGCAATGGCATTGGCGGCTCTGATTTTGATTTGGTCGGTAACTTTGGTAATTTTTTTATCCAATAAGCCGCGAAATATACCTGGAAAGCCTAAAACGTTGTTTACTTGGTTTGGAAAGTCAGAGCGGCCAGTGGCTACAATGGCTGCCCCTGCTTGCTTTGCCAGATCGGGCATAATTTCTGGCGTAGGGTTAGCCATGGCCATAACTACGCAGTCTGGGGACATAGTTTGCACCATTTCTGTTGTTAAAGCCCCGGCTACGCTTAGGCCGATGAATACTTTGGCGCTCTTTATGGCTACACTTAAGTCTCCAGATATGTTTTCTAAATTGATAAACTTGAGTAATTCTTGTTTATACGGGGCCAAATCTGGGCGATCTTTACTGATAATTCCCTTTGAATCGCACATTAAAATGTGCTCAAACCCAGCCTTATGCAGGAGCTTAGCGCTGGCTACAGCGGCAGCGCCGGCGCCATTGATCACAATTTTAGTTTGTTTGAGATCGATATTTAGTACTTTTGATGAATTAATCAAAGCTGCTAAAAGCACAATCGCTGTGCCGTGTTGATCATCGTGAAAAACGGGGATGTCGAGTAGTGCTTGTAAGCGAGTTTCGATTTCAAAACATCTGGGTGCGGAGATATCTTCTAGATTATATCCGGCAAACGAAGGCGCTAAGTTCACCAAAGTTTTAATGATTTCTTCAGGATCTTGTGTACCTAATATAATTGGTACGGCGTCGATCCCAGCAAATTCCTTGAATAATAAGGCCTTTCCTTCCATCACCGGTAGAGCTGCTTCTGGACCAATGTTTCCTAGACCCAGTACGGCTGAGCCGTCGGACACCACCGCAATGGTGTTACCGCGCCAAGTTAAGTCATTAGTCTTGGATTTATCGGCGGCAATTTCTAAGCTTGGACCGGCTACACCCGGACTGTAGGCTAGTGAGAGATCTTCGCGTGTATTAACCGAAACTTTTGATTTAAGCTCGATTTTGCCACGTAATTTCGCATGTAACTTTATCGACTCTGCTTGGTAGTTCATACACATATGCTATCACCAATTTGATATTCTATATTATGAGGATAAATCATCAAAAAGCAACAGATATTCAGAAAATGATTACAGAGACGTTAAAAGAAGAGAATCAAATCACCGAATTTATTCGAGCTTACAGGAGTAAAGAGGAAATTAAGTTAGGGGATCGGATGGCTGACAAAATTGCAAATTTTGGTGGCAGCTGGACTTTTGTGATTAGTTTTACTGTAATTATGACTTTGTGGTTGATTGTGAATGGCATTTTGTTGACTAAACCGTTCGACCCTCAGCCATTTACGTTGTTAAACTTAGTCTTGTCGACTATGGCGGCTATTCAGGCACCAGTTATTTTGATGAGCCAGAATCGCCAGAGTACAAAAGACCGCCTGCGTGCAGAAGATGATTACGCGATTAATCTGAAATCGGAGATTGAGCTGCGCGAACTGCATAAAAAGGTGGATAGATTAATCAAGAAGTTGGTGGACGTGGAGAAATAGTTTATTTGACTTATAAACAAGCCGCAAAGCGGCGCCCTAGGTGCGGCTTTGCTTCATGAAACCTGAGTAGAATTATTTAGATATTACAGGTTATAATCTTTGGTATGGCAAATTACCCACATGGATATTTTGGAATCGGAATTTATCAACCGAGATATCAAGTAAATACAAATTTATTGTGGCGTAGCGCCTTGCTTTTGGGCGCGGATTTTATGTTTACAATTGGTGGTGAACAATACAAACCAACTACAGCCGATACTACGCAAGCTCATCGGCATTTGCCAGTTTACAGTTATGTAGATTTTGCTGACTTTGAGGAGCATTTGCCCGTTGGTGCTGAACTAGTTTGCCTGGAACTAACAGACAAAGCTAAAAACCTAATTGAATATAAACACCCAAAACAAGTTGTTTACCTATTGGGTAGTGAAGTGCAGGGATTACCGGCCGAGATTACAGATAAATATGTTACGGTAAAGATTCCGATGGAATTTGATATGTCGATGAATGTGGCCTTTTCTGGCTCGATTGTGTTGTACGACCGTCTGGCTAAGGCCAAAAATAAGGAGTAATAATTTCTTACCACTCCTTATTTAAGTTTCTATTTAAACAAAAGACTAAGCTGAAGCCTTTTCGAAATCAGCTTGTAACTTTTCCAATCCTTTTTCTAGATCGGCAGCTACTTCATCAGCTGTTTCTTCGCCAGCATCACGTGCATCTTTGAACTTTGCAGCTAGATCGGCTACTTTGGCTTCTAGTTTATCAGCGAAATCACTTTCTTCGATTTGAGTTTGTAAGTCTTCAAATTTAGTAGCAAGATCTGCAATTATGTCGTTTCCGGCAGTTGCTAAGTTAGAAAGCATTTCTGCTCCTTTATCCTTAATTTTACCGGCAACTTCCATCGCTTTTTCACTAACTGTTTTAACTGTTTCTCCTACTTTTGCACGAGTGTCCTGGTCGCGTAAAGCGTTAATAACAGCGGCGCCAGCTGCTAATACGGCAGCACCAACTGCAACTTTTTTTAAGTTATCGCCTGTTGTATCGTCTGTGTGGGTTTTTGTGTGTGACATATTTATCTAATTAAATAAATAAAGTAGTGATCAATTAAGATCTCTGGTATTAGACTGGAGCTCTGAATAGGGCTCGGGTAATTCCCAAGAAAACCACTGCGCCAATGAATGACACAACAATTTCGCCTAGTACACCGCTAGAGGCTAAGCCTAATGCGGTAAATATTAATCCGCCCACTACTCCACCGACTAAACCTATTACGATATCGCCTATGATTCCAAAGCCGCCGCCTCTAACAAATCTTCCGGCTAAGGCGCCAGCTATTAAACCGATGATTAAAGATCCTAGTAGTCCCATAAATAATTAAATAATAAATAAGATAGGGTTGATTGTAACTTGTATGCTAGAATAGCACAAGCGCTTTAATGCGAATTATCCTTATTCTGTAAAGATAATTCAGGCATTTGCTATTTGGTAGGATATGGGCTAGGTAGATGTAGAGTATTTTAAAAATATATCGGATAGCAAAGCCTTGCGATTTCGAAATACATCTGCATACTACAGGGACATGATCGATGCTGCGCAATGTTTCCGTAGGAAGTCGCCACGTATGAACTAAAATCATGGACTTTCAAATGATATTTGAAAAGTAAAAGGTTAAGGACTTTCAGAAAATAATTCAACAATTTAAAGATACAGAAGATTTGATTTATGTGGATCTTTTAGAAACGCAAATCCAGACTTTACGGAAGCTGATCCGGTGAAAACCGCAACTATTTATCTTAAGCCAAGTGGATGGGAGATAACTGTTAAATACGCTGCCCAAAGAGGTGGAAGTGCCCCCCATATTACTTTAATTATTTGTTTAGAAAGTAGAGGCTTCGGGGCTTATATCTAACAACACTAGCTAGAGATGAACAGCAATAAGCTGTTCATCTCTTTTGTCAAATAAGGTAATTTTACTTTTTCTTTCTTGTTTGAAAGTAAGTGATAATAAAAGCAATTGGGAAACCAAGTACCATTGCCCCAAAACATGCTCCTAAAAAGTAGGAAATGTCTCTTCCTGGCATTCCTGGGTATACTCCGATAAATAGACCTACGGAAATTGCAAAGGCTAAATTAAGAAATTTTTTTCTATCAAAATTTTTCATAAGATTTATATGTAAATGTAATTAAATTCTTAAAGACAAAATGCCAGTAAGTATTCCAAATATTAACAGCGCTAAACAAAAGACTATTCCTACAACTCTGGCATTCTTTTCGTCAATCCTATTAACCCAAAACGGGTTAATAAACTGCTTGCCTCGATAGATAATTGAAAATAGGCCTATTATTCCGGCTAGAGTGATTAATATTATCGGAAGTTGTAGCATTGTTATTAGTGTAGATAAGGATATCTTAAAATTTCATTTTACGCCTTGTACCGCAGCGCAAAATTTGCACTTACTTACTAGGAAATTACTATGGGGCGTTGGTAAAGCTGTCGCTCAAATTACCGAGATGTTGATTTATCTCCGGTTAACTACAAATTTTTTTTAAAATAGATTTGAAAAGGTCTTTTCAGATGTAGAACTCTGCTATCCGAGTTTAGTCTTTAATATCTTTTTCAACTTCCGCCTTGTACGTTCCAAAGAATTCCGCAGCTTGTCTGTATTCGGGGTCATTTACCTTACTAAATATATATG
>Ga0163152_10000531_pt1 | contig 66062 bp, 54 predicted proteins | sample OliLakLV19MP8IB2_FD_148635 | JGI IMG/M metagenome (GOLD analysis project Ga0163152, IMG submission 148635) | Freshwater microbial mat bacterial communities from Lake Vanda, McMurdo Dry Valleys, Antarctica - Oligotrophic Lake LV.19.MP8.IB-2 | ecosystem: Environmental > Aquatic > Freshwater >... | reverse complement strand
GGGGGGCTGTCAAGCTTTTGGCGGTCGGGCGGGCTTGCGGGGCGGTTTCGGGCCTGATGAGGTCGGTTTCTTGACCCCCGGAGGTGCCCCCTCCTATACTCCGTCACTCTACTGAACATTGGGAGGCACATCGGGAAGGGGCGTTGCTCCTTCCAACTGAAAGGAGCCAGCGCATTTCCATGCACTTTCGACTCCGTATCCGGTGGGCTTCTCTTTCCTCCCTGGCCGTGGCGGCACTCCTCTCGTTTCTTGTTATTGGCGCCTGCGGCATTCGTGATCTTCGAGCGCAACCTCCTCCGGCCGATTCGCTGACTGTATCCGAGCCGATTGATCTGGCCCCGGCCGATTCCGCGGCAGTTACTGAGCCGATTGATCTGGCCCCAACCGATCCCGGGGCTGTTCCCGAGTCGATTGATCTGGGCGAGACGGATGATGAGGACGAAGATTTGTCCGACGTCGCCGACGTCGCCGGCGGCGACGGCCTGGCGGGCATGGGTAGCCTCGGCGTTTCTTTCGGAGCCATGAAGTACTTCTCCGGCAACGAATTGAGTGAGGGAGCGGTCCGGCCGATTTTTCATGGTCAGTTCAAGTACGTGCTGAACGACCATCTGGTCCTGCCGCTCGAGGGCGGGTGGGGCTGGAACGCCTACGGCCCGGGGGGCGCCTACGATGGACCCGACTCGCTCGGAACGCTGGCGGTTGCCACACCCCTAACGCTCGGACTGGATTACCGCTTCCAGACCGGCAAGCCAAGTGTCGTGCCTCGCGTGGGCGCCGGTGTGGGTCTCTATCTTCTCAGCATTCGGGCCGGGCGAAGCCAGCCATCGCGCGATCCGATCTCCGACCGTAAGCGGAAGTCGACGTCGTTCGGCTTCTACGGCAAGGTCGGCGTCGAGTTCATGCTGAAACCAACCTTCTGGCTGAACACGGACCTCCTCGTTCACGAGATTCTGTCGGCCGATGCCGATGGCTATCCGCGGGGGTGGCTGGACGACAACGCGGGCTTCGCCGAAATTCGGATCGGGCTGAACCACTACTTCTCGATCCGGGGCGGTGGCCCCTCCGTGCGTGGCGGTTCCGGGGAGGAGGAGGAGGAGTGATCGGCAAAGTCATCGGCGAAGGGCTGACCTTCGACGACGTACTCCTCGTGCCGGATCGCTCCGGCGTCCATCCCAAGGACGTCAATGTGTCCACGCGCCTGACCCGCGAAATTCAGCTCAACATCCCGATTGTCTCGGCGGCCATGGACACGGTGACCGATTCCGAATTGGCCATTGCACTGGCCCGCGAGGGCGGAATCGGCGTCATCCACAAGAATCTCTCCATCGAGCGGCAGGGCGAGGAAGTCGACAAGGTCAAGCGTTCGGAGAGCGGCATGATCGTGAATCCCATCACGCTCCCCCCGGACGCACCGCTGGTCCGCGCTCTGGAGTTGATGGAGAAGTTTCACATCTCCGGCGTGCCGATCACGCGCGCGGACGGCGTTCTGGTCGGCATCCTGACCAATCGCGATCTCCGCTTCGTCGATACGCCCGGCAACTACAAGGTGTCGGATGTGATGACGAAGGAAAAGCTTTTCACCGTCCCGGTCGGAACCAGCCTCGAGGAGGCCCGATTGATGCTCCACCGGCACCGCGTGGAAAAGCTGCCGGTCGTCGATGATCGCAATGTGCTGAAGGGGCTCATCACCGTCAAGGACATCCAGAAGAAACTGCAGTTTCCGAACGCCACCAAGGACAGCCACGGCCGGCTGCGGGTGGCTGCGGCCATCGGCGTGGCGGGGGATGCGCTGGAACGCGTCGCTCAGCTCACTGCGCAGCATGTTGATGCCATCGTCCTCGACTGCGCCCATGGCCATTCGGAGGGTGTCCTCTCCCTGGTCGAAAAGATCCGCGAGGCCTACCCGCACACCCAGCTCATCATCGGCAACGTGGCCACGCGAAAAGCCGCCGAAGACCTGGTGGCGCTGGGTGTCGATGCCATCAAGGTCGGCATGGGTCCCGGCGCCTCCTGTACCACCCGCGTCGTGGCCGGCATTGGCGTGCCGCAGATCACGGCCATCATGGATTGCGTGGCGGCGGCCACGCCGGCCGGCGTTCCGGTCATCGCCGACGGTGGCATCCGTTACTCCGGTGATATTGTCAAGGCTCTGGCCGCCGGCGCCTCGACCGTCATGATCGGCGCCCTGTTTGCCGGCACTGAGGAGAGCCCGGGCGAGATCATTCTGCTCGAGGGGCGCTCGTACAAGGTCTTCCGCGGCATGGGTTCGATGGCCGCGATGCAGGAAGGATCCGCCGACCGCTACTTCCAGGGCGGCGTGACCGATCGGAAGAAGCTGGTGTCCGAAGGGATCGAAGGGCGCGTTCCGTACAAGGGGCCACTGGCGCACCTTGTCTTTCAGATGGTCGGCGGGCTGCGGGCCGGGATGGGCTACGTCGGGGTAAACAATATCCCCGACCTGGCCACCAGGAGCCGGTTCATGAGGATCTCTCCGGCGGGTCTGCGCGAAAGCCACCCGCACGACGTGGCCATCACCAAGGAGCCTCCGAACTACGAAGTTCGGTAAAACCCCCCGAAGTGACAGCGACCCCCGGTTCCAACCGCCTGCCACGACCCCTCCTGTTTGGCATCTTCTTCATATCGATGGGGATGCTGCTTCAGGAGATCATCCTTACGCGCATTTTTTCAGTCACCATGTTCTATCACTTTGCCTTCATGGTGGTATCGATCACGCTGTTTGGCATTGGCGTGTCGGGCATATGGATTTACCTGAACCCGAAGCGTTTCACCCGGGAGGCGGCCCCAGGGCAGATGGCCCGCTCGGCATTGGCCTTCGCGCTGGCCGTGCCGCTCTGCTTCATTCTGCAGCAGTTGTTACCGTCAGGGGCCGACAGCCCCCGCTGGGGGCTCCTGTATCTCGCGGCCACCTATCTCCTAATTGCCATCCCGTTCTTCCTGGGAGGCACGGCAATTTCACTGGGACTGACGCACTGGTCTGGCGGCGTGTCGACGCTCTACTTTGCCGATCTGGTCGGTGCCTCCATCGGCTGCGCACTGGTCTTTCCGGGGCTCACGTTCCTGACAGGCCCCGACATCATCATCCTGGTGGGGGTGATCGGCGCCCTGTCGGCGCTCGCGCTGGCCCAGATGGCCGGCCCCGCCGAGCGACGCTGGGCGACCCTCACCCTTGTCGCCATGACCGCGCTCCTGGTCGTCAACGCCACCGATATCTGGAGGCCGGTCAACCTGGGCTCGCGCGCCATTCAGCGGCCGGACAACGGGGAGTGGGTCCAGCCGATGGCCTTCAAGTGGAACCCGATGTCCCGTGTCCTGGCGTACAACATCAGCAACCGGCCGGTCTTCAGGCCGGGCCACTCGCCGGACAGCACCTACTTTCCACCGGATCAGATCCTGTTCCAGCTTGATCGCAGCGCCATGACCTGGGCCGTGCCATTCGACGGGGACTGGTCGAAAGTCGACTGGATCTATACTGACGTGTCGGTCCTGCCGCTTTTCCTGAAACCCGGTGGCAAGCTCCTGGACATCGGCTCGGGCGGCGGCCAGAACGCGCTGGCGGCGTTGGGCCTCGGCGCGACGGACATCACCTGCGTCGAGATCAATCCGACGGTGGTCGACTGGACCCGCACGAAGTTCGACGCGATCACCGGACACATCTATACGCGACCGGAAGTGCGCGTCATCGTGGGCGACGGGCGAACCGTAACCGCGCGATCCACCGAAACGTATGACGTGATTGCCTTCGTGTCGTCGACGACGTTCACGGCCACCACCTCCGGCGCCTTCATGATGGCCGAAAACAATCTCTTCACACGTGAGGCGTTTCAGGATTACTGGGACCATCTTTCCCCGGACGGCATGCTCATGACCAGCCAGGTCATGACGAGCGATTACCCGGGCCTCATGCTGCGAATGACCGGCCTGGCCCGGGCTACACTCGAGGCCAACGGCATCACCGACCCCGCGCGCCATCTCATCGTGATCACCAAGCAGAACGATGGATACGGCGCCATGGTGGTCAAGAAATCGCCGCTGACCGACGCCGAACTTGAGATGCTGGATGCGAAGTCCGCGCAGATGGGGTGGCGGGTGCTCCACTCGCCGCGGGTCAGCAATCATCCCCAGTTCCACGAACTGATCACGACGCCGGACTTCAGCGCGTGGTTGGCAAAACAACCGCTGAACCTGTACCCGCCGACCGACGACAAGCCGTTCTTTTTCAATCTGGTGCCGTTTTCACGACTTAACCAGACGCGGGTGGGCAACTACGACATCAAGTATGGCAAGGTGCCGGCGCAGATTCTCCTGAATCTCTTCTTCATCGTCCTGGTGCTGACGGTTCTCTTCATCATCGTGCCGTTGTTGCTGGCCCGCCGCGCTCGTTTCGAGCACAAGCCGGGCACGCTGGCCACGCTGGGTTTCTTTGTCATGATCGGACTCGGTTTCATCATGATCGAGGTGCCACTGATGCAGCGGTTCGTGCTGTACCTCGGGCATCCCATCTACGCCATCACGACAATTCTCTTCTCGATCCTCCTCTTCAGCGGGATTGGTTCGTACCTGACGCGCTTCCTCCTGCCCGCGGATGTCGTCGGCTGGCTTCGCAAGTCGATACCACTGCTGCTGGTGCTGACGCTGGTTTACAACCTTGGTCTCGAACGTGTCTTTCGCGCCACCCTGAATCAGTCGCAGGCGATGAAGATCGGTCTTTCCATTCTATTGCTTCTGCCGCTTGGCATCCTGATGGGCATGCCGTTCCCGGCCATGATGCGGCGGGTCTCGGCCTGGAGTCCAGGCACGATTCCATGGTGCTGGGGCGTGAATGGCGCCACCAGTGTGCTGGGCTCGGTGTCGGGCGTGATCGTGGCGCTCGCCGCCGGATTCAGCGCCTCGCTCTGGGTCGGCATGGCCGCCTACCTTGGCGCCCTCCTCTGCACGTTCGCCATCCGCGACGCCGACATCGTGACCCGCTCCAAGTAGCCACCTCCCATATTCAAAAGGAGACATTCGATCATGAAAATCATCGGTTTGCTTCTGGTAGGCCTTGGCATCATCGGGCTCTTGTACGGTGGCCTCACGTACAACAAGAAAGAGAAGGTACTGGACCTTGGCGAGCTCGAGGCGTCGGTGACGACCAAGAAACGAGTGACAATTCCACCGATCGCTGGCGGAGCGGCCATTCTCGTTGGGGTGGTCCTGATCCTGATGGACCGAAAGTCACGAAGCGCCTGACGACCGAAGTGGATCAGGGACGATGCGGATGAGGCAGCCGACGGGCAGCCGATCGGACCAGCAGGGCGGTGCTGGCCGACCGACGACCCGTCGGCGAAGAAAGAACCTCCTCCCTCATGATGCAAGGCGAGGGACCTTGGGAGGAGGTTTCGGAACCCAGGCCCGGCAGCGCCGGGTTGAGGGCTCCTAAATCACAATTTTCGCTGCCGCACCCGGGAGCCGGCTGCTCGACTCTTGCCCGGGGCTTGAATCACCGGGAGATCGAGTGCGTTGTCGTCTTCGTTGAAGTGAAAATCCGGATCCAGCGCCCGGATGACGGCCGCGCTTCGGCGAACTTCCTCGAGCGACTCAGGGGTTCCCGTCCGGCGCCAGGCCAGCCAGCTGTCCAGGAAGGCGTCCTGACCCTGCTTCAGGTCCTGCCGCTCCTGTTCCTTGTTGACGTTCCGCTCCAGGTGATAGATTTCGCCCGTCGATAGCGCCTTCATGAGATCCAGGTACTCGCCGCGCATGTGGGAGAGGACCCGGATATAGCGGTCGAATCCCACCGACAGTTTTTCCAGGACTTCCGTGATTCCCGGATGTCCACGATTGACCTGCTGGCTGTAGGACCAGGCAAAGTGGTAGTACGTTTTGCCGCGCCCCATCGACGCTTCTTCCGTGGGCTCCCCGGCCCGGTTCTTTGGCGCCTGTACCTGGGGAAGACGATGGGCCAACCACTGCCCCGGGTTGTCGAACACCCCGATCGAGACGAGCAGAAAGTCCGCGTTCGTCTTGTAGATGACGTATTTCAGCCGCGCGTCGGTCGACCGCTCCAGTCTCTTGAATACCTCGTGGTCATAGCGGTGCAGGTACGGGCGGGCGCTCTCGACGTACTCGGGATCGCTGAACGACTGGAGCAGGTGGGCCAGGTACACATTGACGTCCTCGTCCGCGACGTCGGTGCCTGTTTCGTTGCCCGTTTCGAGTCGGGAGTAAAGCAGGCACCGCATCATGAACACGTAGGACGGACAAAGGCGCCGCGTGTCATCTTTCATGTCGACAAACAACTGCCGAGACGATTCCATGGTCGACTCTCCCTCACGAGTCCCAGCCTGACCACCAACCCGTCTGGTCGGTGGCGCCTGCCGGTCGGCCAGATGGGCAAGGTGCGTGCCATGCGTTGTCGGCCGATGCCCGCCCAGGCTGCAGTTTGTTGTGCCATCACACGAAAGGGCTCCTGGATGGGTCCTTCCGGCTCCACTCGCCGGTCCCCCCGGACGCTTGATTTCAGGCGATATCACCCGCGCTGGCGGGGGAATACACCCGGAAATACCGCATGAAAGACTGGCCTCCCACCCGGTTCCGAGCCGCCCCAATGGCCGCCGCCGTCGTCGGCTCGATCGCGACGGCCCTGGCCACTGTCTTCTTTTTCTGGCCATGGGCGATGCCGGAGGCCTTCGCGCTCACGGGCCCCGGCGGAGCGTTTCTGCGCCTCGGACTCGCAGCACTGGTTGGCACGGGGGCCGGCTGGCTGACGTCGTGGCTGATGAGCCGGGAAACGCGACACGAATTGAGTCGGTTGCTGCCTTTACTTCAGGAGGGCTTGCCGCCGGCCGATGATGATGATGGGTCGGCGATCGGGCCGGTCGCACCGCTCGTGATGGCCGAACAGGTCGCGGCGGCGGCGCGACGCGGACGCGAGGCCTCGAACCAGCTATCACGGCTGGAGCTGGCGCTGACAAAGCTGGCGCAGTCGCTTGGTTCGGCAGTCGAGGCGGAGACGACGTTGCCGGTCATCAATCCGGACGCTTCGTCCGCGGAGGCGGCTTTGGGTCGCGCGGTCAATGTGCTGCTCGACACCGTGAATCGCAATCGTGAGCGGACCGGAACTCTCCTGGCCGAGGTCGAGGATCATCTCGTCCCGGTGCAGGAGGCGCTGACCGGGCTGGAATCGATTCTGACCCTGGACGGGGCACCGGCATCAGCGTTTCTGGAACGCCGACGCCTCGTGAGCCGGGCCAGGAATGCCGTGGGGCAGGTGGAACGGGAGTTGTCGGCCGTCCGACTCCGCATGGGCGGGGTGCCGGTCGTGCGCTTGACCGAGGCTGACTTCGTCGAGCCCAGTGTATGAGGAGAGCCGTCCAAAGCCATGAGCCAGGAATCGAGTCACCAATCGGCACGAAGCCGCACCGCCGAGACCATTCTCGTCGTTCACGCTGATTCGCGCCTGTGCGAACTTCTCCAGCTCACTCTGGCCAGCGCCGGTTACGAGGTCCTGGTGGCCGGGAGCGCCGAGGAGGCGCTGAGCCATCATCGCCGCGCTCAGCCGGATCTGACCTTAATTGATCTGGCAATGGTCGGCCGGGAAGGGCAGCCCTTCTGCGAAATGCTCCAGGGACGACGCTCCTCCCGGCGCGTTCCGATGATCGTCATTTCCGATCTCTCGCCGCCCGAAACGGCCAGGCAGGGTATCGCGGTCGGCGCCGAGGATTTCCTGGTTCGGCCGTTCTCGCCACCGGAACTCCTGCTCCGTGTGCGTCAGTCCCTCAATCGACTGGCCGAATCAAGAGCGCTCTCGCTGGCCCATGAGGACCTGGACGGCATTCTTCGCCGGACTCAAGCCGATCTGGAAAGTTTGCGCCAACGAGTCCGGACGCAGAAGGGCGGACTGCAGACGTTGCTCGACTTCAATCGTCGGCTCGATCCGACCGAGGACGAGGCTGATCTCGAACAAACATGTCTCACGCAGGCGGCGCTCCTCGCGCACTCGGCGGGCGTGTGCCTTTTTCGTCTGTCCGAGGATGATGTGCTCTGGTTGAGCCCTTCCCGCTGGCAGGGAATTTCCGGAGAGGACGTCAGCGGTCTCCGGTTGCCGGTGGCCGGTGAATTCCTGGAAATTCTGGCCTCGAACGGTGGCCCCGTCCGGCTGACCGAGTTCGAGCGGGTGCCAGGCACGTCGCTCGAAGCCGGAACGCTGTCGGCGGCCGGATTCGCCATCGCAGCGCCCCTGGTGCTGAAAGGAGAGCTTGTTGGCCTGTTGGCGCTGGGTGAGGAACCGAGGGGCGATCGCGATGCCGATCTTGAGGCCATCGGTCTCCTGGCCGGGTCCGTGGCCCATCTGCTCGAGGCCTCACGACTGCGACGGCATGATCGCGACAGGGCCATGGGGACTCTGGGTGCGCTCGTCGATCGATTGGAAGGACAGTATCCCGACCTCGCCGGTCATTCTCGTCGCGTGACACAGATGGCCCTGGCTACCGGTCGCCGGCTTCAACTTCCAAAACAGGATCTGGACGTCCTGCGCGTCGCGGGACAACTTCATGACCTTGGACGCCTCCTGAACGATACCGACATCCTGGTCCGGCCGGGACCCCTGTCCGACGAGGATTGGCTGCGCGTGCGGCGGCATCCGGGTGACGCGGCCGAAATTGCGGCGGAGGCGCACTGGCCTGATGACGTCCAGTCGGCCATCCGGCATCACCGTGAACGGTGGTCCGGTGAGGGTTATCCCGGAGGTCTTTCGAAAGATGCCATCCCCATGCACGCCCGGATCCTCGGTGCCGCAGACAGCCTGGATGCCATGACCAGTCCGCGGCCGTATCGGCAGCGGATGGGGGATTCGGAAGCCCGACATCAACTGCTCGCCGAGTCGGGACGACGGTACGATCCGGTCGTCATCGAGGCGCTGCTCGCGGTCGATGCCGAATCCGAGGATTTGGACCTCGCTGGCTAAGCCATTATATTGTAATCTTTTATAGGATTGGCCTGCTCGGTTGTCCGCCAGGACAATCCGTGAAAATTGACCATGCACACATTGACGATCGACCCTTCACGCATTGACCAAATGCGTTGACGCCCATCGCACTCTCGGTTAACCTCCCGGCCCCTGCTGGGGTTGGTTCGCTGGTGGCGTCGCTTTGGTTAGAATGAGTTCAAATGAAAGACGGCGACCGGCAAGGCTACAGTTCGCTCCGACAGGTCGGGCTCCTGACGACGATTCCATTTCTGCTCCTCGCCTCGCCTGTCGTCGGCTACCTCTTCGGCAGGCAACTCGATATCTGGTTCAAGACCAGCTTCTGGGTATGGATACTCTGCACGCTTGGCATGGTTGCCGGTGTACGCGAGGTCATCAAGATTCTGAAGCGGGCCAGTGCCGAGGCGGAGGCCGAGTCTCGTCGGGATGACGCAGACTGAGTTACTCACAATTTTTTTGAGCTCGCTTGTGAAAAAAGGTGCAAACGAAATGGGCCCCGAGTTCCTCGGACGTATCGTCAAGACATCCATGATGTTAAGTGTCGGGCTGGCCTTCGTGGTCGCCTGGTACTTTGGCCTGGATCGTGGAATCGATTTTGGCGTGGCCGGTCTCTGGGGAAGCCTCAATCTCAAGATGCTCCAAATGGTAATCGTCGAGGCAACCCGGCAGGACGGTATCCGGTCCAGTGTGTTGATCTCGGCCTTCCTTCTGAAGTTTCCGCTCCTCTATGGCGCTGGGGCACTATGGATGTTGAAGCGACACCCGGACGCGGCCGCCACCTTTGCCGGCCTCTCGTTGATCCTCGCCGTCATCACACTCAAGACTCTCGGCCGGGCCCTGGTGGACTCAGGCACGTTTTCGCGGCCCATGCCGCGCGGAGGACAGGATCAGTGAAACGCCTTGCTCCGCTGGTCAGCCTCGTCATGGTCGCGCTCCTGTCGCTCTGCCTTCCTGGCAACAACTCCATGGCCCAGGAACACGGTACGACCGGCCATACGACAACCGCCGGGGATGCCCACGCAACTGATGCCCACGCAACTGATGCCCACCGCGAGGCCAAGCCCGACAAGGTGCAGGAAGCCTTCCACACCGCCGAGAATTCCTCGTTCGTCGACCTGATCCTGAAGCAGATGGGATACGTGAAGCCGCACGAAGGGGAGGAGGATCACAACGACCCGACCCTGAAAACGCTGGCGATGTTCCAGATGCCGATCATCTCGGCCGTCGTGATTTTCCTGATCATGGGGGTGCTGGTGGCGGGCGCCTCGAAACGGGAAATGATCCCCGGCCGGCACCAGAATCTGGTTGAACTGATCATTGGCGGCTTCGACGATTTCATCCAGGGCATCCTCGGCCTTCAAGGCCGGCATTTCCTGCCGTTTCTCGGAACTCTTTTTTTGTACATCTGGATCAGCAACCTGATCGGCCTCGTTCCGTTTTTCAAGTCGCCGACCTCGTCGTTCAATACGACCGTGGGGCTCGCCATCTGCGTCTTTCTGTACGTTCACTGGACCGGCATCCGCCGAAATGGAATCGGCGGCTACATTTACCACCTGGCCGGCGAACCGAAGGATGCCATCGGCTGGGGCATGGTGCCGCTCCTGTTTCCGTTGCACGTCATCGGCGAGCTCGCCAAGCCGATGTCCCTCTCGCTCCGTCTCTTCGGCAACATCTTCGGCGAGGAGACGCTCATCGCGGTCTTCGTCGGTCTTGGCATTGGCGCCATGGCGTTCCTGCCGATGATGCCGGTCGGCATCCCGTTTCAGGTGCCGTTCATGTTCCTTGGATTACTGACCTGCACCATTCAGGCGCTGGTCTTCACGTTGCTCAGCACCATCTATTTCGCGTTGATGCTGCCCCATCATGACCACGAACCGGGTCATGCCGAGGGGCATGCGGCGGCGCATCACTAGAAAGTAAAAGGAGGAACAGAGTGAATCTTCTTGGACTTGGATTGCCGCTCGGCGTCGGCCTGGCGGCCCTCGGATCAGGCATCGGTCTCGGCAAGGCGGTTGGTGGGGCCATGGAAGCCATGGGTCGTCAGCCGGAAGCCATCCCTCGCATCCAGACCGCCATGGTCATCGGTGCGGCATTCATCGAGGCTCTGACGATTTACGCGCTGCTGACCGTCCTGCTGCTGCAGGGGAAGCTCTAATCAACACCGGGGCGGGCTCTGGCCGGCCCCGCCTTATCGTGGTGAGCCGCGTTGAGCGGCTCGCCCGGAGAGCGGCATGAACGTTCAATGGCAGGTCATCCTCACTCAGATTCTCGGATTCCTGATCGTCTTCCTGGTACTTCGGAAGACGGCCTGGGGCCCGGTCCTGAAGGTCCTCGAAGATCGGCGCGAGAAGATCCGTGCCAGCTTCGCCGACATCGATGCCCAGCGGGTCGAGGTGGCGGGACTCAAGGCCGAGTACGAGGCCGAGTTGAAAAAAATCGACGCGCAGGCACGGCAGCGGATGAACGAGGTTCTCGCCGAGGCCAAGAAACTGGCCGGCGAGATCGAAACCTCCGCGCGTGAGCGCAGTCGACAGGAAATGGAAAAGCACAAGGGTGACGTCGATCGTGAATACCAGGCGGCCCGGGTAAAGTTCAAGGAAGAGATGGTCACCATTGCGCTCGGGGCAGCCGAACGGATGGTCCGCGAGACGCTCGATCGCGACAGGCAGTCCAAGCTGGTCGATCAGTTCCTGGGTGAGCTGGATCAGGCCGGCAGGGACCGGAAGGTTTGATGCAGGACGCCATCGTCGCCCGCAAGTACGCCACCGCCCTGTTCGATGCCGCCGTCAAGGCGGAGGCTGTCGAATCCGTGGCGGGCGACCTTGCCGGTATCCGATTGCTCGGGACGCAGGGCGTCGCGCTCGGGGCGTTTCTTGAGGCACCGCATATCACCACCGAGGTCAAGCGCGGCGTGCTGGACAGGGCTCTCAAGGGCCGGCTGTCCGACCTGACGCTTCGCTTCCTTCACCTCCTGATCGACAAGAAGCGGACGGCCCAGCTCGACGGCATCTCGAATCGGTTCGACGAACTGGTTCGTGACTACCGGGGAATCGTGGCGGCGAAGGTCCGCTCGGCCCACCCGATCGACGAAGCCCAGCTCAAGCGGATGGCCGACAGCCTCGGCCGGATGATCGGCAAGACGGTGGAAATCGAAAACAAGATCGAGCCCGAGGTCATTGGCGGCGTCGTGCTCGAGTTCGGCACCTGGATCGTGGATCGGAGCATCCGGCGCGGGCTGGATGACATTCGCGATCAATTGATGAAGGCGCACGTCCTTTAAGAAGGCGCTGGTCCCTTAAGGCGCACGTCCGAAAGGGCGGGCCCGCGGAGAGGTTGTTCGAATGGCGTTTCGACCCGAAGAAGTCAGCGCGATCCTCCAGAAGGAGATCGAGGGGCACCAATCCTCGCTCCAGCTGGAAAGCCGTGGTTACGTACTCCAGGTGGGCGATGGCATTGCCCGCGTCTGGGGCCTCCGGGATGCCCAGGCCGGCGAGCTTCTGAAATTTCCGGGCGACATCATGGGGCTCGTCCTGAACCTGGAAGAGGACAACATCGGTTGCGCCCTCTTCGGTTCCGACGTCGGCATCAAGGAAGGCGACACCGTCGTCCGCACGGGACGCATCGCCGAAGTACCCGTGGGCGATGCGCTGGCCGGACGAGTCGTCAACGCACTCGGTCAGCCGATCGACGGCAAGGGTCCGATCGCCACCGAGCGAACCCGTTTGATCGAATCGAACGCGCCCAGCGTGGTTGATCGGCAGCCGGTCAAGGAACCGCTCCAGACCGGCCTCAAGGCCATCGACTCGATGATCCCGATCGGCCGCGGTCAGCGCGAACTGATCATCGGCGATCGCCAGACCGGCAAGACGGCCATCGCCATCGACACGATCATCAACCAGAAGACAACCGGCGTTCGCTGCTTCTACGTGGCCGTCGGACAAAAAGATTCAACGGTGGCCAACGTTGTGGCCACGCTGGAAAAGCACGGCGCGATGGCCTACACGACCGTCATCGTGTCGTCCGCCTCCGAGCCGGCTCCGCTCCAGTACATCGCGCCGTACACCGGCTGCGCCATGGGCGAGGATGTTATGGAGCGCGGCGGTCACGCTCTCTGCATCTACGACGATTTGTCGAAGCATGCCGTGGCCTACCGCCAACTCTCGCTCCTCTTGCGCCGCCCGCCGGGCCGGGAAGCGTACCCGGGCGACGTTTTTTACCTGCATTCGCGCCTTCTGGAGCGCGCCGCCAAGCTGAACGACGAGAAGGGGGGCGGTTCGCTGACCGCACTCCCGATCATCGAAACGCAGGCCGGCGACGTGTCGGCCTATATCCCGACCAACGTCATCTCGATCACCGACGGCCAGATCTTTCTCGAGTCCGATCTCTTCTACTCGGGCGTCCGGCCGGCCATCAACGTCGGTATCTCGGTCAGCCGCGTCGGCGGCAATGCCCAGACCAAAGCCATGAAGGCGGTGGCCAAGAGTCTTCGTCTCGACCTGGCCCAGTTCCGCGAGCTGGCGGCTTTCGCCCAGTTCGGCTCCGATCTGGACGCGGCCACCAAGAAGCAGTTGATCCGCGGCGAGCGCATGGTCGAGCTGCTCAAGCAGGGGCAGTTTCTCCCCTTTCTGCTGGAGCAGCAGGTGATGATCATTTTTGCCGGCGGCAAGGGGTATCTCGATGACCTGCCGACGGCGGATGTCGGCCGTTTCGAGAAGGAGTTCTTCGCCTTCGCCGACAAGGAATATTCCGAGATCGCGATGGACATCGCGAAGACGCGCGACCTGACCAAGGAAACCTCAGGAAGGCTCGAGAAGGCCCTCGTGGCCTTCAAGGAGCGGTTCCAGAAGAGCAAGTAGAACGATGGCAACCCTTCAGGACATCAAGCGGCGGCTTCGTTCCGTCGAAAACACCAAGCAGATCACCGGTGCCATGGAAATGGTGTCGGCGGCCAAGCTCCGGCGCGCCCAGACCCGGGTGACGGCGGCCCGTCCCTACGCGGCCAAGCTTTCCGAGATCATGGAGAACCTGTCGGGCGTGGCTTCCGGGCTCTCGCACCCGCTCTTCGAGTCCAGACCGGAAAAGACGATCGGCCTCGTCCTCGTGACGGCGTCGAAGGGGCTCTGCGGTTCGTACAATTCACAGTTGATTCGCCGGGCCGAGGCCTGGCTCAAGTCACAATCGAAGGAAAACGTCCGGCTGTACTGCGTGGGACGTCGCGGCCACGACTATTTTTTGAAGCGCGGCTGGAACATCGTCGGTTACTGGCCGGACGTGAACGAGCTGTCGGGCGCCGAGTCGGCCGGCCGGGTGGCCGGGGCGGTCATCCGGGCCTATCGCAACGGCGAAGTCGATGCCGTCCATCTTCTGTATGCGCGATTCGTCAACGCCATGACCCGGACGATCACGCTGGAGAAGCTCCTGAATATCGAGCCGCCGGCGGAACGGCCCGTCTCGGGCAACTATATCTTCGAACCGGATCCCGGTGCCATTCTGGGCGTACTTCCCGAGCGTTACGTGGCCACGCGCCTGCTGGCCGCCTTTCTTGAAGCGGCGGCCTCGGAACATGGCGCGCGCATGGTGGCCATGGGCTCGGCCTCGCGGAACGCCACGGATCTGATCTCGGCGCTGATCCTTAAGCGCAACCGCGCGCGCCAGGCGGCCATTACCAAGGAACTCGCGGAAATCGTTGGCGGCGCGGAAGCGCTGAAATAGAAACAGGAGATGTCATGAGCACGAACGGCAAAAACGTCGGCAAGATCCTCCAGGTCATCGGTCCTACGGTGGACATCGAGTTCGCCTCGGACGCGCTGCCGAATATTCTGAACGCCGTCACCATCCAGGATGGGGAACGACTGGTAACCGTCGAAGTCGCCACCCACGTCGGTGACAATGTCGTTCGCTGCGTGGCCATGGCCTCCACCGACGGGCTGAAGCGCGGCATGGAGGCCCACGACACCGGCCTGCCGATCGCCGTACCGGTGGGCGAACAGAGCCTCGGTCGCCTCTTCAACCTGCTCGGCAAGACCATCGACGGCAAGGGTCCGCTGGCCAACCCGGAGTTGACGCGGCCGATCCATCGTTCGGCCCCCAAGTTCGACGAGCAGTCGACCGAAAAGGCCATTCTGGAAACCGGCATCAAGGTCGTCGACCTGCTGGCTCCGTACGCCAAGGGGGGCAAGATCGGCCTCTTCGGCGGTGCCGGCGTCGGCAAAACGGTTCTCATCCAGGAGCTGATTCGCAATATCGCCACGGAGCACGGCGGTTATTCCGTGTTCGCCGGCGTCGGCGAGCGGACGCGCGAAGGCAACGATCTCTATCTTGAGATGTCCGAATCGGGCGTGCTCGCCAAGACCGTCATGGTCTTCGGCCAGATGAACGAGCCGCCGGGAGCCCGTCTCCGCGTTGCCCTGTCGGGCCTCACCCAGGCCGAGTACTTCCGCGACGAGCAGGGAAAGGACGTTCTGCTCTTCGTCGACAATATTTTCCGCTTTACCCAGGCCGGTTCGGAAGTGTCGGCGCTGTTGGGCCGCATGCCCAGCGCCGTCGGCTACCAGCCGACTCTGTCCACGGAGATGGGCGGCCTCCAGGAGCGCATCACCTCCACGAAGCGCGGCTCGATCACGTCGGTGCAGGCCATCTACGTGCCCGCCGATGACCTGACCGATCCGGCTCCGGCCACCACCTTCAGCCACCTGGACGCCACGACCGTGCTCTCGCGCCAGATCGCCGAGCTGGGTATCTACCCGGCCGTCGATCCGCTCGATTCCACGAGCCGGATGCTCGACCCGAACATCGTCGGCCAGGAACACTACGATCTGTCGCGCAACATCCAGCTAATCTTACAGAGGTACAAGGATCTCCAGGACATCATCGCCATCCTCGGCATGGACGAACTCTCCGACGATGACCGCATCACGGTGTCGCGTGCGCGCAAGATTCAGCGCTTCCTGAGCCAGCCATTTTTCGTGGCCGAGGCCTTCACCGGCTCCAAGGGGAAATACGTCAAACTCGAGGATTCAATCAAGGGCTTCAAGCAGATCGTCGACGGCAAGTGCGATGACCTGCCGGAGCAGGCCTTCTACCTGGTCGGAACCATTGAGGATGTCTACGAGAAGGCCGCGAGCATGAAGGGCTAGCCGGATGAATGAAGCCCTGCACATCACCGTGCTGACGCCCGAGCGTGCCGTCCTGGATCAGGACGTCTATTCCGTCACCGCGCCCGGCGCGGCCGGATACCTTGGCATCCTGAGAAATCACGCCGCCCTGATCACCAGCCTCGTTCCAGGCAAGCTCACGGTGAAAGACGTACGCCAGCAACCCACCGTCTACGCTATCAGCGGCGGTTTCCTCGAAGTGGCCAACAACAGGGTCACCGTCCTGGCCGACACCCTGCTGGCCGTCGACGACATCGACCTCGCCAGCGCCCAGGAGGCCCGCAAAGTAGCCGAGCGCCGCCGGGACGCGGCCGAAACGCCGGTCGACAAGGAACAGGCAGAGGCGGACCTGGCCCGGATCGAGAACCTGATCAAGGTCAAACGGCACCCGGAGCCGAGCGTCTAGGGTCGACTCTGCCGGCGCCCGGCCCCGGTTCCAGGCCGGCGTCGGGGGTGTATCCTTTCCCCATGATCCTCGAATTCCTCACCGTCGGCCCCTTCCAGGAGAACTCCTACATTCTGGGGGATGAAACGACCGGCGAAGCCGTCCTCATCGATCCCGGCCATGCGCCGGAAGCCATCCTGGCGCGGGTGAAAAAGCTCGGGCTCAAGGTCGTGGCCATCACCAACACGCATGCCCACATCGATCATGTTGGTGGTGTCGAAGCCGTGCAGAAGGCGCTCGGCGTACCGTTCCGGCTTCATCGTGACGACCTGCCGATGTTGAACGCACTGCCACAGCAGGCGAAGATGTTCGGCCTGCCGCCGATCGTCGTGCCGAACGTGGATCAATTCCTCGAAGAGGGGGATCGCTTCCGGGTCGGAAACATCGAGGTCGAAGTCATCCACACGCCCGGCCATTCACCGGGCAGCATATCGTTCAAGGTCGGCCTGGACGATGTCATCTCCGGGGATACCCTCTTCGCCGGATCGATCGGGCGGACCGACCTGCCCGGCGGCGATCACGAGCAACTCCTCGAAAGCATCCGAACGAAACTCTTCCCGCTGGGCGATGCTGTCCGGGTCTGGTCCGGCCACGGGCCGGAAACGACCATAGGCGAGGAGAAGAAGTTCAATCCCTTCGTGGGGGAAACGCCGCGGATCGTGGAGTGGTGAGGCGCCAGCAGCCAACCCTCAGGATGGCCGGTCTGGAGGTCTGTCCATAGACTCTGATTGTCGTGTGCACCGTACTCTGCCTGGGAGGGGTCAAGATGAAGCTGATTCTGATCTGCCTGCTCCTTGGGCTGGCACCTCTGCCCGCTTCCGGTCGATCCCCTTGTATCCCGGAGCTCGTGGGCCCTCGGTGCCTGTTGTTGAGCCCCGATGGATCACTTGAGTACCGGGTCACGATAATCGGGGACCCGTCACCGTTCTGCGGCCCGACTCCCATGCCAATCCCCAATTCGACGGTGACAATTCGATTCCGGCATGTCGGGGATACACTGACATGCTTCTGCTCATCGATCCCCGGGCCTCGCCCGCATGTATTTACTGCGTCGACAAACGCATTCGGCGAAGCCGTCTTTCACATCGCCGGAGGTGGCTGCGCGGCATTGGACGATCCAGCTATTCCAGGGCCGCTGAAGTATGCCGCGGAGATCTTCGTTGACGGCATCTACCTGGACGAACTCGGAATCGTCTCCCCTGATGTCGTCGACAACGCCGAGTCTGGCTGGCGCGGCGTCCTGCAGCGGCGATGCGGGTCCCTGAAGCCGGCTAACCGGACGCGGCCGTTGAACCGAACATCTCGAGAAGGCCGACGCGGCCTTCTTCGGGGTTGCCCAGGAGGCCTGGTTTCAGGCGGTGGGTGATGTCGAGGTTGATCTCGGAAAGGCCGTTGAGCAGCGTGGTGGCGCTGGCGCGTTCGAAGCGCATGAGTTCCACGATGCCCACCAGTTTCACGAGGCTGCCGAGGATGTGGTCCAGCGCCCACGAACCGTGGGTGGCGGCGTCCTCGGAGCCGGGGATGAGCGCGACGGCCAGGCCATGGGGGTTTTCCATGCGGCCGGCCCGCTCCAGGTGGGCCACGTTCCTTTCGAAGGCTTCGGTGTCGACATTGTCTTCCTCGACGCGCTTGTCCAGGAAGGCCAGGGCGCGCTCGACATAGCCGAACCCCTCGTTGGTGCGTTGGTGAAGGAATGATGCGATCCGCCGTACTTCCTGATCGAACCCGGCGGGAGCCTTGTCCGGGCTCTTTGCGATCGGGGCAAGGAGGCGAATCAGGGCCAGTCCCTCGACATACAGATCGGAGAGGAACTGGGAGGTGGGGTCGGCGAGGGCGGAATGGACGCCGACGTCCGAAAGCCGCGCCGACAGCTGCTGGGCAAGGTCGGTGCGGATCGGTTCGTCAAAAAGCAGCTTCTTCAGTTCGTCCGGTTTCCGGGCGCCCACGGGGGACCTCGATCTGTTTGGGTAAAGTGCGGTGCGACGCTATTGCGGCGGCAATGAGCCGCCCGAGGTGAAGTCGTTCAGAAAACCGACAAGCCCCTGCCAGCTTCGCCCGTCACCGACAATGGCGGGTCGCATGCGGTTGGCGGTCTCACGAAAGATGTCCGCAAGCGCCACAGCCGACAACCCGGCCGGCAGCTCATCAGCGTCGAGGAACTCTACCAGACCGGCGAGAATGATCAGGCTGCGAAAAACGCGGCCCACGGCGCCGGCCCCGAACGGGGAGCCCTCGATGCCTGTTTCGCCCGGAACATCAAGAATGGACTCGACATGGCACTGCGTGGCCAACCGGCGAAGCAGGTCGACCCAGGTGCGCACGCGGGCGCGGTCTTCCGGTTCTCCCGAGCGGCGCTCGAGTATATCCATGATCTGGGCTGCAAAGGCCGGCAGGTCGGAACTCAATACATCGAGCGTGACGAGCCGGTTCTTCAAGTCCTCACGAAACTCGTCATCATAGAGGAGCGCATTCGCTCCGCGGTCACTGGCCACTGTGCGGATGAACTCCAGGCCGTCGACGTACAGACGGGCGAGGGCGGAAGCGGCCTTGCCGGCCAGGGTCGGTTCGACTCCCACGTCCAGGAAGGCGCCGAAGAAGATGGAGGCCGCCCGTGGATTGACCGGCTTCTTGAATATCGTGGCTTCGAGATGATCGATGGACGGGATTCGCATGTCTTCTCCGTGGCCGCCGATGCGGCCGATGTTGCAAAACTCTCCGGGAAGGTGGGCGGAAATCCACCCGACTGGACCGGCTGCTCCTCGGACCGCCGCCGACCCACCCGAACGATCGGCCACCTGGGCACCGAACTATCGTGGTAAGCCAACTACAACACCGAAACTCGATCACCGGTTCGACCGGGAGAGTGAAAAAGGCTACGGCAAATGGGACGCCCGATCAACCACCAACCGCTTGACCCGGCCCACGCAGGGGCCGATACTCCGGGATCTCATGCGCATCCTAGGCATTGAAACGTCCTGCGACGAAACTTCCGCCGCTGTCCTCTCCGGCCCCTGCATCGTCCTGTCGAGCGTTGTTTCCTCCCAGTTGGAGCATCTCGAATACGGCGGTGTCGTCCCGGAACTGGCCGCACGGGCCCATCTACGTCAGCTGGCGCCGATTGTTCAAATTGCACTCGATGAAGCCGGTCTGGTACTCGATGACATCGAGGCAGTGGCTGCAACGCAGGGGCCCGGTCTGATTGGAGCCTTGCTGGTCGGATTCGGATTCGCGCACGCCATGGCCTGGGCCCGGGGTTTGCCGTTCGCCGCCGTGAATCATCTCGAGGGACACCTCCTCTCACCGCTCCTGACCGATGCCGATTTCGAGCCGCCGTTTCTGGGTCTGATCGTCTCGGGAGGACACACCGAGTTGATCCACTCGCCGGGATGGCACTCGTACGAATCGCTTGGCTCGACACTGGACGACGCGGTTGGCGAGGCCTTCGACAAGGTGGCGATCCTGCTTGGGCTCGGCTATCCCGGCGGTCCCATCATCGATCGGGTGGCTGCGGCGGGGCGAGCCGACGCGTGGGCCTTTCCCCGGGCCCGCCTGGGACCTGGGAGCCTCGACTTCTCTTTCAGCGGCTTGAAGACCGCCGTGCGCGTGGCGGTGGAGCGTCGACGAGTCGACCGAAGTCTGGCACCCGGGTCGCCGCTACCGGCTTCGGATCAGGCGGATCTGGCCGCCTCCTTTCAGGCGGCCGCCGTCGGCGCCCTGGTGGCCCGCCTCGAGCAGGCCGTGACGACGCGACCCGTTTCCAGAGTGGTGGTGGCCGGTGGGGTGGCGGCAAATCGTGCGCTCCGTGCCCAGGCCCGGGCCCTCTGCGACCGGCTTGGCGTACGGCTCCATCTCCCGCCTCTCCACTATTGCGGCGACAATGCGGCCATGATCGCCGCCGCGGGCGCCCGGCGCCTCGAAGCCGGCGCCTCCTGGCCACTATCGGTCGCGCCCGTGGCTGATTTCGGCCAGTTGCCACTCTGAAAGGTGTTACTGCCAAGCGGTCAAGTCCGCCCGCGGCCGGCCGATAAATCTGGAAAGGGGACGACCGATCCAAGTCCTTCGACTAAACCCTGTTTTCGGAGCCAATGAACCGCATGTCCGACGGACAGATCCTGATCATCGAGGATGACGACGCCATTCGTCACTTGCTCAAATTTCAACTGGAGATGGCCGGGTACGATGTCGTCGCCGCCGAAGATGGCCAGACGGGCCTGTCGACCCTGACGGATCGGGTCCCCGATCTCATCATGACCGATCTCATGATGCCCGGAATGGACGGCCACGAAGTTTGCCGTCGCGTGAAGAGTCACTTCCGGACAGCCCACGTGCCGGTGGTCATGCTGACCGCCCGCGCGGACCTGCCGACCCGGGTCGAATCGCTGGACCACGGCGCCAACGATTACATGACGAAACCGTACGACCGCGCGGAGATGCTCCTGCGCGTTCGCAACCTGATCAACTGGAGCCAGTCCCAGCGTGAAGCCAATCCATTGTCCGGGCTGCCTGGAAATGTCGCCATCGAGCGGGAGACGACGCGCCGGATGGCCTCCGGGGAACCGTTCCTGTTCCTCTATCTCGATATTGACAACTTCAAGTCGTTCAATGACGTCTACGGATATCAGCACGGGGACGAAGCCATCAAGCTCGTCGGGAATCTCCTCGTGGACGAGGTAACCCGTCACGGGCAGCCGACCGATTTCGTTGGTCATGTCGGCGGCGACGACTTCATCGCCCTGACCGTCCCGGAATCGCTGGGCCAGATGACCAGCGCCATTCTCGACCGGTTCGATCGGGAGGCTCAAAACCTCTACTCGGAACCACACCGTGTGGCGGGGTACATCGAGATCCCGAATCGCCGTGGGGAAATGGAGCGGTTTCCGCTTATGACCCTGACGATTGCCGCGGTGGAGAGTCAGCGCTACCAGGTGCACCATTCCGCCCAGCTCAATGACCTGGCCGTGGAACTCAAGCGGTTCGGCAAGAGCCAGAAGGGGAGCGTGGTCGTTCATGAGCGGCGTGGCCAGCCGACTTCCCAGGCTCGAAGCGGCACCGACGGTTAAGGCCGGCGATCGGGCCGGGGGGCCAGATTCGTCAGCCCGAACCAGCTAAACGAGGGCTCAAGTCGGTGATTTGGCCCGCCGATAGATCATGTGTCGCCGTCGCCCCAGCCGGGCTGGCGGACAGCAGTAGACGGAGGTGAATCGCGTGGCTCGTGGCCGGATCCTGGTCGTTGATGACGAAATCTACATCGTCCACATCCTTGACTTTAGTCTGGGGATGGAGGGGTACGAGGTCGTTACCGCGCTCGACGGCGAGCAGGCCCTGCAAAGGGTTCAGGAATGCCGCCCCGATCTGATCGTCCTCGACATCATGATGCCGAAGATGGACGGCTACGAGACCTGCCGGGCGCTGAAGGCGGACGAGGCCACCCGGGACATTCCGGTCATCCTCCTGTCGGCCAAGGGACGGAATGTCGATCAGCAGATGGGTTTCGAAGTCGGCGCCGAGGATTACATCACCAAACCCTTTTCACCCCGCAAGCTGGTCGATCGCATCAATGTGATCCTGACCCAGAAGGACAGCCACGAGCAGAAGCTGGCGTCCTGACCGGCGCGGCATTCCTGCCGCCCCGGCTCCGCTATAATCTCCCGGTTCGACAGTCCTGAGTCGACTGTATCCTGGTGCCGACCACGGTCAGCCCCGGTTGATTCCTGCGGAGGTTTCCCCCCATGTGCCGGATGTTGGCCATTTCATCCCGACGGACCCCCTCGTCGGCGCTCCTCGACCGTTTCAAGGCCCTGGCGTTCGAGGGTCAGACCCCGACACTCGGTCCGGATGCGCGTGGGCACAATGACGGCTGGGGGATGGCCGCCTTCGTCGGCGAACGCCTCGTCATTGAAAAGAGTCACCTGTCGATCACCGACCCCAAGTCTGGATGGGAGGACATGGCCAAGCGCCTCATGGTGCCGGCACTCTGGCCCGGGCATGTCATGATTCACCTGCGACGGGCATCAGCGGGCATGGACGTTCGCACGGCCAACAGCCATCCATTTCATCGCAAGCACGAAGGGCGCGACTGGTTTCTGATGGGAAATGGCACGGTCGAGGGGTTCGACCCGACGAGCGAGCATGGGCAGGTCGACTTCGAGTATTTCTTCGATCGCATTCTCGAAAATCTTCCCGAGGGGGGCGAGTTGAAGCCTGCCGTGGACAAGGGGAAGGCGGCGCTGGTCTCGAAGTACCCTAACTACAATTCTCTCGTTTCAGTCTTCATGCATCCGCGCGGTCTTGAGGCCTACTATGACGTGGCCGACAAGTTCGACCGCTACCATACACTTCACAAGGCGGAAACCGACGGGAGCATCATCGTCTGCTCGGAGCCGCTCGAAGTCGAAGGCCTCACCTGGAGTTTCGTGCGCGAAATGGGCGGCATCCTCTCCCTACCGAGCTTTCGGCGTATCTAGCCCCCGGACCGGACCTCACAGGTAGAGTACCGTCCCGGCTCCCTCGATCCGGCGCAATATTGTGGTCATGGCGAGGATGTCATCGAGGCGGGTCAGAATGGCTTCACGGTCTCGACCAAGCCGCTGGGCGTCGGCGGAGCAGGCCAGAAAAGTTACCGAGCCGAGCAGGCGCGCTTCTCGCAGCAGGGCCTCGGGCGTCCCGGAATCATCGAAGCCCCGGGGGGAGCCCGGATGATCGGGAAAAGGGGGGCCGCCGCCCGTCCCTCGATCCAACCCGTTCGACACGAGATGGGCCAGTGCGGCTCCCATCCAGATGACGATGACCGGACGGTCCAGGAGGACCCCGCTCATCACCATCGTGGCCAGATGAGCCAGACGGACCGGGGTGTCGCTTTCGATGAAAAAAACAAGCCCTCTCGATTCCATGTCCCCCGCCAAACGGTTGACGTCGGTAGCCCGTGGATCATAATCCTCCCGCGGGCCAGCCGAAACCGGTGCCATGGCTGTCGCGGGCATAGCTGGCCCCGGGGATGAGGTGCCGATGAGAGTCCAGACTTTGAACGACCTCTTCATCGAGGCCGTTCGCCAGTACGACAAGCCGGCTGCCTTTCAGGTCAAGCAGGGCGGTGTCTGGCGCGACATAGGTCATCGTGAGGCCGCGTTGGCAGTGGACGAACTCGCGGCCGGACTTGCCGAACTGGGAGTCGATCCTGGCGACCGGGTTGCCATCCTCTCGGAAAATCGACTCGAGTGGGCCCTGGCCGATTACGCCATCCTGGCGGCCGGCGGCGTCACCGTACCAATTTACGCCACGTTGACGCCGCCGCAGATCGAATTCATCTTGACCGATTCCGGGGCGCGCGTTGTTTTCGTTTCCGATGCCCATCAGATGGCCGTCGTCGCCGACATTCGCCCTCGTCTGCGGGCAGACCTCCAAGTCGTCCAGTTCGATGCCGGAACCGAGGAAGGAAACCGTGACCCGAAGCCGGTTCACACCTTCGACGGGATCCGGGAATTGGGACGCGCGCGACGCCTCCGTGAACCGAACGCCGCCGAACGCCGCCGCGACGCCGTGGCCGCGACGAACCTGGCCAGCATCATCTACACCTCCGGCACCACCGGGCGGCCCAAGGGCGTCATGTTGACACACGGGAACATCGTGTCAAACGTCCATGCCGTACGGGCAGTCTTGTCGGTTGGGCCGACCGACCGCTGCCTGTCGTTTCTGCCCCTTTGTCACATTTTCGAGCGGATGGCGGGGCACTACACGATGATGGATGCCGGCGTCACGATCGCGTATGCCGGGTCAATGGAGACGGTTTCCGACAATCTTGTCGAGGTCCGGCCGACGGTATTATTCAGCGTTCCGCGTCTTTACGAAAAGATGCACGCCCGCGTGCACGAAACAGTGCGCGAGGCGCCGCCGCTGCGTCGGGCACTTTTCCATTGGGCCGTGGGGGTCGGGCGCCGTCGAAGTGAACGACTCCTGGCGCATCGTCCCGTGCCGTTGATGCTGGCGTGGCAGGCCCGCGTCGCGTCGATGCTGGTGTTCTCCAAAATCAAGGCGCGACTTGGCGGCCGTATCCGCTTCATGGTGTCGGGAGGAGCGCCATTGTCCGCCGAAATCGCCATCTTCTTCCATGCGGCCGGAGTCTTGATCCTGGAGGGGTACGGGCTGACGGAGACGTCGCCTGTCATCAGTGTCAACCGACTCGACAACATTCGCATCGGTACCGTAGGCCAGCCGATCCCGGGAGTCGAGGTCACAACTGCTCCGGACGGCGAGATCCTGGTTCGGGGCGCCGGCGTCATGGCCGGCTATGCCAACGACCCGGAGGGGACGGCGGCCGTCATGGGCGGCGGGTGGTTCCACACCGGCGACATCGGCCGGCTTGATCCGGACGGTTTTCTCACCATCACCGATCGAAAAAAAGACCTGATTGTTACCGCCGGTGGCAAGAACGTGGCGCCACAACCGATCGAGGGACGACTCAAGCAGGATCCCTACATTTCGGAGGTGGTGGTGTTCGGTGATCGGCGCCCTTACTGCGTGGCCCTCTTGGCGCCGGACTTCACCCAGGTGGCAAGATGGGCGCGGGAGAACGGCGTGACTGGATCGTCCGCGGGCGGAGCCGTCGATCCGATTGCCCTGAGTCGCGATCCCCGCGTCAGGGCCTTTCTGATGACGCGTGTCGAGCAGGTCAACAAGGATCTGGCGCCGTTCGAGACGATCAAGCGAATCGGTCTGATCGACCGCGAACTGACCGTGGCCGATGGCGACTTGACGCCGACGCTCAAGGTGAAGCGGCGCGAGTTGGAAGCCCGATATCGCGCGTTGATAGACGCGCTCTACGCGCCGGGCGAGGAGCGATGAAGGGACTTACGCCCGTCGCGGCGGGTGGGCTCGTCACCTGATTCAATAGAAGAGGCGAACCGGCCGGGGAGCGCGGGGCTCCTCGAAGGGGAGCCGCGGCAGGCCGGTTCGCCAGAACAGGTTCCGATTGGCCGGGCGTGGTTCCCATCGGCTGTCATCCGCCCACGCGAAGAGCACCCCCCGTCCACTAGGTGCTCTTCGACCACCCCGACCAATCGGAAATTCATGGTCTTGCCGAGATTGCCGTCTTGTTGTCGTGCGCGGGGCGCCACGGTGAAACGCGCGCGTTGTCGTCCGGCCATCAAAACCTCGGCTCGGCCCGGGATCGCGCCCGGGCCGAGCCGGATTGGAAGCGGTCGCGTGCCCGCCTCCAGGTGAGCCCCCATTCCCACCTTCGACAATGATGAATTGCAATGGTCATGCCATCTCTGGAAAGCAGCCGGGGTCAAGAAAGTGTCGCTCTAACTCAAATGAATTTCGAGGTTATGATTCGCCGGTATCCACTGGCCCAATGACAACCCGACAAAATTTGACGAGAACTCGTCAGTCGTGACGACCGAGAGCCCGATCGAGATCCTTGATCAAATCGGCCGGGTCCTCGATGCCGCAGGAGATGCGGATGGTACCGTCGGAAATGCCGGCCGCCAGCCGTTCGTCCGAAGACAGGCGGATGTGCGAAGAGACAGCTGGAATCAGGGCAATCGTCTCGACGCCCCCCAGTGTCGGCGCCAGCCGAATCAACGACAGGCCTTCCGCCCAGTGCCGCACCGCCGGTTCACCGCCGGCAAGATCGAACGCCAGGATCCCTCCAAAGCCACGCATCTGGCGCGCGGCCAGATCGTGGGCCGAGTGGGTGGCCAGTCCCGGGTAGTTGACGGATCGAACGGCGGGGTGCTGTTCGAGCCAGCGGGCCAGCACCAGCGCATTCTGGCTCTGACGCGCAATGCGGAGTCCCAGGGTCTTGATGCCGCGCTCGAGCAACCAGGCGGCGTGTGGATCGAGGCAGCCACCCAACCATTTCATCGTTTCGCGGCAGCGATCCACCAGCGCCCGGGTGCCGACGATGACGCCGGCCGTGACATCATCGTGGCCGGCCAGCGCCTTGGTGGCCGAGTGGATCACTGCCGTGGCGCCGAAGTCGAGCGGCCTTTGCAGGATGGGTGTGGCGAAGGTGTTGTCGACGAAGACCGGCACTGAGGTTTCCCGCCCCGCCGCAACGATGGCGGTCAGGTCGGCAATTCGGAGCGTCGGATTGGTTGGGGTCTCCACGAAAATGGCCTTCGTCCCTGGGCGAATGGCATTCCGAAAGGCGGCAGGGTCATCGGCGGCGGCCCAGCTTGTCGTTATTCCCATCCGTCGCACGATACCGTCGAGCAGGTTTCGCGTGCCTCCGTACAGGTCCGCTGCCGCGACCAGGTGATCACCTGCCGATAACTCGGAAAGGATAAGCGTACTGATGGCCGCCATGCCCGACGAAACGGCCAGCGCGGCCTCCGCCCCTTCAAGTGCGGCCAGGTGGCGTTCCACGAGAGCAAGCGTCGGGTTTCCGTAACGTGTGTAGATCCAGCCGGGGCGCTCGCCCCGGAAGGTCGCTGCCATGTCTTCCACCGACTCGAATTGAAAGACCGTCGTCAGGTGGATGGGGGGCACGTGGGCCCGATCGTGCGTATCGTGAAAGTCGGCGCCGTGAACGGCCAGCGTATCAGGCCGGATGTCAGCAGGGCCGGATTCACCAGGTCGCGCCGGATCGACTCCATCCAGACCCGTCATGGTCCTTGTCCGACCAGGCTCTTGAGGGCGCTCCAGCTGGTCGGCCGTATGGAAACCGTATTACAGGGTGCGAGGCAAGGGTTGCAGCCCGGTATGGATCCGAATGCCACGTACCCGAGAGCCGTCGGCGGCAGCGTCACCGTGTTGCCGATACAGGTCTGTATGGCAGCCGAATCACTCCCGAACGGACTGATGGTCAGGAAGGAGGGGGTGTAGCAGGTCATGTAAAAATAGCCCCCGACCACCAACGTGTCGGATGGGCACTGTTCGACATTCCAGATGAGGCGATTGACAGACTTCGGTACCTGATACCAGCCGGGCCCTGGCTCCTGGGAATCGGCGCAAAGGTTCCAGGAGAAGATATCAACACCGGACAGCGTGACGGCGTCATAGTCGATTCCGGCCTGAATCGAACGAATGCCTTCAGCCGGATCGAACTGGCTGGCCATCAGGTAAACGAAATAGGTGCCGGCACCGCTCGGTGAATAGAGGCTTCCGCTCACAAGGGCTTCCTGACATCGGGCAATTCCCGACTGGCAAGGCTCCGACAGGCTCGCCCGACTGGCATGGAGAACCAACTTCGGTTCTGCGGCAAAGGCACCCCCCGCCAGACTGGTCAGAGTCAAAACGGCAAGCAGAAAGCTGTTCCAATTGGGCAAGTGCTTTTGATGTTGATTCATGCGCCGGGGGCAGCCGCCGCCTGCGTGGACTCGTTTCGGCATGAAATGAAGACCCCCGCGGCAATATGGACAACATGAGCGGCGTGACTCGAAAACGCTACTGTCCAGCAGACGTCACGTCAACCCATGACAAAGCGAAACCCCGAGGTCTGAGCCGCCGAATTCTCGCGGGCCGGACCTCGGGGTTGCTGTCGAAGACGAATCGGATCTGGTGACCAATAGTCGACGAAGGTCGGCTCCTAGTGACCGGTCAGAGCCTTTATCGCGCTCCAGGTAGTAGGACGGACGGGGACTCCACTGCAGTTCACCATACAGGGATTGCAGGCAAACGCCATGCCCCCGCCACCCGCGGAGAATTGGGCTGAACCGAGTTCCCCCGGGGTCAGGTTCGTTTCGAAGGAGCCACAATCCGCAAATTTGGCGATCCCGTCGACCGGGCGGGGGATGAGTTGAAACGTGCCTGCCGAGTAGGCGGTCAAGTAGAAGAAGCCGGCGGTCGAGAGGCGGCCCCTCTGACACAGGTTGACGGCGTCCCAGGTGATCAGGTTGCCGCTTCCGGGGCCGGGCCATTCGGTCGGGGGTGGTGATTTGAATTCCAGAGTGGCGCACAGGGTCCAGGCGAAGACGTTGATCATGGAACCGGTACCCGTCTCATTGTACTGTCCGGGATAGGTGACGCCGAACTGGACACCGGCCAGTCCGTTCAGCGGGTCGATCGCAATCTCCCCTGCGACGCTGTCGCCCAGGTCGACGATGACCTGCATGTGATAGCCTTGGCCCAAGTCGCCCGTGTTGTCCGCGTTTGCGCAAAGGCCACCCAACGTGGCAGGGACCGCGCACGGGAGCTTAGTTGTGATGGCCTTGATGTGAAGCAGGATCTTTGGCTTCATGCTGATCTGGGCTTCGGAATTAACCGGGGTCAGAACCAGCGCGCCCAGCGCCAGAACTCCCACGGCGATCTTAACTAATTTCATCACTCCTCCTTCACTCGTACGCTGTTGGCAGGATTTCGATTGTCATCGTCCCGATATATAAATACACCATCGGGGGTTTTTCGGCTAGGTCAGACCGAAGAATGTCATATCCGGTAAGCATCTTTTCGATGCGAATGTTTAGCGTTCGTCTGGATCCACTCCACCGGTGACAATTACTCCGCGGCAACCCTGACTGACCATGCCTGGTGCGGCCAAAACTCACTCATTCCGACACAAACGTCCCTGCCAGTGAAGAAGGTGGTTGAATTCCTCAATTCAGGAGGTTCTTCACCTTCGACCATGTTGTCGGCGCTACGGCCACCGGGGCGCAATCGACCAGGCAGGGGTTGCACCCCTCGGTGACGGCGCCGGAGGAGAAGGCGGCGAAACCCAGCGCACCCTCCGGGACGATGGTTTCAACGGAACCGCAGTCAGCTACCTTTGCGATGTTGTCCACAGGGCGGTTGGTCACGCGAAACGTCGAGGGGCCATAGGCACCCATGTAAAAAAAGCCCGCACATCCGAGGCGGGTGCGCTGGCACGACGTTACGGCATTCCAGGTAATCAGGTTACCGCCTCCCGACGCCGGCCAGACAGGAGTGGGCGAGACGAACTCCAGTGTCGCGCAGAGCGTCCAGCCGAAGACACCGATCCCCCCGGCGCCCTCCGGATACTGAATGCCGAACTGAACGCCGGCGAAGCCGTCATCCATTGAAATACTGTCCCCACGGTCGACGATCAGTTGCATGTGGTAGGACATGAGAGGATAGAGATCCCCTTTTGGGACTGTGTTGGCACAATTGTCGCCGAGTGTAATGGGGAGGCTACATGGAGCCTTCGTGGTGACCATCTTGACGTGCAACAGGATCTTTGGCTTGTTTGGGTTGACGGCGGCCGAGGTTGGTCCGGCCACGAACCCGATCGCCCCGAGGGCGAGCAAACCAGCGGTGATGTGCGCAAGCTTCATGAATTCCTCCTTCGCGGTCTGCCAGTACTGAAACGAAAAACAGGGTAGGCACACTCAGGCCCGTGCTGGGAACGAACCCTTTATCAGGATAAGACCGATATCGTCACTCCGCCAGTCCAAGCCAGTCAAATGTTTGGCTTTTCTCCGGGGGTACCCAACGGGGCCACCCGGGTCTGGGCAGTCCGCACGGTCAACTCAGCCAGAGTGTACAGATCGTGGAGATTGTGCGCCATCACTCTTAACAGGGGGCGGGGGTCCCGGTCCCGGACGAACCGATGGTAGATGGCTGGAATCTCGGCACCATCGATGTCACCACCTCGCCGGCGCCCCAGAATGGCCCATTCGAGGGTCTTCAAGCGGCAATCCGGGAGCCGGTCCGACCAGCGTCGGCGGGCGGGGTGGAGCAGGTCGAAATGGGCGTCGGGACGGCATGATGCGGTTCGCAGGCGCCCCGTGCGCTCCTTCAGGAAGGGGATGTCATACGATTTGCCGTTGAAACTGACCACGACTGGCCGTCGGGTGATTTCGCCTGAAATGGCTTCGAGCAGGGCGGCCTCCTCCGAATAGTCCCGCGCCAGGAGGAGCCGAAAGGTCATTTCCCCCCCGGAGCAGGACAGGAGGCCGCACAGGAAGACCGGTGTGGCGGCCAACCCGGTTGTTTCCAGATCCAGGAACAGCCCTGAATCGACCCCCCGGCTTCTCCAACCGGCCCAACCGCAGTCCCGCTCGAGATCGTCCGGTGCCGGCGACGCCAACACCTGGGCCAGCCTGCCGGCCAACCCATCCTCGATGCCGGGCCACCGCTCGAGTGGGCGCTCATGAAGCCAGCAGACTCCGCGAGCGGTTCGAATTTCCTCACCGGGAAGCACCGTTTCCAGGCCCGGCGGCGCCTTTCGTCGCCGGGAGTTTCGGATCGTTCCCACTTCGGGGGGCGGCGCGGGGGTTCTTGGACCCCTCGCCAGGCGGCCGAGCCGCTCATTGAGATTGGTGCTCACGGCGTGATAAGGCCACGCAGCATGACCCGGGCAGCTCCCTTGTCCGGTATCGGAAAGCCGTTCATCACGTCCGGATCCTGGTGCTGCGCCGGACGGAGGATCGGCAGGCCGACGCAGGAGGGGCATCCGTCCTGACAGGGACAATCTTCGAGGAGCCGAAGCGCTTCGAGCACCATCTCTTCCCAGATGGTGTAACCCCGTTCCGTAAAACCAACCCCCCCCGCGAAGCGGTCGTACAGAAAGAGGGTCGGGTGCCCGAAGTTGGACGAGTCGATCACGCCGCCGATGTCGGATCGATCGCACATGCTGTAGAGCGGCAGCACGGTGATCATGAGATTACGGATGCCGGAGAGTCCCTCGGCCGGCTTTCTGCCGTCCGCGCGCACGGCATTCCGCACTTCCTCGGAGGGACTCCAGCCAAGGGCCACTGTGTCGAGATGCTGTGGCGGCAGGGCCAGGTTCTTGTACCCGATCGAATCGGTAGACCCGAACTGGATCTTCTTGAACATGGTGGTGGCCCAGGTGACGGTGGCCCGGTTCAGCGTGAGGCGCTCCGCTCCGCTCCAGCGTTCGATCCGGCGCTCGGTGACGCGCAGCGAGGTATCGAGAACCGGCTGCGTGTAGTAGTCGACGCTGACGGGTTCGACGTAGGCCACTTTTTGGTCCATATCCAATTTCTTGACGAACCAGGTTTCACCCTCGTGCAGGTAGATGGCTTCCGGGTAGACCAGTTCCGGTGCGCTGATGGCGTCCACCATGCCGATCACTTTGTCCCCGTTGGTCGCATCGACGATCGAGTACGTGTCGTCCGAGATGGTTCTGAGGTTGACTCGCTGGGCCGGAAAGTCGGTGGAACCCCAGTAGTGAAGGCCGCCAAGGTGGGTCAGCCGGTCTTCGGCGGTCAGCGCCTCGCGCACGCCGCCCATCATGCAGCCGAAGATTTCTTCGTCTTCCGGTCCGAGCGGCAGTTCAAATGCGGCGCAGGCGAGATGTCCGGCCAGGATGTACGGATTGCCCGGATCGATGGCCGCGGCTTCCGGTGCCTGCCCTAGAAAGTAGTCCGGATGCCGGGCCAGGTACTGGTCGATGGGGTCGTCGTAGGCCACAAAGATTGTCAGGCTGCCGTCGTGGCCCCGCCCGGCCCGTCCCGACTGCTGCCAGACCGAAGCAAAGGTGCCCGGGAAGCCGACCACGATGGAGGCGTCGAGACTGCCGATGTCGATCCCGAGTTCGAGGGCGTTGGTCGACACCACGCCGAGCAACTCACCATCGAAAAGGCGCTTCTCGATGGCTCGCCGCTCACCTGGCAGGTAACCGCTGCGATATGGAGTCAGGCGACCGGCCAGCGCACCATCCTTTCGGCGCAACTCGTCGTGGGCGTATTTGTATATGAGTTCGGCTACAACGCGGGCCTTGCAGAAGACGATGGTCGCCACCCCCTCGCGGACCAGTCGCAGGAGAATTTCCATCGCCTCGACGTTGCCGCTCCGTCGCTCCACGCGCGCCGCATCGAGGTGCGGCGGATTCCAGGTGACAAACCAGCGCGGGCCGCGGGGAGAGCCGTCGTCGGTGACCGCACGCGTGCCGACACCAGTCAGGGCCTCCGCCAGCTCGACCGGGTTTCTGATCGTGGCCGACGAGGAGAGAAACTGCGGATCCGCACCGTGGTGCGCGGCCACCCGGCGCAGCCGACGGATGACATTGGCCACGTTGGAACCGAAGATGCCGCGGTAGGAATGGATCTCATCGATGATGACGTAACGGAGCTGCGAGAGAAAGCGAGCCCAGCGACCGTGATAGGGGAGCAGCGCCCGGTGGAGCATGTCCGGGTTCGAGAGAACAAGGCGGCTCGTATCACGAATCTTTCGACGCGCCGACTGGGAGGTGTCGCCGTCGTAAACGCCCGGCCGGATCGACGTGATCAGATCGTCCTCCGGTGGCAGCGCGGCAGAAGCCGTCTCCAGAAAGCGGGTCAGGCCCTTGAGCTGGTCCTGGGCCAGCGCCTTGGTCGGGAAGAGATAGAGAGCGGTGGAATCGGGCTCCGCCATCAACCTCTCGACGACCGGGAGGTTGTAGGCCAGTGTCTTTCCGCTGGCGGTTCCGGTGACCACCACCACATGCTCTCCCTCCCGGGCCAGGTTGATGGCTTCCGCCTGGTGGGCATAGAGGCGATCGATTCCCCGGGCCGACAGGGCGCTCCGGAGAGGTACCGAAAGCGGTTCACGGGGATCGGCATGGCGGGCTGGACGCTCCGGTAGCCGGGTTACGTTCACGATCTGACCGGCATAGTGACGTTCGGCCTCGATGCGGCCGAGGAAGGCGTCGAAATCATGGCCCTTGAGGGGCAGGGGGAGAGTCGGCTCGGTCGTCATTGCTCATCATATGTTTAGATTATTTGAAGCGGGAAGTCCAGCCATTTCAGCGTCATCCAGGATGCCAATTCATCATGTCTTACAGAATTGTGGCGATTGTCAAAAATAGCCGTCTCCGTCATTCTTCCGACAAGGAATTGCCACATCCCCCCTTTAGGCTTCGCCCGTCAACGAACGGGAGGGCAAAACGATGTCAGAACGAATACTGGTCGTGGACGACGAGAGGGATCTGCTTGATCTGGTCGCCTATCACCTGACCCATGTCGGCTACAAAGTGACAACGGCCGGAAACGGGGAGCAGGCCCTGGAGCGGGCGCGTGAGCGCGCGCCCGATCTCATTATCCTGGACATCCTCCTCCCCGACATCGGGGGATTGGAGGTCTGCCGGATACTGAAGGGCGAGGAGAGGACGAAAAACGTGCCGGTCATCTTTCTCACGGCCAAGGGAGAAGAGATCGATCGAGTCGTCGGATTCGAACTCGGCGCCGACGACTATGTGGCCAAGCCGTTCAGCCCGCGGGAGCTGGTCCTGCGGGTACGCGCTCTGCTCAAGCGTCGTCGTGGCGACGACGATATACGCCCCCCGCTGGCCGCGGGCGATCTGCGCCTCGATCGCGATCGGCATGAGGTGACCATCGGCAAGAAACCGGTCGATCTGACGGCCACGGAGTTTCGCCTGCTGGCCCATTTGATGGAGAATTCCGGGCGTGCCCTGAGCCGCGATGCCCTGCTCGATTCCGTTTGGGGGACGGATGCCTTCGTCACCGACCGCACGATCGACACACACGTCAAGCGCCTTCGGGCCAAGCTGGGAAAAACCGGCGACAAGGTCGAAACGGTTCGGGGCGTGGGTTATCGCTTTCGCGGCTGACCCGGGCCGGCGCCCGGATAGGGCTTCGACATCGAGGAGCCTGTGAGCGGATCGCTGCGCGACGCCATCACGGCTCAATTTCTGGTTCTTTTCATGGCTGTCGTCGGGCTGGCCGGACTCGGTACGCTCGTGTTGCCGTTGCCGATCGCCCTGGGCCTTGCCTTGCTGCTTGGCCTGGCCGGAACCTGGTGGCTGGCCGACCGCCTGACAAGGTCCCTGCGCGAGCTGGCCGGTCAAGTTCGACCCTGGGCCGAAGGAGGGGTCGATCGGTTGCCGCCGCGGCATGGCGGCGGCGACGAGGTGGATTCGATCACGGCCGTGCTCGAAAACATGGGTGGGTCGCTTCGAACCCGCGACGACGCCCGTGAACGGGAGGCCCAGAAACTCCGACAGATCCTCGAGACCATGATCGAGGGGGTGTTGGTGATCGGCCCCGACGGGCGCGTGTCGCTCGACAATGCCACGATGCGCCGGCTCCTCCCGACGATTGGCAAGCTTACGGGCCGTACGGCCATCGAGGCCCTGCGCAGCACCGAATTCGATGCGGCCGTGCGGAGTGTCCTGGCCGGCGGACCGGCCCCTGTCCTCGACCTGTCGGTCGGTGCGGCCGGCGCCGAGCCTGACGCGAACGCATCCGTCGGGGGGGCTCCCGCGCCCCGGCGGACCTTTCGTGTCTCCATGGCCCCCTTGTCCGTCGACGAGGGGCGATCCGTCATCGCCGTTTTCCACGATGTGTCGCGCCTCCGCGAACTTGAGAATTTGCGACGGGACTTTGTAGCCAACGTCTCCCACGAACTCCGGACGCCCCTGACGGCCATCAAGGGCTACGTTGAAACGCTTCGGGAGGGAGATGTGCTACCCGCGGATCGGATCCGATTTCTCGATACCGTGTCGCGGCATACCGATCGACTCAGCACACTCATCGAGGATCTCCTCGAGCTCTCGCGTCTCGAATCGCCGGAGACAAGGCTGCAGGTGCAGCCCGTCGCCATGGAAACGGCGGCCCAGAGGGCGCTCGATCTCCTCGAGGGGGCCGCAGACAATCAGAACGTGACCTTGCAAAACAACGTCCCGAATGGTCTGCCGCTCGTGATCGCAGACGCCGGGAGCCTGGAACAGATCCTGGTCAACCTTCTCGATAACGCAATCAAGTACACCCCCCCGGGGGGACAGGTCACCCTGTCGGCCGTTCGGAAGGACGGGCGGATCCGTGTCACCGTTGTCGACACGGGCATCGGGATCCCGGCGGGGGATCTGCCGCGGCTGTTCGAACGATTCTTTCGGGTGGATCGCGGTCGCAGCCGCGAACAGGGAGGGACCGGTCTCGGACTGGCTATCGTCAAGCATCTGGTCCACTTGCAGGGGGGGGAGCTGGGCGTCGAAAGTGAGCCAGGTCGGGGCTCAACATTCTGGTTCACGCTGCGGATTGCGGGCGGATCGGACACTTCCGTGGCAAGTGCCATCCAATTGTCACGCAGTGTTGACCGATTCGCCACGGGGCGTCCGTAGCCTCTCATGATTAACTGACTTGGGCGCCATGAAGAGGCTTGGCATAAAGAGGTACCTGGACTGATGTCGATACAGAGCGGGGAACGCCGTTACGGGGCCTCCCGGAGCCGCTGGTTTCTCTGGCGGGAACGACTGATCGAGACCACCATCGCGGTCTGCTCTGCCATGACCATTCTGAGCGTTTTCCTCATCCTCTTGTCGATCGTCAGGGAAGCCATTCCGATCTTTTTCACGGCGGAAGATCCTGCCAGCGCCAATTTCGGCGGATTCTTCGGCCAGATCGTCTGGCAGCCGGTATCGGACAACCCTCGTTATTCCCTGCTGCCGCTGATCCTTGGCACGGCCAAGATCACGGTCATTGCGATGTCGGTGGCCGTTCCGATCGGCGTCCTGGCTGCCCTCTTCAGTGCCGAGTTCGCGCCGCGCTGGGTCGGCGAGATCGTAAAGCCATTCGTGGAACTGCTGGCCGGCATCCCGTCGGTGGTGATGGGATTCTTCGCCCTGATCATTCTGGCCTCCATCGTGCAAACGCTGACCGGCGCCGTGGCCCGACTGAACGCACTGAACGCGGGCCTCGCGCTTGGCCTCGCCATCATTCCCGTCATTTACTCGGTGAGCGAGGACGCACTTCGCGCCGTGCCGAACAATCTTCGTGAGGCATCGCTCGCTCTCGGCTGCAATAACTGGAAAACAGCCGTACACGCCGTCCTTCCGGCCGCCTCATCGGGCATTTTCGCCTCGATCGTACTGGGCTTGGGGCGTGCGGTCGGCGAGACGATGGTCGTCCTCATGGCCTCGGGAAACGCCGCGCTGGTGTCGTGGAATCCGCTTGACACAACCCGCACCATGTCGGCCACCATCGCCGCCGAAATGGGTGAAGTGGTCGTCGGCGGAGATCACTACCGCATTCTCTTCCTGATCGGCGTCATCCTCTTCGGATTCACCATGATCCTGAACATCCTTGCCGGCTGGTATCTCAGCACCATGAAACGGCGCTTGAGCGGAGAGGTCTGATGGCTTTCGTCGGATCGCCCGCTGCCAGGCCGGCCCTGTTGCCGCTGATTGGTGGCCGCAAGACGGCGTGGGCGGAGGTTCTGCTGACGGGACTTTCCGGCTTCGCCACGCTGCTGATTGTCCTCACGGTGGCGGTCATCGTGATCAATATCGTGGCCGGCGGCTACCAGGTCATCTCCTGGGAATTTCTGACGAAGCCGCCAACCGACGGCCTTCGTTCGGGTGGGATTGGTCCAGCCATCTTCGGAACGGTGGCCCTGGTCCTCCTCATGGTCATCGCGGTCATTCCATTCGGGGCCATGGCCGCCATCTATCTGCACGAGTACGCCCGCCCGAACGCCAGGTGGACGAAAGCAGTGCGCTTTGCCGTCAACAATCTGGCCGGCGTCCCCTCGATCGTGTTCGGCCTGTTCGGCCTCGGTTTTTTCATCCAGACGCTCGGGGTCGGCATCGATCGGGCGATGGGACTGGACGTCACGTGGGGGCAGCCATGCATCCTCTGGGCGGCCATGACCCTGGCCATTCTCAATCTGCCGGTCGTGATCGTCACGACCGAGGAGGCGCTCGCGTCCGTGCCGCCGCACTTTCGCGAAGCCAGCCTGGCGCTGGGCGCCACCCGCTGGCAAACCATCTGGCGGGTCGTCCTGCCCCAGGCGCTCCCGGGAATCCTGACCGGCGGCATCCTGGCCGTGGGGCGCGGCGCCGGAGAGGTGGCCCCGATCCTGTTTACGGGAGCGGCCTATTTCCTGCCGTATCTGCCGGGACAGCTTACCGACCAGTTCATGCACCTCGGTTATCACACCTTCGTTCTGGCCACCCAGTCGCCGGACGTGGATGCCACGCGCCCGGTGATGTTCGGCACGGTGCTGGTTCTGCTGGTCCTGACCCTTCTTCTGAACATGACAGCCACCGTGATTCGGGCGCGCACTCGCTCCCGTCAGAAAAGCGGATAGGCGAAAGGACATGAGATGATAATTGATGAGCCGGGGGCGCGTTCCGCCTCGATCCTGGCGCCGCCTCTGGTATCCTCAAAGTTCACCCCGGCGCCTGCCGCGACCCATTCAGGAGGCCCTGTCGTGGATGCAAAGCTTCCTGTCAAGATTGCCGTGACGGATCTTGATTTCTACTATGGGCCGGCCCATGTCCTGCACAAGGTCAGCATGGAGATCCCCGAGCATCGGGTCACGGCCCTGATCGGACCGTCGGGCTGCGGGAAGTCGACTTTTCTCAGAACGCTGAATCGCATGAATGACATCATCCCCGGGGCGCGGGCGGATGGCATCGTTCTCCTCGACGGTGAGGACATCTTCGCCCGCCAGGTTGACGTGGTGGAACTGCGCCGGCGGGTCGGAATGGTTTTCCAGAAGTCGAATCCCTTCCCGAAGTCAATTTGGGATAACGTGGCTTATGGGCTTGTCGTCAACGGCGTTTCCGACCGCAAGTTCATCGCCGAGCGGGTCGAATCCAGCCTCAAGGCTGCCGCGTTATGGGATGAAGTGAAAGATCGATTGAAGACCTCGGCCTTCGGGCTGTCGGGTGGACAACAGCAGCGGCTTTGCATCGCAAGGGCTCTGGCGGTCGAGCCGGAAGTCCTGCTGATGGACGAGCCGGCCTCCGCCCTGGACCCGATCGCAACCCAGAAGATCGAAGACCTGATCGACAGTCTGAAAGCGAGTTACACGATTGTCATCGTCACCCACAACATGCAGCAGGCTGCACGGGTGTCCGACTTCACCGGCTTCTTCTATCTGGGCGAATTGATCGAAGTGGGGCCGACGGAGAAAATTTTCACCAATCCGGACAAGACGAGCACCGAGGATTACATCACCGGCCGGTTCGGATAAGATGCCAGGAAAGGGGAGAGTCACCGGGTGAACACACGCCAGCACAGCAGCCGCGAATTCGAAGCCGAGCTTCAGAGCGTCAAGAACGCCCTTCTAGCCATGGGCGGCCGGGCCGAGCACTTGCTGGGCGACTCCATCAATGCCCTGGTCAACCGGGACAGCGATCTGGCGGAGCGGACCATCGCCGCCGACAAGGGCACCGACAAGAGTGAGATGGAGATCGACGAGCTGACGCTCAAGATACTGGCGCTCCGCCAGCCGGTCGGATCAGACCTTCGCTTTCTGGCCACCGCACTCAAGATCGTAACCGACCTGGAACGGGTGGGCGATCTCACGGTCAACATCTGCGAGCGTGTCCTCGAACTCAACACCGAGCCGCAGTTGAAGCCCTACATCGATCTGCCGCGGATGGCAGCACGCGTCAGTGCCATCGTGCGGACGAGCCTAGATGCCTACGTTTCCGGTGATGTCGAGAAGGCGAAGGATGTCCTGGCCAGTGAGCAGGCCATTGACGACCTGAACGTCCAGATTTTCCGCGAGCTCGTCTCGTTCATGATTGAGGACCCCCGCACGATTACCCGGGCCATGCGGCTCATTTTCATCGCCAAGTATCTGGAACGGATCAGCGATCACGCCACGAACATCGCCGAGCAGGTCATTTTCATGGTCAAGGGGAGCGATGTCCGGCACGGCGCCAGCATCAACGTCTTGTAACCGACAGCATCGTGAACCCGGGCCAATCGGCCTCGCGACGTTTCTTGTGCTGGCCGCCTGCCACCTTTTGTCGCTGCCCGCCGTCGCCTCCGACTGGCCTCCCCTCAGCGAAACCGATCGTGCTCTCAAATCCGTCGATCCGGACGGCCCCGGTGCCATCCTCCTTTTCGAGGAGGCCGAGGTCGATGACCGGCGCATCGAGGGTCGGCTGCAGAGCCTCTATCGCCGCTTCAAGATTCTCCTGCCTTCTGGTGAATCCTGGGCCACCTTCGTGGTCAGTCTCAACGAACCCGCCGAAGAATTGGTCGACATAGACGGCCGCACGATCACGCCCGACGGCAAGGAGTTGCCGCTCAACCGAAGCGACGTCACTCGAAGCACAACGCCGGGCGGCCGCACCGAGTTGACCTTCCGGTTGCCCGGTGCCGCGGTCGGGTGCGTGGTTGAATATCGCTATGCCGTTCTGGGAGGTGAGGCTCCGCCGGTTGACGGCTGGATATTCCAGCACGAGATTCCCTGTCAACGGTCCACTTACCTCTGGCATCCGGCATTCTCCAGGACCTCGCGTTGGGTGCTCTTGAACACCGACGGCTTCGAACCGTTGGTCGAGCCGATCTTCCGCGCAAACGCCTCCGACAGCCTGGAAGCGGCCCGCTTTGAAATCCGCGACCTGCCGGCCGTCCGTGACGAGCCATGGGGACCCCCACCCCTGGAAACGCGGGCCCGCGTCGTCACGCTTTATGACCCGGCCAATCTGATCGCCAAGGGGTACTGGCGCACCTTTGCCGCCATCGTCCGTGCCCGCGAGCTGGAATTCGCGGCCGGCCGAAGCCGCCTGGAGGCGGAACTCGCGGTGCTCGATCTTCCGGCGGACGAGCCGGCCGTGACCATCAGGCGCCTTTATGAATTTACCCAGGCACGCCTGGTCAACAGCGCTGCCGGCGGGGGGCCGACCCCCCCCGTCCCCGACACGGTCGATTCGCTTCTGGCGCTCGGCACCGGGGGGCCGGACGCGGTGAATCTTCTGTTCATCGCGGCGCTTGAGTCGAGGCACATCACGGCCACGCGAGCGTTCACGGTCGACCGCGACCGCGCTTTTTTTCATCCGGATATCCTGTCGCCGGCACAGTTTCACCGAAGCCTCGTCGCGGTTAGTTCGTCACCCGAACGGGTCTACTTCTTCGCGCCCGGGGTTCCGTTCGCCCCCCCCGGAATCCTGCCATGGTATGCACAGGGTGTCACCGCGGTGGCGGCCAGCGACTCCGGGGCGATGTTCGTACCAACACCGATCGATCCGGCCGAAGTGAACCGGGTTCGACGCACCGCACAGCTGACGCTCGACGGCGAGGGGCGCCTGCGCGGGCGCGTGCGTGTCGACACGAGCGGGCAGCTGGAGTTGGAGCTGCGTCAGGCGCTGGCCCTCGCGGGCCGCAAGGGATTGCTCGATCATCTGGCGACCCAGTGGCGGCCGACACTTCCTTCGGTTCGCCTCGACTCGCTTGTAACGCGAAACGACACCGACCCGTCGCGTGATCTGTCCCTGGATCTGGCTCTGCGCGCCACCAGCATTGGCCGCCGGGTTGATGCCGAATTACTCGTCAACACCGCCCTCATCGCCCGCCTCGACCGCAATCCGCTCGGCCCCGATGACGCGCCACGGCGCCAGCCGGTACTGGTCCGCTGGCCCGAGGTCAGCGAGGACTTCCTGACGCTGACACCGCCGCGGGACTGGGCTGTCGAGACACTCCCTCCGGCCGTGCATTTCACCAATGAGTTTGGTTCGTACGAGGCGCTCTGGCTTTTTGACGGTATCAACCTGATCTATCAGCGCTCGTTTACGCTGTCGGCTGCCCGACTCGATCCAGGTCAGTCCCGTGCGCTGCGTGAGCTGCTTGATGTGGCGCTGGCCGGCGATTCGCGGCTGGTGGCCCTCAGCTTTCGGCCCGTGCTGCCCTCCCGACGCTAGTCTGTGCCCGGTGGCGGCCGGAGAGCCTCGATCTGCGAGCGCACCTCGTCCGGCCGGGGTCGGTCAAATTGGTGAGAACCGACGTGCAACCAACGCACGATCCCGCCCTTGTCCACGAGAAAACTCGAGGGCCGGGCGATCCGGAGGCTCTCGAAATTGATCGGCACGTACACGCCGTACGCCCGGCTCACCGCGCGATCCTCGTCGGCCAGGATTGGAAACGGGACAGGATTCCGGGCCAGGTAAGCCGAAAGGCGGGAACGCTTCTGTGCCGCCACGCCGAGGATGCGGACCTCCCTGGCCCGAAAGGTGTCCGCATCGTCGCGCAGGCGCCCGATGTGTGCGCGACACTGGGCGCACCAGGTGCCGCGGAAAAAAAGGAGCAGAAGTGGCTGGCCCGCCTGCCACACCGAGCGGGTGACCAACGTGTCGTTGAGGTCGGGCAGCGTGAAATCCGGGGCGGCATCACCGGGCTGAAGTGTGTCGCTGGGGCGAGGGCTCACGGGGTGGTGTGAATCAACGCCAGGCCGCCTAACCGGGGTCCGCTCATGCGTTCACGCGGCGCGCGCCCCGGTGGCCGACCATCTCGCCGGCGAACGATTCAAGCATGGCAAGGCACCCGCCGTTCAGATCGCAGGGAACCTGGACCTGGCCCTGCGCCCCGCGGCCGCCGACGGCCAGTCGCGTGCCCGTTTCCCGCGTGACCTGCCAGACAAGCCTCGTCTTTTCCAGATACTCGACATCGATCGGCCGGGAACAGACTGACAGGCACACCAGGCGGGGCCGCTCCTGTTTGACAAAATGGACAAGCTCCTGAGTCGGTGTTCCATCCACCGCCATGCGGACATCCCAGCCGAGCCGGTCAAGCAGGAGCGCCGACATGCGGACGCCGATTTCATGCTGTTCGCTTTCCACCGGGGAACAGAGAGCCACGAGGCCGTTGGCTTCCTGTTGCGGCAGGGTGTCCCGAAGGCGCTCGAGGCCGTGAATGGTTGCGGCTGACATCAGGTGTTCCTCCAGTATCGAGACGCTTCCGTCCTGCCAGCGATCGCCAAGCATGACCAGGGCCGGTGCGATGACCCGGTCACAAATCTCCACCAGTGTGCAGCCGGCCGTCACCATCTGGAAGAGAAACTGGACCACGCCCGGCGAGGATCCCGCGAGGCCAAGATCAAGATAACGGACGGTGAGTTCGTCCCAGTCGCGGCGGAGGATCAATGCAGAGAGGGAGTTTTCTTCGCCGGGAAGCGTTGCGAGGCTCCCGATGCCGAGCCCTTCGAAGCCGTACTCATTGAGGAAGGAGAGCGCATCCCGAATTCGGAATTTGCGGTGGCCGCCCGGTGTCTTCAGGCAATGCAGGCGTCCGGAATCCGCCCACCTCTTGATCGTGGATTCATTGACGCCACAGAGTCGGGCCATTTCACGTGTCGAAAAGATCTCGTTCATGACGATTCCCTGGAAACGCTACGAACAAGGTAGACCCCGTTCATTGCCCTCGTCAACCAACGGGGGGGGAGGGCCGGATCGCAAAGGTCACCAGTCGCCGGAAAGCATCATGAATCGCCAGGGTGGCCGGGCCGCGCCCTCCGCCCCCAACCGGCCGGCCGTCGATGGCGCGGACGGCGAGGATCTCCCAGGACGTAGACGTGGCGAAAATCTCATCGGCGGCCTGGAGCTCCTCCGGTCGGACAATCCGCTCATCGACGGTGAAACCGGCCGTCGCCGCCGCCTCAAGCACGGCTTCCCGGGTCACCCCCGGCAGAATCGGTCCTTCGAGAGTCGGGGTCACGAGGGTGGATCCCCGAATCAGCGCGATGTTGCTTGCCGTCCCCTCGGCCACCTGCCCCCGGTCGTCGAGGATCAGGCCGTCGTCGGCGCCCCGCCGTCGCGCTTCCTCCCTGGCCATGAGGTATTCGAGTCGGTGAATAGTCTTGATCCGTGCCAGCGGCGAGTTCCACGGTTGGCGGAAGCTGGTCGTGGCCAGGGTTATTCCGCGTTCGTATTCTTCTGGCGAGGGGGGCGTCAGACGACCCGCACTCATGATGACCGTGGGATGGCCAGTACGGGCCAGGCGAATTTGACCGTCCGAGAGACCACCGGTGACGGTGATGCGAATTCGCGCGTCGATCGGATCCGTACCGTCGGGGGTGGCGCCGAGCCCGTTTATTTCCAGGAGCTCCGTCAACACGTCAAGAACTCCGGACGGAGCAAACGGCCAATCGAGTTCAAGGCCGTCCATGGAACGGCGCAACCGGTCAAGGTGGCGTTCGAGGCGAAAGATGACGCCCCGGTAGGCACGGATCGTCTCGAAGACACCGTCACCGTAGAGGAGGCCGCGGTCGAGGGCCGGCACCACCGCGTCGGCCTCGGCAATCAGCCGGCCGTTGATATGAAGGTGAGTCGTGGTCGTTTCCGCTCAGCGCGGGGCGGCGGCGCGGGCGAGGGCCTCCAGCATGCCCCGCGCCTTGGCCAGCGACTCCGCATATTCGTCTTCCGGATCGGAGTCGGCCACGATGCCGCCACCCGCCCCGAAAAAGACATCCTGACCCCGGACAACAAACGTCCGGATCGCCACGTTCAGATCGACCGAGCCGTCGAAACCGATGAGGCCCATTGCGCCACTGTATGGCCCGCGCGCCACAGGCTCGAGGCCGTCGAGAATCTCGATCGCCTTGAGCTTGGGGGCTCCGGTGATCGATCCGCCCGGAAACGTGGCACGAAGTACGTCGGCCAGGGTGCGGCCGTGTGCCAGTTCACCGCGGATTACCGATACGAGGTGGTGCACCTTGGGAAAGCTTTCAAGCCGGATCGTCTCGCCGGCCTCGATGCTGCCTGGCCGACAAACCCGGCCGAGATCGTTTCGCAGGAGGTCGGTAATCATCACGAGTTCCGCGCGGTCCTTGGCACTGGCGAGGAGGTCGCTCTTCAGCTGCTCGTCTTCTTCCTTTGCGGCTCCGCGCGGGCGCGTGCCCTTGATCGGGCGGGTTTCGACCGAACGGCCCCGAATGGAAAGGAACAGCTCGGGCGACTGTCCGGCGATGACGCACTCGCCCAGATCGAGATAGCAACCATAGGGGGCCGGGTTGACCTCGCGAAGCGCCTGATACAGTGCCACCGGGCCGGACGGTGCCGTGGCGTGGAATCGCTGGGTCAGATTTGCCTGGTAGATATCGCCCCGGGAAATCCGTTCCTTGATGGCGCGCACCGCATCGAGGTACTGATCGCGCGTCAGGCTGGACCGCCAGGGATAGGGACCGTCGGTCACCATCGGCGATTCAGGGAGATGAGCCAGGTCGTCGTCCAGCGGGTCGTTGACGACGGCGTCACCGGCGGCACGCGTGTTCGTGGAAGCTGGCGTGGCGGGTTCCGTCCCCTCGGCGAGTGCGGCCATTTTCTCGATGTCGGCGGTCAGGCGCTTGCGCACTGACGGTCCGTGCGATGTCGAGAAATCAGCGGCGGCCACGTACCATCGTCGCTCGTGGTGGTCGAATGCCAGCAGCTTGCGATAAAAATTGAAAGCCAACTCCGGCAGTCCCAGGTCGTCCGGGGCTTGAAGCGGGATGCCCGTCGTGTGCCGGCCGAACTCATAGCCGATATAACCGACCGCACCACCGATGAAAGGAACAAACGTCGTTCCGCTCGACACCTGGTGCCGCTGCAGCATGGCGGCCAGCACGTCGAGGGGGTTGCCTTTCTGGTGCCGGACTTTCTTTCCCTCGACGATGTCCATGACCGACCCGCGGGATTTCAAGGTGAAGAATGGTTCGGCGCCGATGTAGGAGAATCGGGAAAGTTCGTGATCGCCCAGGGCGGAGTCGAGGAAGAAACAACCCGGCAACTTGGCGAACCGGGCGAACACCTCCGCCGGCTCCTTTTTCAGGCTGATGCTCCGTGTCAGAACGGTCGGCTGGGGCGTCGTCGTGGCCACGGAACCTCCCTACAGTGGAAAATCGCCGCGCCCCGGGACGGTGCCCCAGGGCCGGCGATCCTCATGAGCAACTCATGGAACCTCAAGACTGGTCGCAGGATACACGCCCGGGCAACCCTCTTGAAAGCACTATTTGAAAACTAATCTTATGATTAGTATAATGGCTTCATGGTCGGATCGATTGCCCACGTCGACATGGATGCTTTTTTTGCCGCGGTTGAGGTTCGGGCAAACCCTCGATTGGCCGGCAAACCTCTCCTCGTTGGGGGTGGCCCCCCCGGTCGACAGGTCGTCACGACCGCCTCGTATCCTGCCCGCGCCTGTGGCATTCGCTCGGGTATGTCCCTCCGCGAGGCTCAATCGCGCTGCCCGGACGCCATCTTCCTTCCGGTTGACCCGCCCCGGTACCTGTCGGCTGCTGAATCACTGATACGAATTTTCAAACGGTTCACACCGGTCGTGGAGCCGGCTTCGATCGACGAGGCATTTCTTGATTTGTCCGGTCTCCCCGGGATGATCGATGGCGGGATCGGAACCGCCCGAAAGATTCAGGAAACTGTCCGGCTCGAGGAGAGGCTGACCTGTTCGATCGGCATTGGTCCATCCAAACTGGCTGCCAAGATGGCCACCGGGCTCAACAAACCGGACGGGTTGACGCTCCTGCAACCAGGCGACTTCGAACGGATATTCTGGTCGCGTCCCACCTCCGATCTCTGGGGCGTTGGAACCGAGTCCTCGGCGGCCCTCGGGCAGATCGGCATCACCACGATCGGACAACTGGCCGTCGCCGACGGTGAGTCCCTCGCGTCTGTTTTTGGCGTGACGGGTCGTGTGCTGGTTCGAATGGCCAACGGCGAAGGGGGCGGCCCGGTGGTTCCAGATGACAGCGGGGGTGCTGTCCGCTCGATGGGGCACGAAATGACATTTCCCCGGAATCTGTCGGACAACACCCGGCTCCAGCGTCACCTGCTCCTCCTGACAGACAAGATTTCCCGGCGCCTGCGGCGCGATGGATGGGCAGGTTTTGTGGTGACGATTCGGATTCGGCACAGCGACGACGCCACCATCAGCCGCCAGAAGGCGCTGGCTTGTCCGACCGACGATGGGCGGATCATCTACCGGGTATCCTGCCGGCTACTGGCCGCCAACCGGAATGGGCGAGCCATTCGCCGGTTGGGTGTCAGCGTGGGGCACCTTGTTCGGTCCGGAGCAAGCTTTGCGCTTTTCGGGGAGGATCGGCGCGCGCGACGGCTTGATGAAGTGAGCGACCGGCTGCGCGATCGCTTCGGGGAGTCCGCGATCATGCCAGCTGGAGTCATCGCCCTGCTCAAGCACTCGGACGGGGAGGAGGGCTGATGCCTTTGATGACCCAGCTAAACCAGGGGGGGGTGCCCGGCCCGATTCTGATTGGGACTTCCGGATATTCGTTTGACGATTGGGAGGGTCCCTTCTACCCGCCCGGCACTCCAAAGGGGAAGCGCCTCGATCATTATATCCACCACTTCCCCTGCGTCGAACTCAATTCAACCTACTATCGCATTCCGCACCCGGCAGTCATGGCCCGTCTGGAGGAAAAGACGCCTCCAGGATTCCAGTTCACCGTGAAGGCCAACGAGGCGATGACGCATCGACGGAGCAGGGACCCGGACATCTACCGATCATTTCTTTCCTGCCTCGAGCCCTTTCAACGAGCCGGAAAGTTCCAAGGCGTCCTGCTTCAGTTTCCATGGGCCTATCGCAACGATGAGGCCGGACGCGCCCACCTGGCCTGGCTTCGCGGGACGCTCGCGGACATGCCGCTCTGGGCGGAGTTTCGGCATGTCAGCTGGGATCGCCCAGAGGTCTATCAATTTCTCCACGATCTGAACCTCGGATTCATCGCCGTGGACGAGCCCCCGTTACCCGGGCTATTTCCGCCGGTGGCCAAGGTTACCAGCGATGTGGCCTACGTCCGGTTCCACGGCCGAAATTCGGCCAGCTGGTGGAAGAAGGACGGACATGATCGCTACGATTGGGACTACAGCCGTGAGGAGCTCTCAAGCTGGGTCGATCGGATCAGGGAGATGGCCGCACGGGCCAGGAAAACGTATGTATTCTTCAACAATTGCTACATGGGGCGCGCGGTGACAAGCGCAAGATTGATGAAGGGATTGTTAACCGGAGCAGGCTAGTGGTGTCTTGATTTTAATCGGAGCGGTCAAAAAAAGAGCCGCCGCGTCCGTCCTCCCGGCCGCTAGGAGAGGATAAAGGCAGGGACCTGCCCGGATCGCGACGGCAAAAAACCTGATTGAATTATATAGACTGACCGGTCAGAACCCCAAACCGGCCAAGATGTTCAGAATCAAGATGCGCTCACTCCTAATGATACACCGGCAGGCATCCAAGATTCCGAAAGAAGGGGCACCACGGTCCTTGGCGAGTGTAGTACCCCTACGATTGGGTTGTCGGTTTCGGGGGGCTTCGCTATCATTTTGTCACCCCTCAGGGTCAGGTTACCCAACTGGCGCAAGATTCACCAATCGAGTGGATCAACAGTCAGTTGAAGTGAAACAACACCACGCGAGTAGACCTGTCGTCACTGGAAGGGACCTGCCGGCACCGGAAGGGACCTGCCGGCACTGGAAAGGAAATTACATGAGCATTCTTAAAATGGCTGCCGGACCACGATTTGCGGTTCTCTGCCTTGGACTCCTGATCGCGGGATCCGCCCTAGGTGCCGACGTTGATCCGGCCCTGACACCAAACGCCCACTTCATGAGTGGCAAGCTTTACCTGAGTCATAAGGTATTCGAAAAAGCTGAGCGCGAATTTGCCGCGGCTGTCCTGGGTGACTCAACCAATGCCGAGTATCGAACCTTCTGGGCGACCTCGCTCAGTCAGGTGGCCACGATCCAGCTTGACGCGACAGCCGCCATTTCCGATCCGGAGGCTCGGCGGGCTGCCATCCGGGCCATCGCCCCCATGCTGGCCGAGGCCTCCCACCAGTTCGACCTGGCAGCCATGATGGATCCCAAGAAACAGGGCGGCGCCGCCGACGACAACCGGCAACACTACTGGGTTGACATCTACAAGCAGGGGCTGGCCCTGGCGGAGTTGAAGCAGTACGAGGATGCGCACGAAGTTTTCAAGCTTACCAACGTCATCGACCCGAAAGATCCCTCGGGCGTCTTCCAGGTGGCCTACACCAACCGGCAGATGGGGAAGACCCTCGAGGCCGTGGCGGAGGCGAAGAGGGCAAAGGAAATGGCCCAGGTTCGAATCGCGGAGCTGGGAGATTGCAGCCAGTTCAAGAGCCACGACCGGAAAAAAACGTGCGGGACCCGGATCGACAACATGAACAAGATCATCAAAAACGTCGATAGCTTCACGCGGAGCAATAATGTGAAGCTGGCCGAGGATGCTTTGGCCAGGAGCAAGAGCGCGACAGATCCGGCCACCACCCGGGCCGTCTACGCCGAGGCGATCGGCTACTTTGAAGATGCCCTCGAGCAGGACCCCTCACTGGAGGGTGTCCGGTTCGATCTGGCTAACACGCATTTCATCACAGCCGAAAGCTTTGAGGCCGGGGGCGACAAGGTCGCGGCGAAGGCGAGCTTTCTCAAGGCCGCCGAGATCTTCGGGGTCCTGGCGGACGCGGATTCGGTCGACGCGGAAACGAAGTCACTCTCCCTCTACAACGGGGCTTCGGCACTCTACAGCGCCGAGGATTTCGTGAATGCCGGACCACGATTTCTCCGCTACATCGATCTGGCGCCACGCGAGGTGCCCGCCTGGCGGCTTGCCGGCATCTGTCACCTGGAGCAGGGAAAGCGCCCGGAAGCCGTCAGCTACCTTTCCATGGGCAGCTCCCTGAGCGACGAGGCGGTGGTCACTCCGGTCGAGGAGTCCGTCGGCACAATCAAGAACATGCACAGTGGCTCGGTTGCAGCCAAGGCGCTGGTCGAACTGGGCAATCCGGAAGAGGTTCGAACCTTTACGGACAAAGACAATGGCAATCGGATCCTGACAACATGGATCTGGTGGTCGAAGGGAATGGCCCGCCACTATCTGAACGGCGATGAAGTTGGGCGGGTCACTTTTCAGGTGGTAATGCCGTAACAGCCGGTCCCTGATGACAACAGGAAGGCCCCGACGGGAACCGATCCGCCGGGGCCTTCGTTCATTCTGGCTCCTCCGAATTTCAGTCTTTCAGTCGTTCCATGTCGCGTTGAAGCGCTTCCATCCGGCGCTGCAGGGCTTCCATCTCCCGTTCGCTTCGATCCATGGAGCGGCTCGCGTCCGGGGCCGGGGCTGATTGTGCCGCCCGCCGCCTGGGCCGCTCGGAAAACATGTAGGTGTCCGACCCGTCACGCTCTTCGAGCTCGACGCCGGCAGACAGGCTCTGGCCGCGGCGAAGCCAGGTGATGGCCATCGATTCTCCTTCGTCATGATCGGCCATCTCCTCGCGGAGTTCGGCCGTGGAGTCGATCGCTTTCCCCTCAATTTCCACGATCACGTCACCCGCCTTCATCCCGGCCAGGTCGGCAGGGCTGCCGTCCCGGACGCGCCAGACGAGGACCCCCTGGGCTTTCTCGACTCCGAAGTACGGGGCGATGTCCTCGTTCAAGTCCTGAATTTCGATCCCGAGGCGGCCGCGGCCCCCCAGCTGGCCCAGGGTATGGAGATTCCAATTTCCCGGATGATCGAGGCGATTCATGCCGGGCACCCGGGGTACGGCCGGGGCCGCCGGTGCCTGAGGCGGGGTCGGAATTCCGCGCGCATGGAACGCGCCTTCGTCGTTCTCGTCGCTGCTCCACGAGAACGCCCTTGGCACATCGCCCTTGCCCCATGTTTCCAACCGCATCCGCGGGCGCCTGCCCAGCGTCACCGGGATGTCCTTCGAATGGCCATTGCGCCAGATCGAGATGGACACGTGGGTTTCCGGCTTGAAGGAGCGAATCAGGTCGGTGAAGTCGTCCTCGTCGTTCACCGGCTGGCTGTTCACCCGAAGGATGACATCCTGGTTTTGAAGACCGGCCTCTTCGGCGGGGGTGTCGTCGTGAACATTGGTGATCATCAACCCGGACACGTCGGAGGGGATATCCAGCGCCTCGCGGAGCCGGCTTCGGAGGCGCTGCACTGAAACGCCAAGGTAGGCCTGGCTCGCTGAGACTTCGTCGCCATCCGAGATGACAACATACCCTGATTTCTTGCCATGGTCCCCGGCGGACGTCACGACCGCCGTGACGGTCCCGATGGTTGCCGTCAGACAGCCGGCGATCAACCAGCGACGCGAGGTGAATCTTGACATGCGATTACTCCTTTCGAGGGGTCGATGGAACTCATGCGCGCCTGATGCCGAGGCGTCGCAGGATGATTAGACGCCAGCGGATACCCAACAGTTCAATCGCTTCCCACTCTCCCGTTTGGCGCACGAAACCCTTGGCCCGGGGGGGATGAGCATTTTCTGGAGATCGGAGCCGGATCAGGCTACCAGACTGCCGTGCCGGCGCCTGAGTGTGCTGGTCGGCGGAGCCAACCAGCACTCCTGACATTTGGTGAGCGATTGCGGCTGGGAGATCAGTCCTCTCGGCGTCGCTGGCGCCGCCGCGGTCGTCGGCCTGACTGTCCGCCCGGGGGGCCGGTCGGCCCGGTGCCGCCCCCCTGCTGACGACCACCCAAGCCACCCTGGCCACCGCGTCCCTGGCCGCCGCGATCCGGCGGAACGAAACCTGAGTCGGGGGCTCCCCCGGTTGGGTTGCCGCGCCCCTGGCCACCGAATCCGTCACGACCACCAGCGTAACCACCGCGCCCCCCACCCGGTCCGCCTGACCCGCCTCCAGAGTGGCGAGAGCCGCCTTGTTGCCTGGGATTGCCATCCGGCGGCCGGGGCCCGCCCTCATGGGGACGCGGACCGCCACCTTGTGAGCGTGGGCCGCTGGCAGGTGGACGTGGCCCACTGCCATAACGCGGCCCGCCGTCCGAATGCCGGGGTCCACTACCGCCATGCCGGGAGGGACCGGAGTAGCCTCCACCAGCCTGTCGAGGCCCGCCGCCTTCCGGCCGTCGGAAACCGCCGCTTCGGCGGCCGGTCCCGGAAGCTTGACGGGTATACGGATTGATCAGCGGGGGTGGCTCCGGGCGATCTCGAAGAATCTCCGGCTGGTCGGACCACCCGAGGAATCGTATCTGGCTGTCCTCTTCATCCTCCTCGTCGACATGCGGGGTGACTGGTTGAGGTGGTGCCACCTCCACGGGGGCCGACGGTATCTCCGCGTCGCGCCGGATTCGTCCGCGAGGTCGATCGGGTTCCGCTGCCGGCGCGGGAGGCGGTTCCGCCCCGACGCCCAGGACTTCGGCGGCACCCGTTTCGAGTGCATCGCCCGGTTCAAATTCCAGTTCCATGCCGTCCTCGTTGACCGGGTTATTTTCAAAGCCCGGACTCGTGTCGTCGTCGCTGCGCCGACGTCGGCGACGCCGTCGCCGCGTTCCGGTCGGAATAGATCCGTCCAATCCCGCCTCCTCGGCCAGCTTGCGCCAGCGCGTCAAGACCTCCTCTGATCGGCCCGTGGCCTCGGTGGCCAGGTGGAGAAAGAGAAACGTCTCGGGGAAATAATTCTTGCTGACGAACGATCGCGGAGAAAATTTCCGATTGCGCTGCCCGGTGAAGCGCCGCATCGCTCGAAACGTCTGAAAAAGGCGCTCCGTGTCGCGGCGGGGCACGCCGAGCGTGGCCAGTACGTCGTAAATTCGATCCTCTGTTTCCTCTCTGAGTTCGAAGTCGGTACCGTCCTGGCCGAATTCACCGGCATCGTCGCTTCCCCGGGTTTCCGCCTCGCTCGAACCAGCCGCGGGTTGACCGTTGCCGCCCGCGCCGATCTGGTCAAAAGCCATCGGTCCGACGAGGGCGCCGATGAGGATCGCGTTGGTCAGCGGGGCATCCTCGGCGCGGAGGCGGTCGAGGGCCGCGAGCCAGCGAGACATTGGCGACGGGATCCCGGACACACTTTGTTCGGCGCCATGGCCGTTCTCGGCACTCCGGGATTCAAGATACTCGGTCAATTGGGGGACGAGGATGTCCAGCATCCCACTTTGCTCGAGAAGATGGAATGACCGCTCGGCAGCGCCCCCACCCAGAAGGCGATAGATCTCCTCAAGAATCCGTGGTGGTGCGCTCTTCAAGATTTCGTCATGGTTTTCGAGGATGGCCTGCCAGGTCGCCGGCTCGATCTGGAAGTCCAGGCGCGCCGCAAACTTGATGGCCCGAATCATCCGGATCGGATCCTCCCGGAAGCGGATGCCAGGCGCTCCAATTGTCCGGATGGTTTGGGCGTTGAGGTCATCGAGGCCGGTCACGTAGTCAATGACCGCGAAGGAGCCGATGTCATAGAAGAGCCCGTTGATCGTGAAGTCCCGGCGGAGGGCGTCTTCCTCGGCGTTGCCGAAGGTATTGTCGCTCCGGATCAGGATATCTTCCTCCTCGCCCAGGCCGACAATCTCGTCGGGGACCGGCTCGGTTCGCTTGCGAAACGTGGAGACCTCGACAATCTTGGCGCCGAAGTGGACATGAGCCAGCCGGAAGCGCCGACCAATCAGGCGGCAATTGCGGAACAGCCGCTTTACCTGATGGGGGTGGGCGTCGGTCGAGATGTCAAAGTCCTTTGGATTCCGACCGAGAAGTAAATCCCGGACGCCGCCGCCGACCAGGTAGGCCTGGAAACCGGCGCGGTGAAGTCGATAAAGGACTTTGACGGCATCGGGATCGATGCTCTTCCGCGAGATCGGATGCTCCGATCGCGGAATGATGACTGGTTCCATCAGGGTCCGATGGTCCGAATACGGAGATGGCGCGTTCAGCGCAGTTGTCGTCACGGGCTATTCGACCACGGTACTCTCGACCGTGGGACGGCCCCGGCGGCGGGATCTTACTAACCAATGATACCCAAAGCGCTTGGGAGCTTCAACGCCAGACTCAACAGTCTGAAATATTGTGACTAGCCCCTGAGGCGGCCGGCGGCCAGGAGGCGAGCGAGACAGCGACGCGTCGCCGGGGCCGAGTTGGCCTGCTGTTCAGAGTTTTCCGCATTCAATTTAGTCAAGAAAACCGACAGATCAGCCTCAGTATCGATGTCCTGACACGGAAGTGCGCGGGCGGTAGACCAGCCAGACCGGTGCGCCGCAGCCTCTGTTTCATGGAGGACCGTGCGTGTACTCCAGGCAATCCCGGACAACAGGCCGTCTGGCGGTTTTCGCGAGACGCCGATCAGGCCGTAGCCACCGTCCGGCGTGGGACTTGTTACCATGTCGGCTCCCTCCGCCAACGCGTGAAAGGCGCTTTCGAGCACCTGGTCGTCCAGCAGAGGGGCGTCAGAACCGATCAGGCAGGCCCTCCCCCCGGGAAGGCGATTCAGCAACTCTCCGAGTCCGGCTTCCATCCGTTCGCCCAAATCGACGCCAGCCTGTGGCAGGTGGAGCCAGTCAGCCGGCGCTGCCGGACGCCAGCCGGGTGGTTCATCGGCGTCAAACAGGATGACAAGGTCGAGAAGGGACTCCCGATTCACCATCTGGATCGTGTCGGACAGAAGGGCCGCGTAGAGCTCGGAGGCTTCCGCCGCACGGAGGGGTGGGGTCAGGCGTGTCTTCACCCGGCCCGGCGTCGGCTCCTTGTAGAAAATCCCAAGGCCGCGCCGCGGAGCGGTCATCGAATTCGGGTGACCCGCGCGGTGGCCGTACCACCCAGTGTCAGGACTCGGAGAAAATAGAGGCCGTTGGCTACCGCACGTCCGGCGTCGTCCCGGCCATCCCAGGACAGGTTGGTGCTGCCCCTGGAGTAGTAGGTGTCCTCAATCCGGCGGAGCTTTCGACCCCTGACGTCGAAGATCTCCATGCCAAGAACGGCGGGAGCCGGCAGGGTCAATGTCAGCGGACATATGTCCCGAAATGGATTGACCCTCGCCTCGATGGCCGGTGCCAATCCCGGCGATCCCGGGGCCGGCCTCTCAGGCACACCGGTGATATCTCCCCGACCGTTGGCGGCCCGCAGTTTTCCCTGCGTTCCGTCGTAGTAAAGAAGAGCCGGGAGGTTGCTGTCGTCCAGTGTCAGAGCGCTGTACCGGCCGACATCCCCACCGGTGGCGACGGTGTCGTAAAGCCAGGTGCCACTATAGCGCTCCGCATATTTCAGATCCTGCGTCGCCTCAACATAATAGGTGATTGCCGGGCGCCGGGCGGAACCTACGGCAATCGACAATCCCTCACCGGGGTTACCGACATTATCTATCACCGTTTTCGTCCACGCGTTCGGGCCAGTCGACTCGGCCACCTTCAACTGCTGATTGGTGACGTCATAGTAGGCGATGATGCGCCGGCTGCCGATCCGCGACATGGCCGCGAAACGGCCGACATCGCCGGGTGTATCCACATTTTCAATTGTCCAACTGGTTCCGCTTTGCCGAGCGTAACGGAGGCTGCCGAACAGAAGATCGTAGTACGCCACTTCGAGAACGCCGCTGAAGATGGCCGAGGCATACAGGCCGCTGGTTCCGTTGGTGTCGACGTAGCTGAAGCTCCAGAGTCCGCCCACCGGCTTGTGTGCCCACTTAAGACCCGGTTTGGTGGCATCGTGATACAGGATGTTCACCGCACCGGTGGCCGTGTCCATGGCGACGGATGTGTAGAGCCCCACGGTGCCGATGTTATCCACCACCTCCGTCTGCCAGGATGCCAGCGTGGAGTCGTACCAGGCGTGCTTCAGGTTCGCGAACTCTGATTCGTAATACGCGATGTGTGGATTCCCGTTTCGCTCGAGAGAAATGGAGGAATAGCTGCCGACCTGGGAACCGCCGTCGACGGTCACATAGGTCCAACTGCCAGTCGTTGAAGATGGCCTGGTGGCATAGGCCAGGTTCTTGCCGCCGTCATCGCTGTTGGACCGGTAGTAGCTGGCATGGAGCCGACCATTCCTGGCCTTGACCATCGAGCTAAACTGTCCGGGCTGTCCACCGGATGAATCGACGCCGGTATGGCTGAATCTCCAGGCAAACACGGGGGAGGAGGCGCCGAGTAGAAGCAGCATTGTCAGGACTGCCGCGAAACCAGCGGGGAGCCGCCGGCCGGGGGAGAGGCACGAACCAATCGAGGACCGGATTGTCAGGATGCCCATCAGATCGTGCTCACTTCCACCTGGTTGCGCGTCGGAAATGCGGGTGCGGGCGATGGAAAGAAAAGAGAGTGGGCCGGTTGGTCGACCGGCCCACTCCTGATTGTAACTCATGAACAGCGTCGCCGCCGGTGCCGGTTGATTCGAATCGACCCGGCGATTGGAGATTACCGGCGAACCACCATGAGCTTTTCGGTAATCGACTCCGCCCCGACCGTCAGGCGGTAGAAATAGCTGCCCGAAATCACCGGGGTGCCTTCCTCGTCACGAAGATCCCAATCGGCCGTGTGGTTGCCGGCTGGCTGCGTGCCCGGTGCTATGGTACGGATCACGCGGCCGGTCACGTCAAATATCGTGATTCGAACCTCCGCCGACGCCAGGCGAGTCGGGATGCTGTAGTCGATCGAGGCCGCATTGGAAGTGACCGGATTCGGAAACGGGCGGGTGGTCAGCAGGTTCTGGCCACCGAGCATAGGATCCGCTGTCGGACCGCCCGGGTCACTGATCGGCTTGATGCCCTGCATTCCGTGGAACTCGGGCATCTGCAGGTCGCCACATGTAATGTAGTCGGCCGCGCGGAAGACAACCGTCCGGTTCAGGTCAACGACGGTTATCTGGTAGTAGTCCCGGATGCCGCACTCCCGCACGCGGGCAGTGAATCTGCATTGGACGTTGCTTCTGCCGTTCCGAATGCTGTACCGGCCGGTGCCCGACCATGCGATGCTGTTGAAATCGCCGTGCGGTGGGCATGTTCCGGTGAAGCCGTCATTGAAGCAGGAATCAACACGGGCGTCGGAAGTGATGAAGGTGAAGTTTGTCCTGCCTCTCTCGCGGACCGTGTGCTGCCACGAACCGGGTGAGGCTGGACCAACATTGCCGTTGAAAGTGTGATCCTTGCGACCACTGCTGGACGTCTCGACAAGGCACGCGTTGCCCATGACCGAGTAGAGATCGGCGGCGTCGAGGCAGTCCTCAATGGTGATCACCTGCGTGCAGGTTGTTACGCAGTCGGAGGGGTCTTCGTTGTCAAACAGGACGAGCGACAGGGTGCACTGCCCGACGCCGGTAAAGTTGACCAGGAGCTGATTGCCGGTGTTGGACCCGCTGACATTGCAAATTCCAGCCGGCGTCGAGGTGGCAGTCCATTTCTTTGAAAAGCGGGTTCCGGCGGCAGTGGAAAAGGTCTGGCTGGAACCCGAACAGGTCTGATCCTCTCCAGTGATGATGCAGGGATCCATGGCAATGATCGTGACCAGGTAGTTGCAAGTCGTGGTGCAAACCTGTGGATTCAGCGGATCCCGGACGGTCAGACTGACCGTGCAGACCCCCGCGCCCGTGAAATTGACATCGATCGAGCTGCCGGTCAGCGGGTCATCGGTATTGCAGATCCCCGCAGGGGTCGAGCTGAGCGACCAGAGGCGTGTAAAGGGTGTCGTGACCGTCGTGGTGTAGTTCTCGGTGGAGGGGAAGCTGGTGTGATCATCGCCGGCGATAGCGCAGGCCGGCAAGTCGCGACACGACACGGTGGCCTGGTCCGTGTCATTGGTGGTCGGTGACGGCGTGCCGTTGGGAAGGCAGGGCGACACGTGGACACCCTCGACGGATACGCTGTTCTCCAACGTTGGACTGGCGCAGGGTGTCTGGGTCGTCGCATTCAATGTCAGGTTGATCGTCTGCCCGGGGGCCAGGTTGATCCCGGAAAACACCCACGAGACCGTCTGGCCAACGACCGAGGTGGGGGTGGTGTTGGAACTGAGAAAGCTCATGCCGGCGCCAAGAACATCCTCGACCGTGACGTCGTTCAGTCGACATAGCCCGTCGTTGGTAACCGTAATGGTCCAGCTGGCCGTTGCACCGGCGCAGATGACCTGAGTCGGCGGGTTCAAATCAACGATGACGGACGGCGGAAGCGTCAACAGAAAGGATGACGTAATGTCCTCGGCCGCCCCGTCGAACCCGGCATTGGCCGAAAAGCGAAACCGGGCGTCGCACGGGTCGGACAGGATGTTCAGGCCGGCCAGCACGTTCTGATAGTTCGGAATCTTCAGCTCGAGCCGGTTGCCTGACACGGCGTAAACCGCGCCCGGAATCATGGTGGACACATTGTTGACCAGGCGCAGAACCGCATTGTTCTTTACCTGAATGCGGACGTCGTCAACGCCGCCTGTGCAGTCGAGGTCCAGCAGCAAATTGTATGACTCGTTCACACCGATCCCCACCTCCTCGGCCACCGCGCAACCGCTGATGCCACCTGGCCCGATCGGATCGAAGGTGCTGGGGTTTCCGTCGCCATCCACATCGCCGATGAAACCGGTCGCTTCCCATCCGACGTAGAGGGTGAGGTTGTTCGGAGTTGCTTCCTCGTTCTCATTCTTGAAATCGAGGAAGAAATACGTCTGGGTAAGGTCGTAACCGTTGATGTAGCTGCAGTCTCCCGTGTACGTGTCGCCGACCGGATCGGTGGCCGTGAAGCCTCCTTTGTCCGGGCCCAGGTTGTCATTCACCGCATTGATCAGGTCAGTCAGGTTGCCGTCGATCACGATGCTCTCGTGCTCGGCCCGGGCTGCCCCGGCAGCCGCTGTCAGCAACAGGAGGAGAAGGAGTGGAGCAAGGATCCGATGTGCGGGATTTCGTCTTGTTCTTGTTTCAATGGACACGAAACTACCCCCTCTGCTGCCAGACACCGAATGAGGCTTGTTCTCCCGGACACGGCCGGGCCAACAGGCTTTCACGGATCATTGAGACGCATGTGACACCAAGGTGTCCGACGACTCCACCAGTCAGAGAGGTGGGCGCGACCACGGGGGGCATTCTCGAACTGATCCCGGCCGGTGTCAAGAGATCCGTCACCTGTGCGTGAAGGATGGCAGGGGACAAGAGAAAGGGGGGCGACTGTAAAGTCGCCCCCCTGAATGATTTAACGATGTGGTGTGGAGTTACTTCCTGACCACCATCAGCTTCTCGGTGATCGATTCGTCACCAACGGTGAGCCGGTAGAAGTAGATACCAGACGTCACGGAGGTGCCATCGTCGTCACGGAGGTCCCAGTCAACCGAATGCTGACCGGCCGACTGCGAAGCCGGGGCGATCGTGCGCACGGCGCGACCGGATACGTCAAAGATCGTGATCCTGACCGCGGCCGAGCCGAGGCGGGACGGGATGACATACTCGATCGATGTGGCGTTCGAGGTGACCGGGTTCGGGAAGGGCCGGGTGGCCACCGTCTCCAGGTCGCCGAAGCCCGGCAACCCGAGGCTACTCGGAATATCGACCTCGCAGCCGGGGAGATTCCGGAACAGATCGTCCCCTTCCGGGCAATCCGCCGCCAGAACACCGATCCGGTTGTTGATGTTGTCCGCGACATCCTTCCAGTAGCCGATATCCACGCCGGTATTGATGGCGTTTTCGATCGCCTCGATCGCCTCGGCCACCGTGCCAGTGAAGATGTTCGAGATTTCGATATCGAGTGGCAAGGCACCCGAGCAGACGTTGAGCATGAGCCCCAGGTACTGAACTTCGATCATGTTCGAGAGGGTCATCGGCCGCGGACCCTGGAGCTGGCTGCAGAGACGATCAAAGCGGGTGGCGTCCGAAAGGGCCGCCAGCGATGCCGTGGTTTCGTAGCCGCCGTCGTTCTTCAGCCACCGGATCACACCGGTTTGCGTGATGACGCAGCGCCACAGGTTGTCCATGCCGTCACGGCAAACCTTGGTCGATCCATTGCCGCGCTGCGCGCACTGCTGGCGCCAGAAACCAATCGTGTGTGGACAGGCAAAGCCGCCACGGTCGGTAGCCGTGATGATGTGGGTACAGCTACTCACGCAGATTTCCGGGTTTACCGGATCCGTGACCGTAAGCGTGACGGTGCAGGCCCCGGCTCCGGTGAACATGACGTTAATCGTAGCAACGCCCGTTGTCATCCCGACGATCTGGCAAATGCCAGCCGGATCGGAGATGGCCGACCAGGAGAGGCCATAATCGGCCGGATTCAATGCGGTCATGACCGCTACCGTGCCCCCAACGGCAACTGTGGACGGTCCGTCAATGTCGCAAAGCGGCAGGTCCCGGCAATTGATGGTGGCCGAGTCGTTGGAGTTGGTCGTCGCCGGTGGCGCCCCCGGCCCGAGGCAGGGGTCGAAGTGCGCACCTTCCACTGACACGCCGTTGGTCAATATCGGGGTGGCACAGGGCGACGCGGTGTCGGCGGTCAACGTCAGATTGATGGTCTGCCCTGGCAGAAGGTCGATGTTGGTGTAGACCCAACGAATGGTCTGGCCGACGACCGACGTCGGCAGCGTGTTCGAACTCTCATAGGTCATGCCGGCGCCGAGGATGTCCTCGACGGTTATGTCATCCAGGCGGCAAAGCCCGTCGTTCGTGACCGTGATCGTCCAGGTGACCGGCTCGCCGGCGCAGATGTCCTGGACCGGCGGGTTCTTCTCGACCAGGATGGACGGTGCCACTTGGAGCTGGACCGCATCCGACAGATCCTCGGCGAGGAAGTCGAACTCGGCATTGGCCAGCAGGATGATGCGGGCATTGCAGAGGTCTGTCGTGATGGCCAGCCCCGAAATCAGGTCCTGGTAGTTCGGAACGCACAGCTCGAGTTTGTCGCCAACGAAGGCGAACGTGGCCCCGGGAATCAACGTGGCGACACCGCCGACAACCTTCCGGACCAGGTTGTTCTTGATCTGGATGCGGATATCGTCAATGGCGCCCGTGCAGTCGAGATTGAGCAGCACGTTGTAGGACTCGGCATCCGAGATGCCGGCGCCATCGCTGAAAGCGCCGCAGGCGGCTCCCGGGCCGACCGGATTGAAAGTGGAAGGGTCGCCGTCGCCGTCGACATCACCCACATTTCCTTCCATGTCCCAGCCGACGTACAGGGTGACATCATTCGGCGTCACCTCACCCATCTCGTCCTTGAAGTCGATGAAGACGTAGGAGTGGCGTAGATCGTAGCCGTTCACATAGAAACAGCCACCCTGAGGGTAGATCTCGCCCAGTGGATCGGGGATGGAGAAGCCGCCCTGGTCCGGGCCCAGGTTGTTATTGACCGCCAGGATCAGATCGGTCAGGTTGCCGTCGACCATGATGGCCTCGTGGGAGGCACGGGCCGCGGTCGGGAGCAGTATGGCGATGAGAGTGACTAAGAGTGCAGATAGGCGGCGAGCGGTACATCGTTTTGACGAAGTGAACATGAGATTACCCCCCTTTGTCAGCTCCGAGTAGCCCGGGCCGTCCCGAGTATCTATCGGGTAGGCGAGGATGACGGACATTGAAGCTGACGATGTGATTGGCGGACGGGACAAGACGGTTATCGTAAAGGGATCTGAATTTATGTCAATACTAAAGAAGTGCCAACCTGTTCTTGAGTTCATGTGAGTTCACGAAAAAAAGTGGGGTGGCCCGAAGGCCACCCCACTTTAACTGATTGAACTGTTGCTACTTACGAACGACCATCAACTTCTCGGTAATCGTCTCCTGACCGACGGTCAGCCGGTAGAAGTAGATCCCCGAGGGGATGGCACCGCCGTCCTCGTCTTGGAGATCCCAGTCGACGGCATGCTCGCCGGGCTCCTGGACTCCAAGATCCATGGTACGGACGACGCGGCCAGCCACGTCGAAGATGGTGATGCCAACGGGTGCCGAGGCCGTCCCGGTCGGAATCGACCAGGTGATGGACGCGGCGCCGGCGCTGACCGGGTTCGGGAACGGCCGGGTGGTCAGGAAGCTGGCTTCGCCACCATCCACTGGCCAATCGATCAGGGTGCGCCAATCCTCGTTGGGTGCCTGACCCTGGTTGCCGTTGTAAGGATGAATCTGGAGATTTCCGCACGACAGGAAGTCCGCGGCGCGGAAGACGACCACGCCGTTGAGATCGTAAACCGTGATCTCGTAGAAATCCTTGCTGCCGCACGGGCCGTTGTGGCTGCCCGGCTCTCCATGGTCCGCCACGTGAGCCTCGAAAGTGCCGGCGTATTCGCGGCCGCCGGTCCCGATGCTGTAACGGCCCGTGCCGGACCAGGCGATGTTGTTCACATCGGCCCGGGGGCTGCAGGGACCGTCACCGCGGTCATGCCAGCAGGAATCAACCTGTGCATCCCAGCTGTGGAAATTGAACAGGATCCTGTTGCCTTCGCGAACATGGTGTTCCCACGAACCCGACGGCGGCGGTCCGACGTTGCCACCGAAGGAGTGATTCTTGTGTCCGCGACGGACCGGTTCGTTCAGACAGCCACCGCCGGTCATCCAGCAGAGCTCCGGTTCAACCACGCACTCCTCGATAGTCACGACCTGGGTGCAGGTCGTACGACAGTCTGCGCCATCGTTGGTGAAGCTGGTGGTCAGGGACAACGTACATGTCCCGGCGCCGGTGAAGAGCACATGCACCTGGTTGCCGACGGTGCCGCCGACAAAGTTGCAAATGCCCGGTGGGTTGGATGTGGCCGACCAGTTCAGTGTCAGACCGGGGCCGCCGACGGCGCTGAAACTGCCCGTCGAATCGGCACAGATCGTGGTCGGACCGGTGATTTCACACCGAGGCTGAGCCTCGACTGTGACGATCTGCGAACACTCGTGGAAACATTCGGTCGGATCAGCCGGGTCGGTGACACGAAGCGTGACGGTGCACTGTCCCGCCGCCGTGAAGTTGACCGTGACCGAGCCGCCGTTCAGTGGCCCCGAGGTGGTGCAGATGCCCGGCGGGTTCGACGTGACCGACCACTGCCGGCCGAACTCAGGCCCGACGGTGGTGGTGTAGGTCTCGCTCGACGGGAAGCAGGTGTTCGGATCGCCCGTGATGTTGCAGGGCGGCTGCGCATCGGAATCGATGATGTAGGTACACATCGAGAGGCAGTCGGTCGGATCACTGGGATCGAAGACCTCCAGCTTCAATGTGCAGGTGCCGGCGCCGGTGAAGTTGACCGTCACCGAGTTGCCGCTGGTCGAGCCGGGGATGTTGCAGATGCCCCCCGGCGTCGACGTGGCGGACCAGACCTTCGTGTAGCCGTCACCGACAGTGGTGGTGTAGGTCTCGCTGGATGGGAAGCAGGTGTGATCGTCGCCCGCGATGTTGCATGCCGGCGTCGGCATCACCTGGATGATCTGGGTGCAGACATGGACACAGTCCGTCGGATCAGCCGGGTCGGTGACCGTCAGCGTCAGCGTGCAGGTGCCCGTGCCGGTGAAGTTGACCGCCACCGAGTTGCCGTTCGTCGAGCCGGGAATGTTGCAGATGCCCGGCGGGTTGGAGACGGCCGACCAGAGCCGGGTGTACTGCGAACCGACGGTGGTGGTGTAGGTCTCGGTCGTCGGACCAGGAACTTTCAAACAAGTCGAGGAGTCGCCCGCGATGTTGCAGGGCGGCTGGGGTTCGACGGTGATGATCTGCGTGCACTCGTGGAAGCAGTCGGTCGGATCGGCCGGATCGGTGACACGGAGCGTGACGGTGCACTGTCCCGCTGCCGTGAAGTTGACCGTGACCGAGCCGCCATCCAGCGGTCCCGAGGTGGTGCAGATGCCCGGCGGGTTCGACGTAACCGACCACTGGCGGCCGAACTCAGGCCCGACGGTGGTGGTGTAGGTCTCGCTCGACGGGAAGCAGGTGTGCAGATCACCCGTGATGTTACAGGGCGGCTGCGCATCGGAATCGATGATGTAGGTACACATCGAGAGGCAGTCGGTCGGATCACTGGGATCGAAGACCTCCAGCTTCAAGGTGCAGGTGCCGGCGCCGGTGAAGTTGACCGTCACCGAGTTGCCGTTCGTCGGGCCGGGGATGTTGCAGATGCCCCCCGGCGTCGACGTGGCGGACCAGACCTTCGTGTAGGCATCACCGACGGTGGTGGTGTAGGTCTCGCTGGATGGGAAGCAGGTGTGATCGTCGCCTTCGATGTTGCAGGGCGGTGCCAGCATCACCTCGATGATCTGGCTGCAGACATGAACACAGTCCGTCGGATCAGCCGGATCGGTGACCGTCAGCGTCAGCGTGCAGGTGCCGGTGCCGGTGAAGTTGACCGCCACCGAGTTGCCGTTCGTCGAGCCGGGAATGTTGCAGATGCCGGGCGGGTTGGAAACAGCCGACCACTGGCGGTTGAACTCCGCGCCGACGGTGGTGGTGTACGTCTCGACCGTCGGACCGGGATCAAGGAGACAGACGGCCAGGTCACCCGTGAGGTTGCAGGGCGGCTGCGCATCGGAATCGATGATGTAGGTGCACATCGAGAGGCAGTCGGTCGGATCACTGGGATCGAAGACCTCGAGCTTCAAGGTGCAGGTGCCGGCGCCGGTGAAGTTGACCGACACCGAGTTGCCGCTCGTCGAGCCGGGGATGTTGCAGATGCCCCCCGGTGTCGATGTAGCGGACCAGACCTTCGTGTAGGCATCACCGACGGTGGTGGTGAAGGTCTCACTGGATGGGAAACAGGTGTGGTCGTCGCCGCTGATGTTGCACGGCGGCGTCGGGCTGACCGTGATGATCTGGCTGCAGACATGAACGCAGTCTGTCGGATCAGCCGGATCGGTGACCGTCAGCGTCAGCGTGCAGGTGCCGGTGCCGGTGAAGTTGACCGCCACCGAGCCGCCATTCGTCGCGCCGGGAATGTTGCAGATACCCGGCGGGTTGGAGACGGCCGACCAGAGCCGGGTGTACTGCGAACCGACGGTGGTGGTGTAGGTCTCGGTCGTCGGACCAGGAACTTTCAGACACGTGGTCAGGTCGCCCGAAATGTCGCAGGGCGGCAGCGCGTCGACATCCACCAGCTTGGTGCAGATCGTGACGCAGTCGGTCGGATCCCGGGGATCGGTGACCGTGAGCGACACGGTGCAGGTGCCGGCGCCGGTGAAGTTGACCGTGATCTGGTCGCCGTCGAGCGCGCCCGACGTGGTGCAGATGCCCGGCGGGTTGGACGTGACCGACCAGGACTTGGTGTAGTTCGGCCCGACGTTGGTGGTGTAGTTCTCGCTCATCGGGAAGCAGGTGTGATCGTCCCCCTCGATGCTGCAGGGCGGCTTCGGATTGACCGTCACGATCTTGGTGCAGGTCTTCTGGCAGATGTCCGGATTCAACGGATCCGTGATCGTCAGGCTGACCGTGCAGACGCCCGCACCGGTGTAGTTCACGGTGATCGAGCTGCCGTCCAGCGGGCTGACGGTGTTGCAGATGCCCGGCGGAGTCGACGTCACCGACCAGGCGCGCGTGTACGGCGCGCCAACGGTCGTCGAATAGGTTTCGCTGGATGGGAAGCAGGTGTTGTCGTCGCCGGTGATGTCGCACGCCGGAAGGTCGCGGCAGTTGACCGTGGCCGAATCCTTGGAGTTGGCCGTCGCCGGTGGCGCGCCCGCCCCAAGGCAGGGGTTGAAGTGCGCGCCTTCCACGGTGACATTGTTGGTCAGTACCGGGCTGGCACATGGCGATTCGGTGTCGGCGGTCAACGTCAGGTTGATGGTCTGCCCTGGCAGGAGCCCGATGCCGGGGTATTCCCAGCGAATGGTCTGGCCGACGACCGATGTCGGCACCGTGTTCGAGCTGTCATAGGTCATGCCGGCGCCGAGAACGTCCTCGACGGTGACGTCATCCAGGCGGCACAGGCCGGTGTTGGTGACCGTGAGGGTCCAGCTGACCGGCTCGCCGGCGCAGATGTCCTGGACCGGCGGGTTCTTCTCGACCAGGATCGACGGCGCCAGTTCGAGCTGGAACGACGTCGTCAGGTCCTCGCCGAGGAAGTCGAACTCGGCGTTGGCCAGCAGTCGGATGCGGGCGTCGCACAGGTCGGTCGTGATGGGCAGGCCCGCAATCAGGCTTTGGTAGTTCGGAACCTTGAGCTCGAGCTTGTCGCCGACGAAGGCGAACATGGCCCCGGGAATTACCGTTTCGACGCCACCGGCAATCCTCAGGACCTGGTTGTTCTTGATCTGGATGCGGACATCGTCAATGGCGCCCGCGCAGTCGAGATCGAGCAGCACGTTGTACGACTCGGCATCCCCGACGCCGGTGTCATCCCGAAAGGCGCCGCAGGCAGCCCCCGGGCCGACCGGATTAAATGTGGAAGGGTGGCCGTCGCCGTCGACGTCACCGATGTTTCCTTCCGTGTCCCAGCCGACGTAGAGGGTGACATCGTTCGGTGTCAACCCGCCCATCTCGTTCTTGAAGTCGATGAAGACATACCCATGGCGGATGTCGTAGCCGTTCACGAAGGAGCAGCCACCCGCCGGGTAGATCTCGCCCAGCGGATCGGGGGCGGAGAAGCCGCCCCGGTCCGGACCCAGGTTGTTATTGATCGCCAGGATCAGGTCGGTCAGGTTGCCATCGACCATGACGGTTTCGTGGGAGGCACGGGCGGCGGTGGGAAGAAGGATGGAGAGGAGAGCAAGAAAGACGAACGGAAGTCGTCGGACGGTACATCGCTTCGTTGCAATAGGCACGTGTTGTTTCCCCCTGTGGCGATACCGGTATTTCTGCAAGCCAATGATGGCCATGGGCGGGCGGAAAACCGGAAATCCAAACCTAATAAATGGGCAATCAGCGATTCGTGGCCAGACAGAATCAACTGCAGCAATGAAATGAGTATAGGCACGCGGATCGCGGTGGTGTCAATGCACATTTAAGTACGAATCGGGATTTCTGCAATGGGCTCTGCTCCGCCCACCGGGCGGCTTACGCAATCCCGGTTCTTCGAGTTACCAGACGACAAGAGGGCCGACTCCCCTTGGAGTCGGCCCTCCAGATCAAAACTGTTAAGACAGCCCTGTTTAACGTGTTCGGACCATTGTCAGTCCCGCAGGAATAACTACCTGCGGACGACCATCAACTTCTCGGTAATCGTCTCCTGACCGACGGTCAGCCGGTAGAAGTAGATCCCCGAGGGGATGGCACCGCCGTCCTCGTCTTGGAGCTCCC
>Ga0163152_10000530_pt1 | contig 66114 bp, 63 predicted proteins | sample OliLakLV19MP8IB2_FD_148635 | JGI IMG/M metagenome (GOLD analysis project Ga0163152, IMG submission 148635) | Freshwater microbial mat bacterial communities from Lake Vanda, McMurdo Dry Valleys, Antarctica - Oligotrophic Lake LV.19.MP8.IB-2 | ecosystem: Environmental > Aquatic > Freshwater >... | reverse complement strand
GGCGCGAACCCCGCGCCGGTTGCCCCCGCCACGACCATCCCCGCGGCCCCCGCAGCCGCAACGGATCCGTGCGCGGAAATGAAAGCGGCCCTGAATAAGGCGACCCTCGAACAACCCGAAGGCCTGGGTTCCATCCAGCAGCGCATGGACCGGGAGATCGACGCCCGGGTCGCGGCCAAGAAAGCCGCCGGCGCTGATGTCAGCTCGGCGGCCGACGAAAAGCTCGACACCGCCACCGAGGATTTTGCGGAAAAGCTGCGCATGCTCTCCGTTGCCCGCACCGAGACATGGGACACCGCCAAGCACGACGCCACGCTCTCCCTGCAAAACGTCAGCAATGCGTTCGCCCAGACTATGAACAGTCCTCCGCGAAAATAATCAGGACGCGCCCGGCATTGCGCTTCGCCTCTCCCCAGCCCGCTGGTATCCTGTGCCATCCAGCTTTTTATGACCATGCAAGACATTGCAGCCAAGCCATCTGCACATGTGTTTAGAATTATTCTAATTCTTACTTGAAAGCCGGTCTCAGGTGCTTTGGTTTAGCTGGCTCTCATCACCATGTCCACCACCAGCCAAAACCACGCAGCCCTCAGCGAGAAGCTCAAGGCCTGCGACGTGCGCCCCACCCCCCAGCGCGAGGTTGTCCTCAAGGTTATTCTGGAAAAGCGCGACCACCCCACTGCCGACGAAATCTTCGCGCGGGTGAAGGCCTCGATGCCCACCATCTCGCTCGCCACCGTCTACAACTGCCTCGAAGCCCTCGTCCAAGGCGGCCTCGTCCGGCAGGTAAACCTCGAGCGCACCCCGACCCGCTACTGCCCGAACCTGCAGGAGCACGCGCATTTTCACGACGAGATCACCGGCAGGATCCACGACGTGGACCTGCCCGCCGAGCTCATGGCACGCCTCCGCGAGGTCCTGCCCGCCGGCTTCGATGCCAGCAGCATCGACCTGACCTTCCGCGGCCGGGCCAAGTCCGGCGCGAACTGACCCCTTTCTCTCTCACTTTCACTTCCTCATGAGCCAACTCGAAATCAAAGACCTGCACATCAGCATCGGCGAGAAATCCATCGTCAAGGGCTTCAACCTGACCATCAAGCCGGGCGAGGTGCACGCCATCATGGGGCCCAACGGCACCGGCAAGAGCACCCTCGCCAAGGCCATCGCCGGCCACCCGGACTACACGATCACGCAGGGTGACGTGCTGCTCGACGGCAAGTCCGTCCTCGCCATGGAGCCCGACGAGCGCGCCCGTAGCGGTCTGTTCCTCGCCTTCCAATACCCGAGCGAGATCCCGGGCGTCTCCATCGCCAACTTCCTGCGCGCCGCCGTCCAGGCCCGCCTGGCCGAGGGCGAGGAACTCGACGCCACCGGCTACTACAAGCGCCTCTACGCCAAGATGGACATGCTCAAGATCGACCGGAAGTTCACCTCCCGCGCGGTCAACGACGGCTTCTCCGGCGGCGAGAAGAAGCGCTGTGAGATCCTCCAGCTGGCCATGCTCGAGCCCAAGGTCGCCCTGATGGACGAGACCGACTCGGGGCTCGACATCGACGCACTCCGCATCGTCGCCGAGGGCATCAACGCCATCCGCGCCGGCGCCAAGCCGCCCGGCATCCTCCTCATCACCCACTACCAGCGCCTGCTCGACTACATCGTGCCGGACTTCGTGCACGTGATGTATGCCGGCCGCATCGTGAAGAGCGGCGACAAGACCCTCGCCCTCGAGCTCGAGGCCAAGGGCTACGACTGGGTGAAGCAGGAATTCGCCGCCGCCACCGCCTAAACCCGCCCAACTGTAGGAGGGGCTTTATGCCCCGACCTATCGCGCGATAAACCCGCTCCTACAACCGAACCAATTCTCAGCCATGAAACCACCGACTGAACTCGAGAACGCCGTCGCCGCCGAAAACAACCCGGTGGCGGGCATCGACCAGACCAAGGGCGACTTCCAATACAAGGTTGACCACTACGCCTTCGACGCCGGCACCGGCCTCAGCGAGGACACCATCCGCTACATCAGTTCCGTCAAGAAGGAGGAGCCGTGGATCCTCGAGTTCCGCCTCAAGGCCCTCAAGACTTTCCTCGACAAACCCATGCCGACGCACTGGGCGACGAAGGACCTCGAGAACATCGATTTCCAGAAAATCCGCTACTACCTCTCGCAGGGCCAGAAGCCCAAGCGCACCTGGGACGAGGTGCCGGACGACATCAAGAAGACCTTCGAGCGTCTCGGCATCCCCGAGCAGGAGCGCAAGTTCCTCGCCGGCGTCGAGGCCCAGTTCGACTCCGAGGCCGCCTACTCCAACATCAAGGATATCGTCGCAAAACAGGGCGTTATCTTCGTCAACTCCACCGAAGGCCTCCGCGAGCACCCGGAGATCTTCAGGAAATTCTTCGGCAAGGTCATCCCGACCGGCGACAACAAGTTCTCCGCGCTGAACAGCGCCGTGTTCTCCGGCGGCTCGTTCATCTACGTCCCGAAGGGCGTGAAGGTCGCCCAGCCGCTGCAGGCCTACTTCCGCATCAACGCCGAGAACTTTGGCCAGTTTGAGCGCACCCTCATCATCGCCGACGAGGGCGCCGAGGTCGTCTACATGGAGGGCTGCACCGCCCCGAAGTTCTCCACCTCCACGCTGCACAGCGCCGTGGTCGAGCTCGTCGCGCTCAAGGGCGCGAAGATCCAATACATCACCGTCCAGAACTGGGCGAACAACGTCTTCAACCTCGTCACCAAGCGCGGCATCGCGCACGAGGATGCCGAGATCAAGTGGATCGACTGCAACATCGGCAGCCGCCTGACCATGAAATACCCGGGCGTCGTCCTGAAGGGCGAGCGCGCCCGCGGCGAGGTCCTCTCCATCGCGCTGGCCAACGACGGCCAGCACCAGGACACCGGCGCCAAGATGATCCACGCCGCGAACAACACGACGTCCAACATCATCGCCAAGTCCATCAGCGTCGGCCAGGGCCGCTCCACCTACCGGGGCGTCGTCCACATCCCGAAACACCTCAAGGGCTGCAAGAACAACACCGAGTGCGACGCGCTGCTGATCAACACCAACAGCCGGACCGACACCTATCCCGCCATCTCGGTCCGCGGCGACAAGAACGCCACCCAGCATGAAGCGAGCGTGTCCAAGGTTTCCGAAGACATGATCTTCTACATGCAGTCGCGCGGCCTCACCGAGGCGCAGGCCATGAGCCTTGCCGTCAACGGCTTCATCAACGACCTCGCCCGCGAGTTCCCGATGGAATACTCTGTCGAGCTCAAGCGGCTCATCGATTTGGAAATGGAAGGATCCGTCGGCTAACCCAGAAATTAAACGCGGAGGGCGCGAAGGACGCAGAGACCCAAGCCCTGTCTTTCACTTCTCCGCGATCTTTGCGCCCTCCGCGTTAAAAAGTATTTCCTGCAATGTCCGCTCCCTCTCTCTCCGAAACCAAAGCCCTGACCGGCTCGTTCACCCGCGAGGCCTTCGCCGCGCACCTCGAGCACGTGCAGCACCTCCCCGCGTGGTGGCTCGACCGCAAGCGCGCCGCCTATGCGCGCTTCGCCGCGCTGCCGCTGCCGAAGCGCACCAACGAGGGCTGGCGCTTCTCCAACCTGGCCACGCTGACGCTCGACGGCTTCAACCTGCCGACGGCCGTCGAGTTCAGCGAGATGGCGCACCGCGAGCTCGGCGTCACGGGCGCCGGCCACCTCGTGTTCGCCAACAACCGCCTCGTCTCGTCGCAGCCCCTCGACGCCAGCACCGCCGGCTCCGGCATCATCTTCGACACCCTGCAGAACGCGCTGACCAAGCACGCCGACCTCGTGAAGGCGCACCTGCTGGCCCAGCCATCCAAGCTCGGCTCCGCTAAGTTCGCCGCGCTGCACGAGGCCTTCCTCGAGGACGGCGCCTTCATCTATGTGCCCAAGGGTGTCACCGCCACGCTCCCCGTCGGCGTGTTCCACTACGCCTGCGGCGCCGGCACCGCCGTCTTCCCGCACACCCTCGTTATCGCCGAGGAGAACGCGAAGGTCACTGTCGCCGACTTCTTCCGCTCTGACACCCAGACCCCGGACGCCAGACCCCAGACCCAATTTGCCTGCGGCGGCAACGACCTCTACGCCGGTCACGGCGCGCAGGTCACCTACGTCGCCATGCAGGACTGGAGCCGCGAGACGCTCTCCTTCCAGTTCAACGCCACCGTCGCCCGCCGCGACGCGAAGGTCCTCTCGCTCAACCTGCATGCCGGCGCCCGCCAAGCACGGCACGAGTCTTTCTCCCAGCTGGCCGCCCCCGGCGCCCACTCCGAGATGCTCGCCCTCACCGTCGCCCACGGCACGCAGGAGTTCGACCAGCGCACGTTGCAGCTCCACCAGGCGCCGAACACGACGTCGAACCTCCTCTACAAAAACGCGCTCCTCGACCAGGCGAAGACCATCTTCTCCGGCCTGATCGTCGTGGATCCCGACGCGCAGAAGACCGACGCCTACCAGAGCAACCGCAACCTGATGCTTTCCGACGAAGCCGAGGCCAACTCGCTCCCCGGCCTCGAGATCCAGGCCAACGACGTCCGCTGCACGCACGGCGCCACCTCCGCCCGCATCGACCGCGAACAGGAGTTCTACCTCGAGTCCCGCGGCATCCGCGCCGCTCAGGCGCAGGAGCTGCTCGTGTTCGGCTTCTTCGAGGAAGTCCTCGGCAAGATCGAGCACCCCGAACTTCACGACACCCTCACCGAGATCATCCGGGCCAAATTCCGAGAAAACTAAACCATGAGCACCACCGACAAACGCGACCGCACCCTGACCCGCGAGGTCACCGTCACCCAGATCCCCAGCGGCGACAAGCAGACCCTGTTCGCCGGTGACACCGTCTTCATCCACCAGGTGCTCGGCGGCAGCTACACCGTGCAGACCTCGACCGGCCTGTTCCGCCTCGACGGCAAGGACGCCGACGCCATTAACGAGACCGTCGCCGTGCAGACCGTCACCGCGGCCACCCTCGCCGACGGCGCCCCCGATCCGGAGGCCATCTGGGACCAGCTCCGCAAGGTGTTCGATCCCGAGATCCCGGTGAACATCGTCGATCTCGGCCTCGTGTATTCGATGGACGTCGGCAAGCAGGACGACGGCGGCTTCAAGGTGGACGTCGCCATGACGCTCACGGCCCCCGGCTGCGGCATGGGCCCGGCGATCGCCGAGGACGCCAAGGGCAAGATTCTCCTCGTCCCCGGCGTCAGTACCGCCGACGTCCGCATCACCTGGGAGCCGGCCTGGAACCAGAGCATGATCTCCGAGGAAGGTAAGATGAAGCTCGGACTCATCTGAGGTCGTTCGTTTCCGAGGGTGGAACCCGACCTCGGGCGGGTTTCAGCAGCCCCACCTGCAACCGTAATCCACGTTTCCCAACCAACCCGGCCGGCCTGTCCGCCCTAGCGTTGGCGACGGCGGAAGGCCGGGTTCCCCTCTCCTTGAGCAGGTTGACCACCGCGCGCGGCACGCGCAACGCGGTGCCGTGGCGGAGGACCTTCGGCATCGCCAGCTCGGCGCTCATGTCCTCCCACTTTGTGAAATCCTTCGTGCGCCGCACGCCGTATTTCTTGTCGCGGTAGATATCGTAGGAGAGATGCCACCAGTCGTCCACCTTGACGGCGGTGCCGCCCTCGACCCAGAGACCCGGCGGCGAGATCGGCGCATCCGGCGCCGTCCACGGGCCATCGGGTGACGCGCTGCGCACGAGGTAGATGTTCTTCGCCGGCGCCAGGATCTCCGTCTCGTTCTTCACGAACATCACCCAGCCGGCGCCGTCCGGCCCCATCGTCTCGTCGATGACATTGAGCCCGGGCTCATAGTGCACCTTCGTCGGCGTGAAGGTCTCGAAGTCCTTGGTCGTGGTCGAATACAGCCGGTGGTTGCGCGGCGGACGGTTCTTGTCCTTGCGCTCGGTCTCGTCCGGCACGGGAAATTTACCCGGCACGGTGGACGACCAGAAGATCAGGTAGTGTCCCTGCGCTGCGTCGTAGATGACCGCCGGTGCCCAGCAGTTGGCGGTGGTCGGCTCGTGGCCCATGACCGTCAGCGTCTTCTGCTTCGTCCAGTGCACCAGATTGGTCGAGCTGGAGTAGCCGATGGTCCCGCCCGTCCACGAGGTCGTCCACACCATGCGGAAAGCGCCGTCCGGCCCGAAGGAGAATGCACGGGTCACACATGAGCTTGTTCTCACCGGCCACGGGCTGCAAGAACGACGCCCCGCCGCGCAACGCTGTCCATTTCAGGCCGTCCTCGCCGTTACCCATGAAATAGCTGAACAGCAGGACTTCGTCCTTGGGGTCGGCCGCCAGGACGCGCGCGCCCAACGCCAGCAGAATCAGCCCGAGTCGGACCAGGGGACGGGGTTTCATCCCCACCAAGATGCGCCCCGGCGCGCCCGGCTCAAACCGGGACTCACGGCCCACCGGGTTACCAGCTGCATGCCGGGCATAAAACGGGTTGCCGCACCGGACCTTGCGGCATGAACTTCGCCGGTAGCCGTGGTCGGTCTTGACTAACCGCACCCGAACCGGCCCTCTGTCCTTCCGCTATTTCCGCCATGTTGGACGACATCCCTCCCAGCCACCCAGAATTCTGGAGCTCGCGCTACCTCAGCGCGAACACGCCTTGGGATTTCGACGGCGTGCCGGCGGACCTGAAGGAGTTTCTGAAGCGCAAAGACATCGGCTCCAGCCCGCAGGTCCGCGGCAAGGTGCTCATCCCCGGCTGCGGCCTCGGCCATGAGATCAAGGCCTTCACCCAGGCCGGCTATGACGTCACTGCGATCGACTTCGCGCCCGGCGCCGTCGAGCGCGCCCGGCGGCTCAACGGCACCGCGCTGGCCAGCCGCATCATCCTCGGGGATTTCTTCAGCCACGACTTCACCCCGGCCTCCTTCGATTACATCTATGAGCGCGGCTTTCTCTGCTCGCTCCTGCCGGATCGCCGCGAAGTCTACCGCGCCCGCATGGCGAGCCTGTTGAAATACCAGGGTTCGCTCCTTGGCTATTTCTACTACCAGAAGCCGGTGATCTCCGAGGGCCCGCCCTACGGCTTCGCGTGGGGCACGGCCGACGAGCTGTTTGCCCGCTACTTTCTGCTCGTGAAAGATTTGCCCGTGAGCGACTCGGTGCCGATGTTTGCCGGCCGCGAGCGCTGGCAGGAGTGGCGCCGCACTTCCTTCAAGGGGTGAAGCTGAAAGGTGGAACGCGGCTTCTGGGCGCGTTGTTCTCCGTCGTTCTGAACGCGCGAAGAATGGCACTCCACGTAAATTTATCCGTGTTCATCCGCAAAATCCGTGGTTAACTCGTATTAAAGATTGCTGCCTTGATGTCCGAATCCGCCACCACTCTCTACGAGCAATTAATCGCCCTCGGGCGCGAGGGCACGGCGTTCGTACTCGTCATCCTTACCGAGTCGCGCGGTAGCACGCCGCAGGACACCGGCGCCAAGATGCTCGTCACGGCCGCCGGCCTCCACACCGGCACGGTCGGCGGCGGCAAGGTCGAGGCCCAGGCCATAGCCCTCGCCCAAGAGATGCTCGCCGATGGCACCGGCACGCCACGCTTCGTCAACTGGGCGCTCAAGACTGACGTCGGCATGACCTGCGGCGGCTCGGTAAAGCTTTATTTCGAACCGCACGCCGGCAGGGGTGCCGGCGCGAAGTGGCCGGTCTGGATCTTCGGCGCCGGCCATGTCGCCCAGGCTCTCGTGCCCGTGCTCGCGCCGCTCGACTGCCAACTGACTGTCGTCGACCCGCGCCGCGAGTGGCTCGACAAGCTGCCGCGCGCCCGCAACGCCCGCTACATCGAGGCCGCCGAGCCCGCCGACCTCGTGCCGACGATGCCCGACCACGCCTTCCTGCTTTGCCTGACCAAGGGCCACGCCTCCGACCGCCCCGTGCTGCAGCGCGCGCTGGCTGAACGGAAATTTCCCTTCGTCGGCGTCATCGGCAGCGAAGCCAAGGCGAAGGTCCTCCAGCAGGAACTCATCGCCGCCGGCCTCCCGGCGAAACGGGCGAAGGAATTTCACTGCCCGGTCGGCCTGCCCTTCGGCAACAACGATCCGCGCGAGATCGCCCTCAGCATCGCCGCCCAGTTGCTAACCGAGCGCGACCGGCCGAAGGGCGGTTAGAAACAACGCCGGGGTTTCCGACCCCCGCGGCCTTGCAACTTTCCGGCTTCTGCCGAGTTTTGCCCTCATGCGCATTCTCCAGTTCATCATCGCCAGCCTGGTCGTGATTGCGGGCCTCGCGGGGGGCCTGCTGCTGGTGGCGGTCGGCTTCGTGCTTTTTGTCCTCCGCCGACTGTTCGGCCGGCCGGCCGCCATGCCGCGTTTCCAGCGGCCCGGGCGCCCTAGGCCCGCCCGGCCGGCTTATGCGAGCCGGGATGAAGTGATCGATGTCGTGACGACCCCGGCGAAGGACTGACCTTGCTCAGCGCACAACCATCCGCGCCTGGATCGCCGCGAAGATCGCCTCGCCGGTCGCAGGGGAGGCCAGCGGCACCTCGCCACCGGCCGGGCCGAACGCCGCGACCGCGTCGCGGATGGCCTCGCGCACCGAGAACGCCAGCATCAGCGGCGGTTCGCCGACGGCCTTGCTGCCGTGGACCACATTCGGCTGCGCCGCCTTGGGCAGCAGCGTGACGTTGAACTCGATGGGCGCATCGCTGAACGCGGGAATCTGATAGGTGCTGGCGCTGTGCGTGAGCAGTTTTCCGTCCTTGTCCCAGCGAAGTTCCTCGCGCGTCAACCAGCCCATGCCCTGCACGAAGCCGCCCTCGATCTGACCGCGGTCCACGCCGGGGTTGAGCGAGTCGCCGACGTCGTGGACGATATCCACGCGCCGGACGCGGTGCATGCCGGAGAACCCGTCGACTTCCACCTCGGCCACGGCCGCGCCACAGGCGAAATAATGGAAAGGCCGCCCCGCCGCCTTGGCCCAGTCCCACTTCACATCCGGTGTCTTGTAATAACCGGTGGCCGCCAGGCTGACCCGCGTCGAGTAGGCGTGGCTGCAAACCTTGGCGAAAGGCAGCTTGTTTTCCTGGTGACCGCGTTCGCCGACACAGCCGTGGGCGAATTCCACCTTGTCGGGCGTAATGCCGAGCAACGGTGCCGCAACTTCGGCGAGCCGTTCGCGCAAAGTGACACAGGCCGCGGCCACCGCGGCACCGTTCAGGTCCGCACCGCTTGAAGCCGCCGTCGCCGAGGTATTCGGCACCTTGTCGGTCGTGGTAGTCATCAACCGGATGCTCGCGGCATGCAGACCGAGCTCGCGCATCGCCACGCCTAGTATCTTGGTGTGCAACCCCTGCCCCATTTCCGTGCCGCCATGGTTCACCTGCACCGAACCGTCGGTGTAGATCACGACATAGGCGCCGGCCTGGTTGTAATGCGACAGGGTAAAACTGATGCCGAACTTCACCGGCGTCACCGCCAGCCCGCGTTTCATGTGCGGGTTGGCCTGGTTCCATTGGTTGACCTCGGTCCGCCGCTTCGCGAACCCGGCCCTGGTCAGTACCTGCCGCCAGATGTCCTGGATACGGTTGTCGCCGATGTCCTCGTTGTAGTGGGTGCGGTTGGTCTCGCCCGTGCCGTGGTAGAGGTTGCGCTCGCGCACCACCTCCGGCGGCAGGCCGACCTGACGGGCGACGCGGTCGATGATCTCCTCGATGACCAGCATGCCCTGCGGGCCGCCAAAGCCGCGGAACGCGGTGTGCGACGTCACGTTGGTCTTTGCCACCCGGCCGCTGAAATACACCGTCGGAATGTAGTAGGCGTTGTCGAGGTGGAAGAGCGCGCGGTCGTTGATCGCCGTGGACAGGTCGAGCGACCAGCCGCCGTCGGACACCAGCTCGACCTGCGCGGCGAGCAGCCGGCCGTCATTGTCATGGCCGACAGAAAACTTGGCGTGGAACGGGTGGCGCTTGCCCGTCAGCTTCATGTCGAGATCGCGGTCGAGCTGCACGCGCACCGGACGGCCGGTCTTCACCGCCGCCAGCGCCACCAGCGCCGCGAAGCCGTTGCCTTGGGTCTCCTTGCCGCCAAAGCCGCCGCCCATGCGCGGGGCCTGCACGACCACCTTGTGCCGTGCCACGTGCAGCACCTCGGCCACGATCGCCTGAATCTCCGACGGATGCTGCGTCGAGGAATTCACCAGTACGGTGCCGTCCTCGCCCGCCTCGGCCCAGGCCGCCTGCGACTCGAGGTAAAAATGCTCCTGCCCGCCAAACTCAAACTCGCCCTCCAGCCGGGCCGGGGCCGTGGCCAGCGCCAGCGCCGCATCGCCGCGCTTCAGCGCGTGCGGCTCGGTGTGATAGCTGCCCGCCGCCATGGCCGCCGGCAAACCGATGACCGCGGGCAGCGGCTCGTAGTCCGCCTCGACCAGCGCCGCTGCGGCCCGACAGGCGGCAAGGGATTCGCCGACCACCCAGGCAACCATCTGGCCGTGGAAAAGGATCTCGTCCTTGGCCAGCAGCGGCTCGTCATGCCGTACCGGGCCGGTGTTGTTTTCCCCGGGAATGTCCTCGGCCAGCAGCACGGCATGGATGCCCACCGCCTGCCGCGCCTTGGTGGCGTCGCGGCGCAGGATCTTCGCCCGGGCATGCGGCGCGCAGACCGGCCAGCAGTCGAGCATCTTCCGGCGCTGCGCCGTGTCGTCCACAAACAGTGCGCGGCCGGTCACATGACCGACGGCGCTCTCGTGACCCAGGTTACGGGAGGCATCGGCCACCGGCCATCGGCTGTCACCGGCATAACCGAGATCCGCGTCCTGCGCCTGGCTCTGCTCACCGGAGACAAATTTCTCCCAGAGGCTGACGACCAGGCCGCGGCGGTATTCCGCCCCGCCACGCGCGTCGTTGATCGGCTGGAAGGTGTCGTGAAGGATGTGCGCGACAGTCGGATCGTTGAGTTTCCTCCCCACCAGCGCCGCCTCGGCTTTCACGGCGCGCAGGGGCATCGCCGCCACGCCGCCGTAGGCGATCCGTGCCTTGCGCACGGTGCCGTCCTCGCCGAGATCCATGCAGAACGCCGCGGCCACGATGCTGATATCGAGCTCGCGCCGCTTGGAGACCTTCAGAAAATCCACCCGCCGGGTCAGGCCGCGAGTCGGGCCGCCGCGCGGCAGCACGATCTCGCGCATGATCTCGCCGGACTTGAGCACGGTCTTGCGGTAAGCGGTGAAGAATTCCGCGAGCGGCACGGTGCGTTCGCTCTTGGCCGTGGTGAGCACGACGCTCGCGTCGAGCGTCAGCAACACCGGGGCGCTGTCGCCGACGGGCGAGGCGGTCACCAGGTTGCCGCCGAGCGTGGCCCGGTTACGGATCTGGCGCGCGGCAAAGACGCGCAGCATCTTGGCAATCGAGGGATACTCGCCGCCGATCGCCTCCTCGATGTTGGTCAGCGTGGCACCCGCGCCGATGCGCCAGGCCTCGGCGGTCGCGGTGATGCGCGTCAGCTCCGGCACGCCCTCGGTCGAGATGAGCAACGGGAAGGCTTTGAATTTCTTGTTCAGCTCGACCCCGATCTCGGTCGCGCCAGCCACGAGCTGGGCCACCGGGTAGGTGTCGAGCAACGTGAACAAACCGGGCAGCGACGTGGGCCGGAAGAATTTCTGTTCCCCCGCGGAATAGTTGAGCGCGCCCGGCGGGTGCACCGGCACCTGCAGGCGGGCGGCAAATTTATCGGGGTAGGGCGCGGACTCCGTCCGCGCGTCGGCGGCGAGCGGAGTCGCCGCCCTACCCGCCAGCGCGGCGGTCGCCGCATCCCGGATCGGCCGGTAACCGGTGCACCGGCAGAGGTTGCCGCAGAGCTGGTCGCTGACCTGCCACGGCTCCTTGCAGCCGTCGCGGTAGTAGGCCTCGAACATCGAGACGACAAAGCCGGGCGTGCAGTAGCCGCACTGCGAGCCGTAATGCTCGACCATGGCCGCCTGCACCGGGTGCAGCTGCTTTTGGTCGGCGCCACACCTGGCCAGGCCCTCGACCGTCACGATCTCGCGGCCGGCGAACATCGGCACGAGCGCGATGCAGCTGTTGAAGGCGCGGTAGGTCGTCTTGCCGTGCGCGTCGCGGTCGACGAGCGCGACCGAACACGCCCCGCAGTCGCCCTCGGCGCAGCCTTCCTTGGAGCCGGTCAGACCGTTGGTGCGCAGCCAGGCGAGCAGCGTGGTGGTCGGCGCCACGCCCGCCGTCGAGACGGCGCGACCGTTGACGATCAAGTCGAGACTGGCCGGGGCCGCCGTGGGTGCGTCAAATAGCCGGACGGTTGACATCCTTGTAATAGAGATAGGAAGCAGGGACCTTGCCCATCGCGACAAACCATTGCGCACAATACGGCGCCATCCAGATGGCGTCGCCCGCCTGCACCGGATACCAGCTGTCCTCAAGGCGGTAGACGCCCGCGCCGCCGAGCATGACGAGGCCGTGCTCCATGACGTGGACCTCGACGAACGGCAGGTGGCCGCCGGGCTGGTAGGCAAAAACGTTTACGGTCAGGTCGAAAGCCGGCTCGTCGGGCAGCAGCACCTGCAGGTGGGCCGCCGGGTCGCCGAGGAAGGGCGAGCCCTTCACCTTGGCCGCATCGCCGATGATGGCCTTGGGCAGCGGGGTGCCGGGCAGCGCGACGTATTTCTTCTGAAAAAGGGTGAGCTGCGTGCCGGTCTTGGGCGCGGTCAGGCTCCAGGGTTGCCCGGCCGGCACGTAGAAATAACCGCCGGCGCCGATCTTGGCCTTGTCCTTGCCCACCGTCAGCGCGCCGCCGCCATGCATGACATAGCCGAAAGTCTGCGTGCCGCTCGCCGGCTGCGCCGCGCGGCCGTCGGCGGTGAAGGTCACGAGCAGCTGCGCGAACTTCGCCCCCATGGCCTCATTGATCAGGACGACCGCCGTGGCGCCCGTGATGCCCGGCACCGAGCTGTTGACGTGGTTGCCCGGCGTGATGAGCGCGTGACGGGCGGCGATGCGGGCGCGGGTGTGGCCAAAAAGGTCGGACATATCAGGTGTGGGTTGGGCGCAGAAACTGACCTTTCGGCGAGCCGGATGCAACCCCGCCGTCAGCCCAGACGGGGCAGCCGCGGACATAAGTATGGGACACACGCGTCCGGTTGGCCCGGCCGACATAGGGACTGATCCGGTGCCGGGTCCATAATTCGTCCGCCTTGATCGTCCGCTTCGGACCGAACTCCACCAGCGTGAAATCGGCATCCCGGCCCTCGGTGAGCAGGCCCTTGCGGGTATCGAGACGGAAGCGCCGGGCGACGTTGCGCGCCAGCACCGCCGCCAGGCGCGGCAGATCCTGGTCGGCCGTCTCCGCGCATTCGTTCATCAGCAGCTGGAAGCCATGTTGCACGCCGGCGATGCCGCCCCAAATTTCAAAGAAATCCTTGGAAGTTTTCATGTCCGGCGGCGACGGCGAGTGGTCGGAGCCGACCGTCTGAATGTTACCAGCGCGCAATTCCTGCCACAGCGCCACCCGGCGCTTCTCATCGCGGATGGGCGGAGCACACTTCGCCGGCGCGCCGAGCTTGGCGACATCCTGGTCGTTCAGCAGCAGATAGTGGGAGCAGGTCTCGGCCGTGACGTCCACCCGCAGGCCCCGCGCCTCGGTGATGAGCGCGACCCCCTCGGGGCTGCTGACATGCACGATGTGTAGCGCGCAGCCGGTTTCGCCCGCAAACTCGATGGCCTGGCGGATGGCGGCCAGCTCCACTTCGACGGGTCGCGAGGCGAGCCAGGCCTTGGCGTCCTTTCTGCCCTTCGCCTTCTGTTCCGCCGTGAATTTCGCCGCGAGCGCGTCGTCCTCGGCGTGCACCGCGACCAACAGGCCGAGCTTCGCGGCGCGCCGCATGCCCTCGTGCAGCGACTTGGCGTCGACCCGAGGGAAACTGTCGATGCCGCTGTTGGACATGAAGGCCTTCAGGCCGATGGCCCCCGCGTCGCGCAGGCCGGCGAGCTTGTCGAGGTTGCCCGGCACCAACCCGCCCCAGAGGGCGAAGTCCACGCACGACTGCTGCTCCGCCAGCTCGCGCTTCGTGCGCAACCCGGCCGCATCGAGCACCGGCGGCTCGGAGTTGAGCGGCATGTCGAAGAAACACGTGCCCCCGCCGGCCGCGAGCGCCAGCGAGCCATAGGCCAGTCCCTCCCACTCCGTCCGGCCGGGTTCGTTGAAATGCACGTGGGCGTCGATGATGCCGGGGAACACATAACGGCCGGCGGCGTCGAGTTCGGCCTGCGTCGGGTCGGTCACTTCCGGCGCGAGGCGGACAATCTTTCCGGCGAGAATACCGAGCTCGAGGTCGTGCACCCCCTCCGGCGTCACGACCCGGCCACCCCGGACCACAAGGTCGAGCACCTCGGGTTCGGCGTCCTCGATGATGTTTCGGCCGCGCCGCTTCATTCGCGATGATCCTTCGCCAGTCGCTCCAGGAAATCGGTCATCACCGCCAGCGCCACCGCCAGATCCTGGGGCGAGGCATATTCATCCGGATGATGGCTGAGGCCGTCGCGACAACGCACCAAGAGCATCGCCACCGGCGTGAGCGAAGACATGACCACGCCGTCGTGACCCGCACCGCTGACGAGGGACAGGGACTGGCCCTGCACGGCCTTCACGCTGCGCTCGAGCGCGGCGGTGAGGACCGGCGAACAGGCTACGGCACCGTTGTCCTGCGTACGCTGCCAGGAGACCTTGAGCCCGCGTTTCTTTGCGATCCGAGCGGCCTCATGGCCGAGCTTGAAGAGCGCCGCCCGGCGGGCGGCGTCCTTGGCATGGCGCACATCAAGCGTGTGCCCCGCCGAACCGGGAATGACATTGGCCGCTCCGGGTGAAACCGTGAGCGAACCGACCGTCGCAACCAGGCCCGCCGTGCCCCGGGCCAGTTTCTCCGTCGCGAGGGTAAATTCGGCCGCCCCGGCCAGCGCGTCCTTGCGCAACCCCATGGGCGTCGTGCCGGCATGACCGGCCTGGCCCGTCCAGGTCAGCTTGAAGCGGCTCTGTCCGGCGATGGCCGAGACCACGCCGACCGCGAGTTGCTTCGCCTCCAGCACCGGACCCTGCTCGATGTGCACCTCGACGTAGCCGAGCAGTTCGCCGCGCTTGTGCGCCGGCTTGGGCAGGGTGAATTTGCCGCTAAATTCCTCGATGGCCTGCCGGACCGTGACGCCCTTCGTGTCGGTCAGCTGGAGAGTGCTCTCTTTCAGCCGACCCGTATAACCTTCGCTACCGAGGTAGGCGCTGGCGAAGCGCACGCCCTCCTCCTCGGAGAAGCCGAGCACCTCGACATGGAAAGGCAGGCCTACGCCGCGGACTTTCAATTCCGCCAGCGCGACGATGGGCAGCAGCACGCCCAGCGGGCCGTCGAAGCGGCCGGCATCGCGCACGGTGTCGAGATGCGAGCCCAGTAATAGGGTCTTGGGTCTGGGATTTGGGGTCTGGGAATCCAGCCGGCCGATAAGATTCCCGACCGAGTCTACCCGCACCTCCAGCCCTGCGGCCATCATGCAGTCGCCGACCAGCCGGTTGGCGCGGGCCATGCCCGGCGACAGGAACGTCCGCGTCAGCCGGCCGGGCTCGTCTGTGATGTGGCCGAGCTCGTCGAGCATTTTAGGTAGCTCCATGGATTTCATCACGAGCTGAGCGTTAAATAGGAGGTAGACCAATTTGTTTGCGCCCCTCACTCTTGAGCCACTCCAGAAGCAAATCAAAGGTCACACTGCCGACAGTTCTAAGGATTGTTTCCCGTGCCTTTCTCCAGACCGTTTCATTGCGCGCAGCATCAAGAAAATCGTGCCCATTCCATGTCAGTCTGGTTACAGAAGTTGCATATGAGCCATCCGCCAACTTATCAGATTCTCCAATGAACAATCCAGCATCGAGCATGATTGTTACATGATAGGCTCTCACGTCATCAGCATATTCCTCCACTTTTCTCTTTGCGTCTTCGTCACCTTCAGAGCGAAGGAGCAATAGCCGGACCAAGTCGATGTCCCGTTTCATGGATTTACACAGCTCCTAGGGTAGGTGCTGTAGGCCCCAGGGTGACGAGCAACGGGACGGGACAAAGGGCGGAAGTCATATCAGGGTTTGGGCTGGAAGAGCCGGACGACCGAGTTGATTACTTGCGCAAACGCCTCGGTTTTCAGCCGGCCGGCTTCCGCCGTGAGCAGGCTTTGGTGGGCGGTGAAGAGTTTGCCGGGTCGGGCGTAACTGTCGAGTTGCAGCGAACCGGCCGCGAAGTCGTGGTCGCGCAACAACACGGAACCGGGATCAGCGTAAGGCTTGCTGGTGATCTGGCAGAGTATCCAGTCGCCCCGACCCGCATCCGCCAGCACCACCGCCGGCCGCAGTTTGGCCCGACTGAGATCGGAAAAGGGAAACGGCACCAAGACTACCGAGCCTGCTGCAGGTGTGACCACGCCGCATCCTCCTCAGGTCTGTTCCAGTCTTCGGCCAGCGCGGGTTCGCTCACCCGGGCCGACTCCAGCGGATCATCGTCCATGATCATGACTACCGCACGGCGCGCACTCGGAAAGCTTAGCGGTTTGAGCAGTCGCACCTGACCCTTTTCATCAATAATGGCTTCGACGCTCTGGCTCATGCCAGCAAGCTAGTCGGCAGACAGATTTCGACAAGCCTTGGTTTCAGCTCCCGCGGTAGGTCTGGTAGGCCCAGGGGGTGACGAGCAGCGGGACGTGGTAGGCGGCCGCGGCGTCGGCGACGGCGAAGCGGACCGGCACGCGGTCGAGGAACGGGCTGTCCTCAAGGTGAGTGACAAAATAATCCTTCACGAAGAAAACCAGCTCGTAGCTGCCAACCGTCAGCTCGGCCCCGGCGAGGAGCGGGCCGTCGGTGCGGCCGTCGGCGTTGGTGGTGACGGCCTTGAGCATCGTGTGCTTGCCGTCGTTTTTCCAAAGCTCGATGCGCATGCCGGCGGCGGGCCGGCCGGTGGTGAGGTCGAGGACGTGGGTGCTGAGTTTGCCGGGCATGGGAGGAGTTTTTAACCACTAATGAACACTAATGGGACACTAATTCGAGCCATCGATCAGACGCAAATAGCTTCATTCATTAGTGAGCGATTAGTGTGGATTAGTGGTGGCGAAAACATCCTGCAGCCGGAGCCAGGCGATTTTTTCGATCTCGGCGAGGGCGGTGTCGCGCTCGACGGCCCAGTCGTTCGACAGGCGGGCCTGCATGGCGGCGAGGATGGCAGCCTTGGCGTTGAGGCGGGCGCAGATAATGAAGGGAAAGGCGAACTTGGTCTGGTAGGCCTGGTTCTGGCGCGTGAGCTCGGCCAACTCGGCGTCGGTCAGCTGGTCCAGCCCGGCGCTCGCCTGCTCGCGGGTAGACTCGGCGGTAAGCTGCTTCTGCCTCGCCAACCGGCCCGCGAGGTCGGGATGGGCGCTGATCAAGGTCATCTGCCACTCCAGCGGGGCCGCACGCATCGTGGCGCAGAGCCCTGCATGCAGGTGCGCCGGATCGGCAAAGGGCCGGCGCAGCCAGGCCTGGTCCGCCACCCAGGGTGAGTGCTCGAACAGGTGGCCGAGTGCCGCGGTGAAGGCGGCGCGGTCGAGGGAGTTAAGTTGAGTGAGGGTGAGCATTGGTCGGGGCGTCGCTGGCCGGCGCCCGGGCGTCGGCCAACGACGCCTCTACAAGAATATCAGGGCAGCAACTCATAGGCCGGGAGCGACAGGAACTCGTCGAACTCGGCGCTCTTCGACATGCGCATGAAGAGCTCGATCGCCTCAGGGAAACGGCCGCTGTGGTAACGCTCGTCGCCGTATTCAGCGCGGATCGCGGCCAGCTCGACGGGTAGCAGGTCGTCGTAAAGCTTCGCGGTGACCGGCCGGCCGTCATCGAGCTGCGCACCGAACTTGAGCCACTGCCAGAGTTGCGCACGGGAGATCTCGGACGTCGCCAGGTCTTCCATCAGATGGTGGATCGGCTCCGCGCCGGAGCCGCCCAGCCAGGCCTCGAGGTAGCGGACGCCGACGTGCAGGTTCCAGCGGACACCCTTTTCGGTGATCGGGCCGTGCAACGGCGCCAGCAGGTCGGCGGCGGAGACTTTCACGTTGTGAATCACGTGAAGCTGGTTCGGCCCCGGCATGTGCTCGCCGAAAGCGTCGAGGGCGGTCTGCACGAGGCCCGGGTGCGCGACCCAGGTGCCGTCGTGGCCGGCTTTCACCTCGCGCGTCTTGTCGGCGCGGACTTTGGCGAGGGCGGCGGCGTTGGCGGCCGGGTCGTTCCGGATCGGGATCTGCGCGGCCATGCCGCCCATGGCATAGGCGCCGTGGCGGTGGCAGACATTAATGACGTGGGTGACGTAGGCCCGGAGGAAAGGCACCTCCATGGTGATGAGCGTCCGGTCCGGGAACATGTAGCCCGGGCGGTTACGGAGCTTCTTCACCATGCTGAACATGTAGTCCCAGCGGCCGCAGTTGAGGCCCGAGGCATGCTCGCGCAGTTCGTAGAGGATCTCCTCGGCCTCGAAGGCACCGGTGATCGTCTCGATGAGCATTGTGCAGCGAATGGTGCCGCGCGGGAGGCCAAGCGCGGCCTGGGCGTGAAGGAAGACGTCGTTCCAGAGGCGCGCCTCCAGGTGACTCTCGAGCTTCGGCAGGTAATAATACGGGCCGCTGCCGCGTGCGATCAGCGCCTTGGCGCAGTGGAAAAAGTGCAGGCCCCAGTCGAAGAGCGAGGCCGAGACGCGCGCTCCCTTGTAGTGGACGTGTTTCTCCTCCATGTGCCAGCCGCGCGGGCGGGCGATGATGACGGCGATCTTCTCCTTCAGCGCGTATGGTTTCCCCTCGGGCGAGGTGTAGGCGATGGTGCGGTTCGCGGCATCGCGCATGTTGATCTGGCCGTCGAGGCAGTTCTCCCAGGTCGGGGAGTTGGCGTCCTCGAAGTCCGCCATCCAGCACTGCGCGCCGGAATTGAGGGCGTTGATGGCCATCTTGCGGTCGACCGGACCCGTGATCTCGGTGCGGCGATCGAGCAGATCAGGCGGGATGGGGGCAACCTGCCAGTCGCCGCCGCGGATGGCCGCGGTCTCGGACAGGAAGTCGGGCAGCTGGCCGGCATCGATCTGCTTCTGCCGCTCGACGCGCTGAGCGAGCAGCTCAAGGCGCCGCGGGCCGAATTTTTCAAAAAGTTCGGCAATAAAACTGCAGGCCTCAGGGGTAAGGATCCCGGCATAGCCGGGCTTCATCGGGCCGCGGATCTCCAAGCCGCTGATGGTGGGATGTGAACTCATGGTGTTGGCCGGACACTGAAGCGGGCTGCGTGCCGGGTGTCAGCACCAGAGTGGCCGCCTGACGTCAAACCGTGGGCCCGCGTGCTTGCACGCGCCTTTCCGCCCTCCTGCGCGACCAAGGTCGCTGGCCCACCGATGCCAACCGAAGCTCGCCTCAGGGCCCAGGTTTTGCTCTGATCCGCCCCCAATGAACCACGAAAATTTCATGCGCGAGGCCATCAAGCTCGCCGACGAGGGCATGGCCTCCGGCCGCGGCGGGCCTTTCGGCTGCGTGGTTGTCCGCTCAGGGCAGATCGTCGGCCGCGGCCACAACCGCGTCACCTCCACCAACGACCCGACCGCCCACGCCGAGGTCGTCGCCATCCGCGATGCGTGCGCCAACCTCGAGACCTTCCAGCTGACCGACTGCGAACTCTACACCAGCTGCGAGCCCTGCCCGATGTGCCTGTCGGCCATCTACTGGGCGCGCCTCCCGACGGTCTATTACGGCAACACCCGGCAGGACGCCGCGGACATCGGCTTCGACGACGATTTCATTTACCGGCAGGTGCCGCTGGCCCCGGAGAAGCGCGCGATCAAGATGTTGCCCTTCCTGCGGGATGCCGCGCTGGCCAGCTTCAAAGGCTGGGCCGCGAAGCATGACAAGGTGAAATACTAACCCGCCACCGGCACGAAGCCCCACTGCGTCGCCGAGAACAGCCCGCGGTCGCTGAGCTTCAGTTCGGGAATCACGAGCAGCGCCATGAACGAGAGCGTCATGAACGGCGCGTCCAGCTTCGTTCCGAGCCGCTTCGCCGCGACGTCGAGCGCGGTGTAGCGCCGGGCCACCACCCGGCCGTCGAGGTCCGACATCAGACCCGCGATCGGCAACGGCAGCACGGCTTCCCTCCCCCGGCCCACCACACTGATGCCACCACGTGACTTGATAACGAGGTTGACGGCCGCGCACAGCGAAGCGTCGTCCACCCCGACGGCGACGACATTGTGGGAATCATGCGCCACGGACGAGGCGATGGCCCCGGCCTTCAGGCCGAAGCCACGGATGAATGCGACCGCCACCGGCGCTCGCGGCGCGTAGCGGTTGATCACGGCAATCTTGAGGATGTCGCGCGTCGCGTCGGGCTCGATCGCACCCCGCACGACGCGGGGCGCCTCGCGCAGATGGCGGGTGATGAGCTGGCCGTTGATGGCCTGGATGAGGTTGAGCGGTAGGGCGGGATCGCTGATCCCGCCTTTGTGCGATGGCGATAACACGCTCGTGGCGGGATCAGGCGATCCCACCCTGCAAATGAAATCGCTGACCTTTCGCGGCCGCGCCTTGAATTTATTGGGCGTCTTCGACGGCTGCCGCGGCAGCAGGCTGCGACCGTCGCGGGCGACCAGCTCGCCGCGCAGGTAGGTGCGCCGCACCTTCAGGTCCTGCCCGCCCTCAAATACGATGAAGTCCGCCGGGTCGCCCTCCCGCAGCTGGCCGACGTCGAGTTTATAGTGCTCCACCGGGTTGACCGAGGCGCAGCGCAACACATCGAACTTGTCCGCCCCGCCGCGCAAGGCCCGGCGCACGTGCTCGTCGAGGTGCCGCACCATGAGCAGGTCGGGATGCAGGTCGTCGCAGCAGAACATCACCTGCGCCGGATGGGACTTCAGCAGCGGCTCAAGCGCGGCGAAGTTTCGCGCCGCCGAACCCTCGCGGATCAGGATCTTCATCCGGGCCTTCAGCTTATCTCGCGCCTCGGGCAGTGAGAAACACTCGTGGTCGGTCGTGATGCCGGCCACGGCGTAGCGCGCGGCGACCTTCCCGCGCAGACCCGGCGCGTGGCCGTCGACCGGCTTGCCGAGTTTTTTGGCCGCGGCGATCATCGCCATCAGCGACGGGGCGCGGCCCAGCACGTCGGGAAAATTCATGACCTCGCTGAGGTATTTGATCTCCGGCCGCGCGAGCAGCCTGGCCACGGCCTGGGCATCGAGCGCGGCCCCGGCGGTCTCGAACCCGGTGGCCGGCACGCAGGATGGGGCGCCGAAGTTGAACTTGAAGGGCGTGCGTTTCCCGTCGCGGATCATGTAGTCCACCCCGGCCACGCCAAGGACGTTGGCAATCTCGTGCGGGTCGGAAACCGTCGCAACGGTGCCATGCACGACCGACCAGCGGGCGAACTCCGCCGGCGGGAGCATCGAGCTCTCGATGTGAATGTGGGCGTCGACAAAACCCGGCGCGATGCAGTGCTTTTCCCGGACGCGGGCATCCTCGATGATCCGCTGGATCCGCCCGCCGGCCCACTCAACCGTGCCAGGATAGATGCGCCGGCCGTGCAGATCGACGATCCGGCCGGACAGGCGCTGGACGGGGGCTTTCATGGCCAGAAAGACTGGCGGTCCCGCCCGGCGCTGGCAACCCGGCGGTGAACAAAAACTACTCGCAAAACCGCCCAACCGGTGCACGTTTCGACCCCATGTCAGCCCACAATCTCACCCGCGAATACCAGAGCCCCGTCACACCCCGCCTCGACGACGAGGACGATGACGAGCGCGATGACGCCACCCCGAAGCCCACCGCCGCGCCGGTCGGCGCCCTGATCCAGAAGAAGTTCCTGGAACAGCGGAAAATATTCCTTTGGGGCGCCGTCACCGACGAGACCGCCAAGGACCTCACGGAGAAACTGCTCTATCTGGAGACCACCGGACCCGGCAAGGAGATCACCTTCTACATGAACACGCCCGGCGGGTCGATCACGGCCGGCATGGCGGTTTACGATACCATCAAGCTCATCAGCTCCCCCGTGAAGATCGTCGTCACCGGCATGGCCGCGTCGATGGGCTCGATCCTCCTTTCCGCCGCCAAGAAGGGCAACCGCTACATCTACCCGCACGCCCGCGTGCTCATTCACCAGCCGCTCATCACCGGCCGGATGGTCGGCCCCGCCTCGGACATCAACATCCAGGCGAAGGAAATGGAGAAGCTCCGCACCGAGCTGAACCAGATCCTCGCCACGGCCTCGGGCCAGTCGTTCGACAAGGTCGCCAAGGATTCCGACCGCGACTTCTACCTGAACGCCGAGGAAGCCATCGCCTACGGCCTGGCCGACAAGATCGTCGAGAAGATCTGAGCGCGCCTCGCGCCGCCCCTGCGAAGCCCGCCACCCGGCGGGCTTTTTTATTTGTCCGCCGGCACCACCGGCTCCAGTTCGCTCAGCTGTCGCGCGAATTGCAGCGAGTGCTTCAAGTCGCCCGCGGCGTCCGCGGTCTGGCGCGCCTCCGTCAGCAGCGCCTTCAGCGCGTCCGGCGCCGGCGCCTTGGCGCGGGCCAGATTCGCATAGACCTGCAACGCCGCCGGCCGCGCGCCGTGCGCCGCGAGCAGACCGGCGATCTCCCGCAGGAGCGGCCAGTCCTGCGGCCGGATCTCCTGCAGGAAGGCGGCAAACCCGAGCGTGGCGGACACCTCCGCGGGGGTGCCATCCGTGGCCGTGAGCTTCGCGAGGGCCAATCCCACGGACAGGCTGGGCTGTTCGCGCATGGCCGCCTTGAGCAAGGTGTGCGCCTCGGCTTTCCGGTCCGCCCGGGCCAGGAGATTGGCCTTTCGCAGGACGACATAAGGCGATAAATCCTGATTCTCGAGGCCGACCTTGAACGGCCGATAAAGCGGGTCGCCGATGGCCACGGCCTGCCAGCTCAGCGCCGGCAGCGCGTAATAGACCGCATCGCCGAAATTTTTCCCCTCGCTCAGAGCGCGCACCAGGAAATGTGGACGGTGGGTGAAACTCAAGAAGGGCTCGAAAACGTTGCCGACCGTCGCCGTCACGCCGCGCGTGACCAGCGGCCCGCACCAGCCCGAGACATCGGAGCGGAGCGTCGGCGCCGAGAAGCTGTGAATGTGCAGCGCCACGGCGCCTGGCGGAAAGGCAAAATCCTCGCGAGCAAACGGGCCGTTGAGGTTGCCCGCATACCAGCCAAAATAGAGCACGGGCGCGTCGAAGCGCGCCGCGATCCCGAAGGTCCCGCCGCTGGCATCCGTGTCACCGTCGAAGCCCAATATCTGCAGTTGTTTCTCCGTGGCCTTCAGCCAGTCGTCGCCCTCGGCATGCGGCCCCTTTAGATCGACATAATAGCGGCCGTGCAGGCCGGTGCGCTCAGCTTCCAGCGCCGAGGTGACCAGGTGCCGCGCGCTTTCCCACGTCGGCCCGTCGAGCCGGGAGACCTTCACCACCATGGCGGTGTCGAGGGTCGGCGGGCGGTCGTTGGCGAAGAGCGGGTTGGGCACCATCGCCGTGATCTCGTGGCCGCCCTGCGCGACCAGGCTGAGCTCCGCGTCCACCGCCGCCTCGTTCTTGTTGAGCGCCGGGACTACTTTCCTGTCCGGCTTTTCCTCCAGCAGGGTCGGATCGTTGAAAATCCGCAGCGGCACCCCGCGACACACCACCAGGTAGGAGATCCGGTTGCCCGTGGGCGCGTAGCGGCGGCGACCCAGCCGGTCGAGCAGGTTGCTGCCGGTGCCCTCGATCCAGCCGCGCCGGAGGAGCTCGTCCTGCAGCGGCTGCCAGACTTGGTCGATGAACTCGCGCCACGTGATCGTCTCGGCCTCGGGCAGCGGCAGGGCGATGATGTTGGCCGCCGGCACCGCGCGTTTCTCGGCATAAAACTCCGCGAGCCGCACCGACTCGGGCTGCCGGGAGTTGGCGAGGATGACGACGCGGGACTCCAAGCCGTCCTCCTTCGCCAAAGCGACGGAGGACGGGTCGGCTTGGAGAGTGAGAGGGAAAGTGAAAGTGAGGGTGACAAGCAGCAGCCGTAATAGGCCCGCACCACCGCAAAACCGGATGGAGGTGGTCCGCTGGCGGACCACGTTGCGCGCGAGCGCACAACCTACCGGTCTCGCCCTCGTTTTCACTGGCTGCCGAGCCTCCAGCCCAGCCAGACCGCCAGCAGACAGATCGCCACCGAGAGCAGCACGTTTGCCGCCGCGGCACTCCACTGGCCCTTCTGCATCTGCTCCAAGGTCTGCCAGCTGAAGGTGGAGAACGTCGTGAAACCGCCGCAGAAGCCGGCGATCAGCAGGCTGCGCAACGAGGCCGCGGTGCCGCCCTCGATCGGGCCGAGCCGGGCCATGAGCCAGCCGACCAGGAGCGAACCGAGGACGTTGACCAGCAGCGTGGCCCACGGAAAGCGCGCCGGCAGCGAGAGGGCCAGGAGCGCGCGGGCGACCGAGCCGGCCGCGCCGCCCAAGGCGATCCAGACGAGTGCCGGCACCGCGCTCACGGATTGGACAGGACCGGCGCCGCAGCCTGCCGGCGGGCCAGCTGGCTGAGGAGATAGGTGTCAACAGGCGCGCTCTTCCACGCGGTGATCCAGAGTGAGGCGAGCATCTGCCCGCCCTTGAGCAGCTGTCCCTCGATGAACGCGCGGCCCTCGGGCGTCACCGGCAGGTCTCCGTTGCCCAACAGGCCGTCCTTCTCCATGCGGTAGAGCGGCTCGACGAGTGCGTGCTGGGCGAGGAGGTAATCCATCACCGCCACGAAGATTGGGTCCCGACCGTCGGCCCGTGCCAGGTAGCCGAGCGGCTCGGATGGCACGATGCGTGGCCGCAGCGAATCGGGCGTGATGCGGGCCTTGGCGATGAAACCGCCGTCAACCCAGCTGTGGATGCCGTTCCACTTGGTATAACCGTTGGGATTGTCGGAATACCAGCCGTTGAAATTGTCGGTCGTATGCAGGGGCTGCGAAGCGTCGGCGACGTAATGGCCGAGCACCCCCATCGCATGAATCACGTCCTGCCGCGAGTTGGCGATCTCCTCCGGCGTGCCGCCGGCCTCTTCGTAGGCCTTGAGGTAGGCAAAGGCGGAGCGAAGCTTCTGCGTCCATTCGGCCATGGCCCAGGGGGAGAAGCCCGGCCACTGGCGCGTCTGATCGACATTGCGCGCCGGATCGATGCGCGGAAATTTGTCCACATGGGCGGCGCGGCCGGCGGCGAAGGCCACGGCGAACTCCATGCGGTGCGAGGGCACGGTGAGCGGATCCAGGCCGGCATAGGTCAGTTGCTCGAGGTCGAGGAAGTGGTCAGTCCAGCTCGGGCCGGGGTTCTTCAACCACGGGTCAACGTTGCGCCAGCGATCCGGCACGTTCGCCAGGAAGGAAAGGCGCGCGACGGCATCGGGTTCCTTCACGTAGGCCGGAAAATCCGCGGGGAGCGCGGCCAGCGCCAGCTGGTTAACCATACCGTGACCGACTGCGTCCCAAGCCCTCCCGATAACGGCCGCGGATAGGACGAGAAGCATGAAACCCAGGCGGACAATCGGGGATCTTTTCATAGGAGGACTATGGCTTGTCCGGCGCCGGCCGCAAGGCCGCGAGCGTCGCGGCGTAGTTCCCCACGCCCTCAGCCACCGCCTCGGCGATCTGCTGGCGGAACCCGGGGGTGGCAATGCGCCGGGCCTCGGCGTCGTTCGAGAGATAGGCGGCCTCCACCAGCACGCCCGGGCACGCCAGCGTGCGGAGCACGGCGAGGCGGTAGCGCTTGAAGCCGCGATCGGAAGCCTTCAGGTCCCTGACCAGCTGGCGGTGCAGGGTGTAGCCCAGCAGGGTGTTGGCCGTGTCCTGTCGGTTGCCGGGATAGTAGGCCTTCACCATCGTCTTGTCCTGCTCCGGCTGCGTGGAGACCTGGAACTGCGGCGTCAGCACGTAGGTCTCGACGCCGGACACGCGCTCGGGGTCGCGATCCACGGCGTTGAAGTGGAGGCTGATGAAGAGGTCCGCCCCGGCCTTGTTGGCGACCTCGGCGCGCATGGGCAGGTCGACGGCCGGGCTGTTGGAAAAACGTGTGTCCGTGGCGCGCGTCAGCACCACCTTGTAGCCACGCACCTCGAGGAGTTTTTTCAGCCGCAAGGCGACATCGAGCGTCATGTCCTTCTCGTCGAGCTTGAGCCGGGTGTTTTGCTTGCCCGGGTCGGTGCCGCCGTGTCCCGGATCGATGACGATGAGCCTCGGCGCCTCGGGCAGGAAGGACGCGTGATCGGCCGGGGCGAACAGCGGCGCGATGGTCTTGATGACATCGAGCTTCGGCACCCACAGGTCGTCGCCGCTCAGGTAGGTCAGTTCGCCGAGAAAGACGCGCGCACCGTCGAGGTAGAAATCCCGCTGGTCCCGCTCGAAGGTGAAGCGCACGCCGCGCGCGTCGCTGAGCGCCAGCAGCACGCCGGGCTTGGTCCAGGCGGCCTTGAGGCCGTAGCGCTTGGCGATGTCGCGCACGGCGACATAGTCGAGGCCGCGGAACTTGGTGAAGGGCCAGACCTGGACCGGGCGGGTGGGGGCGGCGCGGACCGACTCGGCCTTGGGCGGGGCCGCGGGTTCCGGTTTAGCGGGAGCCGCGGCGGGCGGGGCGGATCTCGGTTGGGCCGGCGCCGTACAGGCGGTCAGCAACACGAGGAGCAGCGACAAGCCGCGTGCGGATAACCGCGCCATGGCATCGGGCTCCGGGCTTACGGCGCGGCGGGCGGCGGCGGACTGGCCGGGGCTTGCGGCTCGCGGACGTGGAACTTGGGCTTGCGCTTGTTCACGGGGAGCGGCGAAAGCATGACGTTGATCTGCTTGCCGCTCAGCTTCGGCGGAGAATCCGGGGTGCCCATCGTCTCGAGGTCGGTGAGCGCGCGCTTCATGACGTCGAAGCCCATCTCGGTGTGCGCCATCTCGCGGCCGCGGAACTTGAGGCGGAGCTTCACCTTGTTGCCGTGGTCGAGGAATTCCTCGGCATGGCGGACCTTGGTGGTGAAGTCGCCCTTCTCGATGCGGACGGTGAACTCGATTTCCTTGAGCTTGGCGCCGGCCGGCTTGCTGTGGGCGTGCTTCTTCTGCTCCTCGTAGACGTATTTGCCGAAATCCATGATGCGGCACACGGGAGGCGTGGCGGCAGCGGCGACCTCCACGAGGTCGAGGTTGAACTGGAGCGCGAGGGCGATGGCCTTCTGCGTGTCCATGATGCCCAGCTGGCGGCCTTCGGGACTGATGACGCGGACCTGGGGCGACTTGATCCGCATGTTACGGCGGATGGCGGCGAAGGGATCGTTGTTGCGACGGTTGTCGCGGTTATAAGGGGGGCGGCCGCCGGGCGAAGGAGAAGATAGTGCCATTCAGTAGGTGGGATTGCTGGTCAAGTTAGTCGGAGGCTGTTTTTGCCCGTTAGGCCGGGGATGACAACACCTATTATTTCAGAGGGAAAACGGCCCTTTTCAGACGCTGAAACTCTCTCCGCAGGAGCAACTGGCCTTGGCATTGGGATTCGAGAACTTGAAGCCGCCAGCGACCATTTTAGACGAGTATTCCAGCACCGTGCCCTTCAGATAGAGGGCCGTCTTAGGGTCCACGGCGACCGGCACTCCGGCCGACCGCACCAGGATGTCGCCCCGGCGCAGGTCCGGGACGAACTTCAGCTTGTAGCTGAGGCCGTTGCACCCGCCGCCCGTGATCGCGATGCGTAAAAATTCCCCCGCCTGCTCGCGAGCGATCAGCGCGGCGACCTTGACGCCGGCCTCGGGCGTGAGACGGACGAGCTGCTCGCCGCCTTCGCGGACGCCCGCGGGCAGCGGCGGAATGGTGGTGGCGGTGGACACAGGCACACTCATGCGCTGGAACGGGATTTTATCAAGCGCCGCGCCACGGTGACGGCATTGGCGAAGCTGCGCGGGCTCGCTTTCCCCTGCCCCGCGATCCCGAAGGCCGTGCCGTGGTCGGGGCTCGTGCGCACGAACGGTAGACCGAGCGTGACATTCACCGCCTCGTCGAAATCGATCACCTTGAGCGGCGCGAGGCCCTGGTCGTGATACAGCGCCACGACCACGTCGAACTCGCCGCGCAGCGCGCGCGCGAAAAGCGTGTCTCCAGGCTGGCAGGCGGATAGTCCGGGAAATTCCGCCCGCAGGTGGCCGAGCGCGGGATCGAGCAGGTCCTTCTCCTCGTAGCCGAGCAGACCGCCCTCACCGGCGTGCGGATTAAGTCCGCACACGCCGATGCGCGGCGCCGCGATGCCCTCCGCGCGGGCCAGCGTGGCGGCCGCCGCAACCGTGCGATGGAGCAGATGCGGGCCGAGCAGCCGCGCCACCTCGTGCAAGGGCACATGCCAGGTCGCGAGCACGACGCGCAGCTTGCCACCGCAGAAAGCCATGACCGGATCGCCGCCCCACTTCGCCGCGAAGAATTCTGTCTGGCCGGGAAATCCGTAACCGATCTTCGCCAAGGCCGCCTTGCTGACCGGCCCGGTCACGACGCCGGAAAATTCCCCCGCCTTGCAGCCGGCTGCGGCGCGCTCCATCGCCGCCCAGGCGATATGCGCGCCCTCGCCGTCCGGTTGGCCCGGACGCACTACAAATCCCTCGAGGCCGACGGCGATCTTAGCGCCCGCGGCCGGCAAGGTCTCCAGCCACTGCGCCGGACCGAGCACAGCGACATCCGCCGCCTCGCCGGGGTGGGCGGCCAGCCAGCTCGCGATGATCTCCGGGCCGACGCCGGCCGGATCGCCACAGGTCAATGCCAGCTTAGCGCTCATCGTCACCGCCGGAAGCCGCGCCCGCGGCCGGTCGCCCGAAGCCGCGCTTGCCCGCCGCAAAGAACTCCAGGAAACGCCGGGCCTCGGCGCCGGCGACCCCGGCTGCCAGCCGCGCGGCCGCCCGCTTGCGCGGATCACCACCGGCGAAGACCGCGTGATAGCAGTCCTTCAGCTCGCGGATGGACTCGCGGCTAAATCCGCGGCGCTTGAGTCCTACAACATTGAAGCCTGGCACCTCGTCGCGCTCGGCGACCATGAGGAACGGTGCCACGTCCTTGGTCAGCCGCGTCAGCCCGCCCACCATCACGCCCTCGCCGATCCGGACAAACTGGTGGATGCCCGCGCCGCCGCCGACGAATGTGAAGCGGCCGACGGTCACATGGCCCGCGAGCATGGTGTTATTCGCGAGGACGACATCGTCGGCCAGCTCGGAATCGTGACCGACATGCGAACCCGCCATCAGGAAGCAGCGCGCGCCGACGACCGTGTCCTGGCCGGCATGGATGGAGCGGTTGATGGTCACGTTTTCACGAATGACCGTGCCCGCGCCGACGCGCACGCCCGAGGCGGTCGCCGGATCGAACTTCAGATATTGCGGGTCACCGCCCACAACGGCCCCGGGATGCACCACGACGCCATCGCCGAGCACGGAGTGTTTCCGGATGACCGCATGAGCCTGCACCACGCAGCCCGCGCCCAGCCGGACGCCTTCCTCGATGATCGCCGTCGGGTGGATGCTCATGCCTTGGGGTTGTTGCGGCGTTGCCCGGGCTGGCGCTCGGCCAGCAGGTCAAGCTGCGCATCCTTCAGGAGATCGTAGTTCTTCAGAATGCGGATGATCTGCAGCGTGTCGGACTTACCGTAGCTCTTGTTGATTTCGACGCGCTCGATGATGTCGAGGAGCATGGAGCGGAAGGAAATGATGCCGTCGATGCCATGTTCCTTCAGCATCGCCACGCTCTGCGAGCGGAACGGCTCGGCCGTGGGCAGGCTCGGCAGCACGAGGATCTTCGCCACATCGGGCGCGTTGCCCGGCTCCTCCGGGTCGACGGGGAAGAAGCGCGTGATCTCCTTCAGCACGTTCTCCTCGAGGAAGCGGAAGATCTCCGGGCTGCTCTTCAGCATGTTCGGCGTGAAGCGGCCGGTGTGCCAGCCCTTCACCACCACGATGGCGCGGTGAATGTAGGCCAGTTCGTTCGCAAAGAGGAAAAACTCCGGCTTCCGCGAGCTGCGCGTGTAGGCCGGGTTGTAGACGACGAGGTCCACCTCCTCGTCGCCGGTCTTGCGGCGCGCCTGCACCTGGTATTTGCGGACCTGCCGCACGAGGAAGCCGTTTTGCTCGAAATACTCGCGGACAATGCCTTCGTCGATGGCTGACATGGGTCGGACAACTTAGCTATTTGCGCCCGGATAGCACCCCTAATCTAGACGGCGCCCAGCTCGCGCCAGACCGCCTCGACCGCGGCCGGCGGGATGCCGGAACGGGTGGCGGCGGCGCCCAGGGTGTTCAGCACGACGAAGCGCACGCCGTCGGCGCGGTTCTTCTTGTCGTGCGCCGTGGCGGCCTGCAATTCCGCGACCGGCAATGGCGCACGCAGGCGCACCGGCAGCTGATGGGCGACCAGCACCCGTTCGACCCGGACGACCTCGTCCGCCGTGACCAGGCCGAGTTTGTGCGAGAGTCGGGCGGCCGCGGCGAGGCCGACCGCCACCGCCTCGCCGTGGAGGTAGGCGGTGTAACCTGTCACCTGCTCGATGGCGTGGCCGAAGGTGTGGCCCAGATTCAGCAGCGCCCGGCCGCCCTCGGCCGCGGTCTCGCGCTCGTCGGCCTGCACGATGCCGGCCTTCATCTCGCAACAGCGACGGATGACCTCAGGCAATTCCGCGTGGCCGGCCGTCAGGACCATCCGCTCCAGCCGGGCAAACAGCGCGGCGTCGCCCAACAGGCCGTATTTGATCACCTCGGCCATACCGGCGGCAAACTCGCGGGCCGGCAGCGTCTGCAGGAAATCCGTCGCGATATACACCGCCCGCGGGTGATGAAAGGCGCCCACGAGGTTCTTGCCCGCCGACAGGTTGATGCCGGTTTTCCCTCCGACCGAGCTGTCCACCATGGCGAGCAGCGTCGTCGGCACCTGCATACAGTCGATGCCCCGCAGATAGGCCGCCGCGGAAAATCCACCGAGGTCGCCGATGACCCCTCCGCCCAGCACCCACAACACGCCCTGCCGGGTGACCTTGCCAGCGGCCAGGAAATCAAGCACGTGCCCGAAGACCTCCACCGACTTGGCTTTTTCGCCGGCCGGGACGGTGAGCTTGGGAACAGACCCGAAGCAATTGGAGAGAAATTCCGCCTGCGCCCGGGCCACTCCTTCATCGGTGATCAAAACGCACTGCTTCCCCTGCCGGGCCAACTCAGCCAGACATTGCTGAATTGTCGCACTGGCCTTTTGGGAGAAATGAATCGGGTAAGTTCTCACGCCTAATTCAACTGTAAGTGCCTGCGCCATAGAGTCGTTAAAAGCCAGCTACTTGCGCAGGTCAATGCTCGTTATAGCTCACATTATGAGACAAATTCTCAAATCAAGCGTTGACCTGAGATTGCGTCTCATGATCAGATAGTACCGCTCCCAATGAAGTCCACGAATCCAGTCTACTCCTCTCTCCGGGACAATTTCGGTTGTTTTCTGAAAGCCCTGCTAGGCCGTGGGTGTAGTGGGGCCCTTTGTCCTTCTCCTCCATTTCCCCTGAACCTCCAACCTGACGCCGCATATTCCCTAGACCAAACCAGCATGGTGTGTGCGGTTCCAATAATTACTGGCCCAGGGCCGGCGGCAGGTTGATTGATTTTTTTCTGCCATGCAAAACCCACGCCAACTCTCTGAGACCGAGTCTCGTTTATGCGCGCTGCGCGCCTTTCAGCCCTTGCTGGCCTGCTGCATCCTGGCAGCTGCCGGAATCTCTCGGGCTGAAATGGCACCGAGCTACCTGCTGCCCACCGAGGAGGTCGTGCAGTTGGAAAAGATAAAGGTGAAGGGCCGCAGCGAAGACAAAGGCTACTCGATCCAGCGCAGCTTCACCGCCACCAAGACCAACACCGCCTTGGTGAATGTGCCGCAGTCCATCACGGTGGTCACCCGCGAGCTGATCGACGACCAGGCCATGCGCAGCATCGGCGACGTAACGCGCTACGTCCCGGGCGTGGGCATCGCCCAAGGCGAGGGCAACCGCGACACACCGGTGATGCGCGGCAACAGCACCACGGCGGACTTCTTCGTCGATGGCGTCCGCGACGACGTCCAGTATTTCCGCGACCTCTACAACGTGGACCGCGTCGAGGTCCTGAAGGGGCCCAACGCCATGATCTTCGGTCGCGGCGGTTCCGGCGGCCTCATCAACCGCGTGACCAAGCAGGCGCTGGGCAAAACCCTGCACGAGTTGACCGTGCAAGCCGGTTCCTGGAACCAGCTGCGCGCCACGCTGGACGTCGGGCAGGCGCTCAACGGCTCGCTGGCCTACCGCCTGACCGGGCTCTACGAGGACAGCGACAGCTTCCGCGACGCCGTCTCGCTCCGGCGTTACGGCGTGAACCCGACCTTCGCGCTGGCGCTGGCGTCGCGTACCACCCTGCGCTTCGGCTACGAATACTTCCATGACGAGCGCACCACCGACCGCGGCGTCTCCTCGTTCCAGGGCCGGCCCCTGGCCACCGATCCCTCGACCTACTTCGGCGACCCGACGCAAAGCGACACCTGGGCCACCGTGAACACGGTGTTCGCCGTGCTGGAGCACAAGTTCGCCAACGGAGCCAGCCTGCGCAACCACACGCGCTTCGGCGGCTACGAGAAGTTCTATCAGAACGTCTTCCCCGGCGCCGTGAACGCCGCGGCCACGGGCCTCGCGATCTCGGCCTACAACGACGCCACCAGCCGTGACAACCTTTTCAACCAGACCGATCTCGTGTTCGCCTTCGACACGGGCCCCGTGCACCATCAACTGCTCACCGGTCTGGAACTGGCCCGGCAGGAAACCGACAACCTGCGCCTGACCGGTTACTTCACGACCGTCTCCGCCACTACCACCTCCGTCTTGGTGCCGATCGCCAATCCGCGCACCTCCCTGCCCATCACCTTCCTGCCGGGCGCCAGCAATGCCAACAACCACGGCGTCGCCAAGACCGTGGCCGCCTACGTGCAGGACCAGGTGCGCCTGTTGCCGCAGCTGCAGGCCGTCGCCGGCGTGCGCTTCGAAAGGTTCGAGGTGGATTTCCTCAACAACCGCACCGCCGTCCGCCTGGACAGCACCGACACCCTCGTGTCGCCCCGCGCCGGCCTCCTGTTCAAGCCATCCGAGCCGATCTCCACCTACGTCAGCTACAGCATGTCCTACGTGCCCCGGGCCGGCGAGCAGCTGACCTCGCTGAGCCTGACCAACCGGTCGCTCGATCCCGAGGAATTCACGAACTACGAGGCTGGCCTGAAGTGGGACCTGCGGCCCGACCTGGCGCTCACCGCCGCGGTCTACCGCCTCAGCCGCAGCAATGTCGTGATCACCGATCCCGCCGATCCGACCAAGTCGCTCCTCGTCGACGGCCAGCGCGCCAAGGGCGTGGAACTGGGCCTTGTCGGCCGCCTCACCAAGAACTGGAGTGTGGCCGGCGGTTACGCTTACCAGGACGGCCAGATCCTCGCCACCCAGTCGGCCACCGTGCTCGCCGGCGCCCGCCTCGCCCAACTGCCCCGCCACACGGTCTCCCTGTGGCACCGGTATGACCTCAACAAGCAATGGGGCGCCGGCATGGGCCTGATCTACCGCGACGAGATCTTCGCCTCGACCGACAACACGGTCCGGTTGCCGGGCTTCCTGAGGTTTGATGCGGCGCTTTTCCACCGGTTCAACGACCGCCTCCGCGCCCAGATCAACGTCGAGAACGTCCTCGACCGCCACTACTACGCCTCCGCGCACAGCAACAACAACATCACCCCCGGCTCGCCACGCGCGTTCCGCGTGAGTCTGACCACGCAGTTCTAAGGCGGTCGCACTCCGCCACCTTCGCTACATGTCCACGCTCCGTCCCGTCCTCTTCTGGCTCCACCTCGCCGCCGGCACCGTCTGCGGACTCGTCATCGCCCTGCTCTGCCTTACCGGCACAGCGCTGGCATTCGAGAAGGAATTGATCGCGTGGGCCGAGCGCGACGCCCGTCAGGTCGCGGCACCGGCGCCCGGCACGCCGCGGCTCGGCGTAGACGAACTCGCGACCCGTCTCCGTGCGACCTTCCCCGGGGCCAAGCCCGGCAACATCGTCGTGTCGCGCGATCCGCTCACTGCCGTGGCGTTCCCCGTCAGCCGCACCGAGGGCTATCACGCAAATCCCTACACCGGCGAGGTGCGTCAGCCGGCCTCGTTCGCGATGGGGCGCTTCATGCAGCGGATGTTTGAGCTGCATCGCTACCTTGGCCTGTCCGGCGAGTCCCGCCCGCACGGACGACTGGCCACCGGCATCGCCAACCTTTCCTTCGGTTTTCTAGCTGTGAGTGGACTGATGCTCTGGTGGCCACGGTCGCTCTCTTGGCGTGCCTTCCGTCCCGGCATCTGGTTCACCCAGAACGCCACCGGCCGCGCCCGCGATTGGAACTGGCACAATACCGTCGGTTTCTGGTGCGCGCCCGTCCTCATCCTTCTCACTTTGACCGCGCTGCCGATCTCGTTCCGCTGGGCGGCAGAGCTGACCTACACACTCACCGGCACCCCCTTGCCGGCCTCCGGCCCGCAGAGCAGCGGCGCCCCCCCACCTGCGGCGACGGTGCCGGCCCCGGCGGCCGATGCCCGCGCGGTCGTCCGCGACACGCTGCTGACCGCCGTGCAACGCGAACTGCCCGCGTGGCGGACCATCACCTTCCGCTTCGCCCATCATCCCGACGCCACCAGGCCGCAACCGGCCGGCTTTACCATGCACGCAGCCGGCACTTGGCCGCGCACGGCCACGACCACGCTACAGTACGATCCGTTCACCGGCGCCCTGCTGCAACGCGATGGTTACGAAGGCCTTTCCGCCGCACGCAAGGTCCGCGCCTGGTCGCGCTATCTCCACACGGGCGAGGCGCTCGGCGGCCTGGCCCAATTCATCGCCGCTGTCGCCAGCCTGGGCGGCTGCGTGCTCGTCTATACCGGCTTCGCCCTCGCCTGGCGCCGCTTCTTTGGTCGGATGAAAAATCATTCCGATGTAGAGCCTTCGGCCTTAGGGTAAGAACTCTAGCATCTGCGGCTCGCGTTGGCGCGGCGCCTGCAGAGTCTTGCGGCATGTTCCGGCGACTGTCATGCCTTCTGGTAGGATTAATTCTCTCGGGCGGATACCTTGGGGCGGCGCAGGAAACCGATGACCCGTGGATCCGCGGCGTCTTCACCGGCAAGTCACCACGCGCCGTGACCATGGCCGAAACCGATGCGTGGCAGCGCGCCAGCACCGTCGCCATGCACACGCCGGATTCCTTTGTCCTCGTCGGCTCCGGCCGGTCGATGCAACCGCTCTACGCCCCCGGCGCCATCCTGGTCCTCCAGCAGTTTCCCTACGAGCTCCTCGAGCGCGGGCAGACCGTCCTTTATCGCAACCAGTCGCGCAAGATCGTCGCGCATGTGCTCGTGGCCAAGGTGCGTGACGGCTGGCGCGTCGCCGGCCTGAACAACCATGACCACGACATGGAGCCGGTGTCGGCCGACAATCTGGTGGGAGTCGTCATCGCCGCCTTCCAGCCGCTGCCGGAGCCGGCCCGTGTTCGGGTGGCCGCCCTTAGCGACTGATCCGTGCGGGCCAGGCCCAGCGGAGAAATTCCGGCAACGCCCGGGCCCAGGTGCTCTCGTGGTGCTCGCCGCCCTCGAGCTCGTGATAGACTACCTCGTCCCCCCGGCGAAAACCCTTGGCGACGAGTTCATCGACCAGCTCGGTCGTGTCCTGAATGGCATCGATTACACCGTTGCCGTCGCGATCCGCCGCCTCGTCGCGCGTGCTCGCCTGGAACCAAAGCCGCAATGCGGGCCGGGTGGCAGTGTGGCGGACCGTGCGGTGCGCGAGGCGGCTCGCCTGTTGCGCCGCGACGCTGGAGTCGTCCGTCCGCCACCACAGCGAGCCCGAGAATATGCCGGCGAGACCAAACACCTGCGGCCGGCGCCATGCCGCGTCGAAGGCGCACAACCCACCCAGCGAAGCGCCGAATATCCCGGTGCGCGCCGCGGCCGGCGCGACATGGTGCCTTTCGCGCAGCCAAGGCAGGACCGCGCCCGCGAGCAGTTCCTGCAGGGCCTTAGCCTGCCGGCCGCGGCCGGCGAAATCCAACTGCCCGGCCATGCCGTATTCGTCCATGCGCTCGGCCGAAGCCGGCACCGCCGCCACGACCACGGGCTCGATCGCCCCGTCACCCACGAGTTCATCGAGCGTTTCCGCCAGCCGCCACTGCGGCATGGTCTGGCCGTCGAGCGCCAACAGCAGCGGATACGGCTGCGCCCGGGCCACATCATAGCCCGGCGGCAGATAGACCGTCACCCGCCGCGGCATGATGCCGCGTACCGCGAGCTCTGCGCTCAACGCGGTGACCGTATGCGCAGCCGGCTGCCGCCGCCACCATTGGCGCACGGGACTCATGCCGCTGAAATAAGAAAGCTCCCGGTTCCAGACATGCCGTTGGTTTGGGGCGCTTCGATGCGTTTGTCCATGCCGCACGAGACCGGGTAGCCGGCCGCGCCATGACCCAAAGGGATGATGGCCGGGCTCCGCTCTTGCCCTCGGCGGATTTCGTTGCCCGACTGGCCCCGATGAATCCCCCCCCTACGCCCCAGGCTGGATCCGCCGTGTCGGTTGATATGGATACCGGCGGGCTCGGCGGTCACCCGCGCGGCCTCACCACCCTCTTCTTCACCGAGATGTGGGAGCGCTTCTCCTACTACGGCATGCGCGCCCTGCTCATCCTCTTCATGGTGAAGACGGCCGCGGAAGGCGGGATGGGCTACGAGACCAAGAAGGCCGCCGACATCTACGGCACCTACACGATGAGCGTCTACCTGCTCTCGATCTTGGGCGGCTTCATCGCGGACAATTTCATCGGTGCACGACGGGCGGTGCTGTTCGGCGGCATCATCATCGCCTGCGGCCACTTTACCCTGGCCCTGAACTCGGAGGCCACCTTCTTCGCGGGCCTCGTCCTCATCACCATCGGCACCGGCCTGCTCAAGCCCAACATCTCGACCATGGTCGGCAGCCTCTACCGGCCGGCCGATGAGCGGCGCGACGCCGGCTTCTCGATCTTCTACATGGGCATCAACCTCGGGGCTTTCATCGCCCCGCTGGTGACCGGCTGGCTTGCGCAAAGCGACCAGTGGAAATCGATGCTCGGCGGCTGGGGCCTGAACCCCCTGCACTGCTGGCACTGGGGTTTCGCCGCCGCCGGCGTCGGCATGACCTTTGGTCTCATCATGTATGTCATGCAGCGCGACCGCCTCGCCCACGTGGGCCATGCCCCCGCCCCCGAAGCCGACGGCTCGCGTCCGTGGGGCCGGCTCGCGCTCGTCACGCTCGGCTCGCTCATCCTGCTCGCCGCCATGAAGGCCTGCGACACCTACCCGGTGCTCGTTTACGTGCTCTTCGCCCTGCAGATCGCCGCGATCCTGTTCTTTGCCTTCAAGCCCGACTCCGACAGCAAGCGCATCGCCGCCATCCTGGTCTTCTTCTTCGCCGCCGAGATCTTCTGGGCGATCTTCGAGCAGACCGGCTCCACCATTTCGCTTTTCGCCGACCAGCTCACCCGCAACGAGATTTTTGGCAACCCGTTCCCCTCCTCCTGGTGGCAATCGGTCAATTCCATCTGGGTCATCCTGCTGGCGCCGGTGTTCGCCTTTTTGTGGATCAAGCTCGGCTCGAAGCAGCCATCCAGCCCGATGAAATTCACGCTCGGCCTGCTGTTCGTCGCGCTGTCGTTCGTGCTCATGGTGCCGGCCGCCAAGCTTACCGCCGAGGGGAAGGTCGGCCCGATGTGGCTCGTCAGCCTGTTTTTCCTCCAGACCGTGGGCGAGATGCTGCTCAGCCCGGTCGGCCTCAGCACCATGACCAAGCTGGCGCCGCAGCGCCTGCTCGGCCTCGTGATGGGCATCTGGTTCCTGGCCGCCGCCCTCGGCAACAAGCTCGCCGGCGTGCTGGCGGGCGAGTTCAAGAGCGAGAACGCCGGCGAGCTCGCCACCTTTTTCTGGCACCAAGCCCTGGCGGTCGGTGCCTGCACCCTGGTTCTTTTCGCCCTCGTCCCCTGGGTCAAGCGGCTCATGGGCGGCGTGCGCTGACCAGATTTCCACCTTATTCGACAAAGAAGGCGCGGGTCACACCGCGCCTTCTTCATTAACACTGCAATTATACCCCGACATAAAAGGTCGGGCTCGCGCGCGCACAACGGGCCAGTCAAGCGCACGCGAGCCCTTTTTGGTCACCTCTCGCACCCGCTGTCGGGCACGAAAACTGGACCGGGATAAAAGCACATGGCCCTCGGTTCTTAGAGAGCTCAAAACGCCTCTATTCAGGTGCCAGATTTAAACCCTCATCGGGCCGGAGGTTTACCCGCTCATCATCCCGCTTGACGACTCTGGGAGACTGCTGACTAGCTCTCTTCGCCTTGCGACTTGTGACCGACACCGCCCGCCTCCCCGCCTCCCGCGCCTTGCGCGTCGTGGCTGCGGTTTGTGCGCTCACGATCTGGCTGCTGGGCCTGTTCTCCGCCAGTTTGCAGCTGCACGGCTCCGTGCACGCCGACGCCGGCCATGCCGACCACACCTGCGCGATCACCCTTTTCAGCCAAGGCCTCGAGGACTCCCTTGGCTGTGCTGATCTTGTCGTCACCCCGGCCCTGTTCCCCGCCGGTGAGATTGCGGCGGTCCCCGTCGCCTTGTTGACGGACACGCCTGACCGGCTGCCTCCGGGCCGCGGTCCCCCGCTCGGCTAAGTCCAGTTCGTCGTCCGGCGCCCCTCGGGTCCGCCGTTGCCTGATTCCGACCGGCCGCGTGCCGGCAGGCTGTCCGTCCATCACGAATTCTGTCCATAGCATGAAAACCTTCCGTTCCTTTACCTTATTCTCTCTCCTCGCCGGCCTGGCCTCCGCCCAGACCGCACCCAACAAGTCCGCCCCGGATCACGACGAACCGCTCGCTCTCGACGCCATGGTCGTCAGCGCCGGGCCGGACGCCAAATCCGCCTTCGACCTCGCCCAAGGCACCACCGTTCTGGTCAGCGACAATCTCCGCCGATCGGTCATGGCCACACTCGGCGACACCCTTGCCGCCACGCCCGGCGTGAACGCAACCTACTACGGTCCCGGCGCCAGCCGCCCGATCATTCGCGGACTCGGCGGTGACCGTGTCCGCATGCTCGACAACGGCGTCGGCTCGCTCGACGCCTCAAATGTCAGCCCCGACCACAACGTCAGCGTCGAACCACTCCTCGTGGATCGCATCGAGGTCCTGCGCGGACCCGCGACGCTGCTCTACGGCAACTCCGCCGTCGGCGGTGTGGTTAACGTCATCGACAACCGCATCCCCGCGGCTGCGCCCGGACGGCCCATCAGCGGGCGCACGGAGTTCCGCTACGACTCCGCCGCCAACGGACGCACCGGCGTGCTCGCCGTCACCGCGGGCGGCCCGGCCTTGGCGCTTCAGGTCAACGGCCTCCGCACCGAGACCGACGATGTCAGCATCCCCGGCTACGCCGACCCCGCCAACCCGGCCGACCACGGCACGCTCGTCAACAGCGCCATCTCCACCAAGAGCGTCTCGCTCGGTGGCACGGTGTTCGGCGCCAGCGGCAACTTCGGCGCAGCCCTGAGTGAATACGACACCACCTACGGCGTGCCGGTGGGCGAACCCATCGACATCGCCATGAAGCAGCGTCGCGCGGATTTTCGCGCCGAGCTGACCGAGCCCTTCGACCTATGCAAATCGGCCAAATTCCGCTTCGGTCTCGCAGACTACACCCACGCCGAGATCGATACCACTACCGGGCTGCCCAACACGACCTTCCACAACAAGGCCTACGAAGGCCGGCTGGAACTCGCCCAACAAGACCACGGCGACCTCACCGGCACCATCGGCCTACAAACCTCGCGCAGTGACTTTTCCGCCGAGGGCCAAGAGGTCGTCACCCCCCCGACCCTGACCTACAACCATGCGATCTTCGCCGTGGAATCCTACCAGGCCCGGCCCGATCTCAGCCTGCAATTCGGCGGCCGCTACGAGTTTCAGAGTATCAAACTCGGCGAAGTCGACCCACTGCTGCCCACCTACCCCGGTTACGCCGCCACCACGGGCGAGAAGAAATCAGCCCGCGGGTTTAGCTTGTCGGCGGGCGCCGTTTATTATCCGGCGAAGGACTATTCACTCGGGTTCTCGGTTGCCTACACGCAGCGTCTTCCGGTTGCGCAGGAAATCTTCTCCAACGGACCACACGGCGGCACCGGCGCCTATGAGATCGGCAGTGTCGGCCTCGACAAGGAAACCTCCCTCGGCCTCGACCTGACCTTGCGCAAGCGCGCCGGCTTCGTTACCGGCTCGGTGGGCGTCTTTGTTAATCGCATTAACAACTTCGTCTTCGAACAGCGGGATCCCACCCGCTACTTCGACGAGGACCGCGGTGCGTTCCTGCCCTATCCCGTGCCGCCCGACGACGCTTTCCTCCCCATCTACCAGTTCATCGCCAAGGATGCTCTTTTTTACGGTACCGAGGCCGAGCTCTCGCTCCATCTCGTCGATACCGGGACCGGCCGCCTGCATCTCGATCTTACTGCGGATAGCGTGCACGCCCAGCAGACGACCGATGATGAACCATTGCCCCGCATCCCGCCACTGCGCGCCGGCGCCGCGCTGCGCTACGAGCACGGCCCGTGGAATGCCGGCATCAGCCTGCGCCATTCTTTCCGCCAGGACCGCATTGCCCCCGGTGAGACGGAGACCGCCGGCTACACCTTGGCAGGAGCCGATATCAGTTACCGCTTCACCCGGTCCCGGGTGGAATGGGAACTCTTCGCCCGCGGCACCAATCTGACCGACGAGGAAGCCCGCGTAAGCACCTCCTTTCTCAAGGACATCGCCCCCCTGCCCGGCCGCAGCGTCACCCTCGGCCTGCGCCTCACGTTCTAGACCCGCGCCGCTCATGTCACCGGCCGCCGAGGCGCTGATGTCAACTATTGGTTGACATCAGCGCTTTGGCTCAAACGCCACTTCTCAGCCACCCATGGTCAGTGCCGGGACACAATCAGCCGGTCAGCGGTTCCGGTTCAAATATCCCCGCGGGGCGGGCGCTGCTCCAGCATCACGCCACTGATACGCCAGGCCTCGCCTTCCTTCACCAACCAGTAGCGGTAGACCGTGCTGCGCTTCTGCCGGTCGATCGCCGTGACGTTCACGTGGGCTGCCCCTTCGCCATCGTCCCGCACCAGGCCAAGTTCCGTCGTGACCGGTTTGAGCAAGGGCGCGTACCCACGCTTGATCATCGCGGCAAACAACCGCTCATCGAACTGTCGCCGGATGCCGCGCGCCGCAAAATCATAGGCCGTCACAAAGTCCCCCGCTTGCAGCGCGGCGAGCTGTGCCTCGACGACCGCCCGGACCTCGTCCCGCACCTTTTTTGGGCTCAAGCGCATCTCCGGCTCGGCGGCCACGGCGCCGGCCAGCAGGCCTAGCAACACGAAAAAGACTCCCACCAGCGGCTTCATTACGCCTCCAAACCAAACACGGCCCGGGCGTAGTTGTCCGCCGAGAAAGGCTGCAGGTCGTCAGGTTGCTCGCCCAAGCCGATGAAATAAATGGGGATCTTCAGCTGGCGCCAGATGCCGACGATCGCACCGCCACGGCTGGTGCCGTCGAGCTTGGTCACTACGAGGCCGGTCAGGCCGAAACTCTGGTGGAACACCTTCGCCTGCTCGATGGAGTTGGCCCCGAGCGAACCGTCGACGACGAGCCAGCGGTGCTGCGGCGCCGCCGGGTCGTGCTTCTGCAGGACGCGGCGGATCTTCGCCAGCTCCTCCATCAGGTTGCCCTTGGTATGCAGCCGGCCGGCCGTGTCCACGATCAGCCAGTCATGCCCGCGCGCCTTGGCGGCCTGCCAGGCATCGAACGCCACCGCCGCGGAATCGGCGCCAGTGTGGCTGGCGACGATCTCGATCTTCAACCGCTCGGCCCAGCTCTTCAACTGCTCGACCGCCGCCGCGCGGAAGGTGTCGCACGCCGCAACGATGACCGTCTGCCCCTCGCCCTTGAGCCGGTGGGCCAGCTTGGCCGTGGTGGTGGTCTTGCCCGAACCATTGACCCCGATCATGGCGATGACCGTGGGGTTTTTGGTGGGAGGGGCTTTATGCCCCGACGTGTCGGGAGGTGAACTCCCTCCCCCACGCTCGAGCCGGCCCTCGGCGCCGGCCAGCACACGCCGCAGCACCGTAGCGCCAATGGCGGCGGCCTGCTGACCCTTGAGTTCCGGGTCCTGCCGGTAGGCCGTCTTGATTTCGTCAAGGATCTCGGTGGTGGTCTCGACGCCGAAGTCCGCGGTGTAGAGGGCCTCCTCCAGTTCCTCCAGTGAGGCGGCGTCGATCTTCCGGCCGCCAAAGAGCCCGTGGGTCTTCGCCGCGATGGCCGCGACGGTCTTCGTCAGGCCGTCCTTGAACTTCTTGAACAGCGAGAACATGCGCCGCCGCTCACTCCGTCGCCGGCTTCCGCGAGTCGCGGCCGAGCTGGTCCTTCATCCGATCAAGGATGCCGTTGATGAAGCGCTTCGCATCCGCGCTGGAATACTGCTTGCTGAGGTCGATGGCCTCGTTGATCGACACGACCGGCGGGATGTCCTTGCGGTAAAGCATCTCGAACATCGCAAGCCGGAGGATGGCGAGGTCGATCTTGGCCACGCGGTCGAACTCCCAGTTGTGGGCCAGCGTCTTGATGTGGCCGTCGATCTCCCCGACGTGCTCAATGGCACCGTGGATCAGCTCTTCGGCGAAAGCGTAGTGGTCGCGCGGGTGCTCCAGGTGCTGGAAGAAAAGGTCGAGGTCCGCGCTCATGCTGGCGGGCTGGTTGACGCTCCAAGCGTAAAGGTACTGGAAGGCCGCGGCGCGGCACTCCCGGCGCTGGTTGAACTGGCTGGTCATGATTGGGCTCCGATCGTGCGCCTGAGCGCCGCCATCGCGAGCGCGGCGCGCGCGAACTCCGCACCCCGGTTGATCCCGCCGGTACAGCGGGCCTGCGCTTGTTTTAAATTGTCGGCCACCATCACACCGTTGATGACCGGGGTGCGGGTGGCGAGAGCCAGTTGCTGGAAAGCGTGCGAAACACTCTGCCCGACCATCTCATGGTGGTTGGTGTCGCCCCCGATGAGCACGCCCAGGGCGATGACCACATCGCGCCGGCCGCCCTGGGCCAGCCATTGGGCGGCCACCGGCAACTCGTGCGAACCCGGCACCCGGGCGACCGTGATGCGCTTCTCCTTCACGCCCGCGGCCGTCAGGACGGCGAGCACGCGCGCCAACAGGGCTTCCACCAAGACAGAGTTGAAACGCGCGGCCACGATACCGACCGTGAACGGGGCACCATCGATGGCGGTTTCCTTGGACGCGTTGAGACTCATGGGAGGCTCAAGGCAAGGTGGAAGCGGCCGTGCCGCAATCGAAATCTCAGACCGGGATCTGCTCCACGATCTCCAGCCCGTAGCCGTCGAGGCCAACGACGCGACGCGGCGAGTGCTGCAACAGGCGGATCTTCTTCAGGCCCAGCGCCGTCAAGATCTGGGCGCCAGTGCCATAGTCGCGCAGGTTGGCCGGAGCCCCGCCGCCTGTGGCCGGCTGGCCGGAACTCAAAAGCGCCTCCTGCATCCGGCCGGTCTGCTCCATATAGAGGATGACCCCGTGGCCGGTCCGGGCGACCCGCTCCAGCGAGGCCAGCAATGACCGGTGGCTGCCCATGTCCTTGGCGTGAAAAACGTCGCTCAGCAGGTTCTCGGTGTGGACACGCACCAGCGTGGGCGAGTCGTCGAGCCGGCCCTTGGTGAAGGCCAGGTGATGCCGCCCGTCCACCTTGCTCCGGAAAATGTGCAGCTGGAACTCGCCGTATTCCGAGGCAAACGGGCGCGTCGCCACCTGCTCGACCAGCTGCTCGCGGTGGTGGCGGTATTCAATGAGCGCGGCGATGGAGACCAGCGGGATCTTGTGCCGCTGCTTGAACTCGATCAACTCCGGCAGCCGTGCCATCGTGCCGTCGTCGCTCAGGACCTCGCAGATGACCGCCGCCGGCTTCAGGCCGGCCAGTGCGGCGAAATCCACCGCCGCCTCGGTGTGGCCGGCGCGCTCGAGCACGCCGCCGGCCCGCGCGCAGAGCGGGAAAATGTGTCCGGGTTGGACCAGCTCGTCCGGCCGGGTCGCCGGATCGGCCAGCAAGCGGATGGTGCGGGCGCGGTCAAAGGCGCTGATGCCGGTCGTAATGCCCTCCGCCGCGTCCACCGACACCGTGAAGGCCGTGCGGTGTGCCTCGCGGTTCTGCTGCACCATGGGATTGATGCCGAGCCGCTTCAGCTGCGGCTCCGCCATCGGTACGCAGATCAGCCCGCGCGCGTGGCGGATCATCATGTTGACCAGCTCGGGCGTGGCCTTTTCGGCCGCCATCAGCAGGTCGCCCTCGTTCTCGCGGCCCTCGTCGTCCGTGACGAGGATCATGCCGCCGGCCGCGATCGTCTGGATCGCGGTTTCGATTGAATCAAAGGGGGTGGAGGCGGACATGAGGGAAAGCCGCCAAGCTTTGCATCCGACCCGCCGCTGTCAAATCCGGCCTCGCTCAGCCCTTGAATGCCACCGTGTAGTTCTCGACGGCCTTGGCCTCGTCGCCCTCGCCTTGGAGCAGCGTGAGGAAGACGGTGAACGTAAAGGGCGGGAAGACCGGCCGGGCTCCCACCAGCGATGTCCCGCTGCCGTTGAGCACCGTGCGATAATCCGAGGGGGTGCCGGTACGCGTGTTCGGCCAGCGCGCCGCGGCCCGGGTCACATCCAGGGCCATGGGCTTGTGCTTCTTGTCGTAGAAAGTGAGCTTGAATTTGCCCTCAACCACCTCGAGGCCGAGTTTGGTGCCGTTAGGGCGGGCGATCTCCGTGCCGGGGATCTTGGGCAGTACCTCCTGCTTCTTGGCTTCCGGCTTGGCCGGGGCGGCCTTGCCGGTGGTCGCCTTGGCGGCCGGGGCCTTGGGATCGGCCGGCTTGGCGGCCGGAGGGGTCTGCGCCTGCAGCAGGCTGGTGGCGAACAAAAGGCACACGGCGGCAGCGATGGGTTTCATGGCCTTACCTTAGCCGGCTGGTGTGCCCGTGCAAGCCCCGGCTCGCCCGTCCGGCCGTCCGCCACCGTGATTTCGCAGCTAATTCACGCCTTGGACTGCCGGATTTTGGCCCGCAACTCGGCCCACCGCGCGAGCCGGTCGGCGATCTTCGCCTCCCACCCCGCCGTCTTGGGCGTGTATAGTGCGAGGGGTTTTTCCAGGTAGGTCTGGCCGGAGATGTTCTCGGGAAAATCGTGCGAGTAGAGATAGCCCTTGCCGTGCCCGGCCTGCTTGCTGGCGGCTCCACTCTTGTCACGCAACGGCGGTGGCACGGCCTGCACGGGCGCCTCCTTCAGCACGCGGTGTGCCTCGGCCAGCGCCAGGGTCGCGGTGTTGCTCTTCGGCGCCGTGGCGATGTAGAGCGTGGCATGCGCCAGTGTCAGCTCGGCCTCGGGCAGCCCGATGAAGTCGCACGCATGGTGCGCCGCCACCGTCAGCGGCAGTGCCTGCGGGTCGGCCAGGCCGACGTCCTCGCTGGCGAGGATGACGAGCCGCCGCGCGATGAACCGCGGGTCCTCGCCGCCGGCCAGCATCTTCGCCAACCAATACATCGCCGCATCGGGGTCGCTGCCGCGGCAGCTCTTGATGAAGGCCGAGATGGTGTCGTGGTGCTCGTCCTCGTCGGCATCGTAGCGGATGCGCCGTTCGCGGGCGAAGATTTCCAGCTCATTTTCCCCGATCTCCGTCCTCTCCGGCAGGCTGAGCGCGATAACTTCGAGCGCGTTCAACGCCCGGCGCAGGTCGCCGTCGCACAACATCGCCAGGTCGTTGAGCACCTTGTCGGCCGACGTGTGACCGCGGACGCCGAGCCCGCGCTCCAGATCAGTCAGCGCGCGGCGCAGCACGCCGGCCACGGCGGCCGCCTTCAGCGGCTCCAGCCGGAATAGATGGCTGCGGCTGAGCAGCGGCGGGTTCACGTAAAACCCGGGATTGTGCGTCGTCGCGCCGATCAGCCGCACCGTCCCCTCCTCCACGTCGGGCAGTAGCAGGTCCTGCTGCGACTTGTTAAAGCGGTGCAGTTCGTCGATGAAGAGCAGCGTCGCCGCCTCGGGCCGGCGGCGGGCCGCGGCGAGGATCTCGCGCAACTCGGCGACGTTCGACATGACCGCGTTGACCCGCACAAAGCGGCTCTTGGTCTCGCGGGCGATGACCTCGGCGAGGCTCGTCTTGCCACAGCCGGGCGGGCCGTAAAAAAGCAGGCTGCCAAAGCGGTTGCTGGCGATCAGCCGCGGCAGCAGGTTGCCCGCCTGCAGAATGTGCTCCTGGCCGACGATCTCGTCGAGCCGCTGCGGGCGCATCCGCGCCGCGAGCGGCTGATGAGCCGCGGGCTTGTCGGGCAGCGTGGAGCTGGCACGCGGAGTTTCCTCCCCGAAGAGCGAACCGGAATCATCGTCTGAACGGGCCATGCGTCCGGACAGGTTGGGCCGCCCCGGCGGAGAAACAAGTTTGAAGGCGTCGGGGGAAGCTGTTGGCCTGTTTCCGCTGCCCCGCCGGGCCAAGGCGCAGTTCCGCCCATGCCTTCGCCCGCCACGCACCTTCGCGCGCCGCTCCTCTGGCTGCTCGTGCCCTTCATGGCCGGGCTGATCGCGGCCAGACTCTGGCCGCCACCCGGCTTAGGCCTGGGGCCGCTGGCCCTGACGGCGGCCGTCGCGGGCCTGGGCGCCGGGTGGTGCGCGCTGCGGCCGGGTCGCAGGGCCGCAATCCTCTGGGGTTTGGGCCTGGGGGTTTCGGCGGGACTGGGCGGCTTCGTGCTGCTGCACGCCCGGCAGCCCACGCTGCACCAACCGGAGTCGCGGCCGCCGCGCGAGGTCACTGTCACCATCAGGGTCCGGCAGACCTTTCCGCCCTCCCCGGCCGCCCGCAGCCTGACGGGGCTGGCCGAAATCACCGCCACCGGTGAGCACGACCGGGAACTGCTCGGACGACCGGTCTATTATTCGGCCATCCGGAAGATCAGCGTGCCGCCGCAGCGCTCGGCGTCCTATGTCATCCGTGGCGTCATCGAGCCGCTGCCGTACACCACCGTGAACGCGGGTTTCAACGACTACCTCGCCAATCTCGGCATCCATCAACGGATCACCCGGGCGCACCTGATCAACGAGGCGACGCCACCGGGCCGGTTCCAAGCCTTCTGCGCCCGGACCCAGGACCGGCTTGAGGCGATCCTGCGTCACGGTCTGGCGGACCGGCCGCAAACCGCCTCGCTCTACCTCGCCATGCTGCTGGGGGAAAAGGCTGTGCTCTCCGCCGATCAGGAGAACGCCTTCATGCGCAGCGGCACGTTTCACATCTTTTCCATCAGCGGACTGCATGTGGGCGTCATCGCCCTCGCGCTCTATGTGACCGGCAACCTGCTGCGTCTCCCGCGGCCGGTCGCCGCAGTCGGCGGCCTCGTGGTCCTGTGGCTTTATGTGCAGATCACCGGGGCAAGTTCGCCGGCGATGCGCTCCTTCCTCATGATCGCTTTCCTGACCGCATACCAAAACTTCCGCCTGCCGGGCAACGCCCTCGCCGCCCTCGCTGCGTCCGCCCTCGCCACGCTGTCGCTCGACCCGCTGCAGCTCTTCAGCACCGGTTTCCAAATGTCCTACACCGTCGTGATCGCATTGGTGGCGATGGCCCGGCCGCTGGGCGAAAAGTGGCTGGCCGCGTGGCGGCCGTTCGCCCTTCTGCCCAGGGTAAGCTGGCGCTGGTATCACCGCGCGATCGACGGAAGCGGGCGCTGGGTGCTGGGCACCCTCGCGGCGTGCTGGACGGCATTTCTCGCCAGCACACCGTCGGGTATCGGCTATTTCGAGCTCTTCTCGCCAGGCTCGCTGCTGGCCAACCTGATCATCATTCCCTTGTCCGGCGTCGCCATCTGGGCGGGCTTCGTGTCGCTGGTCGCCGGACTGTCCGGGCTGCTGCCGGTGAGCGCTCTCAGCAACCTGGTAGCCGCGCTGACCATCGTGGTCATGGACTGGCTGCTGCGGCACGGGACCGGCGTGCCCGGCATGTGGTTCAATGCACACTATCGCGCCGATTGGCTGGCGCCGGTCTCGCTGGTCCTGCTGACGGCCGTGTTTCTGGCCGGGGCCGCCGGCCGCTGGGCCCCGCGCTACGGTGGATTCTGGCCGCCGCTCGTGGCAGTCGCCCTACTGGTCATTTTGGGCGTGAAGTTCGGCTGAAGCCCGCAATCCTCCCTCCCATGAAAAGCGCCTACGAACTCGCCATGGAACGCCTGGCCAAAGCCGACCCCGCCACCGCCCCCCTGAACGCGGAGCAAAAGGCCCGTCTGGCCGAGATCGACCGCGTTTACCAGGGCAAGCTGGCCGAGCGGGAGATTTTTCTGAAGCAGCAGCTCAACGCCGCGCTGGCCGCCCAGAAACTCGACGAGGCCGACCAGGTCCGGAAACAGATCGCGGGCGAGAAGGCCCGGCTTGAGGAGGAGCGCGAGGACGAGAAAGAACGCGTGCGGCGGGCCAAGCGGTAGGACGCGGACACCGTTCCGCGCCACGGCGGCGAAGGGACTCACCGCCCTCCCTCAGCGCACGAACTCCAGCTCCGCCGTCAGCGCGTGATGGTCGGAGGACATGGTCGGCCTGACCTCCCAGCCGACGGGCCGCAGCCAGTCGTTGTGGAAGATGTGGTCGAGCACGTAGGGCCGCCGGCGCCAGGTGATCTCCTTGGACTGCACCGTCTGGTAGCCGGCGTCGGCGAACTGCTGGATCAGCGACTGGTGCTTGCTGACGTTGAAATCCCCGGTGAGCACCGTCGGCATGTCGGCCGTCTGGCGCAGCTGCTCCTCGACCAGCTTGCGCTGGTCCAGGTGAGTTTCGCTGCTGGACTTGAGCATGAAGAACGCGAGCAGGTGGGTGTTCAGCAGCCGCAGCGGGCGGCCGTTGATGGTGGTGGTGGCACCGATGAGCAGACGGTCGGTCGGCGTCTTCTTCTCGCCGAAAAAATCAAACTCCACGGGTGGCGACGGCAGGTTCAGGCAGATGTGCTCGCGCAGCGGAGTCTTGGAAAAAATCGCCAGCCCGATGCCAAAGGGCAGCTCGCGCGGGTCGGGCCTAGGATAGCAGAAGTAGCTGTCGTAACCGGCGAATTCCTTTTGCAGACGCGTGTAGTGCGGCGGCGGCTGGGCCTGCTCACCGCCGGGCAGCGTGCGCTCCACCTCCTGCAGCATGATGATGTCGGCGTTGTGCGCGCGAATCTCCGCTATGGTCTGGTCGAGGTCGATCGGCGCGTGGTCTGGGTAGGCGTCGTCCCAAGGCTGTCCATACTGCATGTTGAACTGCAGCATCTTGAAGCGGCCTTTCGTGCTCACCGGCCACCTCCTGTTTTCCTGACTGCGGCCGGCGCGCTGGCGGTGATGCGCTGCACCTTGGTTCCCTGCCAGAGCTGGTTGGCGACGGCGGCGTGGGCCGGCTTCAACACGGCCGGCTTGGCCAAGCTCGCATTCCCGCCGGGCTGGAAGGCCGGATGGCGGTGCTCGGGATTGAGCAATACACCCGAGGCCGTCAAAGTGCCGACGAGGGTAAAGAGGACACTGATTTTCGCTCGGCGAATCATACGCGGCAGTCTGCCAACATGTTCGCTCAGCTGAAATTTGCAGCAAGCCTATTCTGGCTCCGCCGTGCCCTCAACGACCCAGTCTTTAGCCTCTGGAACTTGGCGGGAAAATTCCCGCAGCGCCGCGCTGAGGTGCTCGGCATAGCGGTAATGCGCTCCCATGCCCGTCCGGAGCTCGGCCTCGTAGATGAACTTGTCGGCATGCGTGCTGTGCTCGAAGGGCGTCTGCGCCCCCAGCAGCAGCGAATAGACATAGGCCGCGGAGCCGCGCGCCATCAGCTCGCGGGTCAGCGCCGCCTGCTCGTCGAGCAGGGCCTGGTGCGCGGCATGGGTGATCTCCGGCGGTAGATAAAAACCGGCCTGGATCAGCGGCGTATAACGATGGCCGGTGCGGTGGCGGTTGAGATCGCGCAGCTCGGCAATCGCCATGTTGTTCCAGGCAAAACTCACCCGCATCCGGCGTGTGGCCTTGCCCTGATAACCATAGCGGTTGGCGCGGTGCTTCAGCGCCTCGGGCAGCGGTTGGGTCTCACCGAGCCACGGCGGCGTGTCGCGGTCGACCTTTACCCAGACCTGGTCGGCCAGCGGTTTGGTCGAGAGCCGCTCCAGCCCGAGCCGCAGGCTTTCGGCGAGCTCCTGCCGGGCCTGCTCCTGGAAGGATTTCTCGGCGAAGCTGTGTTTCATCAGCCGCGGCGACTGCTTCAGCAGTTCGTCGCGGATCAGTTTCGCGGCCAGCGCGGCCTCGGGCAGGCCGAGCGAATCGAGGTGCTTCACCGTGGCCGCCCACATGCGCGAGCTCTGCACGAGGCCAAGGTTGGTCCGCGTGGCCAGCGGGATGAAATAGCGCGCCCGGTCCAGCGCGTAGTTCTTGCGCAGCCGGGTGACGACCGCGGGCTTGGCGTCCTGCGGCAACCGGACGAGACCCGGGTTGGCCAGCGCCGCTTGGTCGAGGCGCGTGTATTCGGCGTTATAGGCGGCAAAGGCGTTCGCCATCACGACGGACCAGCGCGGGGCGAGGTCGTCCGGGATGCCGAGCTCGGCGGGTGCCGGCAGGTTCGTTGCCGCCATCGTGATGTAGCGCGTGCTCGATTCCTGGCCGTCGGCCATCTGGGCGATCTCAAAGATTTTATACGCCAGCCACATCGACACGTCGTCGAGCGCGATGGCCAGGCCGCCGGTCAGGCCGCCGATCGAGGCATGGCCGTAGTCGACGAAATTCAGGATGCGGTCGATCGAGGCGTCCGGGTTGGCGAGGTCCACCTTCTCGAGGATGGCGGCGATGCCCTGGTTGCTGCGCGAGTAGCGGGCGAGGACGGAGGCGAGCAACTCGGGGGTTACCTTGGGGAGGTTGGCGGCCGCGGGAGGCGGCACAATGGCGAGTCCGGTGACCTTCATGCGCGGGCCCACACGAAACGGTTTCGCCGGCCGAGGCGAAGAAAATATGCGCGGGGGTGCGCCCTCACGGCAGCAGCCAGCTCGTCAGCGGGGCTTGGAAGAAGCCGAGCAGCACGGTGGCGAAGGCCAGAACGGCCAGCGTGGCCACGCCGGTCCATTTCGGTCCGGCCGGCAACGGACGGACCGGCGCGGCGCCTGCGGCGGGCGGCGTCCACGACTCGAACCAGGCCGATCGAATCCAGCCGAAATAATAGAAGATCGAGATCACCACGCCCATGATGGCGACGGCCAGCAGGCCGTAAAGGTGGGCCTGGAAGGCGGCCAGGAAGAGCAGCAGCTTGCCCATGAACCCGGCCAGCGGCGGGATGCCCGCCAGCGAGCCGACGCCGATCGCCAGCACCGCGCCGAGGAAGGGCCGCTCCTTGGCGAGCCGGTCGTAATGGTCGAGTTCCTCACCACTGTCGTCCGGGCCGGCCACATAGGCCATCACGCCGAACACCGCCATCGAGGCCAGCAGGTAGGTGAAGAGGTAGAACCAGACCGCGCCCGCGGCCCACGGCACCGTAAAGGAAGCCACCACGCCGATCAGCAGGTAGCCGGCGTGCGACACGCCGGAGAGGCCCATCAGGCGCTTGGTGTTGCGCTGGGTGAGTGCGGAGAGATTGCCAAACAGGATGGTCGCGGCGGCGAGCAACGACAGGACCGGCACCAGCACGGCCTCGAGCGGGGCGAAGACCTGGTGCACCAGCGTGAGCAACACGGCGAAACCCGCAGCCTTCGACGAGACCGCCAGGAAGGCGGTCACGGGCGTCGGCGCCCCTTGGTAGACGTCGGGCACCCAGATCTGGAACGGGAACGCGCCGATCTTGAAGGCCACGCCGCCGATTACCAGCAGCGCGCCGGCGGTGGCGAGGAAGCTGTCGGGGTTCTCGCGGAGGAAATTCAGGACGGTGGCGTATTCGAAGCCGTTATGGACGATGCCGTCCACCTCGACCCGGCCGACTGCGCCGTAGATGAGCACGATGCCGAAGAGCAGGATCGCCGAGCTGAGCGCGCCGAGCACGAGGTATTTCAGACCAGCCTCGAGCGAAAGGGAGCGTTCGCGGTAGTAGCTCACGAGGATGTAGAAGCCGATGGTCACCGTCTCGAGGGCGACGAAAAACATCACAAAATGGTTGGCCTGGGCCAGGAGCATCAGTGCCGCCGTCACCACCAGCACGATGTGGTAGAACTCCACCTGCGGCGCGCGGGCGCGCGGCAGGCAGATCGTCGCGAGGAAACACACCAGCAGCGAGGAGAGCAGGAAGAAGAGGCGCGCCGTCTGGCTGGCGTCGGTGATCCGGATCAGCCCGCCAAACAGCAGGTCCTGCTCATGCCAGCCCGTGTGGAAATACAGGCCGACGGTCCCGAGCACCATGCCCAGCGCCAGGAGCGCGAAATAGGGGATGGCGTAGTGGTCCTTCTTGGGGAGAATCATTTCCAGCACCAGCAGGGAGAGCGCGGCGCAGGCCACGATGATCTCCGGCCCGAGGGCCCACCATTCGTTGGAGGCGGCGACTGCTTTGAGAAGTTCGGTGGACATGGCGGGGAATCAGCGGGGCGGCAAAGTGACGGCGGCCGCGGGCGCCGGGGCGGCCAGCGCCTGGTCCACGGGTTGCGAGACGGCCTTGGGGTAGAAACCGAAGAAAAGCAGCGCGGCGATCAGGATGAGCGCGGGCAGCTTTTCCCGCCAGTCGAGGTCCGCCGGCGGGTGCTGGGCGGTCACCCGCTGCAGCGATTCGCTGGCCGGGCCGAAGAACACGCGGGCCACTGCGCGCAAGCCGTAGATGGCCGAGATGACCACGCCGGCGACGGCCACGGCGGTCAGGGCGGGCGAGAATTTCCACAGGGCGACGAAGACCGTCAGCTCGCCCCAGAAGTTAGCGAAGCCCGGCAGGCCGATGCTGGCCATGGTGGCGGCGACGAAGAAGGCCGCCAGCACCGGGGTTTTCTGGGCAAGGCCGCCCATCTCGGACAGGTCGAAGGTGTGGGTGCGGTGGTGGATGCTGGTTGCGAGCAGGAATAGCAGCGCGACCGACAGGCCGTGCGCCACCATCAACATGACGACGCCGCCGGTGCCGATGGTGGAGAGGCAGGCGATGCCGAGGAAGCAGTAGCCCATGTGCATGACCGAGCTGTAGCCGAGCATCTGCTTGAGGTCGCGCTGCGCCATGGTGACGAAGCCGACGACCAGCACATTGCCGAAGGCGGCCAGCAGGGCGAGTATCCAAGCCCAGTGCTGCATGCCCAGCGGGATGAGCGGGATCGCGATCTGGATGAGGCCGTAAAGGCCGAATTTCTTGAGCACACCGGCGTGCAGCATGGCGGCCGAGCTCGGTGCGGCGCCGTAGCCCAGCGGGGCCCAGGTGTGTAGCGGCCAGAGCGAGACGAGCGTGCCGAAGCCGAGGAGCAGCAACCCGCCGATCCAGTTCTGGGTCGAGCCGCGAAGGCCGCCGGCGGCGATGGCGTCCTTCAGCTCGATCAGGTCGAAGGAGTTGGCGCCGCTCTTCACGTAGAGGGCGATCAGGCCGAGCAGGGAGAGCATCGCGCCGGCCGTCAGGTAGATGGTCAGCTTCATCGCCGCGTAATTGCGATCGCGGCCGCCCCAGATGCCGACCATGATGAAGGTCGGGATCAGCGCCAGCTCGTGGAAGAAGTAGAAAAAGAAGATGTCCACCGAGGCGAACACGCCCAGCAGGCCGCCGTGCATGATAAGCAGCAGCACCAGGTAGAGCTTCAGGCGTTCGGCGCCCGAGCGTAACGCGTAGAGCCCGGCCGCGAGGCCGACGGTGGCAGCGAGCAGGAACATCGGCAGCGCGATGCCGTTAAGGCCGAGCTTCAGGCTGATGCCGAAGTTCCCCAGGCCGGTGTAGGTCGTGCTGAGATAGGCGTAGTTGTGCGCGCCCTCGGCCGGGAACTGCGACCACAGCCACAGCGCGATGACCATCGGCCCGGTGAAGGCGGCGGCGGCCAGCTTGGTGGAGAACCGCTTGGGCAGGCCGCACGCGATGATGACCGCGGCCACGAGCGGCGTGGCGATGGCGAGCTGCAGAAGTTGGGCGTTGGAAAGAATCACAGGGAATTAAGGTGGAACGCGGCCTCCGGACGCGTTTTCAGGATGCGCGCATGGTTAAACCCGTCCGGAGGCCGGGTTCCACCTTGTGATGCATGGGAGGGAGAATTCATTCGGATTCGTTCGCGATCAGAAAATCCCCGCGGCGTAGGCCCAGAGAAGCGCGGCGCCGAGCAGGAACCAGTAGGCGTAGGCCTGCAGGCTGCCGGTGTAGAAAGCGCGGGCGCCGTAGCCGACGAGGCCGGCAAAACCCGCCAGGCCACGGATGATGGCGCCGGCGAGCACGATCTGCTCAAGGAAGTTGAGCACCATCGCGAACCGCTGCTGCACCTTCGCCACATAATAATTGTAGAGCTTGTCGAACGACTCCTTGAGCCCGGTGAGCGCGCTGAAGCCGAAGCGGAATTTTTCCTCCAGCGTGTCGGTCGCGGCCGACTTGTAGAAGAACAACGCCGAGCCGGCGCCAATCGTCATGACGGCGAGCGAGACGAGCAAGATGGTCGTGTGCGCCGAGCCGTGGGCCTCGGGGATCAAATCAGCGATGGAGCCGGCCAGCTTCGGGTAAAGGCCAAGGCCGAACCAGCCCGTGGCACCAAAAACCGACAGGACCGCGAGAATGATCAGCGGCAGGGTCATCACCAAGCCGCTCTCGTGGGCATGTTTGGCCGCATCAGAACGCGCCTCACCAAGAAACGTGATTTTCCAGAGCCGGACCATGTAGAATGAGGTCAGCACGGCGGTGAAGGCGAGGATCCCGAATACCGCAGTGTTTTTTTCCATCGCGAGATAGAGGATGGCATCCTTGGAGAAGAAGCCCGCAAGCCAGGGGAAGCCGATGATCGCCAGCACGCCGATCGTGAAGGTGGCGAAGGTGACCGGCATCTTCTTCATCAGCCCGCCCATCTTGAAGATGTCCTGTTCGTGGTGGCAGCCGTGGATCACGGAACCGGAACCGAGGAACATGAGGGCCTTGAAGAAGGCATGGGTCGTCAGGTGAAACATCGCGGCGCCGACGCCGGCGGCGATGACCATCTTATGTTCGCCGTGCTCCAAGGCGATGGAACCAAGCCCGAATGCCGCGACCATGTAGCCGAGTTGCGAGAGTGTCGAGTAGGCCAGGACCTTCTTGATGTCGCGCTGGACGATGGCGCAGAGCGCGGCGTAGACCGCCGTGACCGTGCCGATCCACATGATGACCTCGAGCGCCTGCGGCACCATGAGGACGTTGATGCGGCCAAGCATGAAGATACCGGCCGCCACCATGGTGGCGGCGTGGATGAGCGCGGAGACGGGAGTCGGACCCTCCATGGCGTCCGGCAACCAGACCTGTAGCGGCATCTGGGCCGACTTGCCCATCGCGCCGCAGAATAGCAGGAGCGCGATGGCGGTGCTGAAGACGAGACCGTGCGCGGCGCCGAGCTGGTTCAGCTCGGAGAAATTCACCGTGCCGTTCGCCCAGTAGCACCAGATGATGCCGAGCAGGAAGCCAAAGTCGCCGACGCGGTTGACGATAAAGGCTTTCTTCGAGGCGTCGGCCGCGGACTGCTTCTCGTGGTAGTGGTTGATCAGCAGCCAGGAGCTGAAGCCGACCAGCTCCCAGAAGATGAAAATCATGAACAGGTTGTCGGCGAGCACGATGCCGATCATCGAGAACATGAAGATCGAGAGGCCGCCGAAGAAGCGCGCCCGCGCCTTGTCGTCGTGCATGTAGCCCAGCGAGAAGAGGTGGATGAGGAAACCCACGAAGCCGACGATGAACAGCATCAGCGCCGCCAGATCGTCGTATTTGATGCCGAGCGAAACGCTGAAGGGGCCGAAGCGCAGCCACTCGACGGAGGACTCGAAGCGCTCGCCGTGCACGAGGAGAATGATCGAGATCGCCGCGAGGACCGCAGCCGTGGCGGTGGAGAGCCACGAGGCCAGCGCGCCCTGCTTCCGCAGGAACAGGGCGATCACCACCGCGGAAGCCAGCGGCAGCAGGAGGATCAGGATGGCGTGCTGAAGCATACTCATGGCGCAAATCGGTAGGGGCCGTTGCCCTCAACGGCCCATGGGCGCTTGGGGGCAAGCGCCCCTACCCTCATTTCGTGTCTATTCGTGTCCATTCGTGATTAATGCTTCAGCTGATTGAGTTCCTCAACCTGGACGGTGTGCCGGTGCCGGAACAGCGCGACGATGATGGCGAGGCCGACGGCGACCTCGGCCGCCGCAATGGTGAGGATGAAGAAGACGAAGACGTTGCCGTCGAGGGTGCCGTTGAAGCGCGAGAAGGCCACGAGCGCGAGCGTCGAGGCCAGCAGCATCAGCTCGAGGCACATGTAGATCACGAGCGTGTTCTTGCGCAGCAGCACGCCGAAGAAGCCGATGGCGAACAGCAGGGCGCTGACGAACAGATAGGACGGCAGGCCGTAAACGGGGGCGGTGGCGAGGAGCGGGATCATTTGGCGTCCTCCGTCACGGCGTATTTTTTGCTGAGCACAATAACGCCGAGCATGGCGATCAGGAGCATGAAGCCGACGACCTGCACCGGCAGCAGATAGGTGGTGAAGAGCAGTTCGGCGTAATTTTTCATCGTCGGGACCGGCACGACCGCCGGGGCCAACGGCAGCACGGCGCGCTGGGTGAGCGACCAGAGACCGAGCGCCAGCAGCGCGGCGCCGAGAGCGGACGCCGTGATTGTCATCGGCTTGAAGGCCTTGAAGCTGCCCGGGGTGGTGTCGAGCAGCATGATGATGAAGAGGAACAGCGCGACGACCGCGCCCGCGTAGACCAGGATGAGCACGAAGGCCAGCAGCGGGGCGTCGAGCAGCACGAACAGGCTGGCCAGGCCGACGAGCGAGAGCAGCAGGAACATGGCGGCGTTGACCGCGTTCTTGTTCAACACGACGAGGAGCGCCGTGGCGACGGTGAGGACCGAGAGGATGAGGAAAAGCGTGTCAGCCATGGTCAGGAAAAGGCTGAAGGGCTGGATGGCTGAAGGACTGATAAGCTGAAGGGCTGAAGAACTGAAGGCGCGACTCCGCCCCGTCATTCCTCTGCCAATCATGGTTCTTTTTGAGAGAGGGAATCATTGAAGATATCGGGATATTCAGCTTTTCAGTCATTCTGTTTTTCAGCCTTTCAATGTGCATTCCCGTGCTCGGCGGCGGCCTTTTTCTTGTCCCACTTGAAGTGCTGGTCGGGCAGCGTGCCGCCCAGTTCGTAGAGTTTCGCCTTGTCGTTGACCATCTCGGCGCGGGTATAGCCGGTCATGGAATACTGGTTCTGCAGGAAAATGGCCTCCTCGGGGCAGACCTCCTGGCACAGGCCGCAGTAGATGCAGCGGAGCATGTCGATGTCGAAGGCCTTGGGGCCCTTCTCGACGTGCTCGTTGCTGGCGCCGTCAGGAATCTCGCCGGGCGTGATGCGAATGGCCTTGGGCGGGCAGACAAACTCGCAGAGCTGGCAGGAGACGCACTTCTCGCGGCCGTTCGGATCCTTCACGAGCGTCGGCACGCCGCGGTAGCCGGTCGGGATGGCCGGGCGCTGCTCCGGATACTCCATCGTCACGTTCGGCGCGAACAGGTGCTTCAGAGTGACCCGCATGCCCGCCAGAATCTGCGGGAAGTAGAGTCGCTCCGAGAGCGTGAGGGGTTTGCGTTCGACGACGTAGGCCATGAAAGAGATCAGTTTTTAACCACGGATTGCTCGGATGGACACGGATGGTAGGTTGCCCGCTCGCGGGCAACGTGGCGCGCGAGCGCGCCACCTACACAGGTGTCGTGGTTTGGTTTTCTATCCGTGATCATCAGTGAAATCCGTGGTCAATTCCGGGTTTGGATGAACGCGATGAGGATCGCGTAGAAGAGGAGGTTGGCGATGGCGAGCGGCAGCAGCTTCTGCCAGCCGATCTTCATGACCTGATCATAGCGGAAGCGCGGCACCGTCCAGCGCACCCACATGAAGAGGAAGATGAAGAACATCACCTTGCCCAGGAAAATGCCGATGGAGAGCAGGCCGAGCAGGATCGGCGAGCCCGCGAGGTGCAGCCAGGCGGCGACGTCGGACAGCGGCACCCACGGCAGCGGGTTCCAGCCGCCGAGAAACAGCAGCACGAACACGCCGGAACCGATGAGCATGTGCGAATACTCGGCCACGAAGAACAGGCCCCACTTCATCGAGCCATATTCGGTGTGAAAGCCCCCGACGAGGTCGGCCTCGCCCTCGGCCATGTCGAACGGCAGGCGGTTGGTCTCGGCGAAGAGCGAAACCAGGAAGACGATCGCCGCCAGCGGCATCCACAGGCCGAACCAGGCGCCATCCTGGGCCGCGACGACGTCAAAGAGGCTCAGCGTGCCGTTGCCGCCGGGGGCGTTGACCCACAGGAAAACCGGCAAGACGGAGAGCGTCATCGAGAGCTCGTAAGAGATGAGCTGCGCCGAGGCGCGGATGCCGCCGAGGAAGGGATACTTCGAGTTCGACGCCCAGCCGGCGAGGATCAGCGAGTAGACGCCGAGGGACGACACCGCGAACACCGCGAGGATGCCGACGTCGAGGTTGGCGAGCACGAGCGGCACGAGCTTGCCCGCCTCGTTGAGGTAGGCGCCGAACGGCACCACCGTCACGGTCGTGAGCGCGGGAATCATGCCGACGACCGGGGCGAGGTAGAAATAGAACTTGTTCACGTGACCCGGCACCGGGTCCTCCTTGAAGAACATCTTGCCGCCATCGGCCATCAGGTGGAACACGCCGAGCCGTTGCAGGAATGGGCCGAGGATCGGCACCCACGCGAACCAGAACGGGATGGCGCGGTTCGGGCCCGGGCGACCCTGCATCCACGCGGAGACTTTGCGCTCGACCAGCGAGCACGCCCCACCGAACGGGAACATGACGCCGATGACCCCCAGGCCCTTGATGACGGCCTGCACCAGCGGATGGAGACCGGACCAGAATTCGATCACGGCGGTCATGCGGTGGCGGCCGCGGTCGCGGCCGGTTTGAAGTGAAGCGTCTCGCCCTCGCAGAAGGGCAGCGCGGCCCACGGCGTGGCGTCGAGCAACAGGCCGGTGGCGGGGAGGCTGGCGCAGGTGGCAGTCGCGAGCGGCTTCACCTCGGCGGCGATGACCGACCACAGCGCACCGAGATCGACCGGAATGACCCCCGCGCCCGCGGCGGCGGCGAGTTCGGCCAATGCAACGAGATCGTCGGCCACGCCCGTCGGGCCGGGCACGGCCTTGGCGAACTTCTGCAAGCGAAACTGCTGGTTCACGAACGTGCCGGACTTTTCGAAAACGGTGAGCGTCGGGATCAGAACTTTGGCCGCGGCGCTCGTCGCGTTCTGGTGCGTGCCGAGATAAATGACGGAGACCTTCGCCAGCTGCGCGGCGCTGAGGCCGGCGGCGGTCAGGTCTTCGCCGAGCGAAAGGACGGTCTTCACCTTGCCGCCGTCGATGTCGGCCGCGAGCGCGGTGAGCTGCTGCGCCGGGAGCGCGGAGATCAGGCCCGTGACGAGCGCGCCGCGGATGTTCGGGTTGCGGTCGGCGGAGACGAGGAGCTTGTCGCCCGGCCCCACCCGGCTGACCAACGCGGCGGAAACCTTGAGCGCATCGGCGAGCTTCTTGGTCAGGAACTGCTCCTCGACGGAGCTGCGGCCGGAGCCGACGATCGCGACCGAACCGGCCTTGAGCAGGTCGGCGGCGGCCTTGACGGCCATCTGGCAGGCGGTGGCCGCGCCGTTGATCGACGGGGCGAGCAGGCGGTTGTCGGCCTTCACCTGTTGGTAGAGCACGCGGCCGGAGTCGGCCATCCAGGTGTCGTTCACGCCGTCGTTCTGGCGCGGAGTGACGCGGTAGATGACGCCTTCGCGGCTCCAGACCTCGGTGTTGACGCCGACGGAAGACTCGGGGTCGATGGACGGCGTCTGCTTGAGGAACCAGACCCGCATCTTGAAGCGGAAATCGGTGCTGGTGAGCGCGCCGACCGGGCAGATGTCGACGGTGTTGAGCGAGTAGTTGTTCTCGAGCTGCTTGCCGGGGTAGCAGGTCAGCGTGCTGTAGCTGCCGCGGTCGACGAAGCCGAGCACGTCGTCCTTCGCGACCTCCTTGCTGAAGCGGACGCAGCGCGAGCAAAGGATGCAGCGCTCGTCGTCGAGGGTGACGCGCGGCCCGAGCTGGGTGCGCTTGGGCTTCACGTTCTTCTGCTCGACGAAGCGCGAGTAGCCGCGGCCGTAGGCGGTGGAGTGTTCCTGGAGCTTGCACTCGCCAGCCTGGTCGCAGATCGGGCAGTCCAGCGGGTGGTTGATGAGGAGGAACTCGGTAACGCCCTCGCGGGCCTCGCGGGCCATCGGCGAATTCGTCTTAACGTGTAGGCCGGGCGAGGCATTGGTGGCGCAGCCAATCTGCGGGCGCGGGATCCAGTTGATCTTTTGCTTGCCGGTGGGCGCATCGACGATCGGCGTCTTGGTGGCGGGATCCATGGCCGGCATGCCCATCTCGATGAGACACATGCGGCAATTGCCGGCGATGGTCAGCTTCGGGTGGTAGCAGTAGTGCGGGATCTCAATCCCGAGCTGCCGGGCGGCCTCGATCACGTTCGTGCCCTTCGGCACGGCGATGTCCTTGCCGTCAATGTTGACGGTCACGAGGTCGGGTTTGGCAGGTTGGATCATTACGGAAGAATCTTTTTAACCACTAATGGCCACTAAGGTGACACTAATGAAAGGCGGTTTTTGTTCGGAATATTAGTGAGAAATCAGTGCGGATTAGTGGTGAGAAACTCAGATGAGCGGGGCGACCGCGGGCGCCGCGGTCTTCTTCGTCTCGTGGTAGTTTTTGAACTCGTCGCCGAACTTCGCGATGAAGCTCTGGGTCGGCCACGAGCAGGCCTCGCCGAACGCGCAGATGGTGCGGCCGGGGATCTGGTCGGCCACGCCCTTCAGCAGTGCGGCGTCCTGCTCGCGCGCCTCGCCATGGACCATGCGGGTGGTGATCTTCTTCATCCACAGCGAACCCTCGCGGCAGGGCGTGCACTGGCCGCAGCTCTCGTGCGAGTAGAACGCGTTGATGTTGGCCAGCGCCTCCACCATGTTGACGGTGTCGTCCATCACGATGACGCCGCCGGAGCCGCCCATCGTGCCGATCATGGCGAGCGAATCGAAATCCATCGGGACGTCCTCGACGCCCCAGTCGTAGTCGACCATGTCCGCGCCGACCTTGCGCTTGCCCTTGTAGCGCTCGCCGAAGCGCATGATCTTGGCGGACGAGCCGCCGGGGATGACGGCCTTGAAGGTGCGGCCGGGTAGCGGGCCGCCGCAGACGTCGTTGAGCAGCTGGCCCATCGTGATCTTGCCGGCCTCGAACTCGTAATAACCCGGCTTCTGCACGTGGCCCGAGACGCAGAAAATGCGCGTGCCGGTGTTGTTCGCCGTGCCGATCTTCGTGTAGGCCTCGCCGCCCATGTCGACAATGTGCTTCACGTGGCAGAGCGTCTCGACGTTGTTGACGATCGTCGGGCACTGGTAGAGGCCGAGCACGGCGGGAAAATACGGCGGCTTGATGCGCGGGTTGGCGCGCTTGCCCTCGAGCGACTCGATCAGGCCGGTCTCCTCGCCGCAGATGTAGGCGCCGGCGCCGCGGTGGACGTAGATCTCACAGCTGTAGGCGGAACCGAGGATGTTCGGGCCGACGAGGTTGGCGGCGCGCGCCTCGGCGATGGCCTTCTCCAGGATGCGGGCGCCGTGCGGCATCTCGCCGCGGATGTAGATGTAGGCCTGCTTCACGTTGTTCGCGAAACAGGAGATCATCGTGCCCTCGATCAGCTGGTGCGGATCCTGGTGCATGATGTAACGATCCTTGAAGGTGCCCGGCTCGGACTCGTCGGCGTTGACGATGAGGTAGATCGGCTTGCCGCTCTTGCGGTCGACCAGCGACCACTTCACGCCGCACGGGAAGCCGGCGCCGCCGCGGCCGCGCAGGCCGGACTTCTTGACCTCGTCCATCAGCTCGGCCGGCGGGCGGGCGAAGGCCTTCTTCATGACCTCGTAGCCGCCGTGCTTGCGGTAGCACTTCAGGTCATTGGTGTAGCCGGGTTCGTCGATGTGCGCGAAGATCAGGCGGCGTTGGGCGGGAGCGGGCATGGGAGGAAATTACTCGCTGAGGACGATCTCGATGCCGCCGGTCCAGCGGGCAGCGAAGTTGTAGACCATGGCAAGGAGGACGCCGACGACGAAGCCGCCAACGGCGTGGATGAAGGGCATGAACAGCGCCCCGGCCCCGGCGAAGAGCCAAGGAATGCCGAGCAGCTTCGGGGCGACATTCAGGTCGGCCGCGGTGGCGGCGGCACCGAGGGTGAGCAGCAGGACCGGCGCCACGATGAAACCGATGAAGCCGTTGATCAGTCCGAGGACAATGCCGAACCGGATCGGCGGAACCTGCAGGATGCGGTATTTTTTCATTGGGCCGGGCGGTTTTGGGCCGCGGTTCTGATTTGGTCGCTCAAGGTCTTCACCTTGGCGGCATCGACTTTCTCGTGGAGGTCGTCGTCGATCATGACCACCGGGCCGGTGCCGCAGCTCGCCAGACACTCGACAAAATCAATCGTCACCTCGCCGTCAGCCGAAACCTCGCCGGTAGGGCAGCCGAACTCCTGCTGGAAGGCCTCGCAGGTCTTGTAGCCGCCGGTGAGGGCGCAGGAGAGCGTGCGGCAGACCTTGATGTGGCGACGGCCGATCGGCTTCTGCCGGAACATCGGGTAGAATGTGACGACCTCGTAGACGTTGATCGGCTGCAGCTCGAGCTTGGCGGCGATCCACTCGATGGCCTCGGTGGAAATCCAGCCCCCATCCTCCTGGATGAGGTGCAGCAGGGGCAGCGTGGCGCTGCGCTTCACCGGGTAATGGGTGATGACCTCGTCGATTTGCTTGAGCGTGTCGGGTTTGAGATTCACTCGGGAATTTGGATTTATTCAGAAGCCAAAAAACCAGAAACCCAAACCGCCGGGCGTCTGACTCTTGGATTCATGGTTTCTGAATTCATAAATTCGTTTTCAGCGGTCGCACTCGCCCATGACGAAGTCGAGCGAGCCGAGGATGGAGACGACGTCGGACACGAGATTGCCGACGCAGAGTTTTGGGAGGATGGACAGGTTGCAGAACGAGGGACTGCGGATCTTCATGCGGTAGGGCACGCCGCCGCCCTTGCTGACGATGTAGAAGCCCAGCACACCCTTCGGGTTCTCGGCCTCGAAGTAGACCTCGCCGGCCGGCATCTGCGGGCCCTCGGTCACGATCATGAAGTTGTTGATCAGCTCTTCCATCGAGGAGAGGATCTTGTCCTTGGGTGGGGCGAAGATCTTGCGCGCGTCCTTCGCATACCAGTCGCCGCCGGGGAAATTCTTCACGAGCTGCTTGATGATCCGGATGGACTGCTTCATCTCCTCACCGCGGCAGAGGTAGCGGTCGTAGCAGTCGCCCTTCGAGCCGACGGGCACGTCGAACTCATATTGTTCGTAGCCCGAGTAGGGCTTGTCCTTGCGCAGGTCGTTCGGCACGCCGGAGCCGCGGAGGTTCGGGCCAGTCAGGCCGTAGGCAATGGCGTCAGCTTTCGAGATGACGCCGATGTCGACGGTGCGGTCGAGGAAGATCTTGTTGCGGGTGAGCAGGCCGAGGATCTCCTCGAGGATCGGCAGGAACTGGTCGCAGAACGCGTCCACCTTCTGCGTCCAGCCCTCGGGCACGTCGCGGGCCAGGCCGCCGATGCGGGTGTAGCTGGTGGTGAAGCGGGCGCCGGTCAGTTCCTCGAAGAGTTTGTAGAGTTTCTCGCGCTCCTCGAAGCAATACATGAACACTGACCAGGCGCCGACATCAATGCCATAGGCGCCGAGGCCCATCAGGTGGGACGACACGCGGGCCATCTCCGCCGTGAGGACGCGGATGGCCTGGCAGCGGGGCGGCAGTTCGAGGCCGGCGAGGCGCTCGACGGCGATGGCGTAGGCCATGTTGTTCGCCAGCGGGGCGATGTAGTCGAGCCGGTCCGTGTAGGGCACGAACTGGTTGTAGGTCATGTTCTCCGCGATCTTTTCGTCGCCGCGGTGCAGGTAGCCGATGACCGGATCGGCCTTGGTCACGATCTCACCGTCGAGCTCGAACTGGATGCGCAACACGCCGTGGGTCGACGGGTGGGACGGGCCCATGGAGAGGGACATCTTCTCCAAGTCGAACTCCTTGGGGAGACTCGCGGCCTTCACGGCGGCGTCAGGATAGGAAAAATCGGTGGCCATGTTACTCGGGTTTCTCGCGCTTTTCGTCCCAGGCCTCGTCCTTCGCGCGCGGTTCGGCCTCGCTCATCGGCACCCCCGGGGTGGCCACGAAGGGGCCGCCGGCCATCGGGGCGGGGATGACGCCGACGCCGATCTCGGCGTTGATGTCGGCGTCGGACATCTCGGTCGGCAGGCCGGCGAGGGGAAACTCCTTGCGGAGCGGGAAATACGGGTAGGCATCCCACATCAGGATGCGGCGCAGGTCGGGATGCCCGGCGAACTTGATGCCGAACATGTCGTAGGTCTCGCGCTCGTGCCAGTCGGCGCCGGCCCACAGGCCCGAGGTGGTCGGCATGGCCGGCTCGGCGTCGGACGCGCAATTGGCGGCGAGGCGGACATAGGTGTGCTTCGTGCTGGAGTAAAGGTGCCAGACGACGGTGAAGCGCGGGGATTGTTCGGCGCTCCAGTCGATGGCGGTCACGTCCATCAGGAAGTCGTAGGCTTGGGTGTCGCGCAGGTATTGTAACACGGCGAGGGCGTCGCCGGCGGGGACATTGAAGGCCGGGCAGTCGAGGCTCGGGCGCGGGGCGGCCGTGGGAAACTGCTGGCTAACGGCGGTCGGAAGGTCGACGTCGGTGGTCATGCTCGGCAGCGGTAATCAGGCGGCGCTGAACTGTTTCTTGAGCGCAGGCTCGCCCCGAACCTTGGCTTGGAGCTTCATGAGGGCGTCGAGCAGGGCCTCGGGGCGCGGCGGGCAGCCGCTGACATAGACATCCACCGGGACGATGCGGTCCACGCCCTGCAGGGTGGCGTAGCTCCGATACATGCCGCCCGAGCTGGCGCAGGCACCCATGGCGATGACCCATTTCGGAGCGGCCATCTGGTCGTAGATGCGGCGGACCACCGGGGCCATCTTGTAGGTCACGGTGCCGGCCACGATCATGCAGTCGGACTGGCGGGGGGAAAAGCGCATGACCTCGGCCCCGAAGCGGGCGATGTCAAACCGGCTGGAGGCAGTCGCCATCAGCTCGATAGCGCAACAGGCCAAGCCCATCGGCATGGGCCACATGGAGTTCGTCCGGAGCCAATTGATCGCGGAATCGAGGCGGGTGACCGTTACGTCCCCCTCGATTTTGCTGTTATACGTGACTTCCTGACTGGCGGTGACCATGTGTGTAAAAAATCAACCCAAACTACCACCCTACCCCCCTCAAGCAAGGCACTTTCGGCCGTTTTGCGGAGAAATTTCCAGAACAAGATTTGCCGTTGACCGCGGTGGCGGGTTTTCCCTTAACTCGACCCTTTCGCATTTACGGAGAGGTGGCAGAGTGGTCGAATGCGCGCGCTTGGAAAGCGCGTGAACCGCAAGGTTCCGGGGGTTCGAATCCCTCCCTCTCCGCCATTTTCATATTTTTGCGAACCGAGCGGCCGATCATTCAAATCGGCGCAAGTCGCTGACGGCGAAAGAGCACGCGGGTGACCGCTCGCAGGTGACCAGCGAGGTGACCAAGGTCGGCACGAGCACGACGGTGCTCACCGGCCGCGATGACGCCTTTGCCTATGACACCATGGGAAATCGCTCCAGCACGTCAGGCACAACGCACAACAGCAACACGGCCAACTACACCACCAACGCCCTCAATCAATACACCCAGCGC
>Ga0163152_10000522_pt1 | contig 66684 bp, 64 predicted proteins | sample OliLakLV19MP8IB2_FD_148635 | JGI IMG/M metagenome (GOLD analysis project Ga0163152, IMG submission 148635) | Freshwater microbial mat bacterial communities from Lake Vanda, McMurdo Dry Valleys, Antarctica - Oligotrophic Lake LV.19.MP8.IB-2 | ecosystem: Environmental > Aquatic > Freshwater >... | reverse complement strand
TGTTCGACTACATCGAGCGGTTCTACAACCCGCGACGACGCCACTCAACGCTTGGCTATTTCAGCCCGGTTGCGTTCGAAGAACAGGCGGCGTTAGCTTAGGTGCGTGTCCACGAGACCGGCAGCAGGCCATGACCCCAGCTACGATTGACTTCGCGTCATTGCGTTGACGTGTCGACCATCAGGTTGCCCCAGCAGCGGCGAGATGTGACTTCATAGGAGCCTGACGGTCCGTGTACCTTCACAGTCCTGTCCATTTCGATCGGAGCCCGGGCCATTCTCGAGAAGGGACATCCGTGAACCAAGTCATCATTGGCGTTGATACGCACAAAGCCAACCACATCGCCGTTGCCATCGATACGCGGGGCACCCGACTGGGCGGCATAACAATCCCCGCAACGCCTAAAGGGTACGCCGCCCTCGAGGAGTGGGCGTCCGGTTACGGCGCTATCAAAGCCTTCGGAATCGAAGGCACTGGCTCGTACGGCGCGGGCCTATCACGCGATCTGCTGGCCAAGGGACATACGGTCGTAGACGTCATGCGTCCCAATCGACAGCTGCGTTACCTTCATGGAAAAACTGACGACCTTGACGCCGAAGGCGCGGCTCGGTCGGTGCTGAACGGGCAGGCAACGGCCATAGCCAAAGCACAGACCGGGTCATCGGAAATGATCCGACATCTCAAAGTCGCACGCGATAGCGCGGTCAAAGCCAAGTCCCAGGCGATGATCACCCTCAAAACACTGATCATAAATGCACCCGCCGAACTGCGCGAAGGCCTTGATCAGATTAGAGGGCCCATCTCGCTGGTTCGCCACATCGCGGCGCTCCGGCCTGGAGAACTCACATCGCCAATCGCGTCCGCCAAGGCTGCCATGCGCGCACTTGCGCGGCGGTGGTTGTTGCTTCACGAAGAAATCGAAAGGCACGACCGAGAACTTGAACGCATGGTGCAAGACAAGGCGCCCAAGCTCATGCAATCTCACGGCATCTCCACTATGACCGTGGCAGAAATGCTGATCCTCGTCGGCGACAATCCCGAGCGCATCAAATCCGAATCTGCTCTCGCCAAAATGTGCGGCGTCTGTCCGATCCCGGCCTCCAGCGGCAAGACAAACCGCATGCGTCTGAACCGCGGTGGAAATCGACAAGCCAACGCAGCCATCTATCGCGTGGCCATTGTGCGCATGCGTGATGACCAGCAAACCAAAGCATACGCAGCTAGACGGACCGCAGAAGGCAAAACGAAGCGCGAGATCGTGCGCTGTATAAAGCGCTACATTGTCCGTGAAATCTATCGAGCCTTATGTGCATCGCCGGCCAGGTCGGCCGATGCTTGACAAACATAGGAGCATCAACGCTCTCGCTGAGACGATCAACGGTCTCTACAAAGCCGAAGTGATCTGGCGGAACGGGCCATGGCGGTCGCTCGATGAAGTCGAGTACGCCACGCTCGAATGGGTCGACTGGTACAACAACCGGCGGCTCCTCGAACCCATCGGCAACATCCCGCCCCCCGAGGCCGAAGCCGCCTACTATGCTATGATGGAGAACCAAGCCGTCCCAGCCTGACTCAAACCAAACAGCCTCCGGGGTTACCGGGGCGGTTCACAATTGCGACGGCGTCGTTTCCGATTTCGGTCGAGACCTTGATGGTCGGCATCTTAACCCCAATCCAATCCTATTTCGGGGATCAGTTCAGCGAAGTTGGTTTTTCCTGCCACAGCGGCTCGCCTTGTTGCCCGAATACAATCTCGGTCGGCGAGGTGGAAAAGTAGACGTAGGCGCTATTCAGCGGATCGATGGGATTTTGAATTGTCACGCCCTTGTAGAGGTTATCAGCTTCCACCTCAGATGACCCCAGGACGAGGCTGACCTCTGGAGGTTTCCCCGCCGGACCGAAGCTAACATTGAGCAGCTTGGCACGATCCGGCGCGGGTACTAGGACAACGAACGGATGCCACCTGCCGGATCGGGGGCGTAATTCGATGACCAGCTTGCCGTCGGACATGGACGAATGAAGGTGGTAGGGAGCCGCGAGATTTGTCGGGACAACAGGCTGTTCGATCCTGGCGCCCGCGGCAACTTTTTTGGCCCAGTCGGGATCGCCGAGGTTCACGTATAGTCGGGTTGCAATGGAAGAGGGGATTAGGGCGCGGTCGATCGGTTCCGGAAAAATGCCGATGATCGGGAACTGTGTTCCCCGACTGCGCATGGTTCGATCAAGTGCGTACGCCAACTCCTCAAGACAAGGCTCGCTGGTGAGACTGGCCCTTGTTGCGTAGATCGCCCACGCATCCGTTTTTGATGGATCGGAAATCGCCGCATCAAGTTGCTGCCATATACGCTGGCCCGGGATGAGGTGAACTCGATCGAACGCGACGGCCAGGCCGGCACCTTCGATGGCTTGGATCACATGGTCGATCTGCCGGTCATCGTTGTCAGCCCAGGCGTAGGTCAACCAGAGGCGCGTGGTATTGTTTGTCATTGCTTCAAATCCCCTCGGTGCTTGGGCGCTCCAAAACTCGACGTCCAACTTGGGCCAGCACCTCCTGCTCCGCCACAGTATTGCGACCGACAGCTCCGATCTAAACCTACCGTTCCGGGATGCCTCCCCCATCAGGCGCGACATCGCCAAATGCTGGCGTTGGCCGTCCTTTGGTTTGGTGGTATTTACATTGGCAAACAGCTTTCCGTAAAGGAAACGCATATGGCGCGTTCAGGGCTGCCCGTCATGTTATCAGTGATGGTGCTAGGTTGTCTCTCCGTGGAAGCGCAAGCGCCTCCACCGCGAACGGACAATGATCTGATCCTGAAAGATCGTGCCGAAACTTGGATACCTCGACCTCGGCTTGAGGGGGAGCCGCCAATCTATTTGGTGGAACCAGAGACGGCACGCCCGTCAGAAGATTCTACCATAGGGGACGCCGCCGATCCCATCATCGGAGACGCCACAAACGATCCGAATGCACAATCCCGGACCGGCAGCAGCTCGCCTACCGTTCGCGGCGCGGCAAACGGTCCTGACGATCATTGTTGGCCCGTCATTCATACGCCGGCATTTGTCGATCTGTTCAGCGAGGCGCAGCGACAATTCGGACAAAAAGACCTTGTCTCCGCAATCGCGACCGCGAAGAGGACGGAAAAGGTCGCCATTGGAAGAAACGAAAAAATGGCGATTGGTATGTTGCGTTGGATGGCGGGACGATTGGCGGGCAGCAAGCCGGATGAGCTCGAAGCGCTGACGATGGTCTTGGCGCTGGGTTGTGGGTTAGATCCAGTCATTCGCGCCGAACTCGAGGCGGAAGCCGAAGCTTTCCGCCGGGGACTGCCTTCTACTACCTCACGGTACCCGGGTAGGTGATCGGCAGAGATGGGCCATCATCACCTGCGCCGCCACAATGTTACGGCTGGCTGAGCTGCTCCAGACCTTCCGTCCGGGGCTCCCTCCCCGGTGGGGCTCGAGCTCGCCAATAGCGGCCATCCTCATGGTGTGCCAGAGACCCCACGTCTGTATTGGCACCCAACACTTATTCTACCTTGACTGCCCCGCCCAAATCCTCCGCCGTCAGTTTCTCAAGCATTCCCGGTCTGCAGACGAAATAAAATGCCGTTTCGGAAACAGTTGGGCAGATTTCGGCAGCAAGCTTCTGCCAGCGATGTTCTGCTTCAGTATCCGTCGGGTCCATGTGTACGAGGGGTGGCTTTACCTGGGTGGCAAGGGAGGAAACCCATCGTGGAGTATATGACGTCGGGGGCAGATGATACGGAACTGCGCGCACTGTGCGCCTTACATCGCCATCCGGCGTGCGGCATGCGAACGAGGCGGACGACGCCAATGATTGGTACGTAAGCATGACTTCATGCTGCGCATCCGGCACTCCTGCGGTCAGTGGACCCGGCGGGCTGAATGGGCTTTGGCCGGTCACCCAGCAACGTGTGGCCGCGGGAGGAGCAACAACGCGCACCAGCACCCATGCGGCACCGTATCCGCCACTGCCATTCGGACTGAATGCAGTGAACACCCTATTGGCCTGACTTGCGCCTGTAACATACCCGCCTGGAGGCCCTTCAATCCCCCTGTACTGATCGATGTTCGTGCAACTTGGCGACAAAAAGAGGCATAGGCAAAGAGCCAGCCACGCCGACCCACGCATGTTCGCCTCCGCGACTATCCACATAGACACGCCCGAATAGATGCACAATTTGACCCGGTCGCCCAGACTTCAAATCCGGGTCTGCCAGATGTGACCGGCGGAAATGGCGGTATGGTCTAGCAGACTAACCACATGTGATGGTAGCCAAATGTGTTATGAACTCAAGCCCTAGAAAGAAGTATTTATGATCGTTCGGCTTATGCCTCACCCCGATCAAATCCGCTGGTATGCCAATTCCGGACTTGCCGGATTCGAAACGCTCAGCCCCGAGCAGGCCGCTGAAGGCGCCAGGGATGGCCTGCAAGGTATTTTGGATTATCTCGACGCCTTAGAGGCTTCGGATGATGCCGTGTTTGAACTTGGAAGCGAAGCGATCAAAGGTGCTGGGTCGCTTGAACTTCGCGCCTGTCGCTCGCAGATCGATGATTAGCCCAACCTCAAAGTCACGCGGCGCGGGTGCGTCGGCCGGTTTGTTGCCGTTTCTTATCTGATCGCCAAAAACCCGGACCTGTCGCTGGTCGGCTGTCCCATAGAAAACGCAGTGCGGCTCATAGGTGCGCCAAAGCATGTCGTTTTCGTACTTTACCTCTACCACGGAAAACGAATCTATTGCGGCGGCAAGCGCTTGCTCGCGCGCTATGTTTCGTGGCGCGGGTGGGTCGTTGGGCTTGGGAGGTCTTTTCGCCATTGGATGCCTAGCGCTTCGGCTTGGCCGCTAGCTCCAAACCCATGGCGTCCATGCACTGAAGCAGGAACGCCGCTGAGAAGCCGCCCCGGCTTATCTTGTTTGTCATGGCCTGCTCTTTTATCTCGGGGAGCCCCAGCCCAGTCAGCGCGGCGACAAGCGCGCCATGGGTCAGACCTTTTTCTGCAAGCGCCTTTTTCAACAGGACTTTAGCCCGTTCCTCAAACTCAACCGTCGCGGCGCGCTCTTTAAACGCATTGAGAGGGACCGCTGATTTCCGACGCGCGATTTTGACTGGCAAAGATGTGTCTCCAAGAAAATCATCACAAGTGACGATATATCCCTTGACGCCGGTCACGTCTAGCCGCATCTGTACATCATCAGATGTGGTTAGGTGACTCGATGGCCCAGCACTTTCTCAAATCTGCCGCCGCCCGCTCTTTGAAGCTGGCTGATGTCATGCGCATGACGGACGAACAAGCCCGTGAGGCGTTCCAGCTGATCCGCTGGGCCGATACGGATGGCGAGCCCGTTTGCCCCGTCTGCGGTTGCGTCGAAAGCTACTATCTCGCCACGCAGCGCCGCTGGAAGTGTAAGGGCTGCTCCAAACAATTCAGCCTGACCTCAGGCACGATTTTCCACAGCCGTAAAATGGAAGTCCGCAATATCCTCGCCGCCATCGCGTTGTTTTCCAACGGCGTCAAAGGTCATGCGGCCTTGCATCTGGTGCGTGATCTTGGCTACGCTTATCAAACGGCCTTCGTCCTCCTCCACAAAATACGTGAAGCCCTCGGCCTCGCCATAGACAACAGCGCCCTGTCGGGCGTAGTTGAAATCGATGGCATGTACACGGGCGGTTACTCGAAGCCGGAAAACGAAAAGAAGAACCGCAAGGATCGCCGCATAGTCGAAAACCAGACAGGCAAGCGTCAGGTTGTCGTCGCCATGCGCGAGCGTAAAGGCCGGACCCGCGCTTACGTCGTGAAGTCAGAAGCGCAGGGCGCCGTGCTGGCGACGCAACACATCGAACCGGGCACGACCATTCATGCTGACGAGAGCCGCGCCTGGGATCGCCTGTCGGCTCATTACCCGATAAAGCGCATCGATCACTCGCAAGCTTATTCGTTGAATGGCGCCTGCACCAACGCTGCTGAGAGCTTCTTTAGCCGCGTCCGCCGCGCTGAACATGGCATACATCACCATATCAGCGGCCCGCACCTGCAAGCTTACGCGACAGAGCTTGCATGGCGTGAGGACTTCCGCCGCATTTCGAACGGAGCGCAGTTCTCCATGTTGGCAGACGCTACCGCTCACGCTCCCAAGTCGGTGAAGTGGTGCGGATACTGGCAGCGCCGGGTGGATTGAATTATTCAACATTTCGTTTTGTTGCGAAGCGCGTTACGGTGAACGGATGCAGAACACTTCTCATGCCGTGATGGCGCAGCGCACGGAGCCCAAGCGTAGCTTGGATGACTTCCCGACGCCGCCGTGGGCGACGCGCGCCCTTTTGGAACACGCGGTCGGGACTACGGGGCTAAAGCGTCTGACCTGTCTAGAACCGGCCTGCAACCGGGGCTTTATGGCCGAGCCGCTAAGCGAATATTTCAAGTCTGTAAAAGCCTCGGACGTGTTCGATTACGGGTATGGCGCCGTTTCCGACTTCCTAGATGGCGCTTACCATTCTGGATCGTTCGATTGGGTGATCACAAACCCGCCGTTCAATTTGGCCGAGAAGTTTTTCGTAGAGGCTAGCCGCGTCGCACGTCATGGTGTGGCGCTGCTGACCCGGACGACCTTCATTGAGAGCGTAGGGCGCTACAACCGTCTGTTTAGCCAACACCCCCCCAAAGCCTTCTGGCAGTTCACCGAGCGTGTCCCGATGGTGAAAGGTCGGCTGGATAAGAAGGCATCGACCGCGACCGGATATGGCTGGCTGGTCTGGGACGTGCAACAATCTGCGGCAGGGACGACTTTGGGGTGGGTGCCGCCGTGCCGAAAATCTTTGGAATTGGATGGGGATTATCTGATCCCGTCCCCAAAAAAGTCAGCCGTGACCTCGAAGCGCAAATCTTCGGTCAAGCGCCACGCGCCGCCGGTCCAACTGACACTCGTGTAGAAGCGGCCCCGCCGCGCACGCAGACCTTGATTGAGCTGCTTACGCCAGACGTTGAGCGCACTATCCAGGGCCTTTCGCGGCGCAAGTTCGATCCTGACCCGCTTGCCGGTCAACACTTCTCACGCATAGTCAGCTTGATGAGCAGCGCCTACAAGCGGCATGGCTTCATTCTTGAAGCTGCGATCAGGGAGCGCCTGAAGACCAACCCGAACTTTGAAGTCTGGAACGACCCGCAGTTTTTCATTTCCAAGGACGCGATGAACCAAGCTGCGGCTGTGACCGGCGAGGGACCTGTCCCCAAGCACTTCAAATGGGACGCCGCTAGCCTGAATTACCTTCAGGTCGATACGATTGTTTGGGATCGCGCGAAGCAAACGATCAAAGCGTATGAGGTGAAGCGAGGGCACGGCGAACACGACGCCGGCAAGAAACGCAGCATCCGGCGCGACCTTGCTTGCGTTGAATCGCATCTTATCGACTACGCCCGCCAACGCGGCTTCAAAGCGAAAGAGGCGCGCGCTCACGTTATTTTCTACTACGGCAAGCGCTCGATACCTGCGCCGCTCAGCCTTACCGGCGTCGAGCTTGATATGCATTTCGGCATGCCGGTTCGAGATGAGGTAGAGGCGGTCAACGAGTACTTTCGGCGCCGCCTTTTTGAAATCCTCTCGGCGTGATTCCCAAAATAAAGCGGCGGTGATACAATCACCGCCGCAGGTTAGAGTCTCATTTTCTGCCCGCATCGAGGCCGCCACCCCAGCCAGGGCGGCGGCCTCTTCGTTAGCCCCGCCGCGACGCGAGCTTTCTCGCGGCTGGAGCGACCCGTATCATCGTCATTCTCACCTCCATCTAGGCGAGTAAACCATCTGTTGATATTTTGATCAACAAGGAAATTGACAAACAATCAATAAGATATATGTCTGTCGTTGTCTTGGAGATCGACATGTCAGACACAACAGAAGCGCCTGCGCCCAAAACTCCAAGGGACCGCAGTCCGTCCTTTCCGATAATCTCACTCAAACCCGCGTTGGAGCGGCTAGAAAAATTCGAAGGGAGATTCGGACGCCACCCGGCTCCCTATCAGAAAGCTGGTTTGGCTTGGGGGATTAAGGAGGGCAGTAGTCAGACCAACCAACTGCTTGCAGCCTTGAAATCATTTGGATTAATTGAATATGGCGGATCTGGAAAAGATCGCACCGTAGCGATCTCAGATACGGGTCGAACCTACCTTCGCGCGCAACAGCAATCGATCAAGGACGGGGTGATTAAGAAGGCCGCCTTAAGGCCAAAGGCGATCGCGCTTTTTTGGCCTGACTGGAAGGCCGACCGGCCGATCGATGCGATTTGCTTGGACAAACTCGTTTTGGAGCAGGGCTTCAACGAAAAAGCAGCGCCATCCTTCTTAAAAGTCTATGACGAAACTATCGCCTTTGCTGGCCTTTCGGATTCTGATATAGCAACTGATGTTGCTGATGATGATGACGAGCAGAATGGGGAGGACGGTTCGAGCGGGTCCGGCTCAAACAAGCCGCCTTCGCATCGACCCCTAACCCCACCATCCCCGCCACCTCAACCAGCGTCCGTAGGCAGGGAGATTGCCATGATTGAGGGAGAGCGCGTTCTCGCGTCCGGGATGCTTTCGAAGTCGGCCAATTATCGAGTGTTGGTGCAGGGGCCTGTGACGCAGAAAGACCTCAAACGGTTGATTACGAAATTAGAATTGGACCTAGAAATTCTGGCTGAGGCCGAAACCGGTGATCGCGAGGTTGAGAACTAGGTCCGCTTGATCTGCCAGCCCTTGTAGTCGCCATCACCCGCCCCAGCGACCACCAGGCCTTTCGTGGACAAGTGATAGAGGCAGGCGCCGACGCGCTTCCGCGTGTTGATGGTCGTCGCCCTGTCCGGCGCCAGACGGCGTTCCTGTCCGAACGTCTTCGCCAACTGCAAAGACGTAAGCGGCTCGCCGGCCTCCCTCAACTTATCCAGAACGAAACGCTGCAACATGCCGTGCGCGGGGCGTGTCGCTATCCGGCGTCGAACACGCTTCAAGGTGGCGATGTCCCCACCAAACAGCTTGATCGTGGCTTCCAGCGTGTCGATGTCGGAGCTGAGTCGCTTTGCCTCCTTCAGCAATTCGGCGTGGCGCTTTATAAACTCGGCGCGCTTCGACATTAGGCCGGAGATCGTGTTGGGGCGTTCGGGCTTTTCCATGCCCAATCCTTACATACCTACATGTGGTTATGTCAACACTTGTAGCTACCATCACATGTGGTTAGTTTGCTAGACCATACCGGGAAATGGGCCAATAGGACTCATCCGTAACCTTTCCCCGGGACGACCGGTTCATACCTGTCGTCAGACACTGAGACTTCGCCGATCCACTGACATCGCTACGCGATGGCGGTCTGGATGAAGTCGGTGAACGCGTTAGTGCCAGGAAGGAGGCGCGAATAGCTGGCGAGTGTCGCCGCGTCTTTCGCGGTCGAACGGCGCGCGAGTTTCTTCCCAATGAGCAAAAGCTGGTTCTTGAGCGGGCTTTCGTCCAGGAAATTGACGCCGGCGATAAGGCGGTTCTGTCGGATCAGCGAGACGTGGAACGAACAACCGTAAAACCCAAAGTCGGGGACGACGATGTCGGCCTGGTAGTTGGAGATCAGGATGTTGGCGATGACGAAGGCGTCGAAGTCGGTGATCTGTGCACGATCGAGGCGAGCAAGGACGATGCCGTCCATTGAAAAATTCGTGGGGTTGCAAAGAAAGCGGTTGAGGCCGGGAGAGAGAAGCAGGGTCTGGATCTTCTGATACGCGTCGATTGCGCCGGCGTCGTTCTTGGACGGCCTTGGTATCAGTTTGTCGAGGCGCGTCGGTTGGGCGAGGAGCGCATTGAGTAGCGCGAAGTTCGAGGTTTTTTTGGTAAGGGTGTCTTCCCCTTCGGGGAACACGGCGTCGAGTACGGCGATGAATTCGCGGGCGCGGCGATAGTCGATGTCCTTGAGCGGATTGAACGAGTGAAAATCAAGATCGAGCTGCGTGATTTTGCGCCGCGCCGGAAGCGGAATTTGATCGACGATCGCGCCGTCGTCGATGATGAGAAAAGTTTCGGGCAGGTGATCGAGAAAAATGGTCTTGTCATTGCCGACGATCAGTTTGTTCATTGGGTGGGGAGAAAAGAACCCGCGCCTTGGCAGGGAGTTTCTCGCCACCCTGAAACAAGGAACTGGTCCGTACGATATTGTAGCAGGCGCTGGGTAACGTATCTGCGGAGATGTCCCGCTCACTTTTGTCGTTGGTCGCGGAGCGCCACGACCTATTACGCTTTCCGTCCTGGAGTCTGATTTGTCCTTTCGGACAATCGGACGGAGGACTCGGGATGCCCTGGAGGGCTCACGATAGATAAGCGTAATAGGTCGTGGCGTGTAGCCCGACAAAAGTGATGCGGAATAAGGGGCTTACGAGTAACAGCGCCCCCATACAGGGTATCGTCGCCGTATAGTGGTGGAGACGGTATGAGTATGGGGCGGCTCCAGGCGGTGGAAGGCCTGGAGCCGCCGTCATACCGCTCCTAGGGGGAGCTGTCGGCTGGCTTTTCCCGTTCGCCAATACGCTGCTGAAGCCAATCAAGCACTTCCTGTTCAATCCAGCCCACGCGACCCTGACCGAGGCGCACGCGACGTGGGAACCGGCCGGCGTCTTCCAGGCGTTGGATATGTTGAGGAGAGTACAAGACCATCTCTCGCAGTTTCTTTTTGTCGATCAAGCGCATCGCAGTGCTCCTGCAGTTTGGAGCATTGCAATGCCCGCTGGGTTAGCCAGTGGCGCAGCCACTGTACCAGTTCCGGCGGCCAAGTCGGAAGGGTGAAATGTCAGTCATAGACCAGATTTCTGAGATGGCGTTCCCATTTGCCGATGGCGTCCTGCATCTCGGGCATGAAGTTGTGGCGTTGGTAGACGCCAACGATGCCGGCGAAGGAGCCGGATATGTGGTTGAGCAGCTTTTCGACGACATGGATCGACACGCCCTGCCCGGCAAGGCCGGACGCGAACGTGCGGCGTAGATCATGAAGCGTCCAGTCATAGACCGCGCTCGCCTCGTCCAGCTTCTTCTTGTTCTTCGAGAAGGCGCTGAATGATTTTATCGAATTGCCAACGCATACTCCGAGGAGCGGTTCATTTGCTTTGGGTAAGAGCCCGTGAGCCTCGTGCGAGGCCAAGGTGCTTGCAGTTAGGGCGAGCAGCGGGATTGTATGCGCGCGTGAATTCTTCGTCAGGGATGAGGGGAAGGTGATGCTGTCGCCTTCAATCATATCGCCGGAAAGGTGCGTGATTTCCCCTTTGCGCTGGCCGGTGAGGATGAGCAGTTTCACGATAGTGCCGTAGGTGTCAGCGCCGCAGGCGTTCCACACTGCCTTCAATTCGTTGTCTGTAAGGATGCGCTCGCGGGATTTGCGGGGGATGGGGGGTTTCATCCGCATCATGGGCGATTGGTCAACATAGTACTTGGCGTGCGCCCAGTTGAAGAACTGGCGGGCAGCAGCGAAGGCGTGGAGGTGCTCGGTGGGTGTGTCCTTAAGTCTCTCCAGACGCTTTTGGATTTGGTGAGGCGTGAGGTCGGAAAGGCGCGTGCTGGCAAAGTTGAAAAGTCCGAGAAGACGTTTGTAGTCAGCGTGGGTTCGCGCTTTTCGGGTCTTCTCGATTTGTTGCAGGTATTCGTCGGTGGCGTTCTTCCAGGTGATTGAACGTGGCGTGTGTTTGCCAAGGGTGTTCTCGGCGAGCCGGCGTTTCGCTTCGGCACGGGCGTCGGCAAGGCTGATGATGGGATAGCGACCTATCGTTTCCGGCGTGCGGACATTGGCGCGCGGGTCGAGCACGATCCAGGTCTTCGCGCCACCTTGAGAAACGCGAAGACCGAAGCCGGAAAGACTCGCGTCCCAGTAACGCGCCTGCCCGTTTTCAGGCAGGGGCAGGTGCTTCACCATCTTGTCCGACAGGTTCTTCTTAGACACGGAATAGACACGTCCATTGTTGGTGCTAGCCCGACCCGGCATGTTTCAAGAAGAAGCCTATATCACGGTTTTATATAGAGAAAAAGTCCCATATGAGGCGGTATGGGGCGGCATGAGAAGGCAGAGCAACGGTTTCCTAAACCGTAGGCCACGTGTTCGAATCACGTCGGGATCGCCAGCCACGTCGGGATGGCTAGTCACATCGCCTGGTGAGGGGAATCAGGGTTGGTCAGGCCCGCGCGGCGCCGTGGCCCGTTGCACTCAAATCGTGGCGGTGTTTAGAAGGAGCGGTCGTTACGCGCGCTGACGGCATCAGGACGTTCTAATGGATTTCGCTGCAATCCTCGACCAGGCCCGGGATGCGTGGACGCGCGTCGAGGCGTTTGTCCTCGCCACTCCAGAACTCGGGGGAGTGGGACTTGCGGTAGCAATGATCTTAGCCGGCGGCGCCATCGTCTTCCTGGGACGGGCGCTTTTCGAGGCGCTTAGGACCGCCAGTCGGGCCGCGAAAGCCGCAAGCATCCGCAGAACCACGGATTTTGGCGCGCGCGTGCTGGTCATAAAGGGCGGGTCCCGGCGCCGCCGGATGATCGACAAATTCCTGCGGACAACCGTCGATCGGCACCTCGCCGACTACATGTTCGGAGGGCCTTTCCGGGTCATCTCCTATCCGGGTCCGCTCTCGACAGATGCGCAAGCCTTCATGCTTCTGAAGAAAACCGAGGCGGATCTCGTTCTCTGGAGCGATGTGCCGAGGGGGACGCGAGGCGTCGTCCGGATCGCAAGTCGCCCTGGCAATCCGTTCGAGAAGCAGCGCCCTGTCATGACGTTGAGCATGCCCAGGGACCGGCTGGCCTGGAACGAGCCTCTGGCCCGCGCCTTGGCCTATGCTGCTGCCAAGCAATTCCGCCCGGCGCTGGGCCGGCCGCAGGATTTCAGGTCGGAACGCCTGCAGCCCGTGGTCGAGCGTCTGATCAATATTCTCGACCAGAACCCAAAGGCCGACCCGCGGCTGCTGGCTGAGATGGTGGACGATGTTTCAGCGGGCGCCCTGCAGCTCGCTTTCGCCGGCGATGATGGATGGCTTGACCGTTCCGTCGAGTTGGCGCGCGCCACGCTTGCGGAGATCAACCGCTCGGAGGCGACGGACCGCTGGATCGCGTCGAAGATCACGCTAGGCCGCGCACTGAGATTGCGGGCCGAACGACGCTTCGATCCCGTGATGCTGCGGGAAGCCATCTCGCACCTGACCGACGCCCTCGACGCGCTGCGGACCGAGCCGCGCTTCAAGCTCGCTGAGTCCGCCGCCCAGGCAATCACCGAAGCGCAGAAGCTGTTGGGCGCGCGGCGGAAGTTCTCGATTTCCGGTGGCGGCATTTAGAGTTTGATGCGTCTTTCAGTGAGCGCCTGCGCGCTCGATCATCGCGCCTATGATGTTCGAATAATCGTCTGTCCAGGGCCGCCCGCCATCGGCTTCGAGATCCGTCCAGAAGCCAGAAGCCTTAGCCCGGGCCAGCGCGTCCGGGTTGCGGGACACAATGACCACCTCCGACGCCGTCACCCCCAGGCTTTGCGCCGCCTCGTCCGGCCTGAATATCTGATAGGCGGTTCTCGCCCCGGCGGCACTGGCGATCCGCGCCACGACCTGCTTCAAAGCAAGGTGGCGGTTGGAAATGTGGAAAACCAGCACGCCGCGATCGCCGAGACGTTGGAGATAGAGCTGCATCGCCTCCACTGTGAGCAGGTGAGTGGGAACCGAGTCGGATGAAAACGCGTCGAGGAGAAGCAGATCGAACGCGTCCGGCGTCATGGCGGCAAGCTTGATGCGCGCATCGCCGGTGATGATCGCGGCGTCCGGTTGGCACTGGCTCATGAAGGTGAAGCGTGCGGCGTCGGTCGCAACCTTGACGATCAGGGGATCGATCTCGAAGAAGGTCCAGGTCTGGCCTGGCCGAGAATAGCAGGCGGATCCTCCAAGGCCGAGGCCCACGACGCCGACGCGATCGGCATCACTGAACATGGTAAGGGCCTGGCCGATCGGCGTTTCGGGGGCATAGTAGGCGCGGGGTCGCAGGCGGTCGCCGGAAAGCGATTGGGCGCCATGGATCGTTGTGCCGTGCATCAGCGCCCGAACGCCGGACTCGGGAAGGTCCACGATCCTGACGACGCCAAAGAAGCTGCGATCCGACCAGACGGGCGAGACAGGCGCGATGCTCCATCCGGTCCCGATGGCGCAGGCAAGCGCGAAGGCAGCGCCCAGGAGGCCGCGCCGGGCCGATATCAGGGCCGCAAAGGAGGGGGCGAGGAGCGCCAGCTGCGCGGCCGCAGGCGGCGAGACGCCCGCCGCCCTAAGACCGACCGCCGCCACGAGAGCCAGCCCGGACGCGGCCAGCAGAATCCGGGTGGTCCGCCCGATGCCCGCCTGTCCGATGGACAGCAAGGCCAGAGAGACGACCAGCATGAGGGGGTATTCGACCACGCTGTCGAAGAGGAGCGGCGCCAGCAGAGCGTTGAATGCGCCCCCAAGGACGCCGCCAAGCGACATGAAAAGATAGAATTGCGTGAGGTGTTCGGCGGCGGGCCGGTGGGCGTTGAGGGCGCCATGGCAGGCCAGCGCGATGACGAAAAGCGCGAACAGGTCGGCGCCCATGGCGAGCCAGATCGATCTGGGACCGGCGCCAAGCAGCATCAGCGCGGCCATCGCGGCCGCCAGCGGAGCGATCGTCAACACCAGGCTGTGGGGCAAGATTCGCGCCTTGCTGAAAGCAATCACGAAGGTGACGAGATAGATCATCAGTGGCGGCGCCCAGAGGAAGGGCGCGGCGGCAATGTCGGTCGTTATGTGGGAGGTCGCGCCCACGAGAAGGCTGGAGGGCGCGAAAGACAGCGCTAGCCAAATCACCCTCCGCCGCCAGGTGGGCGAGGCGGTCGAGGCCGGATCGGCGCCCGCCCGGCCGAAGGGACGGCCGCTGACGGTCCAGCCGGCATAGAGCAGCATGCAGGCGAGGAGGGCGTAACCGCCCGACCACATCACGGACTGGTCGGCGAGCGGCGCGAAGGGCTCGATCAGCAACGGATAGACGGCAAGACCGATCAGGCTGCCGATATTGCTGGCGGCATAGAGATGATAGGGGTCCGACGCATCGGGCCGGCCAGAACGGGCATACCAGTGCTGGATCAGCGGCGCCGTCGCCGACAGGGCCGCGAAGGGCGGAGCGATCGAAATGGCGAACTCGCCTGCCAGCCATAGCACAGGATGATCGGGATCGGGATCGCCCAGCACGCGGGAAATGCCCAGGGGCAGGCAGGCGAACCCGGCGACGAGGACGAGGGCGTGGACGCACACCTGGGCGCGTGTCGAGCGCAGCCGCCCAAGCAGGTGGGCATAGGCGTAACCGCCCAGGAGCGCCGCCTGAAAGCAGACCAGCGAGACATTCCAGACGGCGGGCGCTCCGCCCAGCAGCGGCGTCGCCATGCGCGCGAACATCGGCTGAACCAGAAAAATGAGGGCGGCGCCCAGAAAGGCGGTGACGACGAAGGGCGCCGCCATGACGCCTGCGTCCCGACGAAGGAAAACGCCCTCGGCCATGCCCGGATCCCCGAATCGTGCGGAGCGAGCCAGCTCCGCCCGCCCCGCCGGAGCCAATCAGAACAGGCCTAATTTGCGATTAATCAGCCGTCGACGCCGTCACCTTTGCCCTGTGGAGCCGTCGATGACCGAGCCCCGCAGACGCGCCATGCCCTTGATCCAGCGATCATAGTCGCCGGCCTTGCGCTGCATGTAAGTGAGGACCTGGGGATGCGGCAGGATGAGAAAGCGCTCGGCCGCCAGCCCGCCGATGACGGCCTCGGCGACCTCGGCCGGAGAGAGAACGCCATCGACATTCTGCGCGCCCGCAGCGCCGCCAAGCATGGGAGTATCTACCGCCTGCGGACACAGGATCGAGACGCCGACGCCATGTTGCCGATGAGCGATCGCGAGATGCTCGGCGAACCCGACTGCCGCGTGCTTCGTCGTCGAGTAGACGGCGCTGCCGATCTGCGAAAGGAGGCCGGCGGCGGACACGGTGTTGAGAAAATAGCCCTCCCCTCGCGCGATCATGCCGGGGAGCGCCGCGCGCGCCGCATGGACGTGCGCCATGACGTTGACGCCCCAGCCAAGCGCCCAGCCAGCGTCGGGCGTCGAGGCGGCGTTGTCGATGTCGGGATCACGGATGGACACGCCGGCATTGGAGCAGAAGAGATCGATACGGCCGAATGCGCCCTCGGCGGCGCGCGCGATCCTCTGGACATCCGCCTCCTTCGTCACGTCGGCCTCGACGGCGATGCCGCCCACCGTATCCGCGACGGCTTTCGCGCCCGCGCCATTAAGGTCGGCGACGATCAGCGCCTTTGCGCCTTCGGCGTGGAAGCGTTCCACCATCGCCTTGCCGATGCCCGAAGCGCCGCCCGTGACGATGACGATCTTGCCGGCGAGGTTCATTGAGCCTTGTCTCCGAGAAGCCGAGCGCAGGTCGGCGTAAAGCCTGATCGGATCGGCCTGAATCAGGTCGATCGCTGAATCAGTCTCACCACCAATGAAACAATAGCGACTTTTTTCGATTGATCGGGAGCGGGTTGATCCAGATCAATCGAAGGTTGCTCCAGCTTGCAGTAAACGCTCAGTCCTGGACCGCGTCAAAGTCGATCAGTTCCGGGCGCGATAGCGGCCAGGAGCGGAGCCAACTGCACGTTTGAACATGGTGGAGAAGTGGCTGTGGCTACGCCACCCGCATGCCGTCGCGATCTCGCCCAGCGGCATGTCGGTTTCCACCAGCAGCGTCTTGGCGCGCTCCATGCGCCGCTGCATCAAAAAAGCGTAGGGAGCCAGTCCGGTCGCCCGCCGGAAAACGCGGCTGAAGTGGGATTCGCTGACACACGCCACCGAGCTCAGTTCACTCAAGCCAATATCCGACGCCAGATTGACATCCATGAACTCGACCACCCGTTGCAGGCGACGCGGCGATAAACTCGTGGTCGGCGTGGCGCTATGAGTGCCAATGGTCGAATGGCGATGCAAAACGCGGGACAGCAACGTGTGCAGCAGCCCATCCCAGTAAAGCCGGCCCAGAGGGGCGTGTTCGCTGGACCCGAGCGCGGCCGCCCCGACCAACGCCTCGATCACAGGGTCGCGCGCGCCCAGCGCATCCTGCAGGGGCGACTGGCGGGGATCCCGATCAAAGTCGGTTGCGATGGCGTCGAAGCTCGACGGTCCCAGATAGAGGTGGGCGAAATCAACGGGACCTTCGGTGCGCCAGGTAAAGGCGGAGCCGGCCGGGGTCACGCTGTAGCAGCCCTCGTCCAGAGTGTTGTGGGCTTCGCGGCCTTCGCCCTTGCGCCGTATTTTTTTTGGACCGCCAAGATGGAGGGTGATGTAATGATGGTCGATTGGCGGCTGAATAATATCGGGCGCAACGCCTCGCCATCTTCGCACGAGGACGGGCGAGGAGGCGAGCAGGCGCCCGCTAGACACCGGAGGGCCGGAAAGCGTATCGCCCCAAGCGATCGGGCTCAGCATTTCAGATTCGCCAAGGGTTTGGCTGTATGGAGTTTCTGCTTTCCTGCTCAAACTTGCGCTCCTCTGCTGTAATCGGCGCAGACCCCCGCAACATCGGAACGCGCGCATGCCGAGCTTGTTCATCCAGCGACGAAAAAACCGGGGCGCCGGCAGCCTGCCGCGCCTGTTTAAGCTGGAGAACAGCGATGAATCGCCGACTTTTTCTGCCTGTGCTGTTGGCCACTTCGGCCCTCAGCGGCTGTTTTCTGTTCCAGAGCGACGAGATGAGCGAGCAGCCCGCGTCCGCAACGCCGTTCGCACCCATGGCGCAGACGACAATGCCGATGCAACGTACGGGGCAAGGCGCGATGCCGGCGCAAGGCGCGATGCCGGCCCAGGGCATGCCCGCAGCCGGCATGGCGATGACCGGAATGACCGAAGGGAAGATGCTTCTGGAGACGATGGCGCGGCAGTCGGGCCGTGCAGCCTACACCCCGTCCACCGGGGTCAAGTTCAAGGCAAGCGACAACGTGTATCTCAAGAGCGCGCTGGCGGTGGACTTCACCTATCGCAAGGCGAGCGTGACCTTGCCCTTGTTCGAGGGTCGCTCGCCGCGCGGCGAGCCGGTCTACTACATCGTCACCGAGAGTTCCGACTTCGAGGTCGCCCGCTCGATGGGGATCAACTTCGCGCCCAAGATGGCTGCGGCGGCCCGATCGCCCGGAGCCCAGATGGTGACGATGGACGGCGGCATGCTGAAATTCCGCGGCAATGTCGATTTCGCGCCCGAGTACAAGGTCGTGCCGGGCGACGCGCCAACCTACTTCCCGCCCAAATCATTCCAGCCAGGCGCTGTCGGAGACGCCGAATGGTCCTCGATGGCGGTGCTGCCCAGCGGCCAGGTGCTTAACGTGCAGATGGTGAGCAACGCCAGCGGAAAGCACGACCGGGCGCTGTCGATGGACATGCAGAAGCGCACCGTCACGATGTCGCTGCTCGACGGCTTCCACAACGGCAAGCAATACTACTACCACCTGGTCACGGACGTATCGGCCGACCTCCCGGCCGTACTCGAGAAGGGTGTATTCACGCCCCGCCTCGCCAAGGCGCCTACTTTTGGAAAATCGGTCGCCGGAGACGGCTCCTCGCTGCTTGGCTTTTCGCCGGTGCTCAACGGCACGACGAAGCTCGGCTCGGGCATGGATCAGGGCTTCTCGACCTCTCTGGCCAATGGCGGCATAGACCCGATCAACATCTTCCCGATCCCGCCGAAAAACGATGACTCGTCACAAGGCAACAACTACAGCCCGCTGTGGGATGCCCACGTCAACATGTGGACGCCTGAGGCGGTCGCGTCCGGGAAGGTGCGCCGTATCACCTCTCTCAGCGATCTCGAAGGGCTGGTGCGCAGCGGCATGGTGACCAACGCCTCGATCAATCCGCCGGGACCCGCCAACCCCTATGTCGCCGGATTGCGCTCGACCCAGGCGATCATCAATTGCCCGGTGATCGCTCAACCCGACCTGCCGCCGCAATAGACTGCGACGTGTCTGTCGCCTGCGAGTCTGAAGGTCTCGCAGGCGACCGGGAAGGCAAGCGGCAGATGCGGGTTCTTGCCTGCTAAGCCCTCGAAAACTTCTTGAAGGTAGGCCGTTTCGGTTCCGCCGCATCGACGCCGAGCCGGCGCTTCTTGTCTTCTAGATAGGCCGAGAAATCGCCCTCGAACCATTCGACATGGCTGTTCCCCTCGAAGGCCAGAATATGGGTCGCGACGCGATCTAGAAACCAGCGGTCGTGGGTGATGATAACGGCGCAGCCGGGGAAATCATCCAGCGCCGCCTCCAGCGCCTGAAGCGTTTCGACGTCGAGATCGTTGGTCGGCTCGTCCAGCAGCAGCACGTTTCCGCCCTCCTTCAGCATCTTGGCGAGATGGACGCGGTTGCGTTCCCCGCCCGACAGGGCGCCGACCTTCTTCTGCTGATCCGAACCCTTGAAGTTGAAGGCGCCGAGATAGGCGCGGGAGGGCCGTTCGATGCCCCCGACATCGATGATGTCGAGCCCGCCGGAGACTTCCTGCCAGACCGTGTTGGCGCCATTCAGGCTGTCGCGTGACTGGTCGATATAGCCGAGTTTCACGGTCTCGCCGACCTTGAAGGTTCCGCCATCGGGCTTCTCCCGGTCGGTGATCATCTTGAACAGCGTCGTCTTGCCGGCGCCGTTGGGACCGATGACGCCGACAATGCCGCCTGGCGGCAGCTTGAAGGAGAGATCCTCGATCAGCAGCTTGTCGCCGAACGCCTTGTTGAGATGATCGACCTCGATCACCACGCTGCCGAGACGGGGCCCCGGTGGAATGCGGATCTGGGCGGTCGTGATCCGCTCCCGCTCCGCTGCCGAGGCCTTTTCGTTGTAGGCGTTGATGCGCGCCTTGGACTTGGCCTGGCGCGCCTTGGGCGAGGCCCGCACCCATTCGAGTTCCTTGGACAGGGAGCGTTTGCGTCCATCCTCCTCGCGCGATTCCTGCGCCAGGCGCTTGGCTTTCTTCTCGAGCCAGACCGAGTAATTGCCCTCGTAGGGAATGCCCTGCCCCCGGTCGAGTTCGAGGATCCACGAGGTGATCTGGTCGAGAAAGTAACGATCGTGGGTAACCAGGATCACACAGCCCGGAAAACTGGTGAGATAGTTCTGCAGCCAGGCCACTGATTCCGCGTCGAGATGGTTGGTCGGCTCGTCCATCAGGATCATGTCAGGCCTGGACAGCAGGAGCGCGCAGATCGCCACCCTTCGGAGTTCCCCGCCCGACAGATTCTCCGCTGACGCTTCCGGCGGCGGACAGCGCAGGGCGTTCATCGCCATCTCGATCTTCGAATCGATGTCCCAGGCGTCGGCCGCGTCGATCTTTTCCTGCAGCGCGGTCATCTCCTCCATCAGCTCGTCGGTGTATTCCTCGCCAAGCCGGACCGAGATTTCGTTGAAGCGCTCCACCATCTGCTTCTCGGGACATTTCATCGCGATGTTCTCGAACACGGTCTTGGTGGGATCGAGCTTGGGCTCCTGCGGCAGATATCCGATCTTGATGCCGGCCATGGCGCGCGCCTCGCCGCCGATCTCCTTGTCTTCGCCGGCCATGATACGCAGCAGGGACGACTTGCCCGACCCGTTGACACCGACGACGCCGATCTTGGCGTCCGGCAGGAATGAGAGGTGGATGTTCTCGAACACCTTCTTGCCGCCGGGGTAGACCTTGGTCAGGCCCTCGAGCTGGTAGACATACTGATAGGCGGCCATGCGAGGTCCTGGAGCGTGTGGAGGGATTGGCTTGCCGGGAGTACGATCACTACGGGTGGAACCATCCGAAGTGTGAATCGTGCTCCGCACCTTGATTGAGAGACGGATTCACGTCGGGGATGGATCGCTTCCGCGATCCCACCCCGAACGATCCGGCTCTAGATGCGCTGTCGAGGCGTGGAGATCAAGCTTGCGGACGAGGGAGTCGCAGCGGCTCGGCTGTGGCCTGCGGCCTCCAACAAGCGTCTGGCGCGTGGGCGCGGCACGGCATAGTCTGTTCAAGCTGCCGCAGAGCAGCCGGCGGCTCTGGTTGCCGATCCAGGCTTGGAGGAGGTCTCATGTTAGGCTTGAAATACACGTTCGCCGCCTGCGCCGCTGCAGCAATCCTGGCAGGCTGCCAGCCAGCGACGGTCGCCACAGCGGTCGTGGATGCGCCCGCCGACGCCCGCGCAAACCTCATCGCCTCTCCAGCGCTGGATCCCGCGCAGGCGACGCCGCTCGACGCGTATGTCGCCAAGGCCGACCCCAGCTATGGCTGGAAGCAAGTCTCGAGTTTCAATGGCGAGGGCTACACGGCCCACGTCCTCGAACTGACCTCGCAGTCGTGGCGCACGGCGGCGGACGTCGATCGGCCGGTGTGGACGCACTGGATGACTGTCATCAAGCCGACTGAAATCGCCTCCAACAAGGCGCTGCTCTTCATAGGCGGAGGCGACAATGGCGACCCCGCGCCAACGTCAGCAGCCGAACGTTCGGCGCGGATCGCGACCGAAACGAAATCCGTGGTTGTCGATCTCGGCATGGTGCCCAACCAGCCCCTGCACTTCACGGACACGCCCGGCGAGGCGCGCTATGAAGACGACCTGATCGCCTACACCCGAGTGAAGCATTTCACCACCAAGGACGATGAATGGCTTGTCCGACTCGCCATGGTGAAGAGCGGCGTCAAGGCGATGGACGCGGCCCAGGAGTTTCTCGCGTCCGAAGCGGGCGGCGCCACCCAGATCGACCAGTTCGTCGTGGCTGGAGGGTCCAAGCGCGGCTGGACGACCTGGCTGGTCGGCGCGGTGGACGAGCGGGTGATCGCGATCATGCCGATGGTGATCGATGCGCTCAACAGTGAAGCGATCACGCGGCGCCATTTCGAGGTGCTGGGCTTTTTCGCGCCATCACTGGGAGATTATGTCAATCACGGCCTGTTCCCCCACAAGATCGGGACGCCGGACTATCAGGCCGTGCTGGCGATCGAGGACCCTTACAATTACCGCGACCGGGCGCGGCTCACGATTCCGAAATACATCATCAACGCTTCGGGGGACCAGTATTTCCACCCCGACAACTCCCAGTTCTACTACCCTGGCCTGCAGCAGGAAAAGCGCCTTCGATATGTCGAGAATTCGAAGCACAATCTCGCCGACACCGACGCCGTCGACAGCATGCTGGCCTTCTACCAGTCCGTGATCGAGGGCCGCCCTCGCCCGGATTATTCGTGGACCAAGGGCGCCGATGGGACGCTCACCGTTACTACGCAGACGGCGCCTGTCGCCGTCCGGTTGTGGCAAGCGCACAATCCCAAAACGCGCGACTTCCGTGTCGAGCATCTGGGCAACGCTTACACGTCCTCTCCCCTCCAGCCGCAGGCCGACGGCACGTATGTCGCCAGCGTCGCCAAGCCGGCAGCAGGCTTCACGGCGTTCTTCGTCGAGATGGAATATGACAGCGGCGGCAAGTATCCCTTCAAATTCACCACCGAGGTGAGCGTGGTTCCGGACGTGCTACCCTTCAAGTTCGAGGACGCGGCCGCGAAATATCCGGTTAAGGCCGCACCCTAATTCTGGGGAACGGACTCCGAATGGACCTTGCGACTTCCCGCTGGCCGATCGTCGCGAAAGGATTGAAGGTCATGCGCATTCTCGTCTGCGCCGCATCGGTCCTCGCGCTGACCGGATGCGGACCGCGAGGCGAGCGGGCGGAACAGGCTGCGGCGGGTGGCCTGGCGACAACCGAGAACTTGCCGTCGGTGACGGCGCAGCCATCCTTGTGTCCGGCTGGCGTCACGCTGCCCGTGACGGGGCTTTGCGCGGACGCGAGCCCCTCTCTGTTCGTCAAGATCGACGAGACCGCAGACATGATCTCGCCCGGGTGTGTCTGGCGGACCGAACAGGTTCTGATGTCGGAGGCCGAGGCGATCGTCTTCCGCAGTCAGGACTGCAGCGGCGCCGGGATCGACAACCCCGTTTTCGCCTTTTCGGGCTCGAATGCGGGCGGACAACTGACAACCGGCGCCTCAGCCGCCTTGCCTGACCGGACCATTCTCGAGGTATTTGTTCCGGGTCGCGGTCAGACCGCCGAGCAGGTCGCTCACGCGACACTTGCATCGGTGCCGGAAGCGGAGCGAGATCGCTGCATCGCCCGCCCGACAAGCGACTCTTGGCTCGCAGGCGCAGCCTTCCAGCTTGCCCCGGACGATGCGTTTCAACTGGAGCTTGACGAGGCCAATCAGGGCGAAATGTATGACGCCTGCGGCCCTTATGGCATCACCGACGCCGCGCAGATCTGGGAGTCGCGGGACGGCAAGGCGCTGTTTCACTCGCTTGGCCAGGACAGCGGCCAGTGGGACCCCGTCAGCTACACATTCTATCGCAAGGATGCGCCAACCGGCTGGCGCAAGGCGGGTTGAGGCCCTCACCATGCGGAGGACGAACGGATGAAAACACTGGTCTGCCTCGCGTTGCTCGGCGTAGCGATCGCCTGCACGGCGCCATCGACCGCTCCTGAAGCCCAACCCCGGCCGATTGTCGTCGGCGGCTACAACGCGGCTGACGACACATCCCAGCTCCGGGCGGCGCGCAATCTGGCAATCGACGAACTCTATCGCCGCTTTCCAACTCGCGCCCTAATTGAGGGCGTGACATCCGAGGTGCAAGTTGTCGCGGGGCTCAACTATCGATTCCGCATCGAAATGTCGGGGGACAAGGCAGTGCGGCCAATCTACAGCGTCGTGGTCTTCCAGAGCCTGCAGGACGAATTGTCGGTGACGAGCGTCAAGCGGATCGTCGATTAGCTTCAGCCGTCACCCGCGCATCATCGCGGCGCAAACGTGCTCGAGGCCTTCAGCGTCGGTCGCATCGAACGCCGCGAACTCAATCGAATCAACATCCAGCACCGCCACAAGCTCGCGGCGCGCGTCGAAGACCGGGACGACGATTTCCGAGTTGGACCGGCTGTCGCAGGCGATGTGACCCGGAAAGGCGTGGACGTCCGGCACAATCACGCTCTCGCGCCGGATGGCGCACTCGCCACATACACCCTTCCCAAATGGAATCCTGAGGCATCCAAGCGTTCCCTGGTAGGGACCGACGACAAGTTCGTCCCGCTTCAGGGGGTCTACCTCATAGAAGCCGCACCAGAAAAAGCGCGGCGCGAACCCTTGCATGAGCAGCGATGCGGTGGTGGCGAAGCGCGCCGTGCGGGAGGTTTCGCCAGCAACAACCGCCGCCACTTCGTTTGCGACCTCAAGATAGCGCAAGCCAGGGCGGATATCACCCAGCGGTCGGTTCCAGGTAAGCCCGGGCATTGGCGCCCTCCCGCCGTCAATTGCCGACCAGCCGCCCGTAAACAGTCTCGAGCATGCCGGCGAACTCCGCCTGCCGCGCCGCATCCATCGTCTCAATCGCCGACGTCAGCCGGTGGACCGGATCGTGATCCAGCAAGGCGCGGCCAGCGGCTGTCAGATCGATGCGCCGCACACGGCGGTCCTCCGCGTCAGCGCGCACAGTCACCAATTGCTTGCGTGCGAGCGCGGCGACCGCCCTAGAGGCGGGGGCATGGGTAACGCCCAGATAGCCTGCGACGCCGCCGACCGTCCGGGCCTGACGTCCTGCTCGCGCCAGGTACCGCATAACCGCCCACTGGCCAGGGTGAACGGCGCGAGGACCGCGACTTTCGCAAACGGCCCGTGCAGTCTGCTCGAGGAGGCGCGCGACCGCGCTGGCGTCGATCGGCACGCTATTCCTGTGCGGGCCTGCCTCGCCCGATAAACTTGTAGCAGGGGTCAATGGCCGTCTCCCCAACACGTTCGCTTCCGAGCCTCAAATGGGCGACAAGACAATATACACAGCATCGGACGCGATCGGTCCATTGCGCAAGTGAACGTAGCGGCAGGATCGTCCCGATATCTATACGTGCTTTTGCGAATCGCAGGCTCGTTCAGTTGCTAGCTGCAGTAGAGAAACTCACGCGAGTTTTCTGGAGCGGGTGAAGGGAATCGAACCCTCGTCGTAAGCATGGGAAGCTTCTGCTCTGCCATTGAGCTACACCCGCGCCCCGACCATCCGATAACATCTGTGTCCGGCGTTCGGCAATCAGGCACGACCACTTGCTGTCCGATACTTTGAAATAGGCTTCAACAAGCCGAAAAATAGCCGCGAGCCGACCGCGCTGTCATAGATGTGACGCCAATCGACCAATACCCCTTGACCTCCTTGCCGACGCAGGACTGAGGTGGAATTATGACAGCGCCGGGGGCATTCATCATTTTTGGCGCGACCGGCGATCTCGCCCGGCGCATGCTTTTCCCGTCTCTTTACTTCCTCGACATGGACGGGTTGCTGCCGGCCGGACTTCAGATCATCGGCGCGGCGCGATCGCAGACAAACGAGAAAGATTTCCGCGCCGATGTCCGGCGCGCCGTCAGTAGTCGGGCGGGGGGAGCGTTTTCGGAGGGTGTATGGCGCGAGTTCGAATCGCGACTCTCTTACTGCTACGGCGACGCTACGGAAACCGGGACGTATGACCGCCTGAAGCAGAAGCTGAAGGGGTCTGGAGACAATATCTACTATCTTTCAACCTCCCCCGCCCTCTACACGCCCATCGTACGAGGTCTGGCCGAGCAGGGTCTGTCGGCAGCGCCCCATCGCATCATCGTCGAGAAGCCGATCGGCAAGAGCCGGGCGAGCGGCGAGGCGATCAACGCCGCAATCGCAGAGCATTTCAGCGAGAACCGGACATTCCGCATTGACCACTACCTGGGCAAGGAAACGGTCCAGAACCTCGTCGCCCTGCGCTTCGCCAACGCGCTCTTCGAACCGCTGTGGAACCGGCACGCCATCGACCATGTACAGATCAGCGTCTCCGAAACGGTGGGCGTCGAGGACCGGTTCGCCTACTACAACGAGTACGGCGCGACTCGGGACATGGTCCAGAACCACCTGCTGCAACTTGTCTGCCTCACCGCCATGGAGCCGCCGGCAAACCTGCGACCGGATTCGGTGCGCGGGGAAAAAGTGAAGGTGCTGCGCGCTTTGCGGCCCCTCAAGGACACGGACCTCGCGCAGAAAACAGTTCGCGGCCAGTACACGAAGGGCGTGACGGACGGGGCGAGCGTCCCCGGATACGTCGAGGAGGGCGGCGGCAGGTCCAGCGACACTGAAACCTTTGTCGCGATCTGCGCACACATCGACAATTGGCGCTGGGCCGGCGTTCCCTTCTATCTGCGAACCGGCAAGCGAATGCCGGAACGTTCGTCCCAGATCGTCATCCAGTTCAAGGCGGTGCCGCATTCCATTTTCGGCGACAGCACGCTCCTGGCCAACCGGCTCACCATCCGACTGCAGCCCGAGGAGGCGATCTCGCTCACCCTGATGAACAAGACCCCGACGCTGAGCCAGGGCGGCTATGAGTTGAAGCCGCTGGAGCTGAATCTCAGCCTGATCGACGCCTTCGCCGGTCAGGCGCGACGCCGCATCGCCTATGAGAGGCTGCTGCTCGAGGCGATCAGCGACAATTCCACGCTTTTCGTGCGCCGCGACGAGGCCGAAGCCGCCTGGCTCTGGGTGGACCGCATCATCGAGGGGTGGTCGCGCATCGGCATGAAGCCCGCCGCCTATCCCGCGGGCAGCTGGGGTCCGGCCGGGGCCTTCGCGCTTACAGAACGCAATGGACACAGCTGGTACGAATGAGTCACGAGGAGACGTTCTATCCGGATCGCAAACGGCTCTTCGCGGGGCTTTGCACCGATCTTTGCGAACGCCTTGCTTACACGGTGAGCAGGAAGCGCAAGGCCAGCATGGCGCTAGCGGGCGGCGCGACGCCGGCGCCGCTCTATGAATCCATGTCCAGCCTGCTCCTTCCCTGGGAAAAGATAAGCCTGACTGTGACCGACGAACGCTGGGTGTCGGTCGAGGACCCGGCGAGCAACGAGCATCTTGTTCGCGACCAGCTTCTGCGGCGGCGAGCAGCCGGCGCAACCTTCATCTCGTTCAAGACCAATCACGCCAAGGCGAGCGGCGGGGCCATCGTCACGGAGCGGCGCATCTCCGCCATCATGCCCTTCGACATCTGCCTATTGGGCATGGGACCGGACGGCCATATCGCGTCGCTGATTCCCGGAGCGGACGGATTCGAGGCGGCCGTGAACCCTTCGGGCACTAGGCGAGTCGCGGGCATCCACGCGCCCGGCGCTCCCGGTTCGCCCGAACGGATGACACTGACGCTAACAGGGATACTCGCGTCGCGACGCATCGTCCTGCTTTTCATGGGCCAGGAGAAGCTGAACATCTACAACCAGGCCAAGGAAGGATCTGGAGACAGCCCCGTCAGGGATCTCCTGGCTCAGAAGAAGATTCCCGTCCACGCCTTCTGGGCGCCCTGATCGGCTTCGCAGGTGGAGGACTTGTCCTGGCGGTTCGCGCAAATACCTTCATGCTGGGCAGGGCGAAGCATGAGGGCGACAAGGCGATTGCCCTTCAAAGGCCCGCATGACCAACCTGAACCCTGCCATTTCACGCGTCACGGCCCGCATCATCGAGCGCAGCGCGCCGACACGGGCGGCCTATCTCGACCGCATTGAAGCGGCGCGCGAGGCAGGACCCGGACGATCGCGTCTCTCGTGCGGCAACCTCGCCCACGCCTTCGCAGCCTCCCCTCTCGGCGACAAGCTGACCCTGCGCGGGCAGGCGCCGAATATCGGGATAATCACCTCCTACAACGACATGCTGAGCGCGCATCAGCCCTTTGCCGGCTATCCCGACATCATCAAGGACGCGGCTCGGCGCGCGGGCGGGGTCGCGCAGGTCGCCGGCGGCGTACCCGCCATGTGCGACGGCGTCACGCAAGGCCGGCCCGGCATGGAGCTGTCGCTCTTTTCGCGTGACGTCATTGCGCTGGCGACCGGGATCGCGCTCAGCCACGACGCGTTCGACGCGGTCCTGATGCTGGGCGTCTGCGACAAGATCGTTCCCGGGCTGATGATCGGCGCGCTCGCCTTCGGCCATCTGCCGGTTCTCTTTGTGCCGGCGGGACCGATGCCGTCGGGCATTCCCAACAAGGAAAAAGCGGCGGTGCGCGAACGCTTCGCGCAAGGGATCGCCACGCGGGACGAGCTGCTTGCGGCGGAGGCGGCGTCCTATCACACGGCGGGCACCTGTACATTCTATGGCACCGCCAACTCGAACCAGATGCTGATGGAGCTGATGGGAGTGCACCTGCCCGGGACGGCCTTCGTCAATCCCGGCACGCCGCTGCGCGAGGCGCTGACACGGGCCGCCGCCGCGCAAGCCATCGCGCTCTCGCTGTCGAGGGACCGGCCGCTGGCGCACATCATCGACGAGCGCGCCATCGTCAACGGCCTCGTCGGCCTGATGGCGACGGGCGGATCGACCAATCATGCCCTGCACATTCCCGCCATGGCCGCAGCGGCGGGCATCATCGTCGACTGGGACGATTTCGCGGAGATCTCTGCGGTCACGCCGCTGCTGGCGCGTATCTACCCGAACGGATCGGCGGACGTGAACATGTTCCACGCGGCGGGGGGCATGGGTTTTCTGGTGCGCGAATTGCTGGACGCGGGTCTGTTGCATGGGGACGTGCTGACGGTGACAGGGCCTGGCCTTTCCCGCTACGCTGAAGAGCCATGGCTGGACGGGGACGTCCTCACCTGGCGCGCCGCGCCTCGTGAATCGCTCGACACCAGCATTCTGCGGTCGATGTCCGCCCCGTTCGAAGCCGAGGGGGGGCTGCGTCTGCTGAAGGGAACGCTCGGGCGCGGCGTGATCAAGATTTCCTCCGTTCCGGCCGATCGACGCCGGATCGACGCGACCGCCGCTGTGTTCGAGACGCAGGAAGGCTTTCTGGACGCGTTCAAGGCCGGAGCGCTCGACCGTGACGTGGTGGCGGTCGTTCGGTTCCAGGGACCGCGCGTCAATGGCATGCCCGAACTCCACAAGCTGACGCCGTCGCTGACGGTCCTGCAGAACCGGGGGTTTCGTGTCGCGCTCGTTACCGACGGGCGCATGTCGGGCGCGTCTGGGTCGGTGCCTGCCGCGATTCACGTGACGCCCGCCGCCGACCAGCACTCGCCCCTTTCGGTGATTCAGGACGGCGATCGCATCCTTCTCGACGCCGAAGCCGGCAGGCTCGACCTCATGGTCAGCCGTGAGGTGCTGGACGCCCGGACGCAGGTTCTGCCGCCCCGTCCCGGTCACGGCTATGGACGCGAGTTGTTCGCCCCACTGCGCGCCCTGGTCGGCGACGCCGAAAGCGGCGGCAGCATTTTCAACCCACGCTCGGGGCCGGGACTCTGATGACGCCGATGCCGATAGACGAATTGATGGCGCTGCAGCCGGTGATACCCGTGCTGACGGTCGAGCGGGTGGAGGACGCGATCCCGCTGGCGGAGGCGCTGGTTGGCGCGGGTCTTCGCGTGCTTGAGGTGACGCTGCGAACGCCGGTCGCGCTGGACGTTATTCGAAGCATGCATGGCGTCGGCGGCGCCGTTGTTGGCGCGGGCACGGTATTGAACGCCCGCGACGTCGAGCAGGCGGTCGCGGCGGGCGCGCGTTTCATCGTGACGCCGGGATTGTCGTCCGCCACCGTGGCGGCGGCGCGCCAGGCGAACGCGCCGATCCTTCCTGGGGTCGCCACCGCCACGGAAATCATGGCCGGGCTGGAACTGGGTCTTGAGCGTTTCAAGTTCTTTCCCGCCGAACAGGCGGGCGGGCTCGCCATGCTGAACGCCTTTGCCGGACCCTTCGGCGCAGTGCGGTTCTGTCCGACAGGAGGGATCACGTTCGCCAGCGCGTCTGCCTATCTGGTCCGGCCCAATGTGTCCGTCATTGGCGGCGGATGGATGGCGCCCAAGGCGCTGGTCGATGCACGCGACTGGTCGGCAATCGCCAGGCTAGCGGAAGAGGCGGCCGCGCTCAGAAAGATATGAGCATCATTCTGCGGCAAGCGTTCCAGCGGCAAATCCGTCGTCGAAGACATCCTCGATCCGCCTGTCAAACAGGCGCGCAATGCGGAAGGCGAGCGGCAGAGAGGGGTCGTACTTTCCAGTCTCAAGCGCATTGACGGACTGGCGCGACACGCCGAGCGCGTCGGCGAGATCGCCCTGGCTCCAGCCGCGCCCGGCGCGCAGGTCGCGCAGCGTGTTCTTCAACGCGCGGCTCCCGAGCCTGCCCGTAAGCGGCGGGCGCAATAGACGGCGCCATAGGCGAAGAAGAACATTGGCACGAGAAGGAAGGGCCAAAGGTGGGGCACGACCTCGAAGAGTTCGAGAAATCCCCACACGCCTGCGAAGGAGAGCGTCGCGCCGCCGCCTGCCAGCATGGCCTGGGTCTGCATGGCGCGCGTGTATTCGTCCGTCTCGCGCAGGAGACGGCTCATCAGCCAGAACACCAAGACGAGGGGCGCGGCCGAGGCCAGTGCAACTCCGGCAACAAGCCATTGCGGCGGCTCTGCGAGCGTCTTCAGATACAAGGGGCCGGCAAAGCAGATGGCCGTGTAGACCCCGATGACCGGCCAGAACATGCGCCGATAGCGGCGATTGGCTTGCTTGAATGTGATCTCTGGCATACCTTCTCCTGTCAAGTGTCATTGACAGATAGACGCTGGTTGCAAGCCTGTCAAGCGTCATTGACAAGTAGGTTAGCGCCTTCCGAAGCCGCGCTAAACCGGCAGCAGCTTCAGGAAATCCCCGTCGCTCCATTTCACGGCGCGCGGGGTCATGGCGCGCAGGATTTCATTGGCCTGGCGGACCACCACGAGATTGCGCTTGCGGATCAGATAAAGGCGCTGATCGCCGGCCCCTGCGGCCATCACGATGTCCTCCTTCATGGCGTCGGCGCCGATCGTGTCGGCGTTCACCCCGGCGCGCGGCGACGGTCCGATCAGGCCGGGCCGCAGCAGCCACCACGACAGACCATAGCCCGGATTGGCGGAGGTCGACTCGAACAGCGCCGTGTAGACTTTCGAATCGACGCCCTCGGCGCCGTCCATTACCCACTGGCCAAATACCGCCCAGTCCCGTGCAATAAAATGCGCGCCCTGCGGCAGGAAGGGATTGCCGTCAGCGCCGCGCTTCCAGTCGGTGGGACGAATGCCGAGGCCATCGAACACCCGGCCTTGCAGCCAGACTACCGGATCGTCCGGCTGGCCTGCGGCCTTCAGCTTGCGCTTCAGGATTTCGCCGAAGACCTGAAACGGAGTCGGACCATATTCGAACTTGGCGCCGGGCGCCGACACCGGTTTCGCCTTGATCGCGTCAGCGTAGGTCGGAGGGCGCCCAATGCCCTCACCCTTCAGGCCGGAGGTGAGAGTCAGCAGATGGCGGATCGTCACGCGGCTGCGGACCGGATCGCCCGCCCATTCCGTTAGCGTCTTGGAGCATGCCTCCTCGATATCGAGCAGGCCGTCGCCGGATGCGGCCGCCGCCATGACGCCTGTAAAACTTTTGGTACCGCTGGCCAGCTCCCAGCCCTTCGCCGCGCCCCCGGGGGAGGGATAGTTTTCGAACAGCACCTTTCCGTCCTGCATCACCAACAGGGAGACGCCCCGGCGCTCGGCAGAATAGGCGGCGGCGGCGGCAAATGGCCCGGTTGCAGCGGGAAGGTTTCTGGAAGGCCGTTGCGCCCTCGCCTGTCCGCCTCCGACCAGCGCCGTCGCGCCGAGTCCCGCCATCACAAGCCTGCGCGATGCGTTCACGGTCCCCTCCCGCTCCCTCTGATGCCCATCACTGATCCCCTACGGTAGCAAACCTGAACGCCGTTTGAACCGAAGCGTTCTTGCCCGGACTATTGGTCCGTCGGCGAGAAATATTTCGACAGGCGCAGCCCCTGACCCTGATAGGTCGAGAACGAGCCTTTGGCGCCATAGGGCACGTCCGGAGGCGCCGTCATCGCCTCGAAAACCAGGCGACCGACCGGCTGGCCGTCCTCAAGAATGAACGGCACGTCGCGGGAGCGGACTTCAAGGACCGCCTTTCCGCTCTTCTGCTTCACGCCGAAACCGGGGTCGAAGAAGCCCGCATAGTGCGCACGGAACTCGCCCAGCTCCGGCGCGATGGGCGCCATTTCCGCTGCCTCGTCGAGCGGTATGACGATCTTTTCCTTCGAGGCGAGAATGTAGAATTCACCGGGATCAAGCACGATGCGATTCTCGCGGGCCTGGATCGGCTCCCAGAAATCCTCGACGCCGTGGGCGCCGATCCGCGCCAGGTCGATCACGCGCGAATGCCGCTTGGCGCGATAGCCCACAATGGAGCCAGCCGTCGGATGGAGGTCGAGGCTGAAGACCAGCTCCCGCATCGGCCTGTGGACGCCGCGCCGGACACGAAGCTGCAGCAGCCGGTCGCCGGTGCGGGCCAGCACCGAAAAGGTGCGCGGGCTGATCTCGGCGTACAGCGGACCATTGTAGCCCACGGGCGCGCTGTCGAAGGCGCGGGCATGATCGCACACGGCCCGCACAAAAACGTCGATCCGACCGGTCGAACTTTTCGGGTTCGCGGCAGCTGAAAGATCGGAAGGCAGGCGCAGGCGCTCCCGCAGCGGAACGAGATAGACGCAACCCGTTTCCAGCACAGCGCCGCGTGTGAGATCGAGCGTGTGCATGACCAGACTGTCGTCCAACCGGCTCGCCACGTCGTGCGCGCCTGGCAGAAAACTCGCGCGCAGGCGATAGGCCAGATCGCCGAGTCGCAGATCGAGACTCGCAGGCTGGACCTGATCGCGCTGCATTCCCCGCTCGGCGGCGATTGCGCCCGAGGCCAGAAGCGCGTGCAATTCGCGATCAGGCAGCACGCCGGATTTGACCGCGTCGGGCCTCTCGAGCGCCGTCTTGCCTCGCTTCGTCCTGGGAATCACCGCGACCTCCTGAAGCACGCTCCATATCATCACAGGCCAAAGCCCGCTGTCTTTCGTCGTTTCCCATTTCGTCCTATGTCGCGCGACAGGCAAATGTCAGCGGGACACTCATGGCAGACGACGCATCCGGACCCAATAACCCATCCTGGCGGCCGGCCACCCAGCTGGTGCGCGGCGGCCAGACCAGGTCGCAACATGGCGAGACGTCGGAGGCGCTGTTTCTGACCTCTGGATTTGTCTATCCAAGCGCCGAGCGCCACGCCGCGCGCATGGCGGGGGACGAGGGCGGCTACATCTATTCCCGCTACGCCAATCCGACGGTGCGCATGTTCGAGGAGCGGTTGGCGCTGCTGGAGGGCGCCGAGGACTGCCGGGCGACGGCGAGCGGCATGGCGGCCATTCACACCATGCTGGTCGCCCCCTGCCAGCCGGGCGACCGCATCGTCGCGGCGCGGCAGCTGTTTTCGTCGTGCATATGGATCCTGAAAAACATCTGCCCGAAAATGGGCGTCCAGGTTGACTGGGTGGACGGCGCCAACCTCGACGAGTGGCGCGTCGCCTGTTCCCAGCCGGTGAAATTCGCCTTGATCGAGACGCCCACCAATCCGCTGCTCGACGCGATCGACATTTCCGGCGTCGCGGATCTGGTACATCGTGCGGGCGGCGAGCTGATCGTCGACAATGTCTTCGCCTCCCCAATTCTGCAAAAGCCCCTGGAGCACGGCGCGGACTGGATCGTCTATTCCGCCACCAAACACATGGACGGACAGGGGCGCGTGTTGGGGGGCGCGATACTTGGCAAGACCAAGGCGATCGAAGACCACATCCAGCAATACTATCGCCACACCGGCCCGGCGATGTCGCCCTTCAACGCCTGGGTTCTGGTCAAGGGCCTCGAGACGCTCGACGTTCGGGTGGGCCGGATGTCCGACAATGCGGCGACCGTGGCGGATCGGCTGGCGAACCATCCCTCTGTCGCCGCCGTGCGGTATCCCGGGCGCGGCGACCATCCGCATCGCGCCATCCACGCCCGGCAGATGACATCCGGCGGAACGCTTGTGGCGTTTTCGCTCAAGGGCGGCAAGGCGGCGGCGTTCGACATGCTTAACCGCCTCGGCATGATCGACATCTCCAACAATCTGGGCGACTCGAAATCCCTGATTACGCATCCTGCCACCACCACCCACCGGACGCTGACCGAAGAGGAGCGCGCCGCCATCGGTCTCGACGACAGCTGGATCCGGCTGTCGGTCGGCCTGGAGGACGCCGAGGACATCGCCGCCGACCTGGAACAGGCGCTCGGTGGGTGACGGGCCAAGTCGCAGAACAATGGACTTTACCGTTGCTTCATCCCTGTCCGGACGGGATAAGTGCTGGGTCGCGGCGGCAGTTTGCAGAGGAGTTGTGATGACGCAGGTCACGGCCTATGAGGCGGAAACAGACGGCATCGTCGTCCGCGTATCGCCGCGCTTCCTGGAGGACGAAAGCTCTCCGGAGGAGGACCGCTATATGTGGGCCTACCATGTCGAGATAGAGAACCAGGGCGGCCGCACCCTGCAGCTGATGACCCGCCACTGGCGCATCACCGACCGCGACGGGCGCGTGCAGGAAGTCAACGGCGCCGGGGTCGTCGGCCAGCAACCCGTGCTCACGCCGGGCGCAAAATTCGAATACACGTCGGGCGCGCCCCTGTCGGCCCCTTCAGGGATGATGCAGGGCGTCTATCGTCTGGCGGACGACGCCGGCGCCGTGCTCGACGCCCGAATTCCGCTGTTCGCTCTCGACAGCCCCTACGACCAAAGCGCGCCGAACTGATCGCTCAGATCGTGATGTCAGCGCCAAGTTCGCTGGCTGGAAACCTGTAGATGCGTCCGCAGAACTGACAATCCGCGACGATGGCTCCGTCCGCCTCCGCCAGCGCGACCACCTCCTTGCGCGGCATCGCCTGCAAGGTCCGGCGGAGCTTGTCTTCCGAGCATGTGCATGTGTCCGACAGGCGCGCCGGAGGCTCCAGCCGCACGCCGTTCTCATGGAATAGTCGATACAGCAATCGGGCCGACGACAGGTCCGGATCGGCAAGTTCGAGGTCGGTCACCGTGTCGAACAGGGCGCGGGCATTGTCCCAGTCATCGTCGGTATCGCCGCGTACAGCGTCTCCCGCCACCTGCTGCAGCAGCGCGCCGCCAGCCCGCCAGCGCATTGTCCCGCCCGGCTCCGACAGTTCCGCCACGGCGAGGCGCACGCGCGTCGGGATCTGTTCCGACTGGTTGAAATAGGTCTGCGCGCAATCGGCGAGACTCGCCCCATCCAGCGGCACAATGCCCTGATAGGGGTCGCGGTCCGGGTCGGACGGTGCAAGGATGATCGCCATCGCGCCCTTGCCGATCGCCTGCGGGATGTGAGGCTTCGCGCCGCGATTGATGCGCTCGAGATTGTCCCATTTCTCGCGGTTGAGGCGCAGATAGCCGCGCAGACCGCCGTCCGATCGGGCCTCGGCCACCAGGAGCGAGACAGGTCCATCGCCCTGCGCCTGGACAATCACCTTGCCGTCGAATTTGAGCGACGCCGCCGCGAGCACCGAGAGGGTGATCGCCTCGCCCAGAAGATGGGCGGCCCAGCGTGGATAGTCGTGACGCTTCAGAATGGCGTCCACCGTGCCGTCGCCGAGGCGCGTGACGCGGCCGCGCACATGCGCGTCCTCGATCTGGAAGGTGGCGACGAAATCGTCGCCTTCACCCAAGGGATCGTTCAGGGAAGGGGTATCAGTCATGTCCGGAAGAGCTGCGCTACAGGGAAGACCGCCAAAATGGGGTTGATCGCCACTGGATGCAACTTGAGCATCCTTCGATGGGGCCTGGGGCTACACCTGCAGGCACCACTCCAGAATGGCCTTCTGGGCGTGAAGCCGGTTTTCGGCCGCTTCGAAGACGCGGGACTGAGGACCGTCGATCACGGCCGCATCGACCTCTTCGCCGCGATGGGCCGGCAGGCAGTGAAGAAAAAGCGCCCCGCCATTGGCGCCGCGCATGAGCGCCTCGTCAACCTTGAAGCCGGCGAGGTCCGAAAGCCGCTTGTCGCCATAGAGGTCGCCCATCGAAACGAAGGTGTCGGCCACGACGACGTCGGCGCCGGCAACGGCCTCGGCCGCCGTGGCGAATATCTCGATCCGGCCCTGCTCGGCCCGCGCCCGGGCGATATCCTCTGGACGAGGCCCGTATGCCGTCGGCGTGGCCACCGCGAGCGAGAAGCCGAATTTCGGCGCAGCATGGATGAAGGTCGCGGCGACGTTGTTGCCGTCGCCCACCCAGGCGATGCGCGCGCCCTTGAGGTTCAGCCCGCCCTCTTCCAGGGTCTGCAGGTCGGCCATGATCTGGCAGGGGTGCGATCTGTCCGTGAGGCCGTTGATCACCGGGATCGTCGCCACCGCCGCGAACGCCTCGACGTCCGCATGGCGACGGGCGCGGATCATCACGGCATCGACATAGCCCGAGAAGACCTTCGCGGTGTCCTCAATCGATTCGCCCCGGCCAAGCTGGGTGTCGCCGGCGTTGAGCACGAGCGATGAGCCGCCCAGCTGACGGATCGCCATGTCGAAGGAGACGCGGGTGCGGGTGGAGTTCTTCTCGAAGATCATCGCCAGCGCCCGCCCCGCCAGAGGCGCGTCACGGTCCGGGGCGCCCCGGGGCAGATCCCGCCGCCGGGATTTTCGCGCCCTGGCGTTGTCGAGGATCGACCGCAGCACGCTGGCCGGCAGCGGCCAGAGATCGATGAAATGGTTCACCCTCAGCTCCCGGCGGCGGTGATCATGGCGTTAAGGGCCTGGTCGATGGCGTCGACCGCCTCGCGCACGTCGTCATCGGTGACGATCAGCGGGGGAGCGAGGCGCAGAACATTGTCGCCCGCCGTCCCGACGAGGAGCCCGCGTTCCGCCAGGGTCGCCCGCAACGGCAATGGGTCCCTGGTCATGCGTAGGCCGCGCAAGAGGCCGCGCCCGGTCACCCCGACGACGAGTTCGGGATAGCGGTCCTTCAGGCTTTCGAGGCCCTGCGTCAGCGTGCCGGACACGCGGCGGACGGTCTCGAGAAATCCGTCCTCCATGATCACGTCGAGCACCGCATTGCCGACCGCCATCGCCAGCGGCCCGCCGCCAAAAGTGGACCCGTGAACGCCCTTCGCCATGCCCGATGCGGCTTCGTCTGTGACGAGGCACGCCCCCATCGGGAAGCCGCCGCCAATGCCCTTGGCGGCCGCAAGAATGTCCGGATCGGCGCCAGTCATCCATTGGTGGTGGAAGAGCTGTCCAGTCCGTCCTGCGCCGCACTGGACCTCATCATAGATGAGGAGGACTCCGTGTTCAGTGCACAGCTCACGGAGGCCTTGCAGGCACTGCTGAGGAACCTCCCGAACGCCGCCTTCGCCCTGCACCGGTTCGATGAGCACGGCTGCGACATGCGGCTCGACGATCGCACCCCGCAGCGCTTCATGGTCGCCATACGGAAGCGTGGCGAAGCCGGGCAGGCGCGGACCAAAGCCTTCGCGGTACTTGTCCTGCCCGCCAGCATTGATGCCGGCATAGGTCCGGCCGTGGAAGGAGCCGGTGAAAGACAAGATGGTCGCCCGCTCCGTTTCGCCTTTGGCCCAGTGATAGCGCCGCGCGATCTTGATCGAGGCTTCAATGGCCTCGGCGCCGGAGTTGGTGAAGAAGACCTTGTCCGCGAAGGTGAGGTCGGCGTAGCGCTGGGCGAGGCGCTCCTGTCCGGAGATGCGATACATGTTGGAAAGATGCCAGAGCTTGCCGGCCTGCTCGTTCAGCGCCTTCACCAGGGAGGGATGCGCATGGCCAAGGCTGTTGACGGCGATGCCAGCGATAAAGTCGAGATAGGATTTTCCGGCGTCATCATAGAGACGCACGCCCTCGCCTCGCTCGAACACGATCGGGCTCGGACCGTAGACGGGCAGAATGGCGGTCGACATCGGCGTCTCCGGCTGGATGTCAGAAATCGCTTGAGAAAATAAAGCGCGGACCCTTTAGGTCTGCCCTGCCCCTGTCAATGCATCAATCCAATAAGTTCGGACGACCTCTTGCACCTGGAAATCCAATTGCGCGACCTGGCAGATGTTGCTCGACGCCTGTCCCGTGCTTGAGACAGAGCACATCGACGCATTGCTTCCCTACGGCGCCTGCTTCGGCGAGCAGGCTGGCGCGCAAGGTCTCGCCATCACGCGAAGGGAATCCCAGCATCAACAACGTGACTGTTGATCGTGCGCCGCGCCGCAGCCAAATCGAAACAAGGCAAGGACCGCTAAGCCTTGAGCTTATAGCCGGATCGCAAGAGGCGCCAGCACAGCGCGCAGAGCGCGAGCGTGATCGCCAGAACGTAAATCGCGCCGAACGCAAGATCGCCCTCGTGCTGGCCGGTGAAGCCATAACGAAACCCGTCAATAAGGTGGAAGAACGGGTTGGCGTGCGAAATCGACTCGAAGGGATCTCCCAGCCGGCTAAGAGGATAGAAGGTCCCCGACAGCATGGTCAGCGGCGCGATGACGAAGTTCTGCACCGCCGCCATGTGATCGAACTTGTCGGCCCAGATTCCGCCAAGCAGGCCGACCGCACCCATGAAAAGAGAGCCGATGATGGCGTAGTAGGCGATGGCCCAGACGTGCTCCACATTAAACGGTGTGATCTGCATCGCCCACACCGAGACATAGGTCACCAGACCCACCAGAACGCCTCGTGTCACCGAGCCGGACAAAAAGCCCAGCGTCAGTTCGATGGGCGAGAGCGGCGGCATCAGGAAATCGACCGAGTTGCCTTGAACCTTAGCGATGATCAGGGAGGACGAGGTGTTGGCGAAGGCATTGGTGAGGACTGCCATCATCACGATCCCGGGCGTCAGAAAGGAAGCAAAGTCGAGGCCTCCCGGCAGGGCCGCGCCGCCGGGAATGGCCAGCTTGAACACAAACAGCATCAGGATTGAGGACACCACAGGAGCGAACAGCGTCTGCATACCGACTTTCCAGAAACGGCGCGTCTCGCGCAGGCACAGGGTCCAAAGCCCGATCCAGTTGACCGAACCGTAAGCCCTGGGGGCCAACGCGCCCGAGTGTGAGGCGTCCAAAGGCGGGCGAGTCAGCGTCTGGTCCATGGCCGGGGTTTTAAGCTTTCTCCGTTCGCGCGCCACCAGTATTTAAGCGTCCGCGCAGGCCGCCAGAAGCGGCCACAAGCGGTCCGAAAATCGATGAGGGTGAGTCCGAGGAGCCACAGAGGGCCACAACCCCGCCTGCGGCCGTTTGACTCACCGTCTTGTGGAGAACCCCAACATATTGATTAACCTGTTAGCAAGGGCCCCCGTATGTTGCGCCTGTCGCTCGGACAGCTACTATCCATAGTTGCTAGGGAGCGAGATCGAAGAGACACTGACAACATGTTGTGTCTTGCAGGTTTCTCAGCGGCTGAGGAGATGAGTCGATGGGCTGGACCGAAGAACGCGTCGCGGAACTCAAGAAGCTGTGGGCCGAAGGCCACAGCGCCAGCCAGATCGCCAAGCGCTTGGGGTCCGTGACCCGCAACGCCGTAATCGGCAAAGTTCACCGGCTGGGACTCTCAGGCCGCGCGACGCCGTCGCGGCCAGTAAAGCGCTCGCCGCGCCTCGCGCAGCCCAAGCCGCACCATCTCCCGCGCCAAGCCTCGCCCGCGCGCAACGGCGCGACTGGCCTCGCCGTTCGCCAAAGCGTCTCCATCGCTCCGCTGCCGCTCCCAGACGCCAATATCGAGCCGCTGCTCCTACCCAATGGCGACATGGTGACGGTGATGACCGTCAAGGATTCCATGTGCAAATGGCCGATAGGCGATCCGGCGGATTCCACCTTCGGCTTTTGCGGCCGGGGCTCCTGCCACGGTTCGCCCTACTGCGCCGACCATGCGCGGGTGGCGTTCCAGCCCGCCAAGAAACGCGAACGCCGCGCCCGCGAGTTCGACTACATCCAGCGGTTGGCGGGATAAGGAGCTGTCCCGGTTGGGCGATAGATCCGAGAGACCAATTCGAGCGGCGAGCGCCTGAGCACAACGTTGGGTCTTGGGAATAGATCAGCCCGCGTCCAGCGAATACCCGGCCGAACGGACGGTGCGGATGGGATCCTCTCCCCCGCCCTTGGCCAGAGCCTTGCGCAGGCGTCCGATATGGACATCTACCGTGCGCGTCTCGACATAGACGTCGGAGCCCCAAACCGCATCGAGCAGCTGCTCGCGAGAGAAGACCCGGCCAGGGTGCTGGATGAAATAATCGAGCAGGCGGAATTCGGTCGGCCCCAGATGCACCTCGACCTCATTGCGCGTGACGCGGTGCGCGGAACGATCGACGCTTATGTCGCCGATCACCACCTTGTCCTCGGCGAGTGCAGGCCGGATGCGACGCATGACTGCGCGGATGCGCGCCGTCAACTCGACCATGGAGAAGGGCTTGACCATGTAGTCGTCGGCGCCGGTGTCGAGGCCGCGGATGCGGTCGGCCTCCTCGGCCTTGGCGGTCAGCATGATGACCGGGAGATTGCGGGTCGCCGGTTTCGACCGCAGACGGCGGCAGACCTCGATCCCGGCGAGCCGAGGCAGCATCCAGTCGAGGATCACGATGTCGGGCTGACGCTCCTCGATTAACAGCAGGGCCTCCTCGCCATCCATCGCGACGCCGATCTCATAACCTTCCCTTTCGAGGTTGTAGCGCACCAGTTCGATCAGCGCGGATTCGTCCTCGACGATCAGCGCGTAGGGCCTCGCCGCCACGCTTCGAACGCTTCGGGGAGCTTCAATTGCTGCTGAAGACATCGACTTTCGGCCTCTCTGTCGTCAGGGTTTCGCCCGTCACGAGAAAATGAATCTCCTTGGCGATGTTGGTGCAGTGGTCGCCGACGCGCTCGAGGTTCTTGGCCACGAACAACAGGTGGGTGCAACCCGTGATCATGCGCGGGTCCTCCATCATGTAGGTGAGCACTTCCCGGAAGAGCGACGTGTAATGCTCATCGACCTCCTCGTCGCGCGTCCACACCTTCGTGGCGGCGTCGGTTTCGAGGGCCGAGTAGGCGTCGAGAACGCGCTTGAGCTGGGCGATGACGAGGCGCCCCATGCGAGCGACGCCTTTCAGCGCCGAGGCAGGTTCGACGACATCGAGAACCTTCGCCCGCTTGGCGATGTTCTTGGCGAGATCGCCGATGCGCTCGAGTTCGTAGGCGATCTTGAGCGCCGCGATCGTCTGGCGCAGGTCGCGCGCGAGCGGCTGGCGCAACGCCAGCACGCGCAGGATTTTCCGCTCGATTTCGGTCTGCATGGCGTCAATCTGGGGATCGCGCGCGACGACGGTGTCGGCCAAGAACGAATCCCGGGTTGAGATCGCCTGGATGGCGTCCGAAAGTACGTCTTCCGCGAGGCCGCCCATGCGCGCAAGATCGCCGGACAGCTCTTCGAGATCGGCGGAGAACGAACGCACCGTGTGTTCGATCATGTCTCTTGTTCCTGCTGCGCCCCACGCCATTCCGGGAGCGTCAGGTTATCCGAATCGCCCGGTGATATAGTCTTGCGTGCGCGCATCGCGCGGATTGGTAAAGATGGTTTCGGTGGGGCCGGTTTCGATGATGGCGCCCATGTGGAAAAAAGCCGTCTTCTGGGACACCCGCGCGGCTTGGGCCATGGAATGCGTGACGATCACGATGCAATAATTTGACCTGAGCTCGTCGATGAGTTCCTCGACCCGCGCGGTCGCTATAGGATCGAGAGCCGAACACGGCTCGTCCATCAGGATGATTTCGGGGTTGACGGCGATGGCCCGCGCGATCACCAGGCGCTGTTGCTGTCCGCCTGAAAGCCCGGCGCCGGACTGGGCGAGACGATCCTTCACCTCGTTCCAGAGGCCCGCGCGCTCCAGGGAGGTGCGCACAATCTCCTCCAGCTCCTTGCGGGAGCCGGCGAGGCCGTGAATGCGGGCGCCGTACGCCACATTGTCGAAAATGGATTTCGGAAAGGGGTTGGGCTTCTGGAACACCATGCCGACGCGTGCGCGCAGCTGCACCGGATCAACCGAACGATCATTCACGTTCTCGCCATCGATTTCGATCGCACCCGTGACGCGCGCGCCGTCTATCGTGTCGTTCATGCGGTTGATCGAACGCAGGAAGGTCGATTTCCCGCAGCCCGAGGGGCCGATCAACGCTGTCACCGATTTTTCCGGAATATCCAGCGACACCCCGTACAGCGCCTGCTTGTCGCCGTAAAAAACCGAGACCTCGCGGGCGCGGACCTTGATTTCAGGCGCCTCCTGACGCGCAGCGCCCTCAGGAGCGCCGGAGCGAGCCGCCGTGATGGGTTCGACCCGGCTCAACACGACCTCCGGCTTTGCCCGCGCGAAACGACAAGAGTTGTCGCCGGCGTCTTCAAGCTACACACCTTACCGGAGCCTCCGAAGGCGTTGACGGACGTCCCGCTTCCCCGCTCCCCCGCCATGGTCCGCCCCCTTTCCTAACTCACTAGGGGACGTATTTGACACTCTTGTGACGCCGCGTCTCGACAGCTTGCGACAGATAGCCGTCGTTCGCTCTCGCGATCCGACATGCCGCCCTTCAGATTCCTTCGTTTCAGACGGAAAAACCGGCATGTGCCGGGCGGGCCAAAACAACTTGTCCGCGGGACTGGAGGAGCGGTTGTGTCAGGCCTGCCGCCCCGCTTCGGCTGCCGACAGGAGACGGCCGTCTTCGGCGGCCGGCGCCGCGACGCTGGCGGGCAGAACAACGCCGAAGGCGGACCCGCGGCCAGGCTCGCTTTCTACGAGAAACTCTCCTCGGTGCCGCGTCACGACGTGCTTGACGATCGCCAGCCCAAGTCCCGTTCCGCGGCGCAGGCCCCGACCCGGATCCACGCGGTAAAATCGCTCCGCCAGACGGGGCAGGTGCTGGCGGTCGATGCCCGGTCCGGAATCGCTGACGCGCAGCACAGCGAACCGCCCCGAGGATGTTAAAGGCGCCGTGGCGATGGACATGTGCCCGGCATCCTCCCAGCGCCGTCCGGCCTGGGCGGTGGCCTCCTCCCGGGTGAGGCCAGCGCGGATCTCGATCTCCACGACGTCGCCGGGCTTTGAATACTTGATGGCGTTATCGACGAGGTTCTGGGCCACCTGGCTCAGTTCGTCGCGCACACCGGTTACGAAGACGCCAGAGGCCGGTCCGGAAATGCGCAACTTGACCTGGCGTTCGTTAGCGACCGGCAGCAGGGCGTCGCCGACTTCGGCGACAACCGCCGCGAGATCGGCGCTGGTGTCCGGGGGCCTGTGCTCGTTGAGTTCGATCCGCGACAACGAGAGCAGATCCGCGATCAGGCGCCGCATCCGCTCGGCCTGCCCATGCATGATTTCGAGAAACCGGTCCCACGCCTCCGGGTCCTGCCGGGCCGGGCCGCGCATCGTCTCGATGAAGCCGGACAGCGAAGTCAGCGGCGTTCGCAGTTCGTGACTGGCGTTGGCGAGGAAATCGACCCGGGCGAATTCGGCCCGCTTGATTTCGGTGAGGTCGTGCATGCTGATCAGCACGCCCGCGCTGATGGGAGTGACCAGCGGCGCGGCGACGCAGGAAAAGTAGCGGTCGGTTTCGTCGCGCTCCACGAACTCGAATATCTGCGCCTTGCCGTCGCGGCGGGCGGTCGCAACCGCGTCCAGCAATTCCGGGCGGCGCACCACCACGGTGAGGAGCGGTTCGGCCCCGACGAAACGAAACTGACGCCGCGCGGCGCCGTTTGCGGCTTCCACCTTACCCTGGGCGTCAATGTACATCGCCGGTTCGGGAAGAGCGTCGATCATCGCGGAGCGAAAGATGCGCTCGCTTTCGACGCGCAACGCACGTTCCTCATCGCTGGCGGCGGCGCGGGCTTCAAGGATCGCCTCCGCCTCGATGTCAGCGGTGCCGCGAAAGTAGAGGGCCGAAAAGACGCCGATAGTCGCGGCGGACACGAGTCCGGCCAGGATCGAGACCGCACCCGTCAGCACGCCGCCAGCCAGCACGACCGCTGCGGCAATGGTGAGGACGACAAAATCCGTCAGCCTGCGCCCTCGCCCCGACCCGAAGAACGCCGCCTCGCCCCGCCTGGTCAGAAACTTGGTCCTCGTGGGCTCGTTCATGGACGACTTTCAGCCGCTCGCGGGCAATGACGATCTAGCGCGGATGGCGCGCGCATTCATCGGACTTTCGCACTGCTTTGATGTCAGCTTGATTGCACGCCGTCGATGGACGAGCTTATTGATCTTCGATATCACGCGTTGACTCCAGAAATCGATCGGGGTCAAATCTGGCCCGGGACGCGGCCGAGGCGAGCCTTCGAACTTCCAAAAAGGTGATTTGATGAAACGTTCACTCCTGCTTGCGTCCTCGGCCGCCGTTTTCCTGATCGGATGCTCTGCTGAAAAGCCTGCGCCCACGATCGCCGAGGCGCCCAAGGTTGCGGCTCTCGGGTCGTTCGGCGTCGAGACCACGCATATGGACGCTGCGGTCAAGCCGGGCGACGATTTCTTCAAGTACGCCAATGGCAAGTGGCTCGCGACTTTCCAGATGCCGGCCGACAAGGCCCGTTTCGGCTCCTTCGACGCGCTCGGCGAAAAGTCGGAGACGGACGTCAAGACAGTCGTGGAGGAACTGGCGGCAGGATCGCCCGCAGCCGGCACCACGGCGGCCAAGGTCGGCGACATCTATGCAAGCTGGATGGACGAGGCCGGCATCGAGGCGCGGGAACTTGCGCCTCTGCAGCCCTATCTCGACAGGATCAACGCCGTCACGGACAGCGCCGGCGTCCTCAAACTGATGTCGACGCCCGACTTCTCGGCGCCCTTCGGCATCGGCATCGAGGCCGACCCGGACGATCCGACGCAGTATTCTGTGTGGGCCGTCCAGGCGGGTATCGGCATGCCCGACCGTGATTATTACCTGAAGGACGGCGCCTCCTTCGAGAAATACCGCGCCGGCTACAAGACCTATGTGACGAAAGTCTTTGAACTCCTCGGCGATGCGGCGCCCGCCGCCTCGGCCGACCAGGTGATCGCGCTGGAGACGAAGATCGCGCGCGGCCACTGGGCGCAGCAAGACCTGCGTAACGTCGAGAAAGCCTTCAACACCATGACGTTTGCCGAGTTCAAGGCGTTCGCGCCAAGCGTTCAGTGGGACGGCGTGCTCGCCGGCATGGGCCTCCCGGCCACGGTCGACAAGATCGTCGCCTATGGCGATACGGCCGTGCGAGACGGCGCAAAACTGGTGGGCAGCGAGCCAGTCGGCGCGTGGAAGAAGTACCTGGCTTTCCACATCGCGTCGGACAATGCGGCCAACTTGCCCAAGGCGTTCGACGACGCCTCGTTCGACTTCTACGGCAAGACGCTGCGGGGCGTCGAAACCAAGCGCGATCGCTGGAAGCGCGGGGTCACTCTGCTTGACAACAATATCGGCGAGGGTGTCGGCGAGGTCTATGTCGCCAAATACTTCCCGCCGGAAAACAAGGCGAAGATGGACGCTCTCGTCGCCAATCTCAGATCCGCGCTCGACGGCCGTCTCAAGACCCTGGCCTGGATGGATGACCCCACTCGTGCCGAGGCGCTGAAGAAGCTCGGCACGTTCGAGCCGCGTATCGGCTATCCGTCCAAGTGGCGGGACTATTCGGCCATGACGATCGAGAAGGGCAAGCATTTCGAGAATATGGACGCCGCCCGGAAGTTCGAGTGGAACCGCCAGGTCGCCCGGCTCAACGAGCCAGTCGATCGCTCGGAATGGGGCATGAACGCCCAGACGGTGAACGCCCAGTACAACCCGCTGATGAACCAGATCACGTTCCCGGCGGCGATCCTCCAGCCGCCCTTCTTCGACGCCAACGCCGATCCGGCCGTCAATTACGGAGCCATCGGCGGCGTGATCGGTCACGAGATCGGCCACGGCTTCGACGATCAGGGACGCGCCTTTGATGAAAGCGGCAGGACCCGCAACTGGTGGACGCCCGAGACCGACGCGAAGTTCAAGGCCGCGACCGACACGCTCGCCGCGCAATACGACGCTTACTGCCCCGTAACGGATGGCTGCATCAATGGCCGGCTCACCATGGGCGAGAACATCGGGGACCTTGGCGGCCTCACCATGGCGTACACGGCTTACAAGCTGTCGCTGAACGGTCAAGAGGCGCCCGTCATTGACGGCTTCACGGGCGATCAGCGCTTCTTCCTCGCCTGGGCGCAGGTCTGGCGCGCCACGGCGCGGGAAGACGACACCCGCCAGAGGCTGGTTACGGATCCACATTCTATGCCGGAATTCCGCACCAACGGGGTCGTGCGCAACATGGACGAATGGTATGCGGCCTTCAACGTCCAGCCCGGCGACAAGCTCTACATTCCACCGGAAGACCGGGTCAGGATCTGGTGACGCGGGCGCAGGCTTCAGGGCCCGCATGACAGCGGCTCACGTGCGACATGGCGCATGGGGCGTTCTTGCCCGTGCACAGTGTTTTCACCCCGAGTGCGGCGGCAGAAAGGGAAGCAAGGATGGCCGACACCCTACCTCAGAGGAAAGAGACTTGGGGCGATGTCGGGAGCGCAGGCGACGTCATCTACGCTGACAACTGTCCGACCCGGAATCTGCTCGAACTGATCGCCGACAAATGGGCCCTGCTGATCCTGCACGCGCTTCACGGCGGACCGGCCCGCAACGGGGCGCTCCTGCGGCGGTTGCACGGGATCAGCCAGAAGATGCTGACCCAGACGCTGCGCGACCTTGAGCGGAACGGTCTGGTGGGCCGGGTCGATTATCGGGAGGTCCCGCCCCGCGTCGAATACCATGCGACGCCGCTGGGCGATTCACTGGCCTGCAAGATCGCCGGTCTCGCGGACTGGGTAAACGACAACATCGCGGCGGTCGAGATCGCGCGGATGCGCTTCGACCGGCCGGGCGACGACCCGTTCTGACGGCGACGGGCCGCATGGACTTGCCAGGCGAAGTTTGGTCTATCGCGATCCTGACCACGCTTCCTGGATAGGCTCATGACCGGCAAGATCGTTACCGTGTTCGGCGGATCCGGCTTCGTCGGCCGGCATGTCGTCAGGGCGCTGTGCAAGCAGGGCTGGCGGGTCCGCGTCGCGATGCGCCGTCCGCACCTTGGCGGCGATCTCAGACTGAGCGGCGATGTCGGCCAGGTGCAGCTCGTGCAGGCAAATGTCCGCAACCGCCCATCAATCGAACGCGCCCTTGAAGGTGTGGAGGCCGTCGTCAACTTGGTTGGCATTCTGGCGGAGCGGGACGCGCAAAGCTTCCAGGGTACGCAGGCGCTCGGCGCCCGGAACATTGCGGCGCTCGCCGCGCAAGCCGGCGTCCGACGATACGTCTTCGTCTCGGCCATTGGGGCATCTCCGGACTCAAGAGCCGTCTATGCCCGCACCAAGGCCGAGGGCGAGGCCTCGACCCGCGAAGCCATTCCGACTGCGACGATCCTGCGTTCCTCCATCATGTTCGGACAGGAAGACGGTTTTTTCACCCGCTTCGCGGAGATGGCGCGGATCACGCCCGTGCTTCCGCTGATCGGCGGCTCAACGAGATTTGCGCCCGTCTATGTCGGCGATGTCGCCGCCGGCGTCGCCGCGGCGCTTGCCCGCCCGGACGCCCAGGGCCGGACCTATGAGCTTGGCGGGCCGCGCAGCTACACCATGAAGGAATTGCTCCTCTACATCATGTGGGTGACCGATCGTCCGCGCTTTCTGCTGCCGATCCCTTTTTTGTTTGCTGCGCCGCTCGGCTATACGCTGGGCGCCTTGTCGCGCCTGCCGCTGCTTGGCCCCGCGCCGATCACCGGCGATCAGGTCCAGATGCTGAAGCAAGACAATGTGCCGGCCGCAGGAGTGCCGGGCCTGTCCGATCTTGGGATCACGACGCTTGAGTCGGTCGAGACCATCGTACCGACCTATCTCTGGCGACACCGGCCCTATGGTCAGTTTCACGTGCCGAAGGTGGACGAAATCTCGCGCATCGACGCCTGAAACCGCCACCCACCCTCCCCTTCAGCGGATGGAAGTTGTAGGATCGCAGCGATGACGAGCCTTGAGGGAGGTCTATGTCGATGGACGCAATCCGGATCGACTATGCGAGCATGAATCTTGGCGTTGTCGCCGGCTGGCTCCTGGTGGCGACATGCTCCGGCTATCTCGCCCGCATTATCATGCGCGGGAGAGCAATTCTCGGTCTTTGGGGCGACGCGGTGTTCGGCTTGCTCGGGATATTCGTGATCGGCACCCTGTTCCGCGCCCTGGAGTTCGACATGACAGCCTTCATCATGCGCGCTCAACCGGACGTGGATCGGGACCTGGCGATCTGGGCTGACGTGATTATAGCGGCGCTCGTTGGGGCCTGCCTTTTGCGCCTGATTGTGCGTCCGTTCACCGGCAAGCGACACGCCCACGCCTGAATCATCCCGCCTTCAATCCGGGTCAATTGACGGCGGACAAGTCGATCCAGTTCATAATCCTCAGCAGCTTGCCCTGGTCCGACAGGATGCGAGGGCGCCTTGGCTGCGCGTCACGTCAGATAGATCGCGGCCAGTCCAGCGCCGCCAACGAGAATCCGCCACCAACCAAAGGGCGCAAAGCCCCTTTTCTGGACGAAGTCCAGCATCAGCTTGATGACCAGGAGGCCGAACACGAACGAGGCGACAAAACCGATCGCGATGACGCCGACATTCGACGAGCTGAGAGCGTCCCGGCTCTCCCAGATATCAAGCGTGAAAGCGCCCACCATGATCGGAATCGCGAGAAAGAAGGAAAATTCAGCCGCCGCGCGCTTGTCGATCCCGATCAGCATCGAGCCGACGATCGTCGAGCCCGACCGCGAAACCCCCGGCACGATCGACAGCACCTGGAACAAGCCAATTATGACTGCCTTGAAGAGAGGAAGGTTCATGGCGTTGAACTCGACCGGCTTGGGCGCCATCCGATCGATCACGAGAAGCACAACCCCGCCAATCACCAACGACCAGCAGATCAGCAGAGGGCTGGAGAACAACACCGTCTTGATGAAGTCGTGCAGCAGGGCGCCGGCGATCATCGCCGGGATACACGCCAAGATGACGCTGAGCGCGAATCTGCGGGAGGCCGGCTCGGTCGGCAGGGTGACGAAAACCGCCCAAAGGCGGTTGAAGTAGAGCGCCACCACGGCGAGGATCGCGCCCAGTTGAATGACCACCGTGAACGTGTCCCAGGCCGGATCGGTGAGGCCCATGGCGGTCTGGGCAAGCAGAAGATGGCCGGTCGAGGACACCGGAATGAATTCGGTCAGGCCCTCGACGAGGCCGAGGAGCAAGGCCTTTAGGATGGTTTCCGAATCCATTCGCTTTCCTCGGCATCGCCCGGCGCAAGTCTGCAGGGATCAAACATGATCGCAGCTGATCGCCAAACGACGAGATACACACCAAGTGGTATCAATATCGGGATAACGGTCGCGTTCTAATTCTTTGGTCGCAGAAATCCGATCCTATCGACACCGAGTGGTACATTGTTGAGCAATTTCCTGTTGGAAGGGAACGGCGCCCACAGTATACGCGTGCTGAAGACGAGGGATGACGGATTTCATGGCGCAGCAGCGCATGCTCAGTTTCGTGACGGTGGAACAGGACACGCCGGAAAAGCGCGCCGTCCGCGTGAGGAAGGGCGACTTTCACGAAATCTATGCGGACTTCATCGCCGCCAAAGCCAATGAGCAGTCTTCGCGCTGCTCCCAGTGCGGCATTCCCTTCTGCCAGTCGCATTGCCCTCTGGGAAACAACATCCCCGACTGGCTGATGCTCACGGCGACGGGACGGCTCCAGGAAGCCTACGAAATCTCGGCCGCCACCTCGAACATGCCCGAGGTCTGTGGGCGTATCTGTCCGCAGGACAGGCTGTGCGAGGGCGGCTGCGTCATCGAGCAATCGGGGCATGGCACCGTGACCATCGGCGCCGTCGAACGCTACATCACCGACACTGCCTGGGAAAAGGGCTGGGTTCCCCCGATCCGGCCGGTCCGGGAGCTGAGCCCCTCCATCGGCATCATCGGGGCGGGACCTGCTGGGCTGTCGGCCGCCGACCAGCTGCGCTCCGCCGGCTACAAGGTGACTGTGTATGACCGCCACGACCAGGCGGGCGGGCTGCTGATTTATGGCATTCCCAACTTCAAGCTGGAGAAAGACATCGTCACCCGCCGAACCAGACGGCTGGAGGAAGGCGGCGTCGTCTTCAGGCTCAATGTCGAGGTCGGCCGAGATGTCTCGCTGGCCGAGCTGCGTTCCCGGCACGACGCCGTCCTCCTCGCCACCGGCGTCTACAAGTCACGGGATCTCACGGTGAACGGCGCCAGCGCGACAGGCGTGCACAAGGCCCTCGACTATCTCATAGCCTCAAACCGCGTCGGCCTTGGATTGTCCGCGCCGGACTATGAAAGCGGCGTCCTCAACGCCGCCGGCAAGAACGTCGTGGTGATAGGCGGCGGCGACACGGCCATGGACTGCGTGCGGACGGCGGTTCGCCAGGGCGCGAAATCCGTCACCTGCCTTTATCGCCGTGACCGCGCGAACATGCCGGGCTCCCAGCGGGAGGTCGCCAATGCCGAAGAGGAAGGCGTCAGGTTCGACTGGCTCGCGGCGCCGCTCGGCGTCGCCGAGAAAAAAGCCGGAGGGGTCAAGTCGGTGCGATCAACCCGCATGCGGCTTGGGATCGCCGATGCATCCGGCCGGCGGGCGCCCGAAGAGATCGCCAACGCCGCCTATGACGTGAAGGCCGACATGGTGATCAAGGCGTTGGGCTTCGATCCCGAGGACCTGCCGGCCCAGTTCGACGAGACAAGTCTCGCGGTCAATCGCTGGGGCGGCGTCAAGATCGACCATCGAAGCATGATGACGTCGCTCGATGGCGTCTTCGCCGCCGGCGACATCGTCCGGGGCGCTTCGCTGGTGGTGTGGGCGATCAAGGAAGGCCGCGACGCGGCGGCCTCGATCGAGCTTTATCTGAAGGCGAAAGTCGCCGCCGATGCCATGGCGGCGGAGTAGTGACATGATCCATCGCCACGAATCCGAAGGCGCACACTGGCTCCGCGACTACACCGCCCACCGCGACGCGCTGATAGCAGCTCACGCCTACAACCCCGATGACGAGAAGGATTCGTGCGGCGTCGGTCTCGTAGTTCAGATCGACGGCACCGCGCGCCGCGAAATCGTCGAGATGGCGCTGCGCGCGCTCAAGAATGTGTGGCACCGCGGCGCGGTCGACGCCGACGGCAAGACGGGCGACGGCGCGGGCATCAGGATCGACGTTCCGCAGGAATTCTTCCGGGATCAGGTCCGCCGGCAGGGCCATGTAATCTCCCCGAACACGCAGGTCTGCGTCGGGCAGATTTTCCTCCCGCGCACGGATCTCGGCGCGCAGGAGCGTGCGCGATCCATCATCGAGACGGAAGTCGTGCGTTTCGGGTTCTATATCTATGGCTGGCGCCAGCCGCCGATCGACACCTCTGTGATCGGAATGAAGGCCAACGCCACCCGGCCCGAGATCGAACAGATCCTTTTCACGGATCCTCTGGGCCGGGATGAACAGGAACTCGAGCGGGCGCTCTACGTCTGCAGGCGACGCATAGAAAAGAAGGCGCGCGAAGCCGGAATGGCGGAGCTCTATGTTTGCTCGTTCTCAGCGAGGGCGTTGATCTACAAGGGCATGTTCCTCGCCGAGGATATTGATCGCTTCTATCTGGACCTCAAGGATCCCCGCTTCATCTCGGCGGTGGCGATCTATCACCAGCGCTATTCGACAAACACCTTCCCGCAATGGCGCCTCGCCCAGCCCTTCCGGATGCTGGCCCACAATGGGGAGATCAACACCGTCTCGGGCAACATCAACTGGATGAAGTCCCACGAGATCAAGATGGTCTCGAACAATTTCGGCGAGTATGGCGACGATGTGAAGCCGGTCGTGACGCCCGGCGGTTCGGACTCTGCTGCGCTGGACAATGTCTACGAACTGCTCGTCCGCGCCGGGCGCTCCGGCCCGATGGCCAAGACCCTGCTTGTGCCGGAGGCGTGGTCACCCAATGAAAGCATCATGCCGCGCAAGCACCAGGCGCTCTACGCCTATGCAAACTCCGTCATGGAGCCGTGGGATGGTCCGGCCGCCCTCGCCTGCTTCGACGGACGTTGGGCGATCGCGGGCATGGACCGCAACGGCCTCAGGCCCATGCGCTACGCCCTGACCGAGGACGGCGTGCTGGCGGTCGGATCGGAAGCCGGGATGTGCCCGCTCGTCCCCGAAACCATCGTCCACAAGGGCCGCGTCGGTCCCGGCGGGATGCTGGCCGTCGATGTCAAGAATGGCAGGCTCTACGAGCACAACGAGATCATCGACGTGCTCGCGGCCAAGCATCCATACGAAGAATGGCTGCAGAACGTTGTCGAGCTCGAACCCCTGATCGGCCCTGGCCCGGAACCGCGCCTTTACACCGACAGGCAGGAATTCCTGCGACGTCAGCGGGCGGGCGGCGTCACGCTGGAGGACATGGAGCTTATTCTTGCGCCGATGGCGGAAGACGCCAAGGAAGCCGTGGGCTCGATGGGCGACGACAGCCCGCTGGCGGTGCTGTCGGACATTTATCGTCCGCTCTCGCATTTTTTTCGCCAGAACTTCGCGCAGGTGACCAACCCTCCGATCGACCCGTTGCGCGAGGAGCGGGTGATGTCGCTGCGGACGAGATTCAAGAATCTTGGCAACATACTCGCCGAAGACGAAACGCAGACGAATGTGTTCGTGCTTGAGAGTCCGGTGCTCACCAACGGCATGTATGAGCGCATGCTGGATCATATCGGCGAAGGCGTGGCGGTCATCAATTGCACGTTCGTCTCGTCAGCAAGTTCCGGCGACGGCGAGGCGCTGAAGGCCGCAGTCCAGCGTATCCGCGAGGAGGCGCGGGTCGCCGTTTCCTCGGGCCGCGGCCATATCATCCTCACCGACGAACGGCAGGATGCTGACCACGCAGGGATTCCGATGATCCTCGCGGCCGGCGCCGTGCATTCCTATCTGGTCGCGCACGGCCTGCGCACGTTCTGCTCGATCACCGTCCGTTCCGCGGAGTGCATGGACACACACTATTTTGCGGTGCTGGTCGGCGTCGGCGCCACCTGCGTCAATGCTTATCTGGCGCAGGAAGCGCTGGCCGACCGTCATGCGCGCGGCCTGTTCGCAGACGCGACCATCGGATCGGTCGTGCTGAACTACAAGAAAGCGATCGAGGCCGGCCTCCTCAAGATACTTTCCAAGATGGGCATTTCGATCATCTCCTCGTACCGGGGCGGCTATAACTTCGAGGCGCTTGGACTGTCGCGCGCGCTCGTCGCCGATTACTTCCCGGGCATGCCCAGCCGCATCTCCGGGATCGGCCTTGCCGGGCTCGAGCGGAAAGTCGTCGATACGCACGCCCGCGCCTGGAACGCAGCGGTCGCTGTCCTGCCCGTCGGAGGCTTCTATCGCCTGCGCGCCAGCGGCGACACCCATGCGCTTTCGGGCGAGCTGATCCACACACTGCAGCAGGCCTGCGACACGAACTCCTACGCGACCTACCGGAAATATTCCAGGCTCGCCAACGCCAAGCACAAAGCTGTGCAGCTGAGAGACCTGCTGGATTTTCGCCCGCAGACCTCGACGGTCTCGCTCGACGAAGTCCAGTCGGTCAACGAGATCCGCAAGCGGTTCGTGACGCCAGGCATGTCACTGGGCGCGCTTGGTCCGGAGGCGCACGGCACGCTGAACATCGCCATGAACCGGATCGGCGCGAAATCCGTCTCCGGCGAGGGCGGCGAGGTTCGCGAACGCTACAAGCCGCTGCCGAACGGAGACAACGCCAATTCCGCGATCAAGCAGGTGGCGTCCGGACGCTTTGGCGTCACGGCGGAATACCTCAACAATTGCCGGGAGCTCGAGATCAAGGTCGCGCAAGGCGCCAAGCCCGGCGAGGGCGGACAGCTGCCCGGGTTCAAAGTCACCGAGTTCATCGCCCGAAACCGCTATGCGACGCCCGGCGTGATGCTGATATCGCCTCCGCCGCATCACGACATCTATTCGATCGAGGATCTCGCCCAGCTCATTTACGACCTCAAGCAGATCAATCCGGAGTGCCGCGTCTGCGTCAAGCTCGTGTCCCGTTCCGGGGTCGGCACCATCGCCGCCGGCGTCGCAAAGGCCAAGGCGGACGTCATCCTGATTTCCGGCCATGTCGGCGGAACGGGCGCGTCGCCCCAGACCTCTATCAAGTTCGCCGGCCTGCCGTGGGAGATCGGGCTGGCCGAAGCGCACCACGTGCTGACGCTCAACAACCTTCGCGACCAGGTGACACTGCGCACGGACGGCGGCCTCAGAACCGGGCGCGACATCGTCATGGCTGCCATGCTGGGAGCGGAAGAGTATGGTATCGGCACGGCGTCGCTGCTGGCGATGGGCTGCATCATGGTGCGCCAGTGCCATTCCAACACCTGCCCTGTCGGCATCTGCACCCAGGACGAGCGACTGCGCGCGAAGTTCACGGGCTCCGCCGACAAGGTCGTCAATCTGATGACGTTCGTCGCCGAGGAGGTACGCGAGATCCTGGCGGACCTGGGCTTCGCCAGGCTGGACGACGTGATCGGACGGACCGATCTGCTGGCCCAGGTGTCGCGCGGATCGGCGATGCTGGACGACCTTGACCTGTCTCCCATTCTGGTACGCGCCGATCCCGAAGCGCGGGTCGTCTACAAGCCCAGGCATCGCAACGAAGTGCCGCCCTCGCTTGACGAGAACATTCTCCGCGACGGGGCCGCCTTCTTCGAGCGCGGCGAGAAGATGCAGCTCGACTATCATGTCCGCAACGTCCAGCGCGCCATCGGCACGCGGGCGTCGTCATACATGGTACGAAAATTCGGCATGGACAGCCTGCCCGAAGATCGCCTCTGGGTGACGCTCGAAGGGTCCGCCGGCCAGTCTCTGGGAGCGTTCGCAGTCAAGGGCCTGACCCTGGAAGTCATCGGCGACGCCAACGACTATGTCGGCAAGGGGCTTTCCGGAGCGACCATCATCCTTCGTCCGCCCTCCGTCGCGAAATTCATGGCCCGCGACAACACGATTATCGGCAACACGGTCCTCTATGGCGCAACATCGGGAAAACTCTTCGCGTCGGGCTTTGCGGGGGAGCGTTTTGCAGTTCGCAATTCAGGCGCCACGGTCGTGGTGGAAGGGTGCGGCTCCAATGGCTGCGAATACATGACCGGGGGGACAGCGGTCATTCTCGGTCCGGTGGGCCACAATTTTGGCGCGGGCATGACAGGAGGAATGGCGTTTCTCTACGATCCGGAACGTCGCATCGAGACGGAAGCCAATCCGGAATCCATCGTCTGGCGCCCGGTCGTCACCGCGTACTGGGAGAATGTCCTGCGATCGCTGGTCGAGGAACACGCCAGCCGAACCGGGTCCGTCCATGCTCGCACCCTCCTCGACAACTGGACGCTGGAGCTGAGGAACTTCGTGCATGTCGTGCCGAAGGAATCGTTGCAGCGCCTGGCTGCATCCCTGGAGTTGGTAGCGGCGGAATAGCGGCCGCCGGGGCTGGCGGTGACCGGCGGCCAGCTAGACCGGTCTGCTTGTAGCCGTCATGAATCGAATCTATGTGGGGGGCACAGCATCAGGAGACAGCCCATGAAATTCGTGACCCCGGTCGTCTCGACCATCGCTCTGGTCATCGCCGCGTCCCTGGCCGCCTGCGCGCCGAAGCCTGAGGCCGCCGTCGAGGCGCCCGCCGAAACCGTAGCGCCCGCCGCCGCTCCCGCCATCGCCGAAAGCGCCGACGTGAAACCTTTCGCCATCGGCTCTCTGGAAGCCGCCGCCCTTCGCGATGGCGGCATGCAGGTGCCCAACGACAACAAGATACTCGCGATCAACGCGACGAAAGCTGAAACCGCCGCCGTCCTCACCGCAGCTGGCCTTCCCGTCGAAACGCTCGACCTGAGCGTCCAGCCCCTGTTCGTGCGCGGCGCGGGTAAGCTCATGCTGTTCGACGCCGGCGCAGCAGGCTCCATGGGCCCCGGCGCCGGCAAGCTTCCGGCCTCGCTCGCCTCCGCCGGCATCGATGCCGCCGCCGTGACGGACATCTTCATCTCGCACGCCCATGGCGACCACGTGGCCGGCATGGTCACGGCGGAGGGCGCACTGACGTTCCCTAACGCCAGCGTCCACATCTCCGCTCCCGAATGGGCGTCCATGCAGACACAGGCGCCGATTGCCGCCCTTGTCGCCGCGATCACGCCGAAAGTGGTCGCGTTCGAGCCGGGCGCCGACCTCATTCCCGGCGTCGTCAAGGCCGTCGCCATCGACGGCCATACGCCCGGGCATTCGGGTTACGAGATCACATCCGACGGCCAGTCGCTGCTCTATATCGGCGATACGATGCACCACTCGGTGATCTCGGTTCAGCAGCCGGACTGGACCATCCAGTTCGACGGCGATGCGCCGGTTGCGCAAGCCAGCCGCAAGGCCCTGCTAGCGCGCGCCGCCGCCAGCGGCCAGCGCATCTACGCCGTCCACTTCCCCTTCCCTGGCGTCGGCAAGTTCGAAGTGCAAGGCGACAAGACCGTGTGGGTCGCGGAGTAATTCTCGCGGCGCGTCAAGACCGGAAGGGCGATTTCACGGCATAGACACGCTTGCCCTCGGTCGCGGGCGGGGCGGCGGGCGCTGACTCGACGGAAAAATTGTCGGCCGATTGCGGGCTGACGATCGCGGCCTCCGTCGGCTCCTTGGGCACGATCTCAAATCCGAGCACGTTGAGCAGCGCCAGAAACCCGATCCCCGTCAGCACCGCCGTGACGATGACGGAGGTCAGGATCCGCATGAGAAAGCCCTTGAAAAACAGCAGGGCGCCAACTCCCCCGATCGCGCTGCCGCCCAGCCCCGCCGCCGACGCCACCGCCGCCAGATCAAATCCCTGATCGAACATGTCCTCGCCTCCACCGTGCACCGGCTCCCTGCCCGGCAGGAAGAAAGGGTAGCGTATCACAGGCGGTAGAAACAGCGCACCTGTCGCCGCCTCAGATCTTGATCGTCGGCAATCCCGCGAACGCGTCGAGCAGGGCGTTCGCCCAGCCATCGGAAATCTGCCGGAATTCCTTGTGATCGCCATCAATGCGCTGGCGGAAACTCGCACGATATTCGTTGGTCTTGATCACCAGCAGATCGAGCGGCATGCCCACGGAAAGGTTCGAACGCAGCGTTGAATCCATCGACACCAGCGCCGCCTTGATGGCGTCGTCGAGAGACGTTTCGGGCCGGATCACACGATCGAGGATCGGCTTGCCATACTTGTGTTCGCCGATCTGCAGATAGGGCGTATCGTCGGACGCCTCGATGAAATTGCCCGCCGTGTAAATCTGGAAAAGCCTCAGGTCGCCGCCCCGTCTCTGGCCTGCCATGATGATGGTCGCGTCCGCCGCCGCGCCCTGCGCCTCTATCTTTGCGCGGTCCCGGGACTGTACCTCCTGCATCGCCTGGCCGACCTTCTGGGCGGCTTCGTAAAGCGTCTCGCAGGTCATCACGCTTTCGATGGCGGGGTCGAGGCGGCTGCGTTTCACCCCCGTCTCGATCCGGTTGATGACGCCCTGGGTCACGCCGAGATTTCCGGCGGTCATCAAGACCAGGACACGCTCGCCCGGATCCTCGAAGACGAACATCTTCCGGAACCGGCCGATCTTGTCGATGCCCGCATTCGTGCGGGTGTCTGCCAGCAGAACGAGCCCCGCCGAAAGCTTGAGACCGACACAATACGTCATGCGTCCATTACTGCTGCTGCCGCTGCGATTGGGACTGTCGCTGCGTGATGTCAACACTTGCGGTCAGTGTCTCGAAGCCTTGCCCCGAGAAATTGCCCCGAACGGGCGCAGCGTCGACCGAGTCGAGACCGGACGCCAGCCTGACATAACGGTCAGTGGGGCACAGCCTGTTGGCCGGATCGAAGCCCACCCATCCGAGTTCCGGCACAAAGGCCTCCGCCCACGCGTGCGTTTCGGTACGCTGCTGGTCGGCTGCCAGGAGATAGCCCACGACATAGCGGGCCGGAACGCCCAGAACTCGCGCGGCGGACACAAACACATGTGCATGGTCCTGGCAGACGCCCGCAGCGGACCGGATCGCCTGCGCGGCGGTGGTCGCCATTCCTGTTGATCCGGGGGTGTAATCGATCGCGTCCCGCACGGCGCCGCAAAGCGCGTGCATGATCTCGAGCGTGGTCGTTCCGCAGGCCTGCCCCGCCAGCGCGACGATCGCCGCGTCGGGCGCCGTTAGGGGAGTCTCGCGAAGAAAGACGGCGGGACGGGACATCTCCCTCAGTCCGCGAACGAAGCCGGCGACGTCCTGCGTTTCGACCAGCCCTTCGGCCACGATCTCGACCCGGTCCGTCGCCGTGCTGGACGACCAGATCGACTCGCGGTCGCCATATCCGGTGGTCAGCATGGAGGGCGCTTCGACGCCGTTCACCGACACCTTCCAGGATTTCACGCTCTGGCTGTCTATCTGGGAGGGATACAGTTTGAGCCGAAGCGCGAACCGGCTCACCGGCGGGTCGTAGGCGTAGGTGGTGACGTGGCGAAGACTGAGTTGCATGGGTCAGAAATGATAGGCGCGGCTGATTTCCGCAGCGAGGCGCTGCGTCGTCAGGATTGCGTCGGCGATGAACTCGTGCAACCCGGCCTGGAACAGGTCGTCGATCTGGGTTTCGCTGAGGCGGGCCATCATCTCGACTGAGATCTCCTGGCAAGCGTGGCGTTCGCCATAGACCTCCGCGAGGTCGTCCAGATAGCGCCGGATCTCACGATAGCAGTAGCTGACGGAGCGCGGGAAAATCGGATTGAGAATGAGAAAATCCGCGATTCCCCAGGGGCTGTAATCGCCCTTGTAGACATGGTGATAGGCTCTCAAAGCCGATGTGGCGCGCAGCACCGACGTCCACTGGTGATAGTCACGGCCGCCGCCGACCACGTCGGTTTCCGGAAGCAGGACGTAATACTTCACGTCGAGCAGGCGCAGCGTCATGTCCGCGCGTTCGATGAGGCCGCCCACGTTCAGGAAGCAGTAGCCGTCATTGCGCAGCAGGGAGATTTCCGACGCGCCGCGAAACGCCGCCGTGCGGTTCTTGGCCCATTCGAGCAATGCAGGCAGATTGCGGCGGGCCGTTTCGGCGTCGACGTCCCCCAGCTGGCGCCAGCCATCGTTCAGCGCCTCCCACATGTCCTGTGTCAGCGCCGTCCGGATCGCCCGTCCGTTGGCGCGCGCCTGTACGAGGCTCGAACGGATCGAGGACTGGTTCTGGGCGTCGATCAGCAGACGGTAGATCACGGCCGAGGCGGTCTGTTCGCCGTCGAGCGCCGATCCGCAGGCCGAGGCGACTGACCGCCACTCGTCCATTTCGTTGGACCCCGGAAGCATCGTCATCCGGTGGCCCATCTCGATAAGGCGGGCGGTCGCGTCCGCCCGCTCCATGTATCGGCCCATCCAGAACAGGTTTTGCGCGGTGCGGCTCAGCATTCAATCAGCCAGAATCCAGGTGTCCTTGACCCCGCCGCCCTGGCTCGAATTGACGACCAGCGAGCCCTTCTTCAGCGCCACCCGCGTGAGGCCCCCGGGCGTCAGCCTTACCTCCTTGCCGACGAGACAATAGGGCCGGAAATCGACATGCCGCTTCTCGACGCCGCCCCCTCCAAGGATAGGCGCCGTTGACAGGTCAAGCGTCGGCTGCGCGATGAATTCGGCCGGGTTGGCCGTAATCTTGGCCCGGAACGCCTCGATCTCCTTTTTTGTCGCGTGCGGGCCTATCAGCATGCCATAGCCGCCCGAACCGTGAACGCGCTTGATGACGAGGTCCTTGAGGTTGGCCAGGACATGGGCGAGATCGTCCGGCGCCGAGCAGCGCCATGTCTTGATATTGTCCAGCAAGGGCTTCTCGCCGAGATAGAACCGGATCATCTCGGGAACAAAGGCGTAGATCGCCTTGTCGTCGGCAACGCCCGCGCCGGGCGCGGAGCACAGCGTCACACCGCCCGAGCGATAGACGTCGAAAATACCGGGCACGCCCAGCAAGGAGTCCGCCTTGAACGCCAGCGGATCTATGAAGGCGTCGTCGATTCGCCGATAGATGACGTCCACGCGCTGTGGACCCCGGGTCGTTCGCATCCAGCACAATCCGTTTTCGACGAAGAGGTCCTGCGGCTCGACCAGCTCGATCCCCATCAGGTCGGCGAGAAAGGAATGCTCGTAATACGCCGAGTTCAACGAACCCGGCGTCAGCAGCACGATCGTGGGGTCGGACTCGCATTTCAGGGGCGCGCATTCTTCCAGGGTCTTCTTGAGCATGACCGGGTAGCCGTCGACAGGTTCGATGACACCGGCCGAGAAAAGCTGGGGAAACATCCGCATCATGATTTCGCGGTTTTCCAGCATGTAACTGACGCCCGATGGCGTGCGGCAATTGTCCTCCAGCACGTGGAAGCTCGCGCCGTCGGTTCTCACGATATCGACGCCGACAATGTGGCTGTAGATTTTTCCGGGAGGATCGACCCCGATCATTTCCGGCAGGAAGGCTTCGTTCCTGTAGACCAGCTCCTCGGGCACGATGCCCGCGCGCAGGATCTCGCCTCGGTGATAGACGTCGTGGAGGAAAGCATTGAGCGCGCGCGAGCGCTGCTTGATGCCGCGAGACAGACGGCGCCATTCCGATGCGCCGAAGACCCGGGGAATGAGATCGAACGGGATCAGGCGTTCGGGATCCCCGCCCTCGCCATAGACCGCGAAGGTGATGCCGATCTTGCGAAAGATCGCCTCGGCCTCGTTCTGTCGCAGCTTCAGAAGATCGACGCCCGAGCCCTGAATCCACTGGGCGACGCCTGCATAAGGCGCACGGACGGACCCGTCATTGCCGTACATTTCGTCATACATGAACTCATAGTCCTAGCGCCTGCCAGCGCATTGTGAAGCCGGTGTAACGGTCCATTTTGCGCGCATTCGACGCCTGCCCGCTTTTTGGGCGCCGGGTCGCGCCTCGCCGCCGGGGTTCGCCATCGGCCCGCAAGCGGGAGAATCCTACCCTGCTTTCCCCATAACGAAAGCCTGCTGCGCCGTGTCCGTATACTGCTGGAAGGCGGCCATCTTGCCGTCCCTGACCGTCCAGACATGCGCAAACTGGGAGTCCAGCTTGCGGCCGGTCGCAAGGTGCGTCCCGCCATACCGGCCCAGCGTCACCACGCGGTCACCCTCGGCGATGAATGTGTCGGGCATCGCGGAAAACCCGTTCCACTCCGTCCCCAACCGCATGAACAGGCCGCTGACGATCTTGTCCGGTCCCTTGTAGGGGTTGAGGTCGGAGTAGGGATTGCCCTCGGCCTCCATCCACACAATGTCGCCCGCCATCATGCCAGCTACGGCCGGAACATCGCCCTTGCCGAACGCATCGTAGACCGCACGCGCCAGAGCGGTGTTGTCAGCTATTTGCGACATTGATTTCAGCCCCATCCCGCCGGTTGCGCTGAAAGACAGTAGGCGCGCGCACCCACTACCGAATCTCGTCCTGCCCGTTGCACTTCATTCTGCAATGCACTCTCACTAAGCATTTGTTTTGTTTGTCATTTGAACAGCAGAACCCGGCGTCCTATGTACTGCCCGACCACGGGCCTGAAGGAGGCGAACATGACGAACCACGCCTCCGTGGCCGGGCGTCTCGATCCCCGCGCCGCAGCGCGCATCACCCGTGAAACGGCGCTGCTTTCGGTCGGCGTGGCCCTCGTGCTCATCGCCGCCAAGGCGTGGGCTTGGAGCGTCTCGGACTCGATCTCGATGCTGGCGTCGCTGGCCGATTCCGGTCTCGATCTCGTCGCTTCAGTCTTCACCCTTTGGGCCGTCACGTACGCGGCGACCCCTCCCGACGCCGACCACGGCTACGGACATGGCAAGGCCGAGAGTTTCTCGGCCCTTTTGCAGGCTCTGCTGGTGGGCGCCAGCGCGGCCCTCATCGGCGTCGAGGCGGTCGACAAGATGCGCGCGCCAGTCCCCGTCGAAAGCGGCGCCGTCGCCATCGGCGTCATGCTGGGCTCGATCGCGCTCACAGGTGCGCTGATCTGGTTCCAGACGCGGGCCGTGCGCCGGACCGGCTCCATCGCCACCGCCGGGGACCGGGCGCACTACAGCGCCGACCTTGTCTCGAACATCGGCGTCATCATCGCTATCGCGTCCTCCGCCTTCCTGGGGCTGAACTACGCCGATCCCGTCATCGGCTTTCTCCTGGCGCTCTGGCTCGCCTGGGGGGCGCTGGGCGTCGCCCGCAGCGCGATCAACCAGCTGATGGACCGCGAACTCCCCGACGCCGCCCGCGCCCGCATCAAGGCCCTGGCCGAAGGGGGAGAGTACACACTCGCGATTCACCGCCTCCGCACCCGTGCCGCCGGTCCCATCATCCACATTCAATTCCATCTCGACGTGCCAGCCGATATCTCGATCGGTGCGGCCCACGACCTCATGGTGGCCTGCGAGAATCGGATCCTCGCGGAGTTTCCGGGGGCGGATGTGCTGATACACCCGGACCCGAGCGGGGTCACCGAAAAGCATGGGGCGAAGTTTTTCAGCGGCGCGCGCGGACGCGGGTCGTAACGAAGCTGGGGCGCGCGAGGCGTCGCTCGCCCTTATTTCGACGACACAACGCTCCCCACCGCTGGGTTTGAGGCGCGCGACCCTGTATTGTGAGGCGCCATGTCCACGCAAGAGATCCAATTGAAGAAAAGCGCCCGCGCATTGGGCTTCGACGTCACGCGGATCGCGAGCGCCACCGAGGCCTGGAACGCCGGGGTTCGGCTCGCGGAGTATGTGTCACAGGGCCGCCATGGCGACATGGGCTGGATAGAAGAGACGCTTGCGCGCCGAAGCCATCCCACTGCGATGTGGCCCGCCGCCCGCTCCGCGATCGTCGTCGCGCTCAACTACGGTCCGCGTCACGATCCCCTTGCCCAGCTGGATCGCAGGAACGAGGCAGCGATTTCGGTCTATGCCCAGAACGGAGACTATCATGACCTGATCAAAACTCGCCTTAAGAGGCTCGCGCGTGAGTTCGCAAGTTCGACGGGCGCGGAGGTCAAGGTCTTCGTCGATACGGCGCCCTTGATGGAGAAGCCGCTTGCACAGCGCTCGGGCCTCGGCTGGCAAGGCAAGCACACCAATCTGGTGAGCCGCGAGCAAGGCTCATGGCTCTTTCTCGGCGTCATGCTCACGAACGCCACACTCCAGCCCGATGCTGCCGAGGACGATCATTGCGGGACCTGCCGGGCCTGTCTGGAAATTTGCCCGACCAGAGCCTTCCCGGCCCCCTATCAACTGGATGCGCGCCGGTGCATCTCCTATCTCACCATCGAGCACAAAGGACCGATTGGCCGCGAATTCAGGTCATTGATGGGCAATCGCATCTATGGCTGCGATGATTGCCTCGCGGTCTGCCCCTGGAACAAGTTCGCGGCGACGGCGCGAGAAGCTGCATTTCACGCGCGGCCGGAACTTGTCGGCCCCTTGCTCGCCGATCTGGCCCGGCTTGACGACGCGGCGTTCAGAGAGGTTTTCTCTGGCTCGCCGATCAGGCGGATCGGTCGCGACCGGTTCGTCAGAAACGTGATGATCGCCATTGGCAATTCGGGGGAGACGGGGCTTCTCGGCGTCTGTTTCGAACGTCTCGATGACATCTCCGCGCTCGTCCAAGGCGCCGCTGTCTGGGCGCTCGGCTCCCTCTCTCCGCTTGCCTTCGAGGCGCAACGCCGACTAAGACGGCCAGGTGAATCCGATCCTGACGTGCGTGAGGAATGGGATGCTGGACCACAAGTCCGATAAACCCGCCGATCCAGGCAATATGGACGACGTCGAGGACGCGCTGTTTCGCGACGTTCCTGCAAACGAAATCCCGCCGACGGACGCCAGCACGGGCGATGCTTCCGGCGCAGTAGGCCGTTTTCGTGGAGGCGTGACTGCGAGGCCGAAGCGGGGCGGCGGCAAGCCGCTTTGGCGGCGCTTCCTTGTTTCACTTCTAAAATGGTGCGCGATCCTCGCAGTTGCCTTTGTCCTGCTGAGTGTTGCGCTTGTCGCGCTGTTCGGCTGGACGGGGCCGCCGCCCACATTCAACATGGCTTCGCGCGCCATGGCCGGGATCGATGTGACGCGCGCCTGGGTTCCCCTCAAGGACATCTCGCCTCACCTGGTTCGCGCCGTCATCGCAGCCGAGGACACGCGATTCTGCACGCACAACGGGTTCGACATGGTCGAGATCCAGAAGGCGATCAGGGAAGCGGAAAGCGGACGCCGGCAGCGCGGGGCGTCCACGATCTCGCAGCAGACCGCCAAAAACGTGTTTCTCTACAATGGCGGCGGATTCGTAAGGAAGGGCTTCGAAGCCTGGTTCACGCTTCTTGTCGAAACCTTCTGGTCCAAACCGCAGATCATGGAGACCTATCTCAACGTCGCCGAATGGGGCGACGGATATTTCGGCGCCGAAGCCGCCGCCCAGGCGCGTTTTGGCGTTTCCGCCGAAAAGCTGACGTCACGCCAGGCCGCGCTTCTGGCCGCTGTTCTCCCAACTCCCAACCGCTGGAAGGTAACGGGCAATTACGCTGCCCGTCGCGCCGGCCAGATCCAGGCGATCATGGGCGTGGTCCGGCGCGACGGTCTCGACGCCTGTGTCGTGAAATAGGTCAATCCACGTGGGACGGAACGTGACTTGAACCGGGCGCCGCTCTCAACACGTCGCGAATCTTCAGGCCGAGGATGAGCGAAGCGATCGCGATCGTGACGGAGTTCGCCACGATGATCGACCACTGCATGGTCATAACGCCGTAAATGCCCCAAAGCGCCACGCCCGAGGTGAACAGGGCGTACATGGACAGCGAAATCGCGCGCGTGTCGCCGGTCCTGATGACCCGAATCGCTTGGGGGCAGAACGAGATCGTCGTCAGGCAGGCGGCCGCCGCGCCGATGAGTTCCTGCAGAATCACGCTTCACCCCGGGTTGACTGTTCATGTGCAATGGCGCCGCCGTCCTATATCACACGTTAGATAAGCTGATGAACCCGAGAACTCCCGCCCGATGACGCCTGAGACTTCCCAGCCAGACCCTAGCGGCCTGGGCCAGATGAGGCGCGCCGCCACCGGCCTGCTCCTGCTCATGACCGCAGTCTATCTTATCTCGCACATCTGGGGCGAGGACGAGGGTTCGTGGGGCTATGTGCGCGCCTTCGCCGAGGCGGCCATGGTCGGCGGCCTTGCCGACTGGTTCGCCGTGACCGCTATCTTTCGTCGCCCCCTTGGCCTGCCGATCCCGCACACGGCCGTCATTCCCACCAACCAGAAGCGGATCGCCGATTCGGTCGGACATTTTATCGCCGATAATTTCTTGCGCGCCGACCTCGTTCAAGCTCGCGTCGCCAGCAAGGATCTCTCCGCCTCGCTGGGACGCTGGCTGGCCGACCTGCCGCAGTCTCGCGCCTTCGCGACCGGCATCGTGTCGGCTCTCCCGGGGCTTCTCGATGCTCTCGATGACGAAACGGTCGCCGCGTTCCTGAGGCGTCAGGCATCCGACGCCGCGAACGGAGCCCGGCTTGCGCCCGCCTTCAGCTCAGTGGTGGAGGCGCTGGCGCATCAGGGCCGCCACCAGGCCATCCTCGACGCCCTGCTTCACCAGGGCTTTCGGCTGCTGGAGGACAATCACCAGCTGATCCGGGAAAAGGTCCGTGATCGAACGGGGTGGATGTGGCGCATGGTCAAGGTTGATCGCCAGGCGGCCGATTCCCTAATCGTTGCGCTTGAGGACCTGCTGCGCGAAGTGGCGATGGACCCCTCGCACCCGGTGCGACTGCGGCTGACGGAAACGGTCGCCAAATTCGCCGCCGATCTCAGGGACGACCCGGTCTTGCAGCACCGCATCGAATCCTGGGTCCGCGAAGCCGTGTCGCATCCAACGGTCGCGCAGGCCATGGAGGCGGGCTGGACGGAGTTCAAGGCGGCGCTGCGCCGAGACGCGGGATCGCCGGACAGCCGGCTGCGCGCCTGGCTCGAAGATGCGTTGATGAATGTGGGCCTCGGGCTGGTGCGCGACGCGACCGTACGCGACGCGTTGAACGAGCGAATCCGGTCGCTGCTCGTGCAGATGGCCGAACGGCATGGCAAGGACGTGTCGAAACTCGTTTCTGACACCATCCGCGCGTGGGACGCCAACACCATCGTCGAGAAGCTGGAGATGAATGTCGGACGCGACCTTCAGTTCATCCGGGTCAACGGGACCGTGATCGGAGGGCTGGTCGGCCTCGTGCTCCATGCCGGGGCCATGCTGCTCGGTTGAGCTGGTCTAGAGCAACCTTCGATTGATCTGGATCGGACCGATCCCGATCAATCGAAGAAAGTTGCTCTAGGCCCTGTGGACATTAGGGATTCACAGGCTGCCCGAACGCTGATTCAAACTTCCTTTTGGGAGGTTTGCAATGCGACGGGAACGCTTTGTCATCACGGACCGGAGCTGGCGGTTGATAGAACCGCTGTTGCCGGGCACTTCGCGGAGCCGCGGGGTGACGGCGCGGGACAATCGGCTTTTCCTGGAAGCGGTGTTGTGGAAGGTCCGGGTGGGCGGTCCCTGGCGCGATCTGCCACCAGGGTTTGGCGCATGGAACAGCGTCTTCAGACGGT